>Ga0209290_1000326_pt1 | contig 39792 bp, 40 predicted proteins | sample EN1Hudsemesocosm_2_FD_184632 | JGI IMG/M metagenome (GOLD analysis project Ga0209290, IMG submission 184632) | Methane-oxidizing microbial communities from mesocosms in the Hudson Canyon - EN10B Hudson Canyon (SPAdes) (version 2) | ecosystem: Environmental > Aquatic > Marine > Cold seeps... | reverse complement strand
ATAGGGTGCTTACCAAAGAACTTCGTTGTCCGAAGTGTCAAAACCAGGATATTGCCGACTCGAATGCACCCATTGCAGCCGACATGCGCAGAGAGGTTCACCGACTACTCGAAGAAGGGCAAGATGATGACTCGATTGTTAGTTTTATGGTTGATCGATTTGGCGAGTTTGTACACTATAAACCACAAGTAAAACCGGCGACCTATTTGTTGTGGTATGGGCCTTGGGCCTTATTGTTTTTTGGTGTGGTGATTATTCTTTTTCTGGCTGGTCGTCGTGCGTCAAACCAAAACAAAGAAGCGTCAGAAAAAATTGACCAAGAAGGTAAAAAAACAGCAGGTAAAGAAAAACCAAGTACTTTGTTAGATCAACATGAGCAAGTTGAGCAACTACTTTCACGTTTCAAAGATGATTAGAGCAAGCATTGTTCTGGCTTCATGAATTAAATTATTAAGATAAGAGATTACTGAATGACCGATTTTTGGTTTTTATCACTTGCTTTATTAGCACTCGCATTATCATTTATATTTGTGCCGGTTTTTATATATGTAAAAAAAGAAGGCCGACTTGACCGTAGCAATGTTTCGAATCAATCAAGTGAATTGGTAGACACGCTTGAGCATGATCGCCAACGACAAAATGTAACAATATTCAAAGAGCGACTAGCAGAGCTTGAGGCTGAATACGCCCAAGGAAAGCACCAGGAAGAAACTTTTATTCAATTAAAGTCTGAGTTAGAAGCGAGTCTGTTAATTGATTCAGAGCCTTCTGAGGGCGCTAATATACAAAAAAAGAATTTAGCTGGACGTGTTGCAACACTCGGCTATATGAACGTAATTGTTATTGGTTTAAGTGCAGTTTTAGTGGTTGCGCTTAGTTATGGTAGTTACTTTAAGTTGGGGTCGTATGATGAGGTTAGCCAAGCAAGTGCGATGCGTTTTGATGACCGAGAAATAAAGCAAGCGCAAGCTTCGGCAGAACAAGGCGATATGACGGCCTTGCTCGAACAGCTCTATCAAAAATTACAACAAGCGCCTGAGAATATTGAAGGTTGGCGCCTGCTAGCGCGTTCGGCTATGAATACCGAGTATTATGATTTAGCGGTAGAATCCTATACGCAAATTATTCGAATATTTGATGCAACCGATGAAAGCACGGCTTCGGTATATGGTTTATTAGCACAAGCGCATTATTATCAAAACCAAGGGAAGTTTAATTCAGCAGTGCAAGGTGCGCTGGATCAAGCTTTTAAAGAAAAGCCTAATGAGGTGAATTCTTTAGGGCTTATGGCAATTAACGCCTTTGCCAATGAAAAGTACTCAGTCGCTATAGAATTTTGGAAAAGAATTTTGCTTGCCGTACCCGACCATCCATCAAAAATTTCAATAGAGACCGGGATTCAACGCGCGCAAATCGCCCTAGGCGAAACGCCTGTAAATACTAGTCAGCCTACTAATGCCAGCACCACTATCGCGCGAATTCAGGTCGAAGTAAGTATCGCACCAGAAGTGTTAGCGCAAGTTAACGCGCAGGATACCGTCTTTATTTTTGCAAAATCAGCAGCGGGAACCGGCCCAGCAATGCCGTTGGCAGCAAGAAAACTGAAAGTAAGTGATTTACCCATCACAATTGAATTAAATGACCAAAGTGCAATGGGGCCAATGGCTAAACTATCACAAGTAACGCATGCAAATGTTGTCGCCAGAATTTCAAAATCAGGGCAGCCTATAGCGCAAGCGGGCGATTATGAAGGTCGCTATGACAGTGTGGATGTATTGGCCAATGAATCTGTACGTATTCAAATCACCCATCAAATAAACTAAGCATAGGTCAAAATCTATCTACCACCGAGATGGGCCGAGGCGCTGCGCGCTACACCGAGAAGAAACTTTATAACGGCGCTTCGCGGAAAAAGACCAAAAACTATTTTTTAAGTAAGGTGATGTCGGTCGGTTTTTAAAATAGTGAATGTGTTAAAGAGGCCTTATCTTTCACAAGAAATTTCACTTACCTATTTTTAACGTGTCTAATTACTTCTCGGTGTAAGTGCGCAGCGTTCTCGGCCCTCTCGGTGGTAGAAATACCTATAATTTTTAGTGTTTTTCGTGGTAAAACGATTAAACAGCTTACCTTTCTTGTAAAAGCCCATATAATGCCCCAAATATTTTTCATGAACATATCGAAATAGTGAGTCACTTTGTTTTTATTATCAGTACCCGTTTGTATTACGACCTTACGCACTCAAAACAAAATATTTAAGTCACTCTTAACTTGCTGCTTATTATTTAGCGCTTCGTTAACTTATGCGAGCCCGTGGATTGATGTAGGCGATGACCGTTTACGCAACAACCTACATATGCTCAACGATTCAGGTGTCATGCCTATTTCACTCACTACCTGGCCGATTATGTGGGCTGATGTGAAAGTGGCGCTAAAGAAAGTGAACCGTAAAGGGCTTAACTTAAGTCAAAAAAATGCACTGCGAGAGCTAGAGTTTGAGCTTCGCCATGAAACACGCCAAGGAATGAAGCGGAGTGTTGAATTTAGTGCAGCGTCTTCAAGAGCAATGTTTAGAGATTTTTCATCAAATTACCGTGAAAAAGGTGAAATACACAAAACATTTGACTGGGACGGTAAAGACCTTGCTGTAAAGCTACAATCAAATATTACGACAGATCCTGGTGATGATGACGTAGAGTTACAGCTTGATGGCTCGTATATCGCCGGTACCTTAGGGCAATGGGTGCTAGGTGTTGGAGCGATCGATCGTTGGTGGGGGCCAGGAACACAGTCAAATTTAATACTAACCAATAATGCTCGTCCTGTGCCTGCACTTATTTTTCAAACCAAGCGAGCGCAACATTTTGATACGGCTTGGCTGTCATGGTTGGGGGATTGGCATTTTGTCTCTTTTTTGGGGCAAATGGAAAGTAACCGTGTGGTACCTGAAGCAAAACTGACAGGTATGCGGTTTACATTTAAACCCTTTTCAAATCTAGAAATTGGCTTGTCACGCACTATGCAATGGGGTGGAGAAGGGCGAGAGGAAAATTTAAATGCTTTTTGGAAGTCCCTTACATCACAAGGTGAGAATACGAGTGAACAATCAGGTAACCAAATCGCGGGTTTTGACGCCCGCTTTAATTTCAATTTAACTGAATCACTCCCTTCAGCGATATATGCCCAGTATATTGGTGAAGACGAAGCAGGGTATTTGCCCGCCAAGTTTGTGGTTCAGGTAGGTGGCGAGTCTACTTACGCATTAGCTAGCGGTGATAGCTTAAAGGGCTTTGCAGAATATACCAATACCACCTCGGATGCGCTGGGAGCAGAGATACCTAATGTCGCTTATGAGCATTCAGTCTTTCAAACAGGGTATCGGTATAGGGGGCGTGTATTAGCGGCTACATTTGATAATGATGCAACTGTTTTTACCTTAGGTGGTGCGTATCAGCAGTCTGAAGGCCAATTATCAAAGCTCTCATTAAGTTATATGGAATTAAATGATGACGGCTCTCCTGGAGGGAATACCGTTTCAAGTGAAGCGCAGGCTTTATATTATATCGAAGCGCATCATCAGAGATTTTTTCTTGGTGGTAGGCTGAAACTAGGTGTTTCATACCAGTCAGAAGAACTTAACACACCACAAGAAGATATTGACCAAACCAGTGTCTTTACCTCTTGGGAATATCGTTTTGAATAAGTGTAAAGTCAAAAGATATCCACCACCGAGAAAAGCCGAGGCGCTACGCGCTACACCGAGAAGACAGTAACCACCTTGAAATAAAGCGGCAGTGCTTGTTTGTAGTTTGGCGACGAACGCAGTGAATCCTAACAATGTACGCGGTTGCCAAGCGCCATTATGTTTTATGGCAATTAAAACTGTCATACGCCTGTGTCATTATTCCAATGTTTAAGCACAAACCTAGTCATACCGGTATACTTTTCGCCGGTACCCATTGCATTAATGCGATTACGATAGGGTATGAATTGCCCAATAAAAAACTATCTCCTCATAATACCTTGTCTTAAAGTTTCTAGTCCCCCCTCGGTGGTAGAGTGCCCTTATCTTAAGGTGTGGTCTTTAAAGAAAAGCATCTCTGCGGTAAAGGGCAACAATTCAAGCCTAAAAAACCTAGCTACCAAAAGCGATAAATGTTAAATTACGGCCCCTAAAATCACGCGATCGGATTGAAGAATAGGCACCATGGCACTAGTAAGCACTAAGCAATCATCAAAACATAAAATAGTCCGTCATTTATTTACACTATTTTTCGCCATTTATAGCTTCTCTGCGCTTGCATTACAGCCGACTCCCGAGCAGTTACAACAATTAAAGCGAATGTCACCCTCAGAACAAGCCAGTTTAGCTAAACAACTGGGTATAACGATGCCGCAAGGCACCACCAGTCAAGCGCCAACAGTGATGCAAGAAACTACGGTACAACCCAGGTTGTTATCAAACCCTGAAACAACAATGACTAAAGCAATAACAAAGGAAAGCCAAGCAGAAGAAGGATTAACCCCTTTTGGTTATGATCTATTCGCTGGCAACCCAGCGTCTTTCACGCCGATTAATGATATTCCTGTCTCATCTGACTATGTGCTCGGCCCAGGCGACTCCTTAAAGGTCAATCTTTATGGTAAAGAGAGTCAGTCTTATGAGCTAGTCATTGATCAAGAAGGTGCAGCCTATCTACCAAATTTAGGCCCAGTTTCCTTAGCCGGACAAACCTTCTCAGAAGCTAAGCAACATATCACCAATACGATTAAGCAAAGAATGATTGGTGTAAAAGCCAGCGTTTCAATGGGCCAGCTACGCTCAATTCGGGTGTTTGTGTTAGGGGAGGCGCATTTACCGGGCTCGTATGTGGTTAGTTCGCTTTCAACCATTACCAATGCATTGGTGCTAAGTGGTGGAATATCGGAGAGTGGTTCGCTACGGAATATTCAGCTAAAACGAAAAGGTATGTTGATACAAACCTTAGACGTATATGACTTATTGCTAAATGGCGACACAAGTAATGATGCGCAACTGAAATCGGGTGATGTTGTTTTTATACCACCAGTGGGTGTTACGGTGGGTATTAAAGGTCAGGTACGACGTGCTGCGAGATACGAATTAGAAGGGAATGAAATAACCAGTACGCTGATTCAATATGCCGGTGGTTTATTATCTGATGCCTACCCACAAGCCGCCACGCTTGAACGCATTAATACAGATAACGAACGTACCTTATTAAGTTTGAACTTGAAAGAATCGGATGCATTGCAAACGAATATGCAAAATGGGGATGTGGTTTTTATCCCTAAAGTATTGGGGAAAATAGAGAACATCATTAAGGTGTCAGGTCATACCCACCGTAACCAGTCGTTTAGTTGGCGCAAGGGCTTACGTTTGACTGATGTACTGCCTGAAATAAAACGTTTGAAACCCAATCCTGATTTAAAATATGGCCTGATCAAGCGTTATCGAGCACCGTCCCAAAAGTTAGAGGTGCTCGCATTTAGTCTTAGTGAGGCCTTAAAGCAGCCAGATTCAGAAAGCGATGTGTTATTACAAAGTCAAGATGAAATTATTTTTTTTGGTTTGTATGAAGATGAGGAGTCCTCCAGCAAAGGGGGGCGATCGCAAACGTATAGCTCAGCAGAACGAAAAGAATTGAGTGAAAAAGAGGAGCAGGCTCTATTAGAACTAGAGCAACAAGATATATTTGAACTAAGTCAGCAAGATGTATTTGATTCGGAGCGACAGGCGGCAGTTGCTAAAATAATACGGCAGCTTCGGTCGCAATCAACCATAAACACACCCTCCAGAGAAATAGCGGTAAATGGTGATGTGCGTTATCCGGGGGTTTACCCGCTAGTGGCTAATATGGATGTGAATGACTTAATCAATGCGGCGGGCGGTTTAACTGAAAAAGCCTTTCAATTACGCGCAGAGTTAAGCCGAACTGAATTTAATGAACAGCAAGAACGAAAACAATACCGAGTAGATTTGAACTTAACCAGCGTTGATTCATTAGCGGTAGCATTAAAGTCACGTGATGAACTACAAATTAAAACCATTCCAGAATGGGCAGAGTCCGAAAAAGTGACGCTAAGTGGCGAGGTGAAGTTTCCAGGTACCTATCCCGTATATAAAAATGATACCTTAGCACTTTTAATCGAGAGAGCGGGGGGCTTAACCGAGTATGCGTATGCGCCAGGGGCAATGTTTACGCGTGTAGAGTTAAAAGAACAGCAAACACGGCAGTTAAAAGAAATGCAAGAACGCCTTTCTGAAGATATTGTTAAAGCTGAGCTTGTGACCGTGAGTAATAACGATAACTCCAGTGATGTGGGGGAGGCCCAAAAGTTATTATCACAATTAAAAAATACTTCGGCGAAAGGGCGTTTAGTGATTGATCTTGAAAAGGTGGTCGCTGAGGGCTCTGAATACACGATCTCCTTACAAAAAGGGGATGTCTTACATATCCCAACTAAAAAGAATTCAGTCACAGTTGTTGGTGAAGTGCAGTTACCGATCTCACAAATATATGAGTCAAAATTAGATTATTGGGATTATATTAATCGAAGTGGCGGCACAACAGACAAGGCCGATGAAGGTCGAGTGTATATCATCAAGGCAAATGGCTCTGTACAGATAACTGAAAGCTCTAGCTGGTTTGCGAGTAACAACCAGCAAATAGCGCCAGGTGATACCATTGTAGTGCCTTTAGATGCAGATAAACTAGACCAGATTGTACTATGGCGCGACGTCAGTCAAATCTTCTATCAGATTGCTTTAGGTGCTGCGACTGTGAGTAGCTTTTAGTAACTTTGAGGTTTAAAAGGAGTAAAAAGTGAATAACCTAGTTTGGCATAAACATTAAGTAACTAAAAAAATGCGCTCAAAGAATAAAAACCATGCTTTATTTGGGTTTACTGGCTTGAGTGGCTCGGAGAAAATAACTGCAGCAAATGCTTTAGAGGATGGCGTTTTGAAAGTGGTTATCATACGTACTTGTTAGATAGCGATAATGTGCGTCATGGTTTGAATAAGGGTTTAAGCATCTCAGATGCTGATCGTGTAGAAAATATTCGCCGAGTGTGGGGAGGGGCTGCTTTATGTGTTGATGCGGGCTTGATCACGCTGAGTGCATTTAGATCCCCTTTTAGATGTGAAAAAAGAATGATTCGTGAAATGTTTCAAGTTGTTGATTTTATAGGGGTTTATATGAGTGAGTCTTTGGCTGTTTATGAAAGTCGCGACTCAAAGGGCCCTTACCAAAAAGCTCGAGTGGGGAAGGTTAAAAATTTTACTGGTATAGATTCTAATTATGAAAGGCCAGAGAAAGCTGAAATTGTAATTGATACTTCATTATTATCAGTTGCTGACTCGGTTGATCAAATCGTGAATTATTTTAAATTAAGGGACGTTCTAGCCAGTTAAAAGAGCGGCAATGTGGCATTGTGTTGGCACATAATATAATTACTGCAGTTAAGTCTGTGCAGAAAGGATGGCGGTATTTAACTGCCTTTACAATGAACTAATAATGTGAGCATCACATGCCCAAACCTGAAATACCTCAATCTAAAATAATCACACCGCAAGTTTATACTCCTCAAGATGAGGAAGTTGATATACGTGAGTTAATTGGAATAATCTGGAAAGGTAAATGGTTCATACTTTGTGTATCAGCAATCGTTGCCATGTGGGCTGTATTTTATGCCATATCTATCCCTGATGAATATAAAGCAACAGTACTTTTAGCTCCTGCTTCAAAGTCTAGCTCGTCTTCCTTGTCTAAATTAGCTGGTCAATATGGCGGATTAGCATCTTTGGCTGGTCTAAGTTTAGGGGGGGGGTCGGGTGATGATAAGACTACTATCTCGATAGAGCTAATGAATACATGGGGGTTTCTTGAAAAATTTATCATCTCTAATCAATTAGAGATAGAAGTTTTTGCTACTGTAGGTTGGGATAAAAGTAAAAATAAATTACTTATTGATGAAACTCTTTATGATGAGAAAAATGCGAAATGGTTAAGAGTAGACAAAGCTGGCGAAATTAGTGGAGAAAAGCCTACAAGTTGGGAGTTGTATAAGAAGATTCAAGGAAAAATCTATATAAACAAAAATACAGAAACAGGGTTGATTTCTTTGAGCATTGAGCACTATTCTCCTTTTATCGCGAAAAAATGGGTAGATTTACTTGTGATTGCTATAAATGAGCACATGCAAGAACAAGATAGAGTAGAAGCTTTGAATAGTATTGAGTATCTCAAAGAGCAAATATCTAAAACTAACATTGCTGAAATGAGGTCTATTTTCTACCAACTTATTGAGGAGCAAACCAAGACGTTAATGCTGGCTGAAATCAATAATGAATATGTCCTAAAGACTATAAGCTCATCTAAAGTGCCTGAAGAAAAGTCTAAGCCTAAACGTGCTTTATTAGTGATTTTTTGGGTTGCATTTGCTGGAGGGATATCGGTACTAATTGTTCTCTTACGTTACTTCTTGACTAAGAAATAAATTGAATGCTAACTGGTGATTCCTTTTATGTTTTCGTGGTTTAGACTAAATAAAATTAACTAAATAAAAGCTTAGAATATGAATGTACTTATAACAGGCGGTGCTGGTTTTATCGGTTCTGCAGTAGTCCGATACGTAATTAATCATACCCAAGATTGTGTTATAAATGTGGATAAGCTTACATATGCAGGGAATCTTGAATCACTACAATCAATTGAGAATAGTAAAAGATATACGTTTGAAAAAGTAGATATATGTAATCGAGTTGAGCTCGATCGCGTGTTTACTAAATATCAGCCCGATATTGTTATGCATTTAGCGGCCGAAAGTCATGTTGATCGTTCTATAGACGGCCCTGCGGCTTTTATTGAAACCAATATTGTAGGTACTTTTACACTGCTTGAGTCAGCTCGTAGTTATTGGAATGATCTACCAGAGCCTAAAAAAAGAGGGTTTCGTTTTCATCATATTTCTACTGATGAAGTCTATGGTGACCTAGATGGTCCTGAAGACCTATTTGATGAAACGACATCATATGCGCCTAGCTCACCATATTCAGCGAGTAAGGCGAGTTCTGATCACTTAGTTCGTGCTTGGCTTCGAACTTATGGCTTTCCTACATTAATTACTAACTGTTCGAACAATTATGGCCCGTATCATTTTCCTGAAAAGTTAATTCCTTTGATGATACTTAATGCATTAGATGGGAAGCCTTTACCTGTTTATGGCAATGGACAGCAAATTCGTGACTGGTTGTATGTTGACGATCATGCGCGAGCTCTATATCTGGTCGCCTCTGTTGGTGTTGTTGGTGAAACCTACAATATTGGTGGGCATAATGAAAAAGCCAATATCGATGTTGTTAAAACATTGTGTGCTTTGTTAGAAGAGTTAGTGCCAACGAATTGTTATTCTCGCGAAGGAGGCAACCCACAAGGTTTTGAGGGATTAATTACATTTGTAACAGATCGTCCAGGTCATGATATCCGTTATGCTATTGATGCCAGTAAAATTGAAAGAGACCTAGGATGGAAACCTGTGGAAACCTTCGAAACTGGTTTGCGTAAAACGATAGAGTGGTATTTAGATAACAAAAATTGGCTGGCGCACGTATTAGACGGTTCCTATAGTCAAGAGCGCTTAGGAGTGAAAAAATAGATATATGAAAGGTATTATTTTAGCAGGTGGCTCAGGTACTCGACTTTACCCCATTACCCTAGGGATCTCCAAACAGTTACTACCCGTCTATGACAAACCTATGATTTTCTATCCTTTATCGGTGTTAATGTTAGCGGGTATAAGAGATATTCTAATTATATCTACCCCTGAGGATATTGGTGGTTATAAACGTTTGTTGATGGATGGTAGCCAATTCGGCGTAAATATCTCTTATGCAGTACAGCCAAATCCAGATGGTTTAGCTCAAGCTTTTATAATAGGAGAAAAATTTATAGGTGACGATAACGTCTGTTTAGTTTTAGGCGATAATATTTTCTATGGTCAGGGCTTTACACCAAAATTAGTCGGAGCAGCTGGCCGTACTAAAGGTGCTACAGTTTTTGGTTATCAAGTGAAAGACCCAGAACGTTTTGGTGTAGTTGATTTTGATAATGATATGCGTGCACTTTCAATTGAAGAAAAGCCCAAGAAACCAAAATCAAATTATGCTGTTACGGGGTTATATTTTTACGATAACGACGTTGTGTCTATAGCTAAGCAAATTAAACCATCAGCCCGTGGTGAGCTTGAGATAACATGCGTCAACAATGTGTATTTGGAACGTGGTGACTTAAATGTAGAGGTCCTAGGGCGTGGATTTGCTTGGTTAGATACAGGTACCTATGAAAGCTTGTTAGAGGCAGGGCATTTTGTACAAACTATTGAGCACAGACAAGGATTAAAAGTAGCGTGTTTGGAGGAGATTGCCTGGAATCAAGGTTGGTTGACTAAAGAGCAGTTGGCGCAGAAGGCAGAAAAATTGAAGAAAAACAGTTATGGCCAATATCTTTATCAATTAATAAGTGAGTCAAAATGAGCTTAATTAACTTGTTGTCTTTCAAAGCATTAGGGGATGAAAGAGGTTCATTGGTCTCTCTTGAGGCTAATGAAGAGATTCCTTTTGCTATTAAGCGTCTTTATTATATATTTAAAACTGCTGAAAATGTATCGCGAGGTTTTCATGCACACAAACAATTAAAGCAGGTTGCTGTTTGTGTTAAAGGTAGTTGCTTGTTTGTTTTGGATGATGGCAGCAATAGAGAAAGCGTTATGTTAGATGATCCAAATAAAGGTTTGGTGATTGAGGGGATGACGTGGCGTGAGATGCATGACTTTTCTGAGGATTGTGTTTTACTTGTCCTTGCAAGCGAGTGTTACCAAGAAAGTGACTACATTAGAAATTACGAAGACTTCACTAAAATTGTGAATGGCTAAGGGGAATTAGGTAACATGGCAAAAATTTTAATTGCAGGCGCTGGCGGTGCTCCTTCGGAAGGAGTCATAAGTTCTCTTTTGAAGAACAAGGATAATACTGTAATTGGTATGGGTTCTGAGATTACAGACTTGGTTTTATCATCTGCAGAGAGGAAGTACTATATCCCATATGCTGATACATCAGAGTATAAAGAGCATCTATTAAAAATATTAGATAAAGAAAAGCCCGACTTAATTCACTTTCAGAATGACTTGGAAATATATCATGCATCTTTAATAAGAAATGAGATAGCAAATACTGGTACTAAGGTATTTATGCCTGCTCACTCGGTAATTGATACATGCGTTCATAAGTATAAATCTTATTTAGCTTTTGCTTCTGCAGGAGTTCCTGTACCCAAAAATATCGTAATAAATAATGAAGACGATCTTAAAAATGCCTTTAGTGAACTGGGAGATGAGGACGGAAAGATATGGTTAAGAGCTTCGTCTATCGGTGGTGGTGGCAAAGGAGCTATCCCTACTAACAATCTTCAATTAGCCAGTGCTTGGATATCACATTATGATGGTTGGGGCGATTTTATAGCAGCTGAAATGTTAACACCAAATACGGTTGCGTGGCTTTCAATCTGGTATGAAGGTGAGTTAATCACTGCCCAAACTAGAGAAAGAAAGGGTTGGACTCATGGTAACCGGGCAATATCTGGTGTTACTGGTGTTACTAAGGTTGGTGTTACCCACTCTAGTGATATTGTTAACGAAGTGGCTATAGCATCTGTTAAAGCGGTTTCTGATAAACCTCATGGGATTTTTGGTGTTGATATGGCCTACGATAAGGATGGTATTCCTAACCCTACAGAAATTAATATATCCCGTTTTTTTACAACAGTCCGTTTTTTTACAGAAGCAGGTTTAAACTTCCCAGAGATTTTCAAAAATTTGGCTTTATATGGTAGAAAGCCAGAACTTGAAAATAAAATAAATCCGTTGACTAATGGCCAGTTGTGGCTAAGAGGAATGGATAGGGAGCCTATGCTTTCTACAGAAAAAAACTTAGCTGATGATGTTATATTTCTGAAATGAAGACAATCTTAATTACTGGTGCATCCGGCTTTATAGGTTCTCAACTTGTTCAAACAATGCTTCATTCGGGAGACTTTTCTGAATACAAACTCGTAACATTATCATCAGCTAAGGTTGATGGTGTTGTTAATGTCTTCCATAAGAATTATACGTTTTCGAATCAGGACTTTATTGACGCAAATATAAATTCTGTTGATATAGTCATTCATGCTGGTGCTTTTATCCCTAAGTGTAGTGATGAATTAAATGACGTGGTTAAATGCAGTTCAAATATTCAAGGAACGCTTCATTTAATTAATAACCTTCCAAATATACCTAGTAAATTTATATTTATTAGCACTGTGGATGTTTATAAACCAAGTGCCTGTATTATTGATGAATGCTCTGAAGTTTCACCCAATTCTCTTTACGGTCTCTCTAAGCTTTACTGTGAGAGAATGTTAGAAAGTTGGGCAGAACAGTTTGAAGTGAAACTTCAGAATTTACGCCTTGGTCATATCTATGGGCCAGGAGAGGATGAGTACAAGAAACTAATTCCGATAACAATTAAGCGTATAATTAATGGGGAGGCTCCACAGTTTTTTTCTTCCGGTGAGGAAAAAAGAAGCTTTTTATATATAAGTGATCTTTGTCAGTTGATTATTAATAGTGTGGGACTAGAGGCTTATATGGGCCCCATTAATGTGGTATCTAAAAACTCAATGACCGTGAAGGATATTATTAAATGTATTGCTTCGTTTTCTACTAAGGCAATTGAAATTGTTGAACCAGAATGTATAGCAAAAGGAAGTGACCTGATTTTCAATACCTGCAAGGTTGAGAAACTGCTTGGTGGAGAAAAAATCTCGATTGAAGATGGATTAGCAAAGGAATATGATTATTTTAATTCAAAAAATTAAAAAATACATATTAGGTGTAATATATCCTAACGTAAACATTGTTAATAAATTAATTATTCTGGGAAAGTTCCCATTTCTTAAAATACCCGAGAATGGAAAGGTTACTCTCTCCAATAATGTAGTCTTGAATTCGGATTTCAAAAAAAGTAATACTGCTCTAACCAACCGATGCAAGCTTGTAACGGGTTATGACGGGAATATTACTATCGGCGAAAATACGCAATTGAATGGTGTATGTATCGTTTCATATAAAAAGGTTACTGTTGGGAAAAATTGCCAAATAGCCTCCTCAACTTTTATTGCTGATACTGATTTTCACCCCATTGACCCAGTAGAAAGGGAAAAACAAGTTTTGGGAAAAACCTATTCTCTCTCAAGTGTCGCTAATGAGAGTGTATCAATTGGGAATAATGTTTGGATAGGCTGGAACAGTACGATTCTAAAAGGCGTTAGTATTGGAAATAATAGTATTGTTGCTGCGGGAAGCATGGTGCTAAGTGGGGAGTATCCTGCTAATGTGATTATTGCGGGGAACCCTGCTAAGGTTGTGAAAAAATTATGATAAGTGATTTAGATTATATTTTCCTTGATTTGGACGGGCCTATTTTAGAAGGTAAAAATAGGCATTATCAGTGCTACTCTGAAATATTGAATGACTATGGCGGAACTCCTCTAAGTATCGACCATTACTGGAACTTAAAGAGAGCGAGGGTGCCAAGGGATCAAGTACTAGAGGCTTCAAAGTTTGGTGCACCTTATGAAACGTTCGCTAATGAGTGGATGGAAAGAATTGAGTCAGAGAAATTTCTTTCCTTTGATGAGCTTAAGCCTCAGATCAAGGAAACATTAAGTGAGTGGAAAAAGTTATTTAGCGGGGTATCAATTGAGTTGGTTACCATGCGGCAAAGTCGTCATAATTTGATAGATCAGCTGAGTAGATTAGGAGTAATTGAATGCTTTGATGTTGTTACCGACTGCCCTCCAATGAGGAAGAATACAAAATATCAGGCACTTAAAGACCGAAAATTTAACCGAGCTGTTTTTATTGGTGATACTGAAGAGGATATCAATACTGCAAATATGTTAAATATTCCTTCAATTGGTGTTGTAAACGGCATTCGGGACAAACAATATTTGCAGGCAGACTATTTTGCAAATGAAATTGTAGATATTAATTTTTCACATTTAGACTATATAACATGATTCCATTTTTAGATTTATATTCAGTTAATGAAAAATACAGAAATGAGTTTATTGAAGCCTTCACGCGAGTACTTGACTCAGGCCAGTATATTCTTGGTGATGAGGTCGAAGCGTTTGAAAGCGAATTCGCTAAATTTTGTGGTACCAAATATTGTATAGGTGTTGCGAACGGTTTGGATGCATTGTGTTTGGTTTTGAGGGCATGGAAGGAAATAGGTCGCTTATCTGACGGAGATGAAGTGATCGTACCAGCCAACACATATATAGCTACTATTTTGGCAATTACTGAGAATAAATTGACGCCTATCTTGGTTGAGCCCGATGAGAATAGTTATAATTTGAATGTTAAAAATATTGAAAATGCAATGTCTCCTCGAACAAAAGTTATTTTTCCTGTTCATCTTTATGGGCAGCTTGCGCCAATGCTTGAGATTATGGATTTCGCTAGCCAGAAAGGCCTATTAGTTTTAGAGGATTCAGCTCAAGCTCATGGTGCGGAGGTTCAAGGCAAAAAATCAGGTAGCTGGGGAGATGCGGCCGGTTTTAGTTTTTATCCTGGGAAAAATATGGGTGCACTGGGTGATGCTGGCGCTATAACTACTGATGATGAACAACTTTCAAAAGTCTTATCAGCCCTAAGAAATTACGGTTCTTATAAAAAATATGAAAACCAATATGCGGGTATAAATAGTCGTTTGGATGAAGTTCAAGCTGGTATGTTAAGGGTAAAATTGAAACATGCTGTTTCAGAGCTCAAGCGTCGACGGGAAATTGCGAATGCTTACTTGAATGGAATCAATAACTCAAAAATATCTTTACCTCACGTTTTAAGTGAGAGTGCCCATGTTTGGCACTTATTTGTTATTCGGTGTGAACAGCGGCAGTCTTTACAAAATCATCTTGAAAATGAGGGTGTTCAGAGTCTTATACACTATCCAATTCCTCCTCACAAACAGGCTGCGTATCCAGAATTTAATAAAATGTCACTTCCACTTACTGAGTTAATTCATGAAGAGGTTCTTAGTTTACCTATTTCCCCAAGTATGTCCGATGAGAGCGTACGTAAAGTAATAGATAGCGTTAATTGCTTTTAGGTTTGCTCAATGAAATTAATTAAAACTACAGCATTAAATGGTGTGGCCGTAACTATTAAAATGCTCACAATGCTAGCTATAAATAAGATGCTAGCAATCTATGTGGGGCCTACTGGTTATGCTGCGGTTGGTCAGTTGCAAAACGCCATTCAGATGTTAACCATTTTTAGTGGAAGTGCCATAAACACCGGAGTAACAAAATATACCGCCGAATATTATGATGATGAATATTCGCAAAAGACTATTTGGAAAACAGCAGGAAGTATTTCTTTCTTTTCCGCTATTATTATGTCGTTTTTAATAGCCGTTTTTAGCAAAGAACTAGCGGAGTTATTTCTTCATGATGAAAGTTTGTCTACAGTTTTTTTGTGGTTTGCTGGTGGGCTTATTTTCTTTATTTTTAATTCTTTATTGCTGGCTATCTTAAACGGCAAAAAACAGATTGCTCACTATGTAACGGCTAATATTTGTGGGAATTTCCTCGCACTAGTGATTACATTAATTCTAACTATGAATTTCGGCCTTTATGGAGCTCTTGTTTCATTGGTTCTCTATCAATCATTGTCTTTTTTTTCGACGATCCTCGTCTGCTATCATACAAAGTGGTTCAAATTAAGTTATTTGATTGGGTCGATCGACCCTAGTTTTGCTAGAAAACTTTTTTATTTTGCATTTATGGCTCTAGCTTCTGCTATTGCTCTTCCTTTATCTAATCTATTGATTAGAGATTTTATTGTGAATGAATCTTCTCTTAAGGATGCAGGTTTATGGGAAGCATTAATGCGGATTAGTTTTGCATACTTAACTTTTGTAAGTACGTTATTTAGTGTTTATTTTGTACCCCGTTTTTCTGAATTAAAGGAAAAAGAAGCGGTAAATAATGAAGTTAAAAAGTCACTATTTATGGTATTTGTTTTTGCTGGATCTTCTTTACCTGTACTGTATTTGTTTAGAGATGACGTTATTAGTTTATTGTTTACTGCTGAGTTTCATGAGGTGAGTGAGTTAATCGGTATTCAATTAATTGGTGATTTTTTCAAAGCTATTGCGTTTGTTTTTGCATATTTTATGATTGCAAAAGCAAATATAAAATTCTTTATTGTCGGGGAGGTGCTTTTTTCTTTTGTGTTTGTACTAACTGTTCAGTTGTTTTTTCCACTGCTTAAACTGGAAGCTGTCGCCTATGCATATCTGATTACATATTTATTTTATTTGATTTTTATGTATGCTGGGTATAGAAACTTTCTCAAAAAACTTACTTAAGATCAATGGAGTAGAAGACGAGAAATCGTTTTCTTTATCGAGTGATTATATAATATTTGGTGCAGATTAGATTGGTTATCGCATAAATAAATGCAAAAGGCATGTTTATTTAGTTCGGTTACTTTTCATGTTCTAGTATAGAAAAAAATCGGATTATTTATGTTAGAGAAAATATTCTTTAAAAAGGTAGAGCTTTGGTTCTTATTGCTTGTTTTGTTATTATGTATTGTAAGTAATATTCTTTTTGGCTGGGTAGTTAAAGCTGCTGTAAGTGATGATGACAAGGACTATGGTATATGGGAAGTAGCCTTAAACGTTGCTAGTATTCCTAGCCATTTACTTAAGATATTGAAAGGGAAAACTCAAGATGACTATATCTCTAAGCAACTAATCAGTTCTTCACCTATTAACGAATACGAAGCTATTTCTATTTTGAATGCTGATACATCGAACGAGCAAGCCGATAAGCCCCTTAAGAAATATCGAAGTCCCATAGTGTGGACATCCAATCGTAGTTCACAGCCTATGTCTGTTTTATTTCGCATAAATGAAGAAGGAGCCGAAAGGCTTATTATTTTTGATGAACGTAAGAAGGTCGTAAATCAATTCAATATTAAAGCGACTGAAAATCCTGGAAAGTTTAAAGCATTGATGGGGGGGTCAGAAACAGAGTTGTTAGATGACGGGTCTTTTATTATTTTTCCGTACGGTGGAGATGGGCTTTCCCGTAGGAGTTTATGTGGAGAGACTATATGGTCAGCTAACGGTATTTATCATCACCAATACTCAGTTGTAGATGGTAAACTCTACATACTTGGGTTGGCTTCTGATTTAATAAGTGATAAAGATCGAAGTTTGTGGAATCATAGCGACATTATTAATGTGATTGATTTGGACAGTGGGGTTGTCGAACGCTCTATTTCCATTAAGGATATTGCCAAAGTAAATATCACTGAGATTGATCCTCTATTTTGGGAAAATTGGCGAGATATAGTTAATTCCAATGATGTATTAAAAAAAGATTTAATACATTTGAACAAAATTGAAGTACTCAGTAAGTCTATGTCAGAGCAATACCCTAACTTACCTTCTGGTGCTTGGCTTCTTTCGGCTAGAAATTTAAACCTAATCATGATAGTTCATCCTGAAACACTTAAGATTCTTTGGTATGTCCATGGAAAAACACAAGTTCAGCATGATCCGAAATTCGTTGGGGACAATAAAATTCTGGTATTTAATAACGGGTATAATAAAAATGTAGAGAATACAAAGGCGATGTCACATGGATCGAATTCCGCTAACTATACATCGATAAAAGAATACAACTTGGATACGCAACAATGGAGTGTGAAATTCAATGCTGAGTCTTATGATGGTTATACGTTTCATAGTGGAAATTTTGATGTTAGTCTGCAAGACAATCTGTTGTTGAATTTAGCGCTTCAGGGGCGTTTCTTAGAAGTAAATTCTGACGGTGAGTTGGTGTCAGAACTAATCAATAAACGTGACGCTACTAGCGTTTATTGGACAAAACATGCTCAGTACCTATCTACTTCTCAATTTGAAACTGTTAGGAAATTAACATGCAACTAATTAGAACATATTCTTTAATCCTCGGGTTAACTTTATCGACAACGGTTTTTGCTTATGTTGGTCCTGGTCTTGGTGCTGGCACTGTTGGGGTAGTGATAGGTATTTTAGGTTCTATTATCTTGGCTTTTTTTGCAATTATTTACTATCCCATTAAACGGTTGTTGAAGAAACGCAGGCAACTTTCTTTGGCTGACGATACAGCTCATCATGAAAATATTGAAGAGGTGCATAGTAAAGAAGAGTCGTGTAGCGATAACAAATGCTCTTAGGTTTAACTGCACTTGCTACATGCTTATTTGTTGAACTTTTATTACAGCAGCCCTTTTATAAGAAGTTAAAAAGCTTAGTCGCCACTAGTCAAAAATCAGTTAAGGTTATTCGTTCAGAGAGAATATCTGATCACTGGAAAGAAAAAGTACTTTTGTCTTACGCCTTTATTATTTTTAACTCCTCTATCTGTCTATTATCATATCTTTTGATAGCTGTGCTGCCTGTTGCGCTAATATCGCTGTTGGCTTGGTATTTCAACGTGAACTTAATTGTATTTATTGTAAGTACGTTTGGTTTATTCACTTCCAGTGTATTTGCACTTGGCTATTTATACTTTCGTAGGTACTTTTTTTGTGCCTGAATTAGATACAGAATATGGCTTTCTCTCTAAAATGTTGCACCATATAGCGTTAGGCAGTCGTGTGTTGCCTGAAGCAAGTTTCGACCTCGAATGTACTCTATATGCTAAAAATAGACCTGAGTGCAAATTTCAGCCTCATGTCTTTATCGCCGGTTTGGCTCGAGCAGGTACAACAATTCTTATGCGCTCATTATATAAGAGCAACGAATTCTCTTCTCTCACATACAGAGACATGCCGTTCGTTTTAGCGCCAAATACATGGGCAAAGTTATCGTCAATTAGTAATAGGAGGGCTAAGGCAAAGGAACGTGCTCATGGAGACGGTGTTTTTGTTGACTTTGATAGTCCTGAGGCCCTTGAAGAAGTATTTTGGCGAACTTTTACTCAGGAAGATTATGTTCAGAAAGATGTGCTTATGCCTTATAAGGTAGCTCCTGACATAATCAAACAGTATCGGCAATACATTGCTCTGATAACACATCGTTATGGGAAAGATCGCTATCTTTGTAAAAATAATAATAATATTTTACGGATACCATCCTTGTTAAAAGCTTTCCCAAATGCAACTGTACTAATTCCATTTAGAGAGCCTTTGGAACATGCAAACTCCCTCTTAAAGCAGCATCAGCTGTTTAAGGGGCTCCACCAGCAAGACATGTTTACTAAGCAGTATATGGGCTGGTTAGTGCATCATGAGTTTGGTGGTGATCATCGACCGTTTAAGTTGGGAAGACGTAAAATAAATTACTCGCCAGACTCTATCAATTATTGGTTAAATCTGTGGGTTGAAACTTATTCTTATTTACTAGAAATGTATAAAAATACTAACTCAACTATTAATGAAAATGTTATATTTGTTGGCTATGAACTTCTTTGCACGCAAACTAATAAAGTTTGGTCTTCATTACAGGGGCATCTGAATATTATGGGACAATATCCCGTAGGTCTGGTTGCAAGGGAACAAAAAGTACAGGTCTCAAGCAAAGATTTAATTGATGAAGCAAGGAGTATTGAAGCGTCGTTAACTCATTTGTCTGAGTCTAAATTGTTGTGAAAAATAACTATCGTTTATTTTTTTTTTGGTATTTGTTGAGTGTCGTAGTTTTTTTGTACTGTTTATATGATAGATGAGGTTACATTAACGGAACTCTAAGTAGTGCCTAATCTAAAACAAAGCTATATCTCTGGTTCTAAGAAAAATTTGATCTAATAAGGTAGATATAAGAATTAATTGTACAGAGTTTGAAATTTATAACCTCGGTGCAGGCTCTTTCGTAGCCACAATCTCTTATTATTACTGACTTCTATCTAAGGTATGAGGGAATGATTGTTAACTTCAACTATAAATTCTTAGTGTTCAACACCAGTTTATTAAGTCCTTAAGGTATAAAGATATGCAACCTAAAGTTACTGTTATTATTATTACGTATAATCAGGAAGATTATATAGGTGAAGCAATAGAAAGTGCGTTATCACAGCGTTATCAAAATAAAGAAATAGTAGTTTGTGATGACTTTTCTACTGATGCAACGGCAGACATAATAAGGGCATACGCGAATAAATATCCTAGTTTAGTTATCCCTCAAATAGGAGATTCAAATATAGGGATTACAGGTAATTGTAATAGAGGTTTTTCTGCTGCAACAGGTGACTTTATTTGTTTTTTGGGGGGGGATGATTATTTCTTGGATGGTAAAATTGAAGCCCAAGTAAACTACATGTTGGATTCTCCTGAAAAGGCACTCAGTTATCACGATGTTTATCTTTTTGATGATAACAGCAATAAGGATGTTGGCTTATACTCAGATAGACACGGGAAGAAGGATGGAGGTATTAAAGAACTTTTAGTTGAAGGGTGTTTCTTTTGTGCAACCTCAGTCATGATTCGAAAAGAATTCGCTCCCGTAAATGGCTTTGACCCTCGCATAGCTAGAGCGTCTGATTGGTTATTTTGGTGCCAAACAGTCATTAATAGTCAAGAGCCTGAAAGTGCAGTTGGTTACTGTGATGGAGTTTTTGCTAAATACAGACGCCATAGCGGGAATATAACAAATGTGGTTGATGCTAAAGCTTTAGAAGAAGCTCTATTATCATTAACAATAATTGAGGAGACAGATTCAGCTTTAAGGAATCTTGTAAGATACTGTAAATCTAAAAGGCTGCTAACTTATAGTGCTAAATATTTACTCAATAAAAAGTGGCGTCAAGCATTTTCTGCGATGAAAGAAGCGCTCAATTTGAGTTCTTTTCGAATTTTTGGCGTTTTTTCATATATCGCAATATCTTATGGAAGAGCCCAGCTAACCAAACGATTTCGAAATTTAAAATGAATCTCTATGGAGTAGGGTATATACAGAATGGTAAATAAAATAGTACTAAGCCCAGTATTATTTTTTATACTATTCTGGAGTGTGATTATTAGTGTTGGTGGTATTGATAGGTTCGAATTCTATCCTTTTTCGGATGCATTTTATCTTTACATGTTAACTGTATTTTGCGTCTTTTCTGTTTCGGCGTACCTAGGCGGCGTTAGTTCAAATAGCTTTTATGCTAATAAAACAGTAGAAACACTTAAATTTACATTTAAGCATAAAAACCATTTACAAATTTACCTTTTCTTCATGAGTTTAGGTATAGCTGTTATGTGTTGGCAGCATTATAAAGTGGTTGGTATATTTTTTTGGACACCTACCGAAATAAATCATTTTAGGTATTTAGTTACAGAAGGTGGAGTGTCTGTTAGTAGCGGGGTTTTGTCGTTTTTTAATTTCTTTTTTTACACAATGATTCCTCTTTTAGCAACCGTAAACAAAAGGGACAGAAATAAGTACAAAAAAATATTCATTTTACTTTTGCTTATATATATATACCTAAGCTCTGCAAGAGCAAGTATGTTTGTAATTTCATTGATTGGTTTTTTTTACTATACAATTTTGAACAAACAGGCTGGGTTGGGGAAGTTAGTTCTTCTGTTTTTTTTGCTGATTTTTGCATTTGTCTTGCTAGGCACTTTAACTGGTAAAGGCCATTTTGACTCTATATGGAGGTATGCATTTGGTCCGATTCATGCGTTAGATAGAATTATTGTAAATGGTGCTCCTGCTGGAAGCCCAGACCTTTATTTGTTCAGACCGTTGCATTCTTTATTTTTGAAACTTGATCTGTTGAGTCCATCATCTTCACGCTTACTTCCATATGTTTCGACTCCTTACACGATTAATGTATATACAGTTTTTGGTCCATATATAATGGACTTTGGATTGTATGGAAGCTTGGTATGTGTATCATTTTGGGCCTTTATTTCTGGATTTATTATTAAACTAGGTAAAAAGTTAGTGTCGCCGTTTACATCACTCTTAGCTGCTCTCTGTTTGTCTCTTATTATTTTAGGTGTGTTTTATGATTATTACTTATCTTCAGCATTTCCATGGATTATTGTGATATTAGGCTCCATTTTTTTTCCAAAAAGGTATGATGCCTCAATGTTGCATCGGATTTAAATACTATTAAATTTAGCTCTTTAAAGTTGATTATTAAATTAAAATAAATTATTAGGTTTTAATAAATGTGCGGTATTACGGGTTTTTTTAGTATTAAGGAAAATCAAGATAAAAAATTATTGTTGGAAAAAATGTCAAGTGCTTTGGTTCATAGAGGGCCTGATGAGTTTGGGCAATTTATAAACCAAACAAAGCAGCTTTATATCGCTCACCAGCGTTTATCAATTTTGGAATTGAGCAAAGCTGGTTCCCAACCTATGAAAAGTAGGTGTGGCCGTTATATTATTGCTTTTAATGGTGAGATATATAATTTTAGAGAATTACGTTCTGAATTGGAGGGTTTTGATTCTGATGTGCAGTTTCGTGGTCATTCGGATACTGAGGTATTACTGACTTGTATTTCTGTTTTTGGTCTTGATAGAACGCTACCAAAACTAAATGGAATGTTTGCTTTTTCTCTTTATGACTTAAAGTTGAATAAAATTATATTGGCTCGAGATAGATTTGGGGAAAAGCCTTTATATATATATTCTGATGCGTACTCATTTGCATTTTCATCGGAATTGAAACCAATAGAAATATTCTCTCAAAGGTTATCTATAAATCATAGTTCAGTTGACGCGTTGTTTCGCTTTAGTTACATACCAGCACCTTTTTCAATTTATAACGAGGTGTTTAAGCTTCTTCCAGGTCATAGGCTGGATATAGAACTTAATGACTTCTCAAAGATTGACCTTAATCATTCAAAACCATATTGGCAAGTTGTTGATTCTATTTCCTTGGGATTAAAGAATAGATACCAGTTTACTAATGTAAATGACGCAATTATAGAAACAGAAGCTGTATTAAAGAAAAGTGTTGACCAAAGAATGATTTCTGATGTTCCGCTTGGCGCTTTTCTTAGCGGGGGAATTGATTCTACGTGCATAACGGCACTAATGCAGGCTCAGTCTTCTCATAAAGTTAAGACTTTTTCTATAGGGTTTCATGATGAGCAATACAATGAAGCGCAGCATGCAAAAGCTGTGGCTGGGATCTTGGGTACAGATCATCATGAATTATATTTAAATCCAAATGATATGCTTGATAGCGTATATCAGTTACCAGATATCTATGATGAGCCCTTTGCAGACTCATCTCAACTACCAACTATTATGGTTTCTAAGTTCGCAAAAGAGCATGTTACTGTTGCGTTAACTGGTGACTCAGGTGACGAGGTTTTTTGTGGTTATAATAGGTATAGCACAGGACAGAAAATTGCAAGCAGTTTTGGTTCAATTCCTTTACCCATTAGAAATGTGTTTAGCAATAGTTTAAGCCGTTTGTCACCAACATTTCATAATAAAATTTTTTCTATAATCACAAAGTTAATACCTAAAATAAGTAACTATAGAAATATAGGTGACAAAGCACATAAATTTTACCGAATTCTAGATTTTAAAAATGAAGTTGATTTATATAACAAACTAATCCAGACCTGGCCAGAAACAGCAGTTACCGGTGAAATTATTGATCTAGCAACTGATATTCAAGATGCATTCAATTTTGCAGGGATCAACTTTGTAGAGAGAATGATGTGGCAAGATGCAATAGGTTATATGCAGAATGATATTTTAACTAAAGTGGATAGGGCTAGTATGTCAGTTAGCTTAGAAACAAGAGTGCCATTCCTTGATAATCAAGTATATCAGCACGCATGGAATTTACCCTTAGAATATAAGCTCTACAATGGGAAAACAAAGTACCCTCTTCGAAATATTGTGTCTAAATATATCCCAAACTCCATTATGGATCGACCTAAATCCGGGTTTGGAGCACCAATTGGAGATTGGTTACGAAATGAACTCAAGGATTGGGCTGAAAGCTTACTGAGTCCAGGATCTCTAAGTGCTAATTCGTTTATTGATAGTGAGAAAGTAAGAGAGCTTTGGAAAGTTCATTTAACAGGTAAACAAAATCAACAGCACGCGATTTGGAATGTATTAATGTTTTTGCAATGGCAAACAAGAAGGCTTAATTAGATGAAAATACTAGTAATTGGAGGGTCTCCTAAATCGTTAGTTAATTTTCGTGGTGATTTGATCAGAGCTTTCGTTGAACAGGGGCATAGTGTTCTAGGTGTTGCACAGGATGCACCAAAGTCTATGGTCTCTGATATTGAGGCATTGGGTTGTCGATTTAAGAGTATCCCAATTGAAAGAAATGGTTTAAACCCTTTTTCAGACTTAAAAGTTTTGTGGTCTCTATACAAACTTTTTAAGTTGGAAGAGCCCGATATAGTTCTATCATATACGATTAAACCTGTAATCTGGGGAGGGGTAGCTGCAAAGTTTCGTAAAAATACACGATTTTATGGATTAATAACTGGTCTTGGATTTGCTTTCCAGAGTGGAGGAATAAAACGTAATCTATTAAGTTGGATTGCTACGTCTCTTTATCAATTTTCACTAAAAACTGCTTCCGCTGTTATTTTTCAGAATCTAGATAACCGGCAAGTATTTATCGATAAGAAGATAATACCCCTTTCAAAAACACACAGAGTTAATGGCTCTGGAGTTAATGTTTCAAGGTTTAAGTCTAACCCTTTACCAGAAGGCGGTGTGGTTTTTTTATCAGTCTCGCGCCTTCTCGGAGAGAAAGGATTACGTGAATATGTAGAAGCTGCAAAGATTGTAAAGAAAAAATATCCAAATGTAACTATTCAACTATTGGGTGCAGAGGATCCTTCGCCTGATGGGATTTCAAGAGATGAAGTTAGAGGTTGGCATGATTCTGGAGCTGTAGAGTATTTGGGTTCCACTATGGACGTAAGGCCTTTTTTAAAAAATTGTACTGTCTTTGTTTTAGCGTCTTACCATGAGGGGATGCCAAGAACTGTTTTGGAAGCAATGAGTGTTGGTCGGCCAATACTTACTACGGATACTGAAGGCTGCAGAGAAACAGTGGTGAATGGTAAAAATGGATTCCTTGTCCCAGTGAAAAGTGTAGATGCTATAGTTGAAAAAATGTACTGGTTTATTGAAAATTCTGATAAATTAGCAGCAATGGGGGCTGAAAGTCGATTAATGGCGGAAGAGTTATTTGATGTGCACAAAGTAAATAATTCTTTATTAAGTATTTTAGAGTTAAAGAGAAGTTAAAAATGACTAAACGTTTATTTGATATTGTAGTTTCTATTATTGCCTTATTAATATTATCTCCTATTTTCGCTTTTGTTATATTCCAGGTATCTAGAAAGCTTGGTAACCCTGTATTCTTTAAGCAGACACGCCCAGGTTTAAATGGAATGCTGTTTGAGATTATTAAGTTTCGCACTATGACTGATGAAAAAGACAGAGAAGGGAACTTGTTAGGAAATAAAGAAAGAACTCCTGCTTTTGGTGTCTTTTTAAGGAATAGTAGCTTAGATGAGTTGCCTGAATTGTGGAATGTTGTTAGAGGAAATATGAGCTTGGTAGGGCCTCGTCCACTAAAAATAGAATATCTTGAGTCCTACAGTGAGCACCAGCGCAAAAGGCATAATGTTAGGCCAGGTATAACGGGTTGGGCTCAAATAAACGGGCGTAATGCAATTTCTTGGGAAGAGCGTTTTGATATGGATGTATGGTACGTTGAAAATAAAACTGTTTGGCTTGATGTGAAAATACTGTTTTTAACCGTTATTAAAGTAATTAAAAAAGAGGGTGTCGACCATCCAATAGATGAAGTTAAAGGGCGGTTTAAGGGTAATAATGATTGACGGTGATTGGTTACAAAAAGCAAATGAATTGTTAAGTTCATTTGAAGGTAATTATGAAGCAACTAAAATATGCAGTGAAAATGTTTTTATTGTAGGAGCTCCTAGATCGGGCACAACTATATTAACGCAGGCATTAAGCAGTTGTTTTGATGTTGGTTATGTTGATAATCTAATGGCTTCTTTTTGGAAGTCACCTCTTTTTGGTGCATTGTTATCTGATAAATTGATTGCAAAACGTACTATCAGTTTCTCTTCTGACTATGGGCAGACTGAGCTGATTTCAGACCCTCATGAATTTGGAGGGTTTTGGCGGGAGAGTTTAAATTACGAGAATATGGAACAAAAGGTTAATGCTGATATTAACTGGGAGAAGTTAACAAAGACATTAGATGGTATTTACTCTGTGTTTAATAAGCCAATGGTTTATAAAGTTTTTCAGTTGTATTGGCATTTAGCTGAGTTTCATTCTTTAAGGCCTAGTACGAAATGGATTCTAATTGAAAGGGATTTAAAGTCTAATGCAAAGTCTCTGCTTAAGTTGAGGGAGAAAAAAAGTGGCTCAAGAGACAACTGGGTGTCTGCCAAACCTCAGTTTTCTAATCGTTTCGATAAATGTTCCAATGAAATTCAGGTTGTGTCGCAGGTTTTTGGGATTAATCAGTGGATAAAAGGGCAGTTTGAAAAAATCAACCCAGATTCTTGGTTAATACTTGATTATGAGGAATTTGTTCGTGAACCTGAAAAAACCTTACATGAAATTTCAGACTTTCTAGGGGTAAAGGTTAATGTTCCTGAATACGTTGTAAACGGAATAAAGCCTTCTGACTTTAGTGAAACGGACCCAAAAATACTGGAAGCCATTGAGTATCTTGAGAAAACTATTGGCTAGGTGTTCCATTTTGTTTATAAATATTTTTCAAAACTATTGAGATTAAGAAAAGATATATGCTTAAAATACTAACCTCTGAATTTGAGTGGAGAGAAGCGATCAATGGTATGAACCATGACTGGTATCATACTTGGGATTATCACCATATTGCTCTTCTTAATGGTGAAGGCATACCTATGCTTCTCGTATTTGGCGAAAAAAATAGTCGAATTTGTTTGCCTATTTTACTGCGGAAAATAAATGACGAATGGAATGATGCAACTTCGGTGTACGGATACCCAGGTGTTGTGTCTAATATAAAAGGCGATGAAAAAGAGCTTTATAGATTGTTTTTTCAAGATGTCATGCACTGGGCAAATGAAAATAAAGTGGTGTCTATTTTTTCAAGATTGAACTCTTGTATAGATGGTTCATATGAAGAGTTAAATCACTTGGCAGAAAGTCAAGGGGAGACAGTCGTCATAGACTTAAGTTTGCCAATAGATGAACAACGTAAGAGGTATCGGAAGAATTATCGTAACTTAGTGAATAAATTAGAACGTGATGGAGTTACATGCTCTTGGGAAAATAATGCTAAGGAATTGTCAGAGTTTATTGGTATATATAACCAAACTATGGACTCGCTGGGAGCAGCAGATCATTACTATTTCAGTCGATCTTATTATGACTTGCTGATAAATTCTGAAGACTTTGAGGTAAGGATATACAGTTGTTTCCACGAAGGGCGCAAGATATGTTCAGGTTTATTTGTCTTTTGTGGTGATATTGTCCAGTATCACTTAAGTGGGACGGTTTCTGAATATAAAAATTCAGCGCCAACTAGGCTCATGATAGATACTGTTAGAAAAGATGCTACTTCATTAGGGTATCAGGTATTTCACTTGGGTGGCGGTACTGGTAATGGGCGCGACTCTTTATTTGATTTTAAATATGGCTTTTCTAAGGAGGTAGTTGATTTTCGGGTTTTGAAATTAATTACTAATGAAGAGAAATACGTTCAGTTATCAGGCATAGATATTAATGATATTGATCAACCGATTGAAGGTTTCTTTCCTTTATACCGTAAACTGAATACTAATTAAGAGTTCTAAGATGTCGAATATAGAGATTTCTCCATGGCCTTCTTTTACAGAAGAAGAGGCAAAACGGGTATCAAATGTTTTGCTTTCTAATAAAGTTAACTATTGGACAGGTCATGAAGGTCGGGAGTTTGAAAAAGAGTTTGCTTGTTTTGCTGACTCTGTGTTCGCTATTGCAGTATCTAATGGTACAACAGCTTTAGATCTCGCCTTAATTGCTTTAGATGTAGGTGAGGGGGATGAAGTAGTCGTTACCTCACGTACTTTCATCGCTTCAATAAGCTCTATTGTTAATGCTGGTGCAAAACCACTTTTTGCTGATGTAGACGTTAATACTCAAAATATCACCGCTGAGACTATTACTGCTGTTTTGTCGAATAAAACTAAAGCCATAATTTGTGTGCATCTTGCTGGCTGGCCCTGTGAGATGGGTGAAATAATGGCTCTTGCGGATAAGCATGATTTAAAAGTTATTGAAGATTGTGCTCAGGCCCATGGCTCCAAGTATAAGGGGCGCTCAGTAGGTAGTATCGGACATATTGGTGCTTGGTCTTTTTGTCAGGATAAGATCATGACCACCGGAGGTGAAGGCGGAATGGTCACCACAAATGATAAAGCTCTATGGAATGCTATGTGGTCTTTTAAGGATCATGGCAAAAGTTATGATGCGATCTATAGTCGCCAACACCCACCGGGCTTTCGGTGGTTGCATGAGTCCTTTGGTACAAATTGGCGTCTAACAGAAATGCAATCGGCTATTGGTCGTATTCAGTTAACTCGTATGAAAGAGTGGACGAAAATACGTGGTGAACATGCCGCTAAGTTGGTTCGTATTTGTTGTGAGTTTTCTTGTATTCGTGTTCCGATAATTCCTGATTATATACTGCATGCCAACTATAAATTCTATGTGTTTGTTAAGCCTGAAGCGCTTAATGATGGTTGGACGCGTGATAAAATTATTGATGCATTAAATGAGCAGGGAATACCTGTTATGCAAGGTAGCTGCTCTGAAGTTTATCTAGAAAAAGCGTTTGATAATACAGGCTTTAGACCTACTAAAAGCTTACCTATTGCAAAAGAACTAGGTGCAACAAGTTTGATGTTTCAAATTCACCCGACGATAACAACTAAGCAAATAGATCAAGTATGTTTGTGTTTGAGTGATGTCTTAAAGGAAGCGACTCGTTAATTGAACATAAGCTACTATAGCTTCTGTTGTTAAGCCGGTTCTTAGATTAATCACTGGAATTAGTTGGTATTAAGTTCACCCATTGGTAAATTCTGGTCGGAGTCTATGAAGACTTCTTTTAACTTTTTACTCAAGTAAATACTGGTGGTCTGGGGTTCCAGCCTTTGACTAGGTACTTAATAGCTTATTCAAAATACTGATAATCTGGCTAAAGTTGATTAATATACGATGATCTGTAGTATGCGCTCTTAATAGGTGTAAGGAAAAATTCGAAGTGCTAAAAAAATTGCTGTGTCTACCTCGTTTTCAGAAACGTTTTGTTTCAATTCTAACTGATGCAACTTGTTTACCGTTCGCTCTTTGGTTGGCTTTAAGTCTTCGTCATGATGCCTTTTATGTGACAGGGGGCGTGTCGATTTTGTTGGTTACTATTGTAACTGTTTTATCTAGTATTTTTGTTTTTGCCCGCCTTGGTCTTTATAGAGCGGTTATACGTTACATGAGTAATCATGCAATGGTTGCGATTGTTTTGGGTGTTTCTTTTTCTGCTATTGTTTTGTTTTTAGCTGGCTTCGCTTTTCATGCTCCTATTCCTCGTTCAGTACCAGTCATATACTGGTGTTTATCAATGGTTTTCGTTGGTGGCTCTCGCATGTTAGTTCGATCTCTTGTGCATAGAGGTATGATGAAAGAAAAAGAACGCGTAATAATTTACGGAGCTGGTAAATCTGGGCTACAGTTAAGTTCAATTCTATTTCACGCAAAACAACTGCAACCTGTTGCTTTTATAGATGATGATGTAAATAAGCAGGGTAGTATTCTTAACGGCCTAAGGGTTTATTCTGCAGACTCAACGCATGATATTGCTAAAAAATATAGTGTTAAGCTAGTTTTGTTGGCCTTGGGACATGCGCCACGCTCACAACGCAGTTTGGTAATTCGTCAGCTTGAATCCTATCCTGTGGTGGTACAAACTATCCCTCAAATTAATGATGTGGTTAGTGGGAAGGCTCGCATAGAAGAAATTCGTGATGTTGAAATCGAAGATTTATTAGGGCGTGATGAAGTGGCTGCTGATCGTGAACTATTATCCGACTGCATTTATAAAAAATCTGTGATGGTAACTGGTGCGGGTGGTTCTATTGGATCTGAACTATGTCGTCAAATAATTAAGTTGCAGCCTAGTAAAATTATTCTATTTGAGTTGTCTGAATTTGCTTTATATCAAATAGAGCAGGAAATAAATCGAAGTATAGCTAAAAAAGGTTTGGAAGTTGAAGTTCATGCAGTAATGGGCTCTGTTCAAAAGTGTAATCGTATGGAAGTTATAATGAAAAGCTTTGATGTGAATACAGTTTATCATGCGGCGGCCTATAAGCACGTTCCTTTAGTTGAACAAAACGTTATTGAAGGTGTTCGTAATAATGTTTTTGGTACTTGGTATTGTGCTGAAGCTGCAATAAAAGCAAATGTAGAAACCTTTGTTTTGATTTCAACTGATAAAGCTGTGCGCCCAACCAATGTTATGGGGGCTACGAAACGGCTATCTGAATTAGTATTACAAGGCTTGACTCAGCGACAACACCTTACTCGTTTTTGCATGGTTCGTTTTGGTAATGTGCTTGGTTCTTCTGGTTCTGTCGTACCTCTTTTTAGGAGTCAAATAAAAGAAGGCGGGCCTGTTACGGTTACTCATCGAGATATCACTCGCTACTTTATGACGATTCCTGAGGCGGCTCAGCTTGTATTACAGGCCGGTTCGATGGGTGAAGGTGGTGATGTATTTTTATTAGATATGGGAGAGCAAGTACGGATTTCAGATTTGGCTGAGAAGCTTATACACTTAATGGGTTTAGAGGTTAAGGGTGAAAGTAACCCTGATGGCGATATTGAGATACATTATACTGGTTTACGTCCAGGGGAAAAATTATACGAAGAGCTTTTGATTGGTGATAGCCCGTCTGCAACCTCTCACCCTAGGATAATGAAAGCGCGTGAGATTTCTTTACCTTGGGCTGATGTTGAGACGATTTTAGGGAAAATTGATCAATATAGCTATTTGTTTGATTGTCAGTCTGTACGTGATGTCTTGATTAAAGCGCCGCTTGGGTATACGCCTTCAAGTGAAATTGATGATGCAGTATGGCTGCAGTCTCAGAGTAGTCTTGCTGAAGAGGGCGAGGGTGAGCCTACATTGTTAGAAAACGAAGACTTCAACTCAAAAAGAGTTGTTGTGCCTATTTCTAAAGGATCAAAAAAACTAGCTTAGCAAAAATATGTACTTTACATATTTAGGGGTGCAACTTATTAAGTTGAAGTAAGCGTCATCAATTTATGGTCTTGTTTTCACCTTTGTTGTTCTAGATAACTTAGTAGAACTTATCGTTACTTGTATTAATAACACTAAAACGGCACATGAAAAGTTCTGGTAAGTGATGATGAAGATGCTTCAAAAGCTGAATTATTGAATAAAATGACGGTTGCAAGTGAAGCGAAAAGTTTTTTAGTGTTAGATCCAGTATTACGGGTGAGGCCCAGGTGAATGATATCGATATGTCTACGCCTGAGTTGCTGAGGTCGATGCAAAGATGATCAGTGAACTATCATTACAAACTTTTTTATTCATCATAATGACCGTGACGGGTAAAGGGGTCTGGTGATAGAGTAAAAACTGATTCTTAACATTGCCCTGAACTCATAAGGTTAAAAATGAAAATCTGGTTGTAAGCCATAAATCGAACCGAAATTTTTTTTACAATCACCGGTGCTTTACAACGCAGCAGTTCTATTTTCAAATCACCTTCCAGCGTTCTTTATATGAATCAACGACCTTCTTTTTTAGAGCAACATTTAAAATGTGGTTGTTCGTAAATCGCAAAGTTAGATACTAGGTTAGACCCATCAGAAAAAAAGAGGGCTTACTGTTTTCGTCCAACAATCAAAGCAAAACTAAAACCTAAACCAAAAAAATGTGATAAGCCTCAAATTTTCATTTTGTCAAACTAAAAATACTTGATATTCGCCCGGTTTGGGAATAAAATCCCAAAAATGGATAAAAGTAAGAAAGCTCTGTTTACCGCATTATTCAAGCTCATGCGCCCTTTGGTGAAATTGCTGCTTCGTTACGGTGTCTCTCATAGTGAGTTTGTAGAAGCTTTAAAGCGTATTTATGTGAGTGTGGCTGAGTCAGAACAGGAGTTTAGGGTTGAGGATCGCAAACAAAGCGTATCTCGGATATCGGTACTAACGGGTTTAAACCGAAAAGAAGTCTCCAGAATTCAAGCGTTACCCTCTGATGAGGAATTTGAAGTAACCACGCATAATCGAGCAGCCCAAGTTGTAGATGGCTGGTTACGAGGTAGTGCCTATCAGGATAGTAACGGCGAGCCCATTGATCTTTCGTTAGGTGGTGATTCAGTCAGTTTTTCAACATTGGTAAAAACCTATAGTGGTGATATGCCAGTACGAGCGGTACTCGATGAGCTCATAAGAGTAGGTGTCGTTAAGAAACTAGGTAATGGTATGTTGAGTTTATGCAGTAGAGCTTATATTCCCCAAAAAAGTGATACAGAGAAACTAGATATTTTAGGCGTAAGTGCGACGGACTTATTGAATACTCTTGAACACAATATTCCCAGACCGCTTGAAAATTCACGGCTTCAGTTGACCTTAGCTTACGATAATTTGCCTGAAGAGACTGTGGAAGAATTTAAGAAAATGAGTGAAGAACACGCACAAAATACCCTGTTGTTGTTAAACGACTGGTTATCGAAACAAGATCGAAGCGTGAACCCTTCAGTGTCGGGCCATGGGTGTTATCGTGCGGGTCTGGGTATGTACTATTTTGAAGAATCTATAAACAAGGAAGAAAAATGAGTAGTTACTTGTTACCTATTTTATGTCTAATTATGCTCAGTGTGTTATATGGCTGTAGTGCCGGATCTAGCGAAGGCGGTCTATCCGGTACGGGTGGGCCACCAAGAATTATCGTCAATGGTCAGGCTGAAAAAGGACCTTTCTTGAAGCGTTCCGAAGTAACTTACCACTACATCAATGAGGCAGGTGAAACCTTAACAGAAGATTTTAGCACTACAACGACTGATGATATGGGTAACTTTTCATTGGCTCTAAATGACCCTGGATTGATTGAAATTCGTGTCAGCGGTTATCACTATGATGAAATTAATAATCAGATTTCGGATGGTTTTCTGACACTCAACGGGCTTTATATTGCGGGTGATGAGGAGGCTCAAGCCGCTCGAGTGAATTTGCTGACACATATTATTCATGATCGGGTGCTCATGTTGATGGCTGATGAAAACCTTTCTGCGGGTTTGGCGGTCACACAAGCTGAGCAAGAATTATTGGGTGAACTTGAGTCTATTATCCCTAAAGTTGGAATTAATGATTTTAGTCAGCTAAGTGTTTATAACCGAGAAAACACCAATGAAAACGGTAATGCTTATTTATTGTTGTTTTCAGCGGCGCTGTATCAGCACGCGATAAATAATACCCCTCAGGGGAGCTCTTTAAGTGGGCAATTAACAGGTGTTTTGAATGCATTGACCGATGATTTTGAAGATGGGACGTTAGATGCTTCAAGTCAGCTGATAGATGGTTTGGCTTTAGCTATTCAGCAATTGGATGCTACTGAGATCGTGTCTAATCTTGAAGGTCGAAGTAATGATGTCTTGGGTGAGACCTTAGACGTACCTGATTTTTCCGGCTTTATTGGACCGTTCCTAATTACCTTTCCTGCTGAAGATGCCTTATTAAGTGAAACAACACCGGTTCGTTTGGAAGTGCCATCAGGACTTAAAAATATCACCTTGGATTTGATGGTCGATGGTCTGGTGGTTGACTCTATTACCGAAGCTCCCTATGAATTCACATGGGACCCATATTACTGGTCAACCGACTCGACGAGCCGACACACGCTTTTAGTAAAAGCGAGTAATGTCGTGGGCGCAGAGATCGTCAGTAACTTAGTGCCTGTTTCTGTCTTGGCGAGTAGTAATAACCAACTAAGTTTAACGTCACCCGTGGATAGTCAAATAGTCGCGAATAGAAGAGAAGATGGGGTCAGGCCTTACATTTGACATGGTTATTCTCTATATTATGCTTAAGTCCAAAGGAGTGGAGTGATGGCTAGACCTTTACGTATCGAATTCAGTGGTGCGCTTTACCATATCACCTCGAGGGGAAATGCTCGTGAGAATATCTATCGGGATGATTCTGATCGGCTTGTATTTTTAGATCTGTTAAATCGTGCCTGTGAGCGGCATAACTGGTTGTGTCATAGTTACTGTCTTATGTCTAATCACTACCACCTTCTAATTGAAACGAATGCTGCAACGCTGTCGAAGGGGATGAAATATCTTAATGGTGTTTATACGCAGCAGTATAATCGACGTCATCAGCGAGTGGGGCATGTGCTTCAGGGGCGTTTTAAAGGCATCTTGGTAGAGAAAGAGCCTTATTTGTTAGAGTTGGCCAGGTATATAGTTTTAAATCCAGTTCGAGCCGAGATGGTTCGAGCGGCGAAAGACTGGCCTTGGAGTAGTTATCGTGCCACTGCTGGGTTGTCGAATGCTCATGAGAGCTTAACTACTGACTGGATTTTGTCAGGATTTGGTAAAGGTCATGAAGAGGCTTGCAAACAGTATCGTACTTTCGTTAAACAAGGAAAAAACCAACCTTCACCTTGGGAAGATCTTAAGAATCAAGTTTACTTGGGTTCTGATCAATTTGTGGATGATATGCAGTGTAAAATTATTCCGGAGCAGTCATTGGATGATATTCCAAAGCCGCAGAAACTTTCACCTGTAAAACCTTTGTCTTATTTTGAAAAGAAATATTCGGAAAGAAACTTAGCGATGGCAAAGGCCTATTTAAGTGGTCATTTTACCTTGTCGAAAATTGGGGAGTTCTTTGGGGTAAGTTATGCCACAGTGAGTCGGGCTGTGAAATGGTTTGAAGAAAGGGCTGGTTAGCGTGAATTTCATTAATGAGCTGGAAAAATTTATGTTAGTTTGTTACCAATACAACTGTCAAAGATATTGCTAAGTAGTTTGTAATTACAGAAAACCGCTTCAATATTAGCGGTGATCCATTCTTGTTGTCTTATACCACCCCAGTAAATTTCATAACCGGAGTTCGTAATTATATGTTCAAAGAGTATTCTTTGGGCTCTACCGTTTCATTCTCTGAAGGGATGAACCATATTTAATTCGCCGTAAAGCTCAGCTACAGCATCTACTAGTTTGTATTTATCCAAGTTCTCGAAGTAGTTCTTTTTAGCGAATGATGCAAATAGTTTACTTGCTTCTTTTTCAATATAAGGTGCGTGGCAAAAGTGAGTGCTACCTTTACTGATATCAATAGTGCGAATGACTCCTGCCCAAGAGTATATGTCAGAAAAAAGTGACTTGTGTATTTTGCAAAGGTAATTTAAATCGTATGGTGGGGAGTTGAAATCAATATCTACAGCGCATGCCTCAGAAATATCACGTTCTGCTTCATTTAGCGTTTTTTGTTCAGTTATGTTCAAATTATTGGTGAGAACCTTGGTACCTTCGTAGCAGTCTAGGTCATTGCCCGTGCCATATTTATCAACCATTACTATTTAGGCCACAACACGGTATTTGTTCAAGAGTTCTTCTTTTGATTTTTTATGGGTGTTTTTAGAGGCTGGATCTTTTTTCAGATTGAAGCCTTCGAGCTCAAGGCTTGCTCTATAGTTTGCTTTTCGAGACATAACTACAAAGGCTTTTTTCTTTTCTAAAGTGATTTTAGTTACTGGTTTCTTCATGAGAGGGAAGTCTTCTTCTATTTTGTATTTAATAAGTATATCGCGTTGAGTTTAATTTGCTTTTCAAAATATATAAAATAAAGGACATTCATAAACTTAACAATGGGAATTCATTTATCTAAGTTCTTGAGATGTGAAGAGTCTGTCAAATAAAAGGTGCTCAATGGGAAGTAAAATGGACACCCATAAACTTGACAACAACAATTCGGATGTATCAACTTTGGAGACTGTGAAAAACCGGGTATCCAAAGTTTATTGGTTGTAAGCAATAAAATAAGTAGAGCTGTTAAGGCTTGAAATTTAAAATCAAGCATTTATCTATTTGTTATAGTTGTAGATGATGTTCTTTAATTTTGATATTCTTACTTGGTATTACTTTTTTGTTAGAGGGTTATTTTATGCAAGCTACAACAGTAACTAGTAAAGGTCAGGTGACTATACCTTTAGAAATTCGTCAACAAATGGGCGTGTGTAGAGGAAGCAAAATTGAGTTTACTATTGTGGGGGATCATGTTGAATTACGCGTCAAAGAAACGTTTAGTTCAGTCACATCTTCAGGGTTTGCTATGTTGAAAAGTAAGCGTACTGCTGTTCCTAGTGATTTTGATCCAGCGGAGCTGCTAAAAAATGATAGGGCTTGATACTAATATATTGGCGCGCTATTACATTCAGGATGAGTCAGATATTGAGGCTGGTAAGCAACACTTGGCAGCTAAGAAGTTGATTGACTCCGGTGGGGCCTTGTTTATTTGTAAAACAGTCATGTTAGAATTTGAATGGGTAATGCGAGGTTATTATCGTTTTGAATTGGATGAAATTTGTTCTGTTTTTAAGCATTTATTATCTCAACAGCATATTGAAATTGAAGATAAAGTTTGTGTAACACAAGCGCTTGTAAATTTTGAGGAAGGGTTGGATTTTGCAGATGCTTTACATCTGGCTAGTTGTAAAAACTGTACTGAGTTAGCTTCTTTCGACGATAAAAAGTTTGCTCGCAGAGCAAAGCGTAATGGTTTATTGCCGAACGTCATTATTCCGAAATAAACAAGAACACTCTGTAACTCCTGATTTAAATAGACGTCTATAAACGCCAAAATAGGACAACCCCAAAGAGCACCCGTAAACTTGATAATACCGTTTCGGTAAAGCAAAGTAAAAGGACATCCATAAACTTGACCAACGAAATTCATTTATTTAATGTCTTGAGATGTGAAGAATCTGTCAAATAAAAGGTGCCCAATGGGTAGTGAATTTATTAATCTCAAAGATTAAACCGAACCGAGATAAGGCTTTAATGTTGGCCAAAAAAGAAGTGGGGGGTTTTAGTTCATGACTCTATCTTGCTGGAATGTATTGTCGACATGCTAGTTAAGTTGAAAAAGTACATGCCATTGATAATGGCTCAGGTTGTTTTAACCCAGTTTTCTATACGCAACCCATCCACACTTTTAAACTCTCGGTCATTATTAGTGACTAATATCAATCCAAGGCTTCTTGCATGGCCTGCAATCATCATATCATAAGGGCCGATAACATCACCTGATAGTTCAAGTTCTGATTTGATTTGACCAAATTGTTGGGAGGCGTGTTTGTCAAAATCTACAATTTCTAATCTTGCTGCAAACCCTTCGATCTCTCGTAGGTTGCGCTCTTTTTGTTGGGATTTTTCTGCGCCACAAATTAATTCACCAAATGTAACGGTCGAAATGCAGAGTTGACCAATATGAGCATTGAATAATCGCCTTATATGAATTGGCTTTCGTTTAATGGTATAAATTGACATATCCGTGTCAAGGAGAAATTTAAGCAATTTTAAAACGCCTCTCTGGTTTGACTTTCTGGTTGTGCCCTTTCATTCATAAAATCATCAGATACCCCTTCAGCATTGAACCAGTCATCCCAAAGAGATTCTGAGGGGGTAATGACTCTAGCGTTTCCTACAATAACGATATCAACCTTTTTAATGTTTTCTGGAAAGGCGACATCTTTAGGAAGTCTGACTGCTTGTGTGCGGTTGCTTTTGAATACTGTCGTGGTTGTCATATCTAATGCCCTTTGTAGTATATGCACTCTGTATATACATTTTCCATTCTTTGTGGGATATGTCAATGGGATATATGTTGTTTTTGTCCGAGGTACAGAGGAAAATAAAAGGACATTCATAAACTTAACAATGGGAATTCATTTATCTAAGTTCTTGAGAAGTGAAGAATCTGTCAAATAAAAGGTGCCCAATGGGTAGTGATGATTTATTAATCTCAAAGATTAAACCGAACCGAGATAAGGCTTTAATGTTGGCCAAAAGAGCGGTGGGGGTTTTGGTTCATGACTCTATCTTGCTTGAGGGGATTGATTATACGCTTCCTGAGGTTTTGACACTTCTGGAAGGTGTCACGGTTGGCGGTCATGCGCTAAGTGATCAGCAAATAGCAATAAACCAAGGAAATGCTTGGCGTTACTTGTTTGTTGCAGTGAAGGCCGGTGAATTTACTTTTTCTTTAGCATTTTTATTTGGTTTGCACGCGATAGCGGGTAAAGAGGAAGCGCTAGAATGGGGGTGCTTTCGTTCTGGCGGTGTGACAATTGCGGGTTCAAGTTATTTACCGCCTAATGCGGAAGCATTAAATCGAAAATTCTCTGAGTTATTAATTTCGACGAATGCCTTTGATGATACTTATGATAAAGCGATTCATGTATTTCTGCTTATGGTACGTAATAAGTTCTTTTATGGTGTGAATAGGCGTACAGGCAGGTTGATGATGAATGGCATTTTATTGGATGCGGGTTATCCGCCTTTAAACTTATCGGCTAAGTATAAACTTAAATTCAATGAATTGATGATGCGGTTTTATGACTCGGGTGACGAGTCTGAAATGAATCTTTTTTTGCGTTCATGTATTGAGCCTAAGCTTGTTGAGATTATGTGTGAATAATGACTAAAGCCAGAAGTGAACAGGTCTCTTTAGACGATACCTCTTTTTACTATTGCTATGTTCGTTGCGTTCGGCGGGCATATTTGTGCGGTGAAGGTCATTCAACCGGTGAGAACTATGACCATCGAAAATAGTGGTTGGATTGATATATGCACTTACGCCATATTGAGTAATCATTATCATGTGGTGTTGCATGTTGATGAACAAAGAGCGCAATCGTGGTCAGATCTTGAAGTAATTGAGCTCTGAATGCAGTTATACAAAGGGAATGTGTTGGTTGACCGTTGGTTGGCTGATCCTAGTACCATCGATAAAGCCAGCTTGTTGAAAGTACAGGAATACATTGAAGAATGGCGCGAACGTTTAGGTAGTATTAGTTGGTTTATGCGTGGGGTGAATGAAACAATTGCACGTATGGCGAACGTGGAAGAGGGGTGTTCTGGTCGTTTTTGGGAAGGACGCTTTAAAAGTCAGGCTTTGTTAGATGAGGCTGCCGTGCTTAGTTGTATGGTATATGTGGACTTGAATCCTGTTCGTGCAGGGATGGAAAAAGACCTTTACGACAGTGATTTTACGTCAATTCAGTAGCAAGAACTGAAGCAGGCGCAAGGTTTAGGTGAGCTGCCCGAGGCGTCGTTGATGCCTTTTGATGGTGGTAGTCATACTAATATACAGCCGGCTTTACCTTTTACTCGCGAAGATTATTTTGAATTGGTCGATGTAACTGGGCGAATGATTCGTGAGGATAAACGAGGCGCTATTCATCGCGATATTCCCAGTATCGTTGAAAGGCTAGGGATAGAGCCTGACTATTGGATAGCGCATATACAAAATTTTTGTAAAACCTACAGTGCTTGTGTGGGGAGTGTTGATGCCATATCGGACTATGCCAGTAAGTCAGGTAAGAGGTGGTGCAAAGGTATTACGCACTCT
>Ga0209290_1000325_pt1 | contig 39804 bp, 37 predicted proteins | sample EN1Hudsemesocosm_2_FD_184632 | JGI IMG/M metagenome (GOLD analysis project Ga0209290, IMG submission 184632) | Methane-oxidizing microbial communities from mesocosms in the Hudson Canyon - EN10B Hudson Canyon (SPAdes) (version 2) | ecosystem: Environmental > Aquatic > Marine > Cold seeps... | reverse complement strand
TGGCTTCAGTTACCTGGGGGGTTGCCCCGTGTTCAGCCATCTGAGTTTATGAAATTAGTCGTGCCTATGATGGTGGCTTGGTTTTTATCAAGTCGCTATTTGCCGCCTAGTCTAAAAGCAATATTTGGTGCTTTGTGTTTAATCTTTATACCTGTTCTGCTGATTGTAAAGCAGCCAGATTTGGGGACTTCGATATTAATTGCGGCGTCAGGAATTTTTGTTTTAATGTTTGCCGGAATAAGTTGGCGTTTAGTGGCTGGTTTTGGTGTTTTGATTGCTTCATTTGCACCGGTTATGTGGATGTTTGTGATGAGGGATTATCAAAAGCAAAGAGTGCTTACGTTTCTTGATCCTGAAAGTGACCCTTTAGGGACGGGCTGGAATATTATTCAATCTAAAACAGCCATAGGGTCTGGTGGTTTGTGGGGGAAAGGTTGGCTAGAAGGGACGCAATCCCAATTAGACTTCTTACCTGAAAGTCATACTGATTTTATAATTGCTGTTTGTGCAGAAGAATTTGGATTTGTCGGTGTTGTGGGCTTGTTGTTTTTGTATTTATTGATTGTGCTTCGTGGTTTATTTATTGCTGTGAAGGCGCAGGATTCATATGGGCGTATTCTGGCAGGTAGTCTGACATTAACTTTCTTTGTTTATGTTTTTGTTAACATAGGTATGGTTAGTGGCATATTACCAGTTGTTGGGGTGCCATTACCTCTGGTAAGTTATGGGGGGACTTCAGTTGTCACTTTGATGGCAGCATTTGGTGTATTAATGTCAATTCATACTCACCGAAAAATGCTTTCTAGGTAAACGAGAAAGTTTTACTTTGTAATTAATTTAAATGCTTGTAAAAATAATCAAAAGGAAAGGAGTAAGTATATGAGTTTCACTGTTCGCTTGATGGTTGCCTTGATTTTTTGTTTGCCTGTTTATACTTACGCGGATTACTTAGGTAATCAAGATACCCAAAATTTTATTGATGAGATGGTGAAGAAGCATCAGCTTGAGAGAGATCAGCTTCAAGCTATCTTTAAGCAAGCAGATAAAAAGGAGAGCATTCTAAAAGCGATATCGAGGCCTGCTGAAAAGCGCTTGGAATGGAGTGGTTACAGAAAAATCTTTTTAACGGGGGATCGTGCGGCTAAAGGAAAGGCGTTTATAAAAAAATATAACGCTATATTTGAACGTGCAGAGGAGACTTATGGGGTTCCTGCTCATATTATTGCGGCGATTATTGGGGTTGAGACAAGATATGGACAGCATAAGGGGAGTTATAGGGTGATCGATGCGCTATCAACCTTGGCGTTTGACTATCCGCCCCGAAGTAAATTCTTTAAGTCGGAGCTCGAGCAAGTCTTGTTGTTAGCAAAAGAGCAAAATTTTAAACCTTTAGATTTAAAAGGTTCTTATGCGGGTGCTATGGGTTATGGCCAATTTATACCAAGCAGCTATCGGCATTATGCGGTAGATTTTGACGGAGATGACATTGCTGATATTTTAAACAACCCTGTTGATGCAATTGGAAGTGTCGCGAACTACTTTAAAATGCATAAGTGGCATGCAAATGAGTCGGTTACATTTCAGGTACAGGTAAAAGGTAATGAGTATAAAGCGCTATTGAATAGTAAGCTTAAGCCTAAAAATACCTTGGCAGAAATAAAGGCTGCAGGTATAGAAATTCCTAAACAGTATGAGCTTTCTCAAGTAGCTAAGCTTCAAGAGCTTCAGGGAGAAAATGGGTCTGAATACTGGGTAACGCTGCATAATTTCTACGTGATAACCCGTTATAATCATAGTCATATGTATGCAATGGCAGTTTTTCAATTAGCGCAAGAGTTGCTTGAGAAGTGATAACTGGGTTTAAAGAGGTTTTGGCGTCAACCTATTTTTGTATTATTGTTTTTGTATTAATTACAATTACAGGGTGTACTACTTCACGCTATAGTATGGAGCATGATGTAGGTCCTAAAGGTGAGTTTGACGCAAGTCTAGTTCCGGATGCCGTGCCAATTTGGGAGCCGCTAAGCCCTCAGGGTAATAAATCGCCCTATATTGTACGTGGTAAAGAGTACCAAGTGATGGATCGTATTGAGGGGTATTCTGAAGAAGGCGTTGCTTCTTGGTACGGACTTAAATTTCATGGTGAGTTAACCTCAAATGGTGAGGTGTACAACATTTACGAAATGTCAGCAGCACATAAAAGTTTACCGCTACCTTCTTTTGTCCGAGTGACTAACTTAGATAATAATTTAAGTGTTGTTGTGCGAGTAAACGATCGAGGGCCGTTTTATTCTGATCGTATTATCGACCTGTCTTATGCTGCAGCAAAAAAGTTAGGATATGACAAAAAAGGGACTGCTAAGGTTAAGTTGGATGTGATTTCTCCGGAAAGGAAAAACGGTGATAATGCGCAGTATCAGTTTGATCGTTTAGCTATATTTGTACAGATTGGTGCATTTGGTAATAAAGCATCCGCTCAAAACTTAAGTGATCAGGCTGCCAGTCTTGCCGGTAACTATGACTCCTTTGTAGTGAAGGCGTCGAACCATGCAAAAACGCTATACCGTGTTAGGGTTGGACCGTTTCAGGATAGAGCGCATGCGGAACAGATTGTCGACCGTTTTGAAGATAAAGGGGTGGGGCAGCCAGTGATTATCACACGAGCATTAAGTGCTAAAGACCGGTAACTGTTTCGTATGAGTTTTATATATCAGGTATTAATAAAATTTTAAGAATCGAACTCTTCTTGTTTTCGTGGTGAATCAGACCTTTAAATCAGTTAGACTTGCGAGCTTGGCTGGACAATTTTAGCTTGGTTTTATGGCTCTTGATGCGTTTTTGTTAGAAAGTATGTTGAAAAGCAACAAGAGTATCTATTTTTATCTCATATATTAGGTCTTCGAATGATTATAAAAATTCTTAGCAAGGTGGTATCTATTCATACCTTTCTATTAATGACTTCAGTTTTGTTGATTAATGCAGCATTACTTAATACGGTTTATGCTAAACCTGCATTAATTCCCGCTCCCCCGCAAGTTTCAGCAAGTTCTTATATATTATTAGATGCAACGAGTGGTGAGGTTATTATTGAGCATGATAGTCATGTTCAGCTCCCTCCAGCCAGCTTAACTAAAATGATGACGGCATATATCGTTGAGAATGAAGTGTCTCAGGGGAATATTAATTTGTATGATGAGGTGCCAATAAGTGTTAAAGCTTGGAGAACTGGTGGCTCAAAAATGTTTGTTAAGGAAGGGTCTAAGGTTGTTTTGGAAGACCTGTTAAAAGGCGTTATTATTCAGTCTGGAAATGATGCCAGTATAGCGTTAGCTGAGTTTGTTGCGGGTAGTGAAGAAGCTTTTGCAGATGTAATGAATCAACAAGCTGTTTTATTAGGTATGACTGATTCGAGCTTTATGAATGCAACAGGCTTACCTTCAGAAGGGCATCATTCAACGGCTGCCGATTTGGCGGCTTTGGCTTTGGCGATTATTAACGACTTTCCAGACCAGTATCCTTTATATTCAGAAAAATACTTTACTTATAATAATATTCGGCAACCTAATCGAAACCGACTTTTATGGCGTGATAAGTCAGTTGATGGTTTAAAAACTGGCCATACAGAAGAGGCAGGGTTTTGTTTAGTCGCATCGGCAAAACGAAATGATATGCGTCTTATTAGTGTTGTGATGGGGACTAGTAGTGAAAATGCTCGCGCTAAAGAAACGCAGAAATTGCTGAATTATGGTTTCCGTTACTACCAAACGCATACGCTTTATACAGCTGGCCAGTCATTAAGTGAAAGTCAGGTTTGGGGTGGTTCTTTAGATTTGATTCAGCTTGGTTTAGCTAAAGAAGTTATTGTAACCATACCTAGAGGGCATAAAAGTGAGTTAGAGGCTGAAATATCAGTTAATGATGTTATTCAGGCGCCTGTAAATGTTGGCGAAGAGTTTGGGCGTCTAATCGTTAAACTTGATAATAAAATTATTGTAGATGAGCCTTTAGTTGCTTTAGAGCCTGTTCCTGAAGGCGGCTTTTTCAAAAGACTTTGGGATATGATAAAGCTTTTCTTTATTGGTTTATTTGCATAAGAATGAGGGCTTAAAATGACTTCTGCTGAAGCACCAAAAATTGAGTTTCCATGCGATTATCCGATCAAGGCGATTGGTGATAGTGGTGTAGATTTTAAAGGTCTCGTGATCGATACCGTTAAGGTATTTGCGCCTGACATTGATGAGAAACGGGTTACCTTAAATCCTAGCTCTAAAGGAAATTTTGTATCTGTTCGATTCTTTATACAGGCGACAGGTAAGGAACAGTTGGAATTGATACATAAAGCTCTGTTAGCAACAGGGCGTGTAAAAATGGTGATGTAACAAAATAAGGTTGTTCGATAGGGGGATGTTATGACGGTATTTACACCTTCGTCTTGTGCAAAAGACCGGCACTTGCACGTTAAAATGCTGCACGGCCTTCAGGGATATGAACAAGTATGGCACGCCATGCAAGCTTTCACTGACGAGCGAACAGACGCAACGGAGGACGTGCTTTGGGTACTTCAGCATGAGCCAGTGTTTACTCAGGGTCAGGCAGGTAAACCTGAGCATTTAATCGCCCCTGGCGATATCCCAGTGGTGAAAGTAGATCGAGGCGGGCAGGTAACCTATCATGGGCCTGGCCAATTAGTGATCTACTTAATGATTGACATTACGCGTTTGGGTATCGGACCTAGAGAGCTTGTGTCTACTATTGAGTGTGCCATCGTACGTAGTTTGGCTTTATATGGTTTAACTGCTGTTGCAAGACAAGATGCGCCGGGTGTATATATTGATGACGCAAAAATCGCATCTCTTGGATTACGTATTCGAAAAGGTAAGTCGTTTCATGGCTTAAGCTTGAATGTTGATATGGACCTTGAGCCATTTAAGCGCATTAACCCTTGTGGGTATAAAGACCTGGAAATGATACAGCTCACTGATTTCGAGTCTGGTGAGGTGGTTGAGCAAGCCGCAGGCCGTTTAGTCAATGAAATTCAAAATGCATTTGGTTATAGTGATATTGTTATGGAATATGCGGAAACCATCTGAATATCATATTTTGCATCATTAAAGTTTGAGTAATGCTGCAGTTAATTCTAATCGTTGATTTAATCACAGCTCTAGTGGCGGTTATTTTATCAAGTAATATTCTTCTATTCATTGGTCTTACTATTTTAAGATATGTTTAAGTCATCAAATACCCATACAAAAAAACCTTCAAGTGTTTCTCGAATCAAAACGGGGAGTTTTGAGCGAAAGTTGAGTCTCACCCGCGCTGGTTTGATGGTGGGTACAAGAATGACTGGCCACCTGGCGGCTAGTTTTTTTACTCGAAAAGATAAGCGGGAAGAAAAACGTAAACAAGCGTTATCGAAGCAGGCTCAATATTTAGTTGAAGAATTGGGTAGGCTGAAAGGAAGTGTCGTTAAAATTGGTCAGGTGATGGCATTATATGGTGAGCATTTTTTACCACCAGAAGTAACAGAGGCATTGCATACGCTTGAAGAAAATACGGTGGCTTTAGAGTGGTCGGTCATACATGACGTTTTGTTCGACCAGTTAGGTGAAGAGCGAATGGCTCAATTAGACATTGAGCAAGTACCTATTGGAACGGCCTCATTAGGGCAAGTGCATTGTGCTCGCATTCTTACTACAAATGAAATTATCTGTTTAAAAGTACAATACCCAGGTGTTGCAAAAGCAGTCGATACAGACTTAGATGCTGTTGCTCAACTATTAAAAATAGCGCGTGTGGTTACATTTGGTCCTGCCTTTGATGATTGGTTGGAAGAGGTGCGTGCCATGATGCATCGTGAAATAGATTATCACTTAGAGGCTGAAACAACCGCTCACTTTAGCGAATTACTAAAAGACGATACTCGTTTTGTGGTGCCAAAAGTATACTTTGATTTTTCAACAGATCAGGTGCTCGCTACAAGGTTTGAGTTGGGAGAAAATGTTTCTAGCCCGTTAGTTGCACAGTTATCGCAAGTAAGGAGAAATGCTTTAGCTAAAGCTTCATTAGAGCTGTTCTTACAAGAGTTATTTGTATGGCATGAAATACAAACAGACCCTAATTTTGGTAATTATCGTATCAGAATTGGCGCTGAAGGGCTGGCGGACCAAATTGTACTGCTAGACTTTGGCGCGGTACAAAAGTATCCCGCAAGCTTTATTCACCCCGTTTGCAAAATGATATCTTCTGCATATGCCTCGGATGTTAAAGGCGTTATAGATGGTGGGATTGCGCTTCACTTTATGAGTGGAACTTGGCCTGAAGCCGTATTAATTGAATTCGCTAACGTTTGTATTGCTGTTTTGGAGCCGTTGGCAAAAGAAAATTCCGATGCAGGAGACGAAGCTTTTAATGAAAAGGGAGAGTATTGTTGGCGTGCCAGTGATTTACCATCTCGTATTGCCAAACGTGCTGCGGTATCGGCCATTAGTCGATATTTTAAAATTCCACCAAAAGAATTTGTATTTCTAAATCGAAAGTTGGTTGGTGTATATACCTTTATTTCTGTTCTGGATGGTCAGTTTAATGGTGCTGAGATATTAGCACCGTATGTTCAAAAATTTATGAATAAAACTTCTTTGTAGTTAATCTATAGCAATACTAAATACCTTGAAATTAAATACATCGCAAAGCAAGATTAAATACTTTAAAATGCCCACTTTTAATGCTAAAGAATTTTAATGATAAGGCTGATTAACTTCCTAAACGCCTATCTTTAGTGATATCCCCCTATTTAGAGTGTAAAAAAAATCTGTGAGTAATCTTCAAAAAATACGAAACTTTTCCATTATTGCTCATATTGACCATGGTAAATCTACCTTGGCTGATCGTTTCATACAACATTGCGGGGGCTTGGCTGATCGCGAAATGGAAGCGCAGGTTCTCGATAGCATGGATATTGAGCGTGAGCGTGGTATTACGATCAAAGCGCAGAGCGTAACGTTAGACTATAAAGCTAGAGATGGTGAAACGTATCAATTAAACTTTATTGATACGCCGGGTCATGTTGATTTTTCATACGAGGTTTCTAGATCTCTATCGGCTTGTGAAGGCGCCTTGTTGGTTGTAGATGCAGGGCAGGGCGTAGAAGCTCAATCAGTTGCTAATTGTTATACGGCATTAGAACAGGGGCTCGAAGTACTTCCGATATTAAATAAAATTGATTTACCTCAAGCCGATCCAGAGCGGGTTGAACAAGAAATAGAAGACATTATCGGCGTAGAAGCAGAAGGTTCAGTCCGTTGTAGTGCGAAAACGGGCTTAGGTGTTGAGGATGTATTGGAAGAAATAGTTAAAGTTATTCCTGCGCCTGAAGGTGATGTTGATGCACCGTTACAAGCACTTATTATTGATTCCTGGTTTGATAATTACTTAGGCGTCGTTTCTCTAGTGCGAGTGAAACAAGGAACGCTTCGAAAGGGTGATCGAATTCTAGTGAAGTCTACGTCTAAAATGGAACAAGCTAGCTCTATAGGCGTTTTCACACCCAAACGTCTTGAAACGGGTATTTTAAGAGCTGGTGAAGTGGGTTATATTGTCGCTGGAATGAAGGATATTCATGGTGCACCGGTTGGGGACACCATTACGCATGCTAAAACACCCGAAATAGACTCTTTGCCAGGCTTTAAACGTGTTAAACCACAAGTTTATGCAGCCTTATTTCCTGTTAGCTCAGATGATTTTGAAGCTTTTCGAGAAGCACTACAAAAATTAACTTTAAATGACGCATCTTTGTTATTTGAACCGGAAAGCTCTGAAGCCTTAGGTTTTGGCTTTCGATGTGGCTTCTTGGGGATGCTCCACATGGAGATCATTCAAGAGCGGCTTGAGCGTGAATACGACCTAAATTTATTAACCACCGCACCCACTGTAATTTTTGAGTTAGTTCTTAAAACTGGCGAAACTATTTTGGTTGATAACCCTTCGCGCCTACCAGATCCGAGTAGTGTGGAAGAAATGCGTGAGCCAATAGTCGAAGCTAATATTCTTGTACCTCAAGAGTATTTAGGCAATGTGATTAGCTTGTGTGTTGAAAAACGTGGCGTACAAAGAGATATGCAATTTTTGGGGAGTCAGGTCTCTTTGAAGTATGACTTACCTATGAACGAAGTTGTACTCGACTTTTTTGATCGTATCAAATCTGTAAGCCGTGGTTTTGCCTCGCTAGATTATCAATTTGTACGTTTTGAACCTTCAGAGCTTGTGAAACTTGATGTTTTAATTAATGGTGAGGTAGTGGATGCACTGGCTTTAATTATCCATAAAGATAATTCACAGAGTAAAGGTCGTTTATTAACTGAGAAAATGAAAGAATTGATACCTCGGCAGATGTTTGATGTCGCTATTCAAGCTGCTATAGGTGGTCAAATAGTTGCCCGTCAAACGGTTAAAGCGCTTCGAAAAAATGTTACCGCTAAATGTTATGGAGGTGATATTAGTCGTAAAAAGAAACTCTTACAGAAACAGAAAGATGGTAAGAAGCGTATGAAGCAAGTGGGTAGTGTTGAAATTCCACAAGAAGCGTTCATGGCAGTGTTGAAGCTTGACAGCTAAATTATAGTGATTTTTCTTGTAAGCCTAATTACCTTATTAAATTAAAGAATAGAGAAGAAGATAAAATGGATATTGATTTTCCGCTAGTATTAGTAGTTTTGACCTTTGGGACTGGTTTGGTTTATTTGATAGATATTATTTTCTGGAAGGCTAAAAGGGATGCTGTGAATGAATCAGTGCCTGAAGTCGCTGATGAGTTAGAAGTAAAAGAACCTTGGATTATTGAGACTTCTCGTTCATTTTTTCCTGTGCTAGCGATTGTATTAGTATTAAGGTCTTTTTTGGTTGAACCATTTCAAATTCCTTCAGGGTCGATGCTTCCGACGCTTGAGGTAGGTGATTTTATATTGGTGAATAAGTTTAGCTATGGCTTACGACTTCCTGTTTTAGGAACAAAAATACTATCTATTGATGACCCCGAAAGTGGCGATGTGATGGTTTTTAAATATCCTAAAGATGGAAAAACAAATTATATTAAAAGGGTGATTGGTACGCCGGGCGATATTATTAAATATAAAGATAAAATGTTATTTATTAATGGGGTCAAAGTACCTGAGAAACATATCGCAACCTTACCTTCGTTAAAACTATTTGAAGAAAAGTTAGGAGATGTCACGCATCAATTATATGAAAATCGTCGCTCACCAAATATCGCTGCAGAAGGTGAGTGGTTGGTGCCTGAAAATAGTTATTTTATGATGGGTGATAACCGTGATAATAGTAATGATAGCCGGTTTTGGGGCTTTGTGCCTGACCACCTTGTGGTAGGAAAGGCCTTTGCAATCTGGATGCAGTGGGAATCGCTTACTTCTTTGCCAAGTTTTTCTCGCGTAGGTGGTATTGAGTAAAAAAGCCTCCTACACTGAAATTAAGCATTAAGGCTATATTTTGGATACACTAATTTTACGAGGAATTTTATGTCGTTTACTTCATTAAAAAAACAAACAGGAGCTTCAGCGCCGGTATTGATTATATTCCTTGGAATGTCGGCCGTTATTCTTACGCTTGTTTTTAAGTTATACCCGCCAATTTTTGAACACTGGCAAGTAGAGTCTGTTGTTGAATCATTCGAAGAGGATTCGGATGTAACAGAGCTTTCCGTATCTGAAATACAGAAACGTTTTAATAAGCGTTTAGTGATTAATAATGTACGTAACTTCAAATCGAATGAATGGCTGTTTATTACAAAGGATGATGGTTTACTAACCGTAGAAGTAAACTATGAGGTACGAGTTCCTGTTTATCGAAATATCGATGCGATTATGACCTTTGAAAAGGCTTTCGAAAAGAAGTTTTAAACGATGGGTTTGTGTGACCGAAATACTAAGGAATTATCTTAAGAATGATTAATAATCACCTGGACGCTCTTGAAAGAACGTTAGGCTACAGTTTTAAAAATACCACGTTATTTGATATGGCATTAACACACCGAAGCTATAGAGGCGCGAATAATGAGCGCTTAGAGTTTCTGGGTGACGCCATTTTAAGTTTAGTGATTGCTGAATATCTTTACATTAGCTTTCCTGATGCTAAAGAAGGCCAAATGAGCCGCTTGCGGTCTTTACTTGTAAAGGGCGTGACGTTGGCCGAGATAGGTAAAGCGTTTAAATTGGGCGACTATTTAAATTTGGGTGGTGGAGAATTAAAGAGTGGCGGTTTTCGTCGTGAATCCATTATAGCCGATGCGGTTGAGTCGTTGATTGGTGCAATCTATTTAGATAGTGATCATCACACCTGCAAGGCCGTGGTTTTAAAGTGGTATAAGGGTCGCTTAGATAAACTTTCATTAGATGATACGGAAAAAGACCCAAAAACACGGCTACAAGAATACTTACAGTCAGTTAAAAAAGAATTACCAAAATATGAAGTTAAACAAGTGAATGGTGAAGCGCATGATCAGACGTTTACAGTTGTTTGTATTATCGACTCCTTATCTGTTAACACCACAGGTGAAGGTAGTAGTCGACGTCATGCAGAGCAACGCGCAGCAAAACAAGCATTAAAGAAATTAGGAGTCAAATAATGTCAGAGTTTGATCCATCAAGCCTAGAAAACCCTAATACACGTTGCGGATACGTAGCTATAGTCGGCCGACCAAACGTTGGTAAGTCTACTTTACTAAATAGCATTCTTGGTCAAAAAATTAGTATTACATCTAAGAAACCACAAACCACGCGACATCAAATTTTAGGTATTAAAACTCAAGAAGGTGCTCAGGTAGTTTATGTCGATACGCCGGGTCTCCACCTGAAAGAGCATAAGGCGATCAATCGCTATATGAATAAGGCTGCGTCGGATTCTTTAAAGCATGTTGATGTCGTTGTATTTATTGTAGACCGAACACGTTGGACAGATGAAGACCAATTTGTATTGGAAAAAGTGAAGTTCGCAAAAGCGCCTGTCATTCTAGTGGTGAATAAAACGGATCAAACTCAATCTAAAAATGACCTTCTACCACATATTCAAGTATTGTCAGAAAAACATACCTTTACTGAAATTATCCCTATCTCAGCCAAAAAAGGGCATAACGTCCCAGAATTGGAAAAATTGATCGATAGCTTCTTACCAAAGAATATACATTATTTTCCTGAAGATCAGATTACTGATCGAAGCCAGCGTTTTTTAGCCTCGGAGATTGTGCGTGAAAAAATTATGCGTCAGCTTGGGGAAGAATTACCTTATTCTGTAACAGTTGAAATTGAAGAATTTAAGCAAGTAAAACATATTCTGCATATCAGTGCTTTAATTTTGGTTGAACGGAATGGCCAGAAAAAAATTGTAATAGGTGACAAAGGCGAGCAAATTAAAATTATTGGTCGTGATGCACGAAAAGATATGGAATTGTTATTTGATAGTAAAGTTATGCTAAGCCTATGGGTCAAGGTTAAGCGTGGTTGGTCAGATGATGAGCGAGCATTGAAGAGTCTTGGTTATGACGATGTATAAAGCTATGTAAAGCTTTAGTTATGATTAAAATTTTCAGGTAGTTGCCATCTGATTTTATTGTTTATCTATTCGAAGGTCGAGGGTAAGAATTTGGTACAGGCCGTAGAGCAACAAGCTTCTTATATACTTCACCGACGACCGTATCGTGAAACAAGCTATATTCTTGATGTTTATAGTCTTTATTATGGTCGAATTTCAATTATTGCAAAAGGAGCAAAGCGTGGGAAGTATAATTTCTCTGCCTTGCTTCAAACTTTTCAGCCCTTATTATTAAGTTGGAGTGGTCGGTCAAATTTAAAAACTCTTACAAATGTAGAAGCTCCGTCTATGGCTTTTACATTTGTATCTGAGCGGCTATATTGTGCTTTTTACTTAAATGAATTATTGATTAAGCTAGCACCCGAGGCAGACCCCAACCCTATGTTATTTTCTGCTTATGCAGATGCGTTGCAGGGATTAAAAGATAAACATCACACGGAATCAGTCTTAAGAGTCTTTGAATTAACGCTTTTAAAATCAGTCGGTCTCGCGCCCGATTTCTTGTACGATTCATCTTCGAATGAAATACAGCCCAATCTTTTATATTGTTTAAATCCAAGTGAAGGCTTTTCTCTAATTAAAAGTGGCGCTGTTCAGCGTGATAAATGGAATAGCCTAAAGGGGCGTCAAGCTATTTTTGATGGTGCAACCTTACTTAGAATAGGGAGTAATAGTTTAATTGCACAAACCGAAGAGGCTTACGACGAGGATAAAGTGAAATTAGTATTTCGGGAAGCAAAGCAAATCATGCGATTGTTGATTTCTTTTGCTCTTCAAGGCCAAAAATTAAAAAGTAGAGTGCTATTCAAGCAGTTAATAAAAGGAACTGAGTGTGACAAATAGAGTGTTATTAGGTGTTAATGTTGATCATATTGCTACTTTACGTGAAGCGCGTGGTACGCGGTACCCCGACCCGGTTCAAGCCGCTTTATTAGCTGAAGAGGCCGGGGCTGATGGGATTACGATTCACCCACGTGAAGATCGGAGACATATTCAGGAGCGGGATGTTTGGATGCTCAAAGAAACACTTCAGACACGAATGAATCTTGAAATGGCTGTTACACCTGAAATGCTTGCGTTTGCGCTAGAAGTAATTCCAGAGCATTGCTGCTTGGTTCCTGAAAAAAGAGAAGAGCTTACAACAGAAGGTGGGCTAGATGTTTTGGCGCAAGAAGCGCGTATTAAAGATACTTGTGGTCAATTGATAAATGCGGGTATTGAAGTATCTCTCTTTATTGATCCAGACCAAAAGCAAATTGACGCTGCACATAGGTGTGGTGCTCAAGCGATTGAGATACATACCGGTCAGTATGCTGAAGCTCAGAATAAAGCAATGCTTAAACAAGAGTATGAACGGGTTCTAATGGGAGTTAATCATGGGCTTGCACAAGGTTTAATTGTTAATGCGGGTCATGGACTTAATTATCACAATACTTTTGATATCGCTGCGATTGAAGGAATTAATGAACTCAATATTGGGCACAGCATTATAGCTCGTTCTGTTTTTACTGGCTTGAAAGAGGCGGTTAAAGAAATGCGTTTAATTTTGGAGAATGCCTCTTTAAATTCAAGAGAGAGTAGGTCGTTATGATGGTAAAAGGTGTCGGTACTGATTTGGTTGAAGTGGCTAGAATAGAGCGATCATTGGCTCAACATGGCGATCGTTTTGCAGAAAGAATATTGTCGGCTAAAGAGTATGCTGGATATAAAGAAAGTAAAAAGCCTGCTGACTATATTGCTAAGCGATTTGCTGTTAAAGAAGCAGTCTCAAAAGCACTTGGTACAGGCCTTTCAGCTGGGGTTTCTTGGAAAGATATTGAGTTAGAGCACCATGAAAGCGGCCAGCCTTATGCCGTTCTACATGCTAAGGCTAAGGCCAAAATGGAAGAGTTCGGTGCGGAAGGTGTTTATATTAGTTTATCTGATGAAGCAGGGTTAGTTTCTGCTTTTGCTGTCTTAGGATAGTAAGCTTTCTTTATGTTCTAGCTAAAGTAGTGAAGCAAGGGGTTATTACCTTGCTTCAAGTTTTAACTTAAAATTTCAGCTTCATACCTAAAAAGAGCCCACTTTCAAGGGTATTGTTCGATTTCGTGTCTTCATTACCAACGTTTATGTAATGGTAGCCGGCAGAAATGTCTGCATTTTGAATAATATGGTAGTTTGCTTGAACCCTAAATCGTTTGAATTCATCCGCCTCACCAAATGAGAGTACCTCGGGGGAGTAATGGAGTGCAGTCTCAATTGACAAACCAACTGCTTCAGGGATATTAATGCGTACAGAGCCTCCTAGTCCGAGCGCTGAACCTTTGAAATCGTCTTTCTTAAAAAAATTTCCTTGTAAGCCAATTCCAATGGTCATGGGTAAATTCCCAATGGCAGTTTGTCCCTTTGCGTGTAAATCAGTGTTAAGAATATTAACTGATGAACTTGAGTCTTTATAAAAATAACCCAAGCCAAACATGGTTTTATTGTTTGTCGCTAAATAATTTACATGGATAGCTTCATCATTTAGGCGAAGGTCTAATTCATTAGCCGAAAGTTGAGTGCCACTAATGATGGAAATAACTAGCACAGTGCGACAAAGGTTTTGTAGGTAGTTCTTAATCATTGAGAAATGTATTCCTATTAATATTTAGTATGTATTAAAATTTAATGCTTAGTCCGGAGCTAAACACAACGTCTGGTGAGGCACTAGGCCTTAGGTCTTCAATCAATATAAAGTCTACAGTAACTTTATCTGACAAAATATGTTCGGTTGCTAAGCTAACTTGAACGGGCATCCAGCCTAGCTCCCTAATATTTGAATTAAATAATGGTGTATTGCTATCTAGTTGGGCTTTAATGTTCCAGCTTGTAAATATTGCCCAAGCGATACCTGTTCGTAAGGTTGCAACGATTGGGTAAGCATCAAAATCATCAAGTTCCGGAATCGAACTGAGGTAGTTAATGCCTGCACCATACCAAACTGATAAGGGGGAAGCACTCAACCAATTACGATTCTTCAGCCAGTCTGGATTATTTCGGGTTGCACTTAAACCAAAGTCTACTTTTTCACTGCCAGTTTGATCTTTAAAGCTGCCTGTAGGGAGTTTTAATAGACTGGTTATTTGCGTATTTTCAGAGGTTTCAGGTGTCCAAGAGAGTTTGACTTGGATATCGCCTAAGCCTGACATATTATCATTGACAGAAATAGAGCGGTTATCGTTTTTACTTAAAATCCAAGAAAGTTGGTTGTTGTTTTGGTCGGTTCGGCCATTTTGAGGGAATTGAAATAGCTCATGGAAATCATAAATGAAATCGTCAGCAATGCCTTTACTATGACGAAGCCATGGGATATTTACATGCATAATAAATTTGTTTGAAATTTGATGCTGAAATGTATTGGTAGCGACTAACGTTTCTCCATCAACAAAAAAATATTCGTTATCTTTTTTTGTTTGGCTTAAGTAATTAATTAGCTCCACACGTGATTTCAAATGCATTGTATTTGTTTTGTTATTAGGCGTGTAATCGGGGCGAGATAAAGAAAAAAGTTGAACGACCGGGCTACGATTTTCTACTTTAATTGTCTCAGTATTAAAAACTTCTGCTGCATTAAGGCTATTGAATTGGATGGTGGTAGCGATAAAAAATAAGCGAATTCTGCTTGTATAATCTGTAATATTGTAATGAATATGGGTATTTGTTGTCATGGATTATCTGAATGTTGGAATAATCTAAAAGTGAAAGTGATAAGGCTAACATGCCATCGTTTAATGTGCGAATTAGCTATCTTTAAGTAATGTATGGAAGGTTGTAATTAATGAGAGATTTATTGTTAATTTGATATCGTTAAAGGCGCTATACTGTTTAGTATTCATGGTTATTATATTAGTCAGAGAGGAATTTTGTTGAATTTTCTTAAATTATTTCGACAGCTTAATCAGCTACCTTTATTGAAGCGTATTTGTTTTTTTAGTTTTTGTTTTGGGGCAGGGTTGGTAGTGTTATGGGTATTGATGCTATCAACCTTAGACTATCAAGGGCAGCGAAATACGCTAAAACAGTGCGTTGAACAAATGGTTGATGACCGCATCGAAAATTTAAGTGAAATGGTATGGCGGCGTGATGAAGCTCAGATCAAGGTGATTCTCTCGTCGATGGGAACAGTTTGTTTACCAACCAAAGATAGTCATTTGTCGCCGATTTTTTTAAGTGTTGAGTTAGATGATGGAAACCAAATACAGATAGGAAAAACTCTTATTCAAGGGCGTGAATTGAAATTAAATTACCCTCTTAGCTACTGGAAAGGAGAAGGCGCACAAGCTTACTGGCTTGGTGAATTACATATCACTCAAAGTTTAGTTGGTATTTATAGCAAGGTTACTTGGAGTGCGTTTGTTCAAATATTGAGTCATATTGCAATTGTGGGTTTCAGTGCATTGATGTTTTTATGCTTGAGCTATTATTTTTTTATTCGTCAAATACAAGCATTCATGGTTGATATTCATAATAAAGATATGAATGGCTCGCGCCGATTGTCTATTGAGCAAGAAGGGACAGAGCTTTCTCAATTATCTTTGGCGATATTAACGTCACATGATGAGTTGGATGAAAAATACCTTAACTTACAATCAAAAGTGCGACTTTATCAAAAAGAAAGAGAGGCCGCAGTAAAGGCGAGTGAACTTAAGAGTCAGTTCCTGGCTAAAATGAGCCATGAACTACGTACTCCGTTGAATGGGCTGTTAGGATTCTCTACTTTATTACTTGAAACAAAGTTGACCGATGAACAGCGGGAATATACTCAAACTATTCAGGTTTCTTTAGAGTCATTTTTATATGTTGTAAACGATATATTGGATTTATCACGTATTGAATCGGGGGATCTGAATATAACGAGCATCCCATTTAGCCTGCGTAGTGTCATTTCAGGAGTGTCTAGCCTACTTAAAAGTCGAGCTGAATCAAAAGGGCTCGCTTTTGAAAGTAGAATAGGCCCAGATATACCGCAAACATTACGGGGAGACCCTGTTCGAATTCGTCAAATTCTCATAAACCTTGTTTCAAATGTTATTCAGCACACAAGCAAAGGGCACGTGCTTATTAATTTGGAGCCTGTAAAGTTAGAAAAAGGTGAAATATCATTACGCATTTCAATTGAAGGGTCAGGTTCTGTTCCAGATTATCGTGAGCGCCCAGAAGATCTCATAAATCCATCTTCAGATTTTACATCAGAACTAAAAAACAAAAATAGTGTAGGTTTAGATGTTTGTTATCAGATTGCTGAGTTGATGAACACCCGTATTCATCATGATTTAATTGAAAATAAAGGATCTACATTCTGGCTAGATTTGAAGTTGCCTGTAGTAAAACAAAGTTATACTAAGAATTTTATTGATTTTGCTTTGGTTGGAAAATTAAATGTTCTAGTGATTGACTCTTATGAACTTAGTCGAAAAATTACGCTGGAGTTACTGCAGGAGTGGGGGATTAAGTTTGAAGTAGCCACAACTGCGAAAGAGGGGATTCGCATTTTACAAAATAACCAGCTAGGTGAAGACGGTTTTAATATGGTGTTGTGCGATGATTTGCTACAAGATATTGCAGGGGTTGATGCCTGTCGACGTATACGAGAGATTAGTGACCCTCTCGTTCGAATTGTTGTTTTATGCTCTAACCCTCAATTAGGTGATGCAGAGGGTTTCTTCTTATCCGGTGTGAATGGTTTTTTAAGTAAGCAGCTTCGAGACCCTTATTTACGATCTGTAATGTGTCAGGTTTTTGCTGAGCGTGGTGGTAATCATGAAGAAAAGCGATTAGTTACACGTTACAGCGTGAGTGATTCAGAAAATGAAGAAGTAAAACATTTATGGCAGGACACTGCACCTAAAGTTCAGGTGCTTGTCGTTGAAGATAATATGGTGCATCAGCAGCTCATTATGAGATTTTTAGAGAAGAAAGGCTTTCAGGTTGATCTCGCTTCAAATGGTTTTGAGGCTGTAGAGCTTTTTAAACGAAATACATTTTCAATTATTTTTATGGATTGCTTGATGCCTGAAATGGATGGTTATGAAACAACACAAATTATCCGTGAAATTGAAAAGTCGAATCCAAAAAAAGTAAGAACACCGATTGTCGCATTAACTGCTCATGCGATTGATGGTGAGGCTGAAAGATGTTTTCAAGTAGGTATGGATGAATTCATTACGAAGCCCTATAAATTAGCGCAATTGGAAATGGTCTTGGAGCGTTATATCAACTAAACTACTGACAACTGAGTCTTCTCTTAAAACATAATTATAAAATGGAATGAGCTTGTGGTTATGAGAGCCTATATTCGTCATCCTGCTGATGTTCCTATCGAATTTTCGCCAGTGTCTGATGCACAAACTGAAAAAACGGTGGCACAAGATGTCAGTCTGGGTGGTTTGAGCTTTAGTTCAAAAACGCGACTTACTGTTGGTTCGGTGGTTAAAGTTCGGATTCCAATTGTAGAGCCTCCTTTTGAAGCCGAAGCCACAGTTATTTGGTGTCTTTCTCGACCCGACCGTTTTGAGGCAGGCATTGAATTTAAAACTGAACAAGATGCCTTTTCAGCGCGAATGGTCGAACAGGTTTGCCATATTGAACATTACAGGTTATGGGTTCAAGAGGTGGAAGGGCGAGATTTAGATTGCGAGCATGCTGCAGAGGAGTGGATAGGCAAGTTTGCTCAGGATTTTCCAAATATAGGCGGTTAGCTAAGTTTGATCTGACAGGGTCTTGTCTAAAATAAAGACCTGTCAGAACAAGTATGAGCTCTAGAAGGTAAATTACGCGCCTACGAGCTTTTTGATGCTTCCTACTACGTTATCACCTTTAAAAGGTTTGACTATCCAGCCTTTTACTCCAGCAGCTTTACCGCGTTGTTTCATGCGAGGGTCGCTTTCTGTTGTTAACATGATGATATTAACGGCAGCATTGCCTTGTTCACCACGTACTTTCTCAACCATCGTTAAGCCGTCCATGTTGGGCATGTTAACGTCAGAGATAATGAGTTTAATGGTAGGGTCTTTTTTTAATTTCTCTAGTCCATCTTTACCATCAACAGCAACTTCACAGGTCATGCCGTTACTTGTAATAAAAGAGCTTACTTCGTTTCGTACTGTAGCTGAATCATCAACAACGAGTATTTGTGCCATGTTTATTTCCTCAGTTTTAGATATATATATGTTATAAAGTTAGTCTGTGTATTCTTTAGAAAAATTCTAATTCTCCGCCATCAACAAAATCATCTACTGCTTGGTCACTTTCAGCAAACTTTTCTGGGGACCAGCTTAAATTGAAAACCAATCGTTGATATAAAACTATATCAGAGAATTTTTTTTCAGGATCTTTCAGGATATATTTGAAGCATAGTTGAGGTTCAGTTGATCCGAAAGAAATATGCTTTTGGCTATGGTTTACGATGATAGGAACTTGTGTTCGATGTGCATCACCTGCACTTTCTTCAGTAGAAAAGTAGCGAGATTTAATACCACCCCAAATCATGTTTGTGATTTCATTTAATATTGAATTGGTATCTCGTGAATCGGGTCTTTCTGAGCTAATACCTGTGCGGCCAGACCGTATTAATTCAAGAATTTCATTTTCAGTTGTTTGTAGCATCATGTAGCCGCGACACCAGTTACTCTCAAGTGGTATTAAGCTAAATAGTTCACCATAAATTATTTGGTCTTTAACTAAGTAGGGGAGATCACAATTGATTTCTGTATTATGAATAATATTAGAAAACGCTTCAGTTGAAATCTCTTGAATGCCATGGGCTAGTTCAACCGGATAAAACATGCTGCAAATATAAGCGTTGATTAATTCATCTAATGCTGAAACATTACTTGTGTGGTAGCAACCTGTGATTGCAGCTCTTACATCATCAGGTAGATCTTCATCTGATTTAGTTTCTATTCTTCGAAGAAAAATGGGCAGTTCGGGACGTGCCTTTCGAATATTAAGGCAAAGGTCTATGCCGCTAATACCATTTTGATCAATATCTTCAGCTAAGAAAATTGCGCCTAAGTCGACGTTTGATTTTAAAACGTCATCGATTTCATTAGAAGCATCTTTAATGCCAATACTGTTGTCACCGGTGCTCACCTTTAAGCCGACTAAGTTATGTTTTGTACAAATAGTCTTTAGGATGGAAAGGGCATCTTCATTGCACTCGTGTACGAGTACTTTGCTGACTATTGTTGTTTCATCACTCATTATCGCTCCAAATAAGCTATGTTGAAAACCGTTGATTAAATAGCTTTAAAAAAACTCTAATTCGCCGGAATCAATGTCATCATCATCTGATTGACTTGTGTTTACGTTAAAATTTAATTCCTCATCTGCACTTAAGTAAATACTGGCGTGAAAAAGAGGAGCGTCATCGTATTCAGCAACGGCATGAAACTCGAAGTCAGAATGAAGTTGCTCCATATATTTTAGGCAATCTTTATTCAATCTATTTGGTGTTGACATGCCTAAGCTAGGAACTATTTTTCCTACATCCCGTTTTACGGAGCCACAGAAGGCATTACCAACTTCTCCGAGATAGTCATAGAACTTCTCATCATCCACACTGCTGCTGTTAATTTTGAGTACGTCTGCAACAAAAGCCTCTGTTTGAGGAGACTTGGTGAAGTGCATTAAGATAAATACTCTAAACAGCTGAGATGACATGGTCAGAACAAAAAATTCTGACTCGTTTAAATCGTTCAATTTCTGCTTTTCTTTAAAGGACCAGCGAGAGGGGTCTGAACCAGTCGTGAGTGACTCTTCATAACAGTTCTTGAATGATCGTCTGACTTCTTGTTTAAATTCTTCATTAACTAACATATTAAACATGCCGTATTACAATGATGTGCTTAAAGAGTGATATGTTCTATCTTCTGTGTATTAAACAATTTAGCTAAACGTTATAGTCGTTGAAGTGCTTGTTTAACGACTTCAGTGGTTGCTGATATTTCTGTTAAAATCATTTTTCCGCCCGCTTGAATGTCTTGGAAGGTTGTCGTCGTTAAGAAATCATTCTTGTTTAGGTTTTCTTTGTAGCTTTCGCTTAATTCCTGGCTTCTCATAGCAAGGTTTCTAACTTCATCTGCAACAACGGCAAATCCACGGCCATGTTCACCTGCGCGCGCTGCCTCAATTGCAGCATTAAGCGCTAAAATAACAATCTGTTTTACGATATTAAAGAACTCTTGGTTCTGTTTGTGCATTTCGGCATTGTGAAGCATTAGTTGGGTCAAGCCTTCATGCCATCTTTCAAAAGTAACCAGTAAATCGGCAAGGTCGGCAAGATCTACTTCAACTTGATCTAATTTCTCTTTAAGGAAAGATTTGTCGAGCTGGTATTCATCACTAAGTTCACGGATCCTTAATTCATACTCATCAACACGAGTAGATAGGTCTTTGTCTGCTTGTGTCTGAACCTCAATAATTTGATCCTGTAGGCTTTCGAGCTGGCTGTTTAGTTGTGAGTTTGTTTGCTCCAGTTGAGTAACTTGATGGGTGTGCTCTGATTTGTCTATAGTGGCCAGCGCTTGTCTTTCAAGTAAATCAATTTTTGCGTCTAAAGCATTAGTTAGGATTCGTTCCGAATTTTTGGCCAATTTGTACGCAATGAGAACGCCAATGATAAATGCGCTAACTGTAAAGATAATTAAGTTATAGTCCATAGTAATAATGCTTAATAGTAGGTTGTTGTAAGTTGGTTTGCAGATGTATTTTCTAGCTATTAAAAATATATTAGCAGGATATTAAAAACTTGCTGCAGATTATTAAAATAAAACACAAAAAACCTTATATATAACTTAGTTGATGAAAAGAGTGTTAGAAAACAAGACATTTTAAAAAACTACGCTAAAGTGAAATATTAGAACTATTTAAAAACCTCATGCGATAAAAAGAAAATAATTATGCTTCAATTAAGTTTTAATCAAAAAGTCGGCGTTGGTTTCGCTACCATTATTTTGCTGCTACTAACTTCTGGCTTATCTTCCCTATGGAATTTAAATGATATAAACGGCTCATCTACCCTAGTAAATGAGACTGCGGTCCCTGTAGTAAAAGAAAGTAATAATGTCCAAATACAGTTGTTGAAATTAGCAAAATTGAGCTCGCTTGCATTCAATGCAGCGGACCAAAAAGAAATTTTCACCTATAAGAAAGATTTTGAGATCGGTATCGCTAAATTTGATGAGTTGTATGAGAATTTACAAACATTAGCCTCAAGCGATTCTGATATGCATACCTTAGTGATCGGTATTAAGAGTAACTATGATTTATACCGATACGCAGTCCAAGAGATGTTTGAGTCTAAACTAGCAGTACTTTCTGCCAGAGACAGTATGAGCAATGAGGCGGATACATTATTTCAACTAGCTGATGATGTCGGCTCTGGTTTAGTCGAAATTCAATACTTTCTTGCGCCTGAAGAATATGAAAAAGACATGGAGTTAGTCACGGGTTTCGCGGGCAATGCTGATACAAATATGTTGCCTGTGTTTAAAACAATTAAAGAAATTAAAATCGCTCAGGATGACGAATTGTTAAGTGAGGGCATGCAAGGGTTCGTTTTCATTATTAATGATTCAAAAAGTTGGTTTGATAAAGGTGCCGAGATTTTTTCAAGTTTTGATGAGGATGGTTTAGTTCCGCCTACCATAGATGCTTATAACGCGTTATTGAAATATATGGATGTTAGCCCTTCTATTGTCGATTTTAAAACATTGCAATTAGAGAAAACAGACATTGCTAAGGTTAAGTTAAGTGAAGCGGATGCCGCGGTTAGTCAATCAATTGAGGGCTTAGATGAATTACTGAAATCAGCGGATGTTAAATTTAATATTCTTCAGGAGGAGGTATCTAATAATTTAGATTTTGGCTTTAAACTCTCAATCATTATGTTGATCGTACTGCTGGTATTAGCAACACAAAACTTTAACTCGATGCGATTAGCCATCCGTAAAAAGATGATCGATCTAGCTAAGCTAAATACAATTGGACGATCACTTGCGAGTGCTCAAAATCAAAATACAGCCTTGGAAGAAGTTCTTCAAAGCATGCATGATAAAATTGGTGTTGGTCAGGGGTCTGTTTTCTTAACAAATGACAACCAAGAGTTAGAGGTTAAAGCTTGTTTCCCCCCTAAAACAATTGAACCAGGCGCTGAAAGCATTAAATTCAAAATGGGTGAAGGGGTGATTGGTAAAGCTGCCGAAACTAAAAAAACAATATTTGTTCCAAATACAGCAAAAGATAAACAATTCTTTTCACAAGAAGGAGAGGCAGAGCCAGAACGGGCTTTATTGTGCGTGCCTTTAGTTGATAAAGATATTTTAGTTGGTGTGATTAATTTATCCGGTGATGTGAAGGCTGTAAGCTTTGCAGATAGTGATTATGAATTTGTCTCATCAGTTGCTCGATCATTAGTAACAACAATTAAAAGCATCAGAATGCGTGAAGTCATAGAGGAGCAAAATAGAAACTTAGAAATAAGAATTCAAGAGCGTACTGCTGAATTAAGACAAAAGAACAACGATATTGCTAGCATGATGGCAAATATGCATCAGGGGTTGTTTACAATTACTGCTGGCGGTTTAATACATTCAGAGTACGCTTTGTATTTAGAGACGATTTTTGAGACAGACCGTATTGCTGATCGAAATTTTGCAGACCTGCTATTTACATCAACCACAGCAGGATCAGATTCTGTAGATCAGAATATTACGGCTGTTGATGCCATTGTCGGTGAAGATGAAATGATGTATGAATTTAATTCTCATTGTTTGCTCACTGAAATGACAATTAAAGTTGGTGAAGATCGAGAGAAAATTCTTGAATTGGATTGGGATCCAATTATCAATGAGGATGATGAAGTTGATAAGTTGATGGTAACAGTTCGAGACGTTACTGAATTAAAAGCGTTGGAAGCAGAAGCAGAAGGCCAGAAGCAAGAGCTTGCCATTATTGGTGAAATTCTTGCTGTTGATGCGGCCAAGTTTAGTGACTTCATTAATTCTTCTACTGATTTTCTTGCTGAATGTCGTGGGATTATTGAGACGACTCCTGAAAAAGATTTGGATGCTATTGCAAATTTATTTAGGTGTATGCATACAGTGAAAGGTAATGCGCGTACTTATGCACTAAAAAATATTACTGATATTGTTCATGAGATTGAAAGTACTTATGACGATCTTCGTAAAAATGAAGATGTTGTTTGGAATTCAGTTGAGTTATTAGATGCCTTGAGTGGTGCAGAAGAGGTGATTAGTCGTTATGCCGATGTGTTTAGAAATAAACTAGGTCGCGATGGGGAAGTAACAAGTGGTGTATCGCTTGACCCTGAACGCGTATCAACGTGGTTAGAAAATATTAAAACTTTAACGGATTCTGGTATGCCAGAATCTGTTAAAGGTGTTGTTTCTGAAGCGTATAACTTATTAGTCTCAGTTGATGCACAGCCTTTATCTGACGTTATTTCTGACGTGATTGTATCGGCCAATTCTTTAGCTGATCAGCTAGGGAAAGGAAAGCCGATCATGGATATTGATAATGCTGATATCCTGATTGAAAGTGATGCTGAAACAACATTGAATAATATTTTTATGCATGTCTTCCGTAATGCAATGGATCATGGGATCGAGGGCATAGAAGAGCGTCTAGAGAAAGGAAAGCATGAGTCGGGTAAGATTCAACTTCAAATAACACGAGATTCAGAGGCTGCGAATTTATCGATAAGTGATGATGGTCGTGGATTAGCGATTAGTCGTATTTATAAAATGGCCGTTGAGAAAGGTATGTACGAGGAAGGTGCACCTAGGCCTTCAGCAACTGAAATTGCAAATTTAATATTTTCTTCAGGCTTCTCAACTGCTGACGAAGTGACTGATGTCTCAGGTCGAGGTGTTGGAATGGATGCTGTTAAAGGCTTCTTAGAGCAAGCCGGCGGCGGTATTGATGTAGTATTAGGCGAGGGTGGTGAAGAGGATGACTTCCGATCATTTACAACAAATATTAAAATTCCATCATCGTTTTACAAAGTTGCATTAAACTTTGACAAAACTGCTTGATATAAATATTAGGGTAAAATCAAAAGGCATCTTAATAGATGCCTTTTTTGTTTTCGTACCTTTATTTTGAAACAATATTTTCTTGTGCATAGCTACTTTAAAGCGTGTCCATCAGGAAGCTGCTTGTAAAGCCACATTACTAATTTATGTTTCATTTTAACTAATGATAGGTCAGCCTTTGCAAGTGGTTGTACTTGCTTGTCATGGACTAATAAGCGATAGATGTATTCAATTTTTGCATCTTGAGAGTCATTAGGATCAAAAGCAACTACGCCACGTTTCTCGCTATACATAATACCTATACGGATTGCTTCCTTTAATAATTTTGCTTCATTTTTTGGTTTTTTATTTGCTGCGCTTTTTGAAGACATTCATCACCTTTGCATTATTGAATAAGTTTATTTTAGCGAAAACGCTGGTTTAGATATTCAAATGTAGCTCTAATACCAAAGGCTTCTCCGCCTACAGGGCGACCCGGCAGTTTTCTATTATTCCACGCCATGACATCAAAATGAATCCATTGCGTTTCTTGAGAGACAAAAAGTTGTAAATACAGAGCAGCAGTGATTGCACCACCAAAACCTGTCGGAGCGCTATTCAACGTGTCTGCAATATCGCTTTTCAGCATGTCTTGATAAGGCGTATGTAAAGGGAGTTGCCAAACAGGGTCGCCTACTTCGATACCTGATTCAATTAGACCTGTTGAAACGTCTTTATGGTTTGTGAAAAACCCGGGTAATTCGGTCCCTAAGGCAACTCTACACGCGCCAGTTAAGGTAGCAAAGTCGATGATGATTTCAGGCGACTCGCTGTCAGCTTCTGTCAGTGCATCGCAGAGTACTAAACGGCCCTCTGCATCGGTGTTGTCTATTTCTACTGTAATACCCTGGCGGGTTGTTAGTACGTCTCCTGGACGAAAGGCGTTTGCCGAAACAGCATTTTCAACAGCAGGTATCAGAACACGAAGTCTGACTGGGAGGTTCTGAGACATAATAAGATGAGCTAAACCCAAAACATGCGCTGCACCACCCATGTCTTTTTTCATTAAGCGCATGGCACTAGTTGGCTTTAAGTCTAAACCGCCACTATCGAAGCAGACTCCTTTTCCAACAAGTGTTACTTTTGGTGCGTCTTCATCACCCCATACAAGGTCGATCAAACGGGGTTCGTGTACGCTGGCCCTACCAACGGCATGGATTGTTGGGTAGTTTTGTTTAAGCAAATTATCACCAATAATATGCGTCACTTGTGCATTAAATTGTTTTGCTAATCGATCGGTCTGCGATGAAATGTCTTGCGGCATTAAGTCGCTGGCGGGTGTGTTCACTAAATCTCTTACGAGTGCAATTGAGTCAATGTATGACGTTGCTTCATCAATTAAATCGTTCGATGTAACTGATAGTGTTGGTAAAGGTTTTTGCTTGTTGTTTCTATTTGTTTTGTAAGGAGCAAATCGATAACAAGACAAGCCCCAGCTAATTAAAAAATTAAGGAGTGCTGACGGAGAAGAAAGTGCTTGCTGGCTTAGCTCTTCGTCAATAAAGTATTGTCCAGGTGGGAGTTGAAGGGCTAGATCGCCAGCAATAAAAAAGCCTTCGTGACCGGTGATACCATAAATAACACGTAAAATACTGCCATCTTGACTGGGTAAAATACAATAACCTTTACCTTCGTAGTGATTTGATTTTAACCAGGTTTGTATTTCTAATGTTTGCTCCTCAAACCATGATTGATATTCTGAACAGGGAATGAGTGTAATGGGGGTGTCAGTTTTATTTGTGTTTGTCGATGCTAAGGTAAAAAAACTACTCATTTATATTCTTTCCTTTTTTTATGAATACCAACAGTGCCACATCTATCTTTTTAAAGGAAGATAGTGACTTTTATATTTCATTATTTTGTCTGTACCTAACAACAAATGGGCTACACTTGTACTGAGTTAAGTGATTTCGATGAAAAAGTACTTGCGCTTAATATAACGCAAGAAAGTAAGTTGCGTGCGATGAAAAAAGAGAGGATATCAAAGTATACATATGGACAATAAACAAATAATAAACCCAGAAGTATTAGATAAATATGGGCCAGCATTAAAAGCAATTTTAGGTAAATTAGTTAATGCAGGGTTTAGTGATATTCAGCTTCAATTAGAGGCATTATTAAAGCTTGGCGGCGTAACAAATCAAGATGTAATGGTTCGGGCCGCGCATAGTATAAAGTCTTGTAGTGCGCAGATTGGAGGTGAAATGCTCTCTTGTTTTGCCATGGAGAAGGAACAACAATACATTTCAGGAGAGTTAGGGACTTTAAATGAAGATATAGGCGTATATACAGAGATGTTTGATGATTTAAAGCGTGAAATGGAAGGCGTTTTATTAGAACGTGGTATTGAGTAAAATCAAATAAATAGGACGTTAAAATTTTTCATATCACTCTACATTTTATAATCCCATTCCTGATTTGTTATCTGGTTTTTAAAGATCATTGGCGAGTCGCCTATTTGTTCATGATCTCAACTATGTTAGTGGACTTAGATCATTTGTGGGCGAATCCAATTTATGATGCAAATCGTTGTAGTGTTGGGTTTCATCCTTTGCATCAATTATTCCCAATCGGTATCTATTTATTATTAAGTTTGAGTCCCATTGTTCTTCGTAGCTTTCTTCTCAATTTGCACCGTAGTATTAAATTTAATGTTAAGTTACTTCAATATGTAGGGCTTGGCTTGTTAGTTCATATGGCCTTGGATTCAATTGATTGTCAATTGAACACGGGGGCTTGGTTGCATCGAGTTTAAAAAGGACTTACATGAAAAAAGGGCTAAAAAGCCCTTTTAAACAAATATTACCAATTACACGTCAAAGTCAGTTCGTAGTTTCTTTTCGACCAAAGTATTTGTAAGTTTGACGTAGCAAGGTAGGCCTGACTCATCATAAGGAGGGTAATCTTCTCCACGAATTAGTGGGGCAAGATACTCTCGACATTCTGCGGTAATACCAAAGCCATCGTCAGTGATGTAGTGGATTGGCATTTTCTTTTCTTGGTTTGCTACCTGGCTTAAGGGAGCTTCACCAACTGTCCATTTGTACGGCGTAGATTGCTCGCGAACAATAATGGGCATAACAGCATTCTTTCCACTTACAGCAAACTCAACGGCAGCTTTACCCATTGCGTAAGCTTGGTCAACATCGGTTGCTGAAGCAATGTGTCTTGCAGATCTTTGAAGGTAATCAGCCACTGCCCAGTGATATTTATAACCTAAGGCTTGTTTAACCATATTGGCTAGTGTTGGCGCAACACCACCAAGCTGAGTATGTCCGAATGCATCTTTTGCACCGGCATCTGCAACAAATCGACCATCTTCGTATTGAGTACCTTCAGAGGCAACGATGACACAGTAGCCATGATTTTTGACTGAGTCTTCAACGCGTGCCAGAAATTTTTCACGATCAAATGCAATTTCAGGAAATAGAATTATATGTGGTGCTTCGTCGTGATTCTTTCCTGCAAGACCACCAGCAGCTGCAATCCAGCCAGCATGACGTCCCATTACTTCAAGAATAAATACTTTAGTGGAAGATTCGCACATTGACGCGATATCCATTGCTGCTTCTTTGGTAGAAATGGCAACGTACTTGGCAACAGAGCCAAAGCCAGGGCAACAATCGGTAAAGGGTAGGTCGTTATCAACCGTTTTAGGTACACCAATACAAGTAATTGGGTAACCCATTTTTTCACTTAACTGTGAAACTTTATAAGCGGTATCTTGTGAGTCACCACCACCGTTATAAAAGAAGTAGCCGATATCATGTGCTTGAAAAACAGCAATAAGGCGCTCATATTCACGCTTGTTTTCTTCAAAGTTTTTTAATTTGTAACGGCAGGAGCCAAATGCACCGCTTGGAGTGTGGCGTAGCGCCGCGATGTTCTCAACACTTTCTAGGCTTGTGTCGATAAGTTCTTCGCGTAAAGCGCCGATAATACCGTTAAGTCCAGCGTAAACCTTTCCTATTTTATCGCCATGTTGCTTTGCTGTTTCGATGATGCCGCATGCTGAAGCATTGATTACAGAAGTAACACCGCCAGATTGTGCGTAGAATGCATTTTTAATTGACATTAATAAGCTGCCTGCTCTAGTTCAAAAAATTTCGCGCATCATACTTTATTTTGCACAACATTTCATGAAAGGCGGCTTAAATTGCAGTATTTAAATGTGAAAATTTGAAATATTATCATTCATGTAGAGGCTTTTATAGCAATGCTAGTGCCATGAGCCAAATACAGGCCCCAAAACCGATTGTCCAAATAATGCTTCTTACTTTGTCTATATCAAACCAATAGCAAATTAAATAAGCGATGCGCGCACAACTAAATATTACACATAAATTTTGCACTGTAACTATGTTCGCTTGAGATATGAGTGCTAAACAGACGCCTGTAGCAAATATTGGGAAGGCCTCGATTGAGTTAATGTGCGCACCGAGCGCGCGTTGGCCGAAATTAGTTAAGTTTGCTTGCTGTTTTCTTGGGTGGCGGTTGTCATAACCTCCTGTTTGTTTCCCCATCGAGATAGCGACGGGTAACTTGCTGATAATAATAAGCAAGGCCGCAAAAATTACAGAGCTAATAATAAGGGTCATTCGGTTTCCTGTTCTGATAAATAATGATGTGAAATGAAGCCGGCAGTTTAACTGTGAGCCGGTAATAAATTCAAGCGTAAGTGATCGCGCTCCTTCTGTCTTTTGTATCAAGGTGAGGAATGGTATTAAATGAGCATAATTGATCATTATATTGATTAAAATATATTTCACTTACGCTGGTATTACGGGTCTGTAAATTTAAATCAATCATGGTTGCATTATCTAGTCTTAAAATTTTTTTAAGCGCCATTGATATGGCTCCACCAGAGCTAATGACGATAATGGGGTCGTCTGATGTTGTGCTTTTTGAAAAAACCATTGCTTGATTAACACGATGCTCGAAGTCTGGCCAGGTTTCAGGTAGTGAGCTACACAAATTATTGTTTGACCAGTCTGTCATCGCTTTTTTAAGCAGGCTGAAGAAATCTTTAGGATGTTTGGTTGTTGGTGTTAATTCAGGATGTAATTGCAGGTAAGCATAAACAATGGCTTGAAAATCAAACTCATTCCAGCCTAAATGCTCTTCAAATTCGCAGGCAATATTTAAACCTTCACAGATTGACTCTGCTGTTTGCTTATGCCTAGTTAAGCTTCCTGTAATGATTCGGGAGGGTTTAAGGTTGCATTCTTTTAAATAATTACCTAGCCAAGTCGCTTGCTGAATACCTAGGTCAGATAGTTTGTCATAGTCTTTTTTTCCGAATGACGCTTGTCCGTGCCGAATTAATAATATTTTGCTCATGAGTTAATCTAAATTTGTTGGTATGTAATGATTGCTTGTAGGGTATGTAATAAATAACTATTGATAAAATGTATTTTATTTATACTTTAAATCATTTTTGGTGATAGTAGTGTGATTATAAGTAGATTATTAAGTCTTTACCTATCAGTTATATTCAAAAGTAATTCAGGTATTCTTTGTAAAATAAATCATATTATGCAGGTTTTAAATATCGTTATAATATAATAAGTGTTGTTGTAAGTTCTTAGCATGCAAGTCTAAGCCTTAGATAATATTATCTTTGTTTTATGTCTGTAAATAATTTCAATTCAACTGAAGAATTACCTGCAAACTTTCGTCTTATTAACCATCATTCATTTATAGCAAATCAGTCTAACCCCAAGGGGCATATTTAGAGAATGTAGACAATAATAGATTAAAAAGCGACCAAGTATGTTGTGAGGTTATTGTTATGCTATTTAAACTGATTAGCTTGTATCTGATTATTATGCTTGTAGGGTGTGCGGGAAATAAAGAGATTATTAAGGAGATTGATAGCTTGCCGCCTACAGCTGCTGGAGAACGTGAGTTAAGTAGCCACTTTTGGTCTGGTGTTAGTGGTAAATCTGTAAAAAGTTTGACGAGGAATGCACGCTTTCCTGATAACTCGACATCTATAGATATTATTAATGTACTAGATTTTATTAATGAAAGGGGCGATAAATATGGGCAGCGTATTACCTCGCTTCTCAATGTAGAAACGACAGGTGATTATCGTTTTTGGGTGAGTGCGGATGAAAGTGCTGAGCTATGGTTGTCAGCAGATGAAACTCCCTATAACAAGCGTTTGATTGCTTATACGAATAAACCCACGGGGTATCAGGTATGGGATCGATATAATACACAGCAGTCAGCGTTAATTTCTTTGCAAGCAGGCGAACGGTATTTTCTAGAAGTTTTGCATAAAGAAAATACTGCCGCAGATTATCTAACCGTATCATGGGAAGGGCCTGATTTTGCATTAAAACCTTTGAGTAATTTGGATCTAGTACCTTTTTCATTTGCTGATAAAGTAAGTGGAGAAACGGCATACCGAGAAGGTTATCAGGTGGGCTACAGTTCAGGAACTTATCTGGTTACTTATGACGATACATACCCTGCTCCTGATGCTGACGGCGATGGTTTACCAGATTTTTATGAGGAGGCGGTAGGGCTTGATCCAAATGATATTACTGATGCTTATACCGATACTGATGGCGATTTGCTCACAGCAAGTGAAGAGTATATGGCTAGAACAGACCCTACTAACGGTGATACCGATGGAGATGGTATGTCCGATAGTTTTGAATTGGTTTATGGCTTGAATGCTTTAAATATGAATGATGCATTAGGGGATCTAGATGGTGATGGTATTAGTAATCTTGATGAGTATCTTGCTGGGACGGCTCCGGATGACTCAGGATCTGCGCCTGTAGAGCCCATACTAATGTCTGCAATGCTTAACTGGGACATCCCGACCTTACGGGATGATGGCAGTCCTTTATTATTTTCTGATATTCAAATGTATAATATATATTACGGCACCTCTTTGGCATCATTATCGTCAACAGTAAATACGGAAGATGCCTCTCAAATATCGTATACATTTACAGGGCTAGAACCAAACACGTATTATTTTGCGATTAGTACGGTCACTACTGATGGTAAAGAGGGGGAGAAATCTACAATTTTAAGTATTGGGGAAGACGGGGTCGTTATAACTTACCCAGCGCCTACAGATCCAGCGCCTACAGATCCAGCGCCGATTGACCCAGCGCCGATTGACCCAGCGCCTACTGACCCAGAGCCGATTGATCCAGAGCCGATTGATCCAGAGCCGATTGATCCAGAGCCGATTGATCCAGCGCCGATTGATCCAGCGCCGATTGATCCAACGCCGATTGATCCAGCGCCAACAGATCCCGTGATAACAGATCCCGAGATAACAGATCCAGCGCTTATAAATTCAGTTAAGTTAAGCTGGGATATTCCAACGACTAGGTCAGATGGAAGTAGTCTGAATTTAACAGAAATAGATCGATATAAAATTTATTATGGTACAAATGCAGTTGATTTATCCTCAGTTGCAGAGGTGATAGATGCGACTAAAACCCAATATGTCATATTAGATTTGCCGTCTGGCATTAATTATTTTTCTATTAGTACCGTGACAACTGATGGTATGGAAGGATCGGGTTCTGAGGTCTTAAGTGTTGATGTGGCGGGCGAGCCTACTGCTGTGGAAGGTGAAGCGGTAGATATTATCATAGATACTGGAGAGGTAGGGACAAGCCAGTCAGGTACTTGGCACAACTTTACTAATGAAAGTTATAATGGCAGCTCTTTATGGGCTCAGGTAGGAGGGTCTGAAGAACATTATAGATTTACACCTACAATAGAGCAGGCTGGTATATATGATATATATGTATGGAATTCTTGTTATAGTAATAGAGCCACAAATGTACCGCATATAATTAAGCACCAGGGTGGGGTGGATATCGTTGAAGTTGACCAGGACTGTGATACAGGCTCACACGGTGAGTGGAATTCATTAGGTAGTTATAGCTTAGTGGCAGGTGACTCAAATTATCTGGAGATTACTGATGCAGGCTTGGTGTCTGCAAGTACTACATACATAGGGGCTGATGCAGCAAGGTTTGTACTTACACAATAGGCCTGGCTGCCGGATTTAAGGCAGTTCTATTGCAAAACCGTTATGTCGGTCATATTTTTCGATCAATTTCGTTGAATAGAACAATTATTCGCCTCAATTGGTCGAAAAATATAGCTCGATCCATCAATTTTTCGTAACGAACCCTTAAACCCGACAGTCCCCTAGGAAATCTTACATTTCTTACGCTTTCCATCTTAGATATATCTAAATAGAAGTGTCTAATTAGATATATCTACATATCTTTCTAATCTGTTTTACAAGGGTAGTCGCTTGTTTAATAAGGTTTGTTTTAAAAAAAATCACAATGAGCCGCAAAAAAAACCAGATTAGGTATTACATTTTTATGACAATCATTTATAGTGCGACAAATTCAGCTAAGCTTTAGTCAAAATATTTGTTGTGTTGAACGAAAGCTTAAATCTAAGTGGTTTAAATTAGAGGCAGCGAGCCGAGATTCTTATGGAATTAAAAAATATAGATCAGATAGAAAATGCAGTAAATGCCCAGCAGAATGAGTTTGTCCGGCTAGGTGCAGGCTTAGTATTCATGTTAGGTATTATTTTATATGTTGTACTCGACTCGCAAGGAATGAAAGGGAGTTTTGTTTTAACCATATCTGCCATGATTGGTGGTTATATGGCGATGAATATTGGCGCCAATGATGTTGCCAATAACGTAGGGCCTGCAGTTGGCTCTAAGGCATTAACGCTAACAGGCGCCATCATTATTGCTGCAATATTTGAGGCCTCCGGTGCTTTAATTGCTGGTGGTGATGTGGTTAGTACTATAAAGAAGGGCATTATTGACCCGAGTAGTATTAAAGAGTCTAGTGTTTTTATTTGGCTGATGGTATCAGCGCTACTGTCTGCTGCAGTATGGCTCAATTTGGCAACTATATTTGGTGCGCCTGTATCAACGACTCACTCAATTGTTGGTGGTGTTTTAGGTGCTGGTATTGCTGCAGGAGGATTTGGGATTGCTAACTGGGGTCAAATGGGGGCAATCGCTTCAAGTTGGATAATATCTCCAGTTTTAGGTGGTTTCATTGCAGTTGTATTTTTATTATTTATCAAGAAAAAAATTGTATATCAGGCTGATATGCTTGGTTCAGCCCGAAAATATGTGCCGATACTTATCGCTTTGATGGCCTGGGCATTTAGTACTTATTTGGCACTAAAAGGCTTGAAAAAAGTCTATAAAATGGATTTTGAAACAGCTGCGCTTGCAGGTTTTGCTGTGGCTATTTTGTTCTATGCCGTCTCGCGACCACTCATTGCAAGAGCGTCGACCAAATTAGAAAATACTAGAGAAGGGGTGAATAACTTATTCACTATCCCGCTGATTTTTGCAGCAGCCTTATTAAGTTTTGCCCATGGTGCAAATGATGTGGCTAATGCGATTGGGCCTTTGGCGGCCATCGCTGATTCAATTGCTCATGCCGGTATTTCTGCAAAGGCAGGTATTCCTTTGTGGGTAATGATGATTGGGGCCATTGGCATCGCATTGGGCTTAATGCTCTATGGGCCAAAGTTGATTAAAGCTGTTGGATCTGAAATTACAGAATTAGATAAATCTCGTGCATTTTGTGTGGCGATGGCTGCGTCAATTACAGTTATTATTGCTTCTCAGTTAGGCTTGCCTGTCAGCTCTACACATATTGCCGTGGGTGGGATATTTGGTGTTGGCTTTTTACGTGAATATTTAAAAACCAGCTATGCGAGTCAGCTACACAATATTCTTGACCATCATGAGGGTGAAGAGAAAATTCGAATTCAGACTTTTTTAAGTAATTTTCAGAGTGCTTCAGTAGAAGATATGGAAAAAATGCTAAAAGAAGCGAAGAAAAATAAAACTGAATTAGGCTTGAATAAAAAAGAAAGAAAGCGGCTTAAAAAGGTTTATGGTGAAAAGCTTGTGAAGCGTTCTGCTTTTAAGAAAATTATTGCTGCATGGCTTATTACAGTGCCTGCTTCGGGTAGTTTAGCAGCAGCTGTTTTCTTCATGCTTAAAGATCTACCTATTAGTTAATTGTTTAAGCATCGTTCTTATGCTTAACTTAGTGTTAATCTAGTAACAATAGGTTACCGCTAAGTTATTAAGTCTGTTTATAACGCTGTTATCAATTTTAAGGAGTAACTATGCAAAAGCAAAAAGTTCAAAACCTTATTAGTGATCTACATGAAAAATTTGGGGATGATCTTACTAGTCCCCAGCAACAAAGGTTGATGTCCCAACTTAAGTCTCATATTCATGACCTCAATGAGTCAGAGCCAGTCGAACCAGGCTTTCTTGAAACTATAGATGCTTTTATTTCGCAGATTGAAGATGAGCACCCCAATGCAGCCGTTATTGTGAATAAAATCCTAGAAACACTCAAAAATATAGGGGTGTAGTTTTATTTTTAGTGTTTATAAATATGCGATAAATTTGGGGTTTGTCTTGTTTCTTTTTGCTTCGTCTTGTTTTGCTGAAAAACAGAACTCAATTAGATTTGCGACGGCAATTATACCGCCTTATCAAATTCTTGATAAAGATGACATGCTTACAGGAAGCTCTATACGTATCGTCGAATGTGTAATGCAGCTTTTAAAGCAGCCGCATGAAATAAATGTATTCCCCTGGGTTCGTGCTCAAAAATTAGTTGAAAACGGTGAGTTTGATGCTTTTTTTATAGCTTCTGAAAACGAAACCCGTAATCAATATGCAAAATTGTCTGAACCTTTATTTGATAGTTCTTGGATTTGGTTTTTACCTAGAGAGTCCTTAATTGATCCTATCACTGATGAATTCGTTCATAATGCAAGTGTAGGAAGTGTTTTTGGTACCAATATGCATTCCTGGCTTAAAAAGGATTTTAAGCATGTGGTGGTTAAAAAAGAAGCTGATGAGTTGTTTCAATTGTTGGTCGTTGCCCGGCTTGATGTAATGCTTTTGACAAGACCTATGTTTGAAGACTCAATTAAGCGTTTAGGTTTGAATGAGGATGACTTTAGAAGTGTTGTGGCAAAAAAACGGCCATTAGGGGTTTATTTTGGTGACCAATTTTTAGAGAAAAACCCTGGCTTATTAAATCAGTTCAATAAATCAATTAAACACTGCTTGTAATAACTTAGTCTAAGTTGCTGGGTTGAAAGCAAGCTTCCCAACAACTCAGAATTCCTTTATTCCTTTATTCCTTTATTTCGTTATACGTTCTCAATATTTCCTTGAGTGGCCGTTTTGCGGTAAATCCAAAAGTGTCATTAAATGTATTACCATTTATCACAACGGGGTATTTGAAGTAATTGACTAAATACGACGGGAACATCTTTAAACCTAGTATACCTGTGATTAATTTTGGTAATACTGGGGGGATTGATGGTATTGGGAGTGCAGTACAGCCACAGTGTTTTAATGCGTCTTGATATGAAATCCAGTCGTTGGGCGCAACATTATAAACCCCTCGTATTTTCTTTTTGTGCGCTAACACAATTGCGTCAGCCATATCATCAATGTGAATAAACTGCATAATGGGTGAAAATCCAGCCAAGGCGGGAGCTATTTTACTTGAAAGAAGGCTGCTTATTGTATTTTTTACACCTGGGCCAACGATATTACAAGGGCGTAGGATGGTGATATTCAAATCTGGATAACGCCAGAGATAAATATTTGCTAGGTTTTCTAATTCAACGGAATCAACTAAGTCCATTGTTAATTCAGCTGCTTTTAAGGGCGCTTTTTCATCGATTAGAGCAGGGTTATAGGGCGAAGCCCCATATACGTGGTAAGTAGACAAAACAATCACATTATTGATGCCGTACTTATGGCTTAAATCTAATAGCTTTTGAGTGCCAAGTACATTGGCATTGTAACGACTCATTCTCGTTTCTTCACTTGATGAAATTCTGCCTAAGTGAATAACGCTATCAAAGTCATGGCGTTTAAATAGGTCTTCAAAGCCACGTTTGTTGAAATCAATTTTGTAGCTGGGAATGTCATCGCTATGATACGTTAATTTTCTGAAATCGACTGCGACAATCTGGTATGTGTCACGTAAACGATTAATGATTTGCTGTGAAAGTGCGCCGGCAGCGCCCGTAACAAGAACAGTTTTTTTTGTTTTTCTCTTCTTTTTTAATGGTGATGTGCTTTTCGTGCTCATTGAAATATACCTTTGCGTTCTTCTAGTCCTTTTGCCGTGAGTGCATTAATGGCACTTTTCACCTTTTCTACTCGGCGCGTCACCTGTTCTTCGGTTAGGTCTTCATTAGTAAAGTATATCGGTTCGCCAAAATTCAAAATGACTTTGGCGGGTAGTACGACGGGGAGTGCAATTGGAGCATAAGGAATGCCCAACAGCTTTGCGAGAGGCTTAATGTTTGCAAAGGCAGGGATGGTTTCTTCACAGCCCACAACACCGACAGGAATAATAGGCGTGTTGTGTTTCATCGCAAGATGAACAAAGCCGTTACCAAATCGTTGAAGTTGGTAGCGGTCTTTGTAAAGTTTACCGGAGCCTCTGATACCTTCAGGAAATGCGACAATAGCTTCATCATTTTCAAGCATTTTTGCACAATTATCCGGATCGCCTAGTACTGCGCCAATTTGGTTTAAAAGGTTACCAAGGAAAGGAACTGTCGGAAAAAAACGCTCTATCATAGCTCGAGGTAGGCGAGGTGTTTCTTTTCTATTTGCTAAGGCGTAAGCGATTAGCATTCCGTCGATAGGTAATTGTCCACTATGGTTTGCAATAATTAATACTGGGCCGGTGTCGGGTACACTCTCGATGCCTTTTGCTTCGACTCTAAAGTATTTATGATAAACACTTGAAAACAGAGCAAGTACGATTCTATTGGTGTCTGTGTTAAAACCCCATGGATCATATCCTAGTGATCCAACAGGTTTATTAATTTTATCTAATTGTTGGTTTAGTTCTTTAGAAACTAGTTTTGCTTTCAAGAATGACTTTAAACTCATTACATGTCCTTAGCGTAAAGAGGCCAGCTTTACCAAATGTATTATCTGAATAGCTGGGTAAAATTAGCATAAAATTAAAAATACTATTATTCCACAAAAGCAATTATTCTGCTTTGTGTTTTTACAGTTTTGAACTCAAATGTTTAATCTTAATATGTCAATAATTTAGTTTATCCTGTCAAAATTCATTGTGAATTGATCTGAATCATTACGTGTATAAAAATACCCTGATAGATTTGTAATATAGGTTTAGGTGTTATTAGAAATTCATCTGAAGTATTCAGAAGGATTTCATAAAAATTGTTTAATTCGGTTGACGGAGGACGCATGGAATCGTTTGGTAGTGTTGAGCTTTGTATTGATCAAATTATTGAAACTGTTGGCAATAATATTGTGCTGGGTTTGCCCTTGGGGCTAGGAAAACCGAATCGTTTTGTTAATGCAATTTATGAGCGAGTTAAAAATAACCCTCAATTAAAATTAAGAATAATTACGGCACTTTCGTTAGAAAAACCGAGACCGAAAGATAGTATGGAGGCCAAATTTTTGGTGCCGTTTATAGAACGTTTGTTTGGTGACTATGAGGAGCTTACTTATGCGCAGGATGTTCGTTTTAATAACTTGCCCGAAAATATTCAAGTGTCGGAGTTTTATTTTAAAGCAGGTGCAATGAAAAACTGTGCGAGTGCCCAGCAAAACTATATATCGAGTAATTATACGTTTGTATCGCGGGATTTAATGTTGAATGGCGTGAATGTGCTAGCTCAAATGGTTGCAGAGAAAGAGGTGGATGGAGTTAATTGTTTTAGTTTGAGTTGTAATACAGATGTCACGCTAGATGTATTTCCCTTAATTGATGAGGCGCGGGCCGAAGGTAAAAAGATTGTTACTGTTGCTCAAGTTCATGATGACCTTCCGTTTATGTATAACCGGGCGATTGTTGAGCCAGAAAGTTTTGATATGACTATTCGTAGCCCTGAATGTCAGGCTCGTTTATTTGCACCACCAAATATGTCAGTTCCTAATGCAGATTATATGGCTGGTTTATATGCGAGTGCATTAATAAAGGATGGAGGAACCCTACAAATTGGAATTGGGTCATTAGGTGACGCTATTGTATATGCTTGTAAGCTTAGACATGCGAATAATGATGACTATAAAGCTCTAGTCGACGGTATTAATATTGACCAGGCTCAAGTTAAAAACATCGGTGGTGTGAATAGCTTTGAAAAAGGATTATACGGGTCGAGTGAGATGTTTGTGAATGGGTTTATGCATCTCATTAAGAGCGGGATCGTTAAGCGAGAGGTGTATGACGATTTAGATATTCAACGCTTATTAAATGAAGAAAAAATTACGGAGTTAGTTGATGGTCAGTTGGTTCAATCTTTAATTGATGAAGCTGTTATTGGGCATAGACTAAGCCATTCAGATTTTATTTATCTGCAACGCTGGGGGATTCTTAAGTCAGAGCTAGAATGGTCAGACGAAGGCCTTTGGATTAATGAGAGGCGTGTAGGTCTAGATCTAACGCAAGCTGATACATTTAATGAGTTGTGTGAATATTGCTTGGGCGATAAATTGAAGTGTGGGGTGTATATGCATGGCGGCTTTTATTTGGGGCCGCAAGACTTTTATAAAACACTTCAAGAGCTACCAAGAGAGGAGAGCGAGAAGATTTGTATGTCGAGTGTCGGGCATATTAACCAGCTTGATTATGATCAAGAGTTGCTGTCAGCGCAAAGAACTAATGCCCGATTCATTAATACTGGCATGATGGTAACTTTAAGTGGTGCTGTTGTATCAGACGGTCTTGAAGATGGAACGGTGGTGAGTGGTGTTGGGGGGCAGTATAATTTTGTGGCCATGGCGCATGCTTTGCCTGATGCTCGTTCTATTTTATGTGTTCGTAGTACGCGAGGAGGCGGTAAAAATTTACAGTCGAATATATTACCTTCTTATGGACATGTAACAATACCCCGTCACCTCAGAGATATTGTCGTAACAGAATATGGTGTTGCTGATCTGCTGGCTAAGACAGATGAAGAAATAGCGATAGCACTAATACAAGTAGCAGACTCTCGTTTTCAAGCTGAGCTGTTA
>Ga0209290_1000323_pt1 | contig 40096 bp, 31 predicted proteins | sample EN1Hudsemesocosm_2_FD_184632 | JGI IMG/M metagenome (GOLD analysis project Ga0209290, IMG submission 184632) | Methane-oxidizing microbial communities from mesocosms in the Hudson Canyon - EN10B Hudson Canyon (SPAdes) (version 2) | ecosystem: Environmental > Aquatic > Marine > Cold seeps... | reverse complement strand
TGGCCGAGTCAGCGTGACCAGTGTTAACAATGTTGATGTGAGCGTGCCGGGAAATTATAAGGTGACTTACACCGCGAGTGATGCTGCAGGTAATACCCGACATGCAAACAGAATGGTGACTGTTTCTAGCGAGTATGTATTAGGTTCAGGAAACTCAGTTGAGTCGGGCTTAGTCTTAAAAATAGATAACTCGGATCCTGAGGTGCAGGTTGTTAATCACACCATCCTCGTGACTAGCGGGTCAAACTATGCAAAAGGTAATGCATTTCTGACCACGAGCTATTTTAATCCAATCCCGCCTGCTGGTAGTTACGTCCAATTTAATCTTGATGCACTTCAAGATACTTTGGCTGGGTATAGCATACAGATGAATACAAATACTACGGCTACTCAATGTGATGCTTTGTCTTATCAGGTGTTGAATGAAAATGGCGTAATTACGAATAGCTTTATCGTAAATCATACTGGTGCAAGTATCACTATTGGTGAGTCAGCGTTGAAAAAAGGCTATGCCATTCGTATCGATACCGATACATCTGCCTGCTCGGCAACGAATCAGGCAATTATCGACGAATTGGAACTGACGATGATATCTGAATATGCAGCACCTATTAGCTGTGACGTAGCACCTGAGACAAATGGGCCGCAATTGTGTATGGACGGTAGTAGCACCATAGTACTCAATGAAGGGCAAAGCTTTATCGACCCTGGTGTAACCGCCATCGATAGTGTTGATGGCTTTGTTACAGTGACCAGCATGAGTGATGTCGATGTGCGCGAACCTGGCACTTATGTGATTACTTACACAAGCACCGATAGTGAAGGAAATACCTCAACGGCATCCAGAACGGTTGAGGTGCTCGATACCACTGCGCCAGAAATTACCATCCATGGTGAGAACATGGTGACCTTAGTTGAGGGTGAAGCGTATTTGGACCTAGGTGCCTCAGCGATTGATAATGCCGATGGCTTTATGGATGTCGTAGTGACGGATAACGTCAATACCATGGTGCCTGGCTGGTACTCTGTAGATTATCTTGTCACCGATGCAGCAGGAAATACCGCCACGGCTTCCAGATCGGTCACTGTGCTTTGGGCTTCGGGTGTAGGTAATGCCGAAGGCCTAGTATTGCAAATAGATAACTCAGATCCTGGTTTTTCCGCGAATGGGCATAATGAAGCATACATTTCTCAAGAAAAATCGGAGATGGTGAACGGCAATACCGCGACGCTCTTTTTCTATTATCTATACGGGACTTTTGCTGAAAGCTATTTCCAATATGATCTTGATGGGCTTTCTGCATCACTGGGCATGTATGAAATTACCATGAATACATCCATTAATACCTCGCATTGTCAAAAGCTGGTATACGAAGTATTGGATCCGAACGATAATGTCACAGATAGCTTCTTGGTTGATCACTCGGGCGGCGAGCTTATGCATCATCAGTCTCTCTATGTTGGGCAGGCTGTAATGCAGCAAGGCTACAAGGTTCGGATAAATACCGGGGCCAGTGATTGCAGTGCTACAAGTTACAGTGCGTGGGTGGATCAATTAGAGCTAAGAGGCATAGGCGAAAGTGAAGTGCGTGAAGCACCTTTTAGTGGTGTGCTGAAAATTGATAATTCAGATTCAGCATTTGTAGGCGGCGCTGATTCCCTTAATTCATTTTGTGTTAATGCTAGTTGCTCACAAATGTCAGCTGGTAATGGTAGTACTCAGTATCGTGATTATACTCTGAATGCCTTACCCGAAGAGCCTCGTTACTATGATATTAAGATGAATACCTACGTCACAATTCAAGGTGCTTGTTCGAATATGTCGTATCAGGTTTTGAATGAAAACCAAGATGTTCTCAATACCTTTAAGGTGAGCCACACGAGTAGCAATGGCTCCTATGCTACCTTGGATGTCGGCACCGCCGTGCTGAAAAAAGGTTATACCGTGCGATTTGATGCGGCGACGAGTGAAAATGCAGCAGGTAGCTGTACAGGCTGGGTCGATGAGTTGGAGCTGATTCAAACGTATACCGACAAAATTGCCCCGCTTATTGTTTTAACCGGCGCTGGGACGATTTCATTTGAGGTCGGATCTGTGTTCACCGATCCAGGGGCGACAGTGACGGATAACAAAGATCAATCTGTCACGGTTGCGAGTAGTCATAATGTTGATATGTCAGTAATTGGCACTTACGTCGTGACTTATACCGCGACCGATGCTTCAGGTAATGCGGCCACACTGACTCGAAGCGTAGAAGTGATTCCCGATACGACATTACCCGTTATCAGCCTAGTGGGGGATGCAACGGTCACCATTGATGAAGGTCAGACCTTTGTTGACCCTGGTGCCACAGCGAATGACCCAAATTTTGGGGACGTTAGCGTCAGCAGTGTGAGTAATTTAGACAATAGAGTGCAGGGTACTTATACCATCACTTACAGTGCTGTGGATGCCGTGGGTAATGCCGCAGTAGCGGTGACCAGGAGTGTTATTGTGGTACCAGACTCAACTGCGCCTATTTTAAGCTTAAATGGTGATAGTTCAGTCTGGCTAGTAGTCGGTGAGGCTTATACTGATTTAGGTGCGATGGCGATAGATGCTTTTGATGGGACGCTTAGTGTCAGCAGTGTTGATGATGTGAATGCGGCGCTTGAAGGAGTATATACTGTAAGCTATACCGCCACTGATGCGGCGGGTAATAGTGCAACGGCAAGTCGGAGAGTCTCAGTGTTATCAACTACTTCGGCCGGCGTTTCTTTAAAGATTGATAACTCGGCGCCTGAGTTTTCCAGTTTTGGTCATACTCAAGTAAACATCAGTAATACGAGTGTTGGTGCGGTTAATAATAACTATGCCACTATTTCAACCATCTATGGGGCAAGTTCATTAAACAGTTATTACGTTTACAATTTGACAGGGCTTCCTGAGCAGCCTGCGCTGTATGACATTAAAATGAACACAATATTGGGGAATATTTATCTTGCTCATTGTGAGGGTCTGGCATATCAAGTGCTTGATGCTAATCAGCTTGTTGTTGATACTTTCTTGGTGGATCATCAAGTCACCTCAGTGTATGGCTCTGTTCCTGTGGGTACCACGGCTCTGAAAAAAGGCGACTCAATACGTATCGATACGGCGAGCAGTGTTTGTTCTATGAATCGCGTTATAGCCATTGTTGATGAGCTAGAATTAGTCGCACATTAATAATAGTTGAAATGGACTAAAAAGAGGCCTATTAGGGCCTCTTTTTATTGGTAAAGATAGTCAGTTTTTCTCTCGTTTAATCAAATAAAGGTCATTCAAAAAACTAATGCAATTTATTAAATCACTTGCTCGGCCAGATGACCTCAAATCACGTCTTGTGCTGGTGCTCATCTCGATAATTCTTTATTCGCTTTCCATGCCGGGTAGCTCTCTTCCATTATTGACCTGGGTGACTTTTATACCGGTCGCATTAGCGATAAACAATGCTTCGCCACGACGCGCCGCGCTTATGTTTTACTTGATAGCGATAGGCTGTAACCTGGTCGTGATCTGGTGGCTGATACCTGCCGTGATTAATTTTACACAGTTGAACCAGTATCTGGCTTTTCTGGTCTTGATTGGTTTTACCTTGATTCTAGCCAGCCCTTATGCCTTTATTGGTTGGTTGATCGCATATAAACAGTGGTTTAACAAACCATATGGTATGTTGCTAATTAGTGTTTGTTTCGTCGTAGTGGCGACTGTTTTTCCTACCCCCTTGCCGGCGAACTACGCTCACTCGCTTTATCAATATCCTATTTTTTTGCAGCTTCTGGGTATCGGCGGCGTGCCGATGGTCTTTTTTATTGTGGTGTTTGTGAATTTACAGTTTGTCCGCTTTATTCTTGCAATTAATACTGACAGGAAAATAGCGCTTTATGCCTTGGCTAGAGGGCTGGGTTTGTTAGTTTTGGTGACACTATATGGCGCTTGGCAGCTCGCGCAATATGACGGGGCTGATACCTCAAAAAGCTTAAAAATAGGTATTGTGCAACCTAAACTGATAAGGAATGACTCCTTAAACCGGCTTTATCGAATGACAGAAGAGTTAGTCGCTGAAAATCCGGATATAGATTTACTGGTATGGCCTGAATTTCCGACGGCTTTTTCATATGTAGCAAATAAACAAGATAAGAAAAAAGTGGATGCTTTGATTAAAAAGCTTCAAAAACCGATGGTGATTGTTTCTGGTTATAGTTATGACGAGGGAGAAAGTCAGGATAAGCCCACATCAGAATATTACAATACCGCGCACTTAATTGATCAGAAGCGCCAACTAAAAGCGAGTTATCGAAAACAGACCTTGGTACCCTTTTTTGAATACATACCGAACGAGCAAAACTTCCCCTTTCTTCGAAAGCTCTTTCCTGATACGCATCGATATGCATCCGGCAATCAAACCAGTTTGTTTCAACTCGATGGCGAGGTACGTATTATTCCTTTAATTTGTTATGAAACAATTTTTCCGGGTATGACTCAAGACTTTATCGAGCAAGGCGGTAATCTCATCATTAACCTGACGAACGATATCTGGTTGGGTGACTCAAAAGGCTCCGCTTATCATTTCTCACTCGGTTTATTTAGGTCGATAGAGCATCGCGTACCCTGGGTGCGAGCGACGAATTCAGGCATTAGTGGCGTCGCTTCTGCATCGGGCGTCATTAATCAAGATTCTCTGACGCCGGTTCAGTCTGTGGCTACCCGTGTGTTTGAGGTGGGAATCCCTTCTGAAAGAAGCTTCTATTCGCGCTATGGGGATTGGTTTCTGTATGGTTTAATTGTACTTTTGGTGCTTGCTTTGTTTGATCGCAAACTGAAATCTCTAATAAACAGGGCGCCACTAAAAAGCAGACCGAGCGCGTAGTTCTATTTGCTTAGTTCTATTCGTTTAGTTCAGTGAGAGCGCTTCGTTGCCTATCAACTGGTCGCGCTCTTTTCTAATTGTGTCTTGCAAGTGGACGCGAATGAAGCGTTCGACTTCTTTTAAAGGTATTTTGCTTGCTACCGGCTCTGCTACTAGTTTTATGATATGAAAGCCGAATTTGCTTTGGAAGGGTTTTGATATTTCATTTACCTTGAGCTTGTTAAAAGCTAAATTGGAAAACTCAGGGTTGATCATGCCTTGAGGGATCCAGCCTAGGTCGCCTCCTTTATTAGCCGTTAAACGATCCTCAGAGTACGTCCTAGCAATTTGAGCAAAGTCAGCCCCTTGTTTGAGTTGACTATAGGCTTCATAGGCTTGCTCATACTTCGCTTTTCTTGTCTCAGCGTTCATTGTTTTATGTGTCTGGATGAGAATATGAGCGACATGGGCTTTATAGGATTCGAATTTATTTTCAGCACTGTCATAAAAGTCCTGAATAGCCTCTTCTGTGACCTCTTCTTGACTGAACTGCTGATAATGCTCTTCCAATTGAACCGGGTCGCTTTTATTAACTTGTTTTGAATCCAGATAGGATTCAAATGACTTAACGGGTTTATTTACTGGACTGACGTTGACAGTGTTATTTAGATCCTCATCTAAGAGGAATGTAAGGCCTGTAGCAATAACAACCAATGTAATGGTGGCAGCGAACTTTTTCATTATTGTTTTCCTTAATTCATGGATAGGCTTTCACCTATCGTGAGCCACCTGGGGGCAATGTTAAGTCTTTTTAGCATCAAAATCTTCGACTAGGTCACATAAAGGTGACTGTTCAGACACTTGGCAACAGGTTAGTGTAAGCAGCTAAAAATAATGAATAGGCGTGGGTAAGGATGAGGGAAAAAGTCGCTATTGTCGGTGGGGGGATCGCAGGTCTGACAGCGGCCTACTTTTTAAGTCGAAAATATGACATCACCCTATTTGAGAAAAAAAATCGGCTAGGTGGTAATGCTTATACTTTAACGACCGATGATGGTTTGAGTTTTGATGTGGCGGTGGCGGTATTTGGCAAGAACTGTTATCCCAATTTTACTAAACTGTTGAAACAGTTAAATGTTGAAACGACTCGGTTTTCCAGTCCCGGTATTGGGATGCGCAACCTTGAAACCAAGAAAGAGTTTACTTTTTCTTTTGGTTTAAAGGGCTTATGGGCGCAAAGGTTTTCAATACTCAAACCTAAGCAAATCTATTCTATTATTGCTGAGTTTATTAATATGAACCGGCTTAGAAAACTCTATGAGCAAGGGAAGCTAGAGGGGCTCACTATGAAGGAGTCCTTTGAATTACATGCGCATAAAAGTGACGCAAGAGTGATGTCTATGTTTATGCTGTGTACTGTTTCTTCTATGTATTATGAAGAAATTATGGCTGCACCAGCGGATTTCTTTTTTGGGAAAATGGCGGCACATAAAGATTTTTTTTCCCCTAGAGCTATCTTCTCAATGTTTCAGGCGAAGAATAATACCCAAAGCTATGTCGATGCTCTAGTTGAAAATTTCAAAGATAAAGTTATCTTAAATGCTTCGATTGTCACTATTGAAAGACAAGATGGCTCATGTGTATTGAAACATCAAAATGGCAGCGAGATGAGCTTTGATAAGGTAGTCATGGCTTGTAATGCAGACCAGGCTCTAGCCTTGCTAGATTCCCCTTCAGAGGACGAAAAAAGGATACTGGGTACCTGGAAGTACAAAGAAGGACCCATTGTAGTGCATAAAGATATGTCGTCTTTGCCTAAGAAAGAGCGACACAACTTATATACCTTCTTGTTTACGAATAAAGAAGATGAAATACACACGTCGATAACGGGCCATATCCGACGTTTAAAAAGCGTTTCAAATGACTGTGAGTACTTAAGTACGCAGCACCCAAATTTTCCGATAGATAAAAAGCTGATTGAGTTTCATGAAAACTTTCGTACGCCCGTTTTCGATACAAACTCTGTTCAGGTTATAGAAGAGTTACCCTCTCTAAATGGCAAGAAGAATACCTATTATTGCGGCTCACATTTTGGTTATGGCTTACATGAAGATGCAGTCAGTTCGGCCATAGACGTTGCAGAAATGCTCGATGCTGGTTGGGCCTAAACTTAAGGCTAAGCCTAGATTCAAATCTAAACCTAAAACAGGTGGCATCGACTCATTATTTATATATCTTCTACGCGCTGACTATCGCTCGACTTTACTAGTTTTAGGGTTAAACTTTTTACCTGCTTGGATAGCTTCATCAAAGTAGACGTGTTTAATGTTGGGCAAGGCTGCAACCTGGCGCATGACATTCACACCCTCTTCTTGAAAGTTATCAATCATTTCTGCACTAACCTCATAAGGTTGCCCCGCTGAAAAACCACACGTCGCTGAACATAATCTAATGCCTTTTAAGGCCTCTGAGCCGCCTGTGAGGTTGACGGGTAAAATGAAGTCTCCTGGTCTCATGTAAGCTTGCATATAACGAGGGTTAATATATTTGATGGTGACATCACCTTTGTCGTCAACATATGATCGAGTGCCTTCAGGGAAGAGAAGAAACGGCTCGTACATAATTTTCTTAAATAGTTCAAAGTCGCTTTGCTCAAGTTCTACTAAGGCATTTTTTTCACGTACAGCTTCAAAATAGGCTATCAGCGTTTGCTGCTCGTCTGTGCACAAATGAGCGCTTAGCCGCGATATTGTCGCTGCATTAGAATTGACGAGTTTGTCCATGAACTCTTGATATGTCATTTCCTCAATGAGTTTGAGGCCTGAATTAGGCATTTTGATCAGGAATTGAGTGCGCCGTGAATTTGCGATCAGCGCATCGGCCAGGTTTTTCTCCTCAATAGCTTTGGTCTTTTGTGAAGGCAGTATTAAAAACGCGTTGCCCACATTGCTTGAAATATTTTTTAATACGATATTTGAAAGCATGCGCGGACCAATCACCGTATTGCAATTTGCACCCAATTCATCAAAACCCAAACGGCGCAGTAAGGTGCGTAAAAAATAGGGCCCGACATAACCTTCATGATGGCCGACCATAAAAACACGTTTTCCTGATGCTTTGAGCTCAGCAACTTTTTTGAGTGTTTGCATGGCTTCTGATGCTTCAAGGGCTTCTTTGCTGTCTTTAATTGCTGAGACTTTTTTGCCATTTTGATCAACTAATATCAGGTCGATCATGAAAAAGTTTTCCATATAAACAAATAGCTTATGCAGTAAGGTGCTATCGGGAAGTACTGGAATGATTGACTGGTTAAAGGCGAAAGGTGCTGCCAGTAAACGCTCAATGGTAGATTTAGAAAACTCTTTATAAAAGCTATGTTGTAATAAATGATTTTTCCGGGTCGAAAAGGTTTGAGCAAAAGTGGGAAAGTACTTTTTTAAGTCGAAGCCATCATGTCGGGCATGAGTTATAATTTCGTCGATGGCGTGAATAACTTGGCTATTCTGGGGTGCTTTCTTTAATGAATAGATTTTCGTCGTGATAAATTTGCACATCCCTTCGAAATTGACCGCATCTACCAGTGATTGAATCGTTTCTTTAAGTAGTTTAGGTGCAGGTAGTTGAAGTATTATTTTAAGGGTAAAGTCTTTTGATTTATCGATCATGCAGGCTAAAGCCGTTATAAGTGCCAGAAAGCTATTACATGTGCGATAAATCAGGTTGTGACTATATATAGACGTTAAGCTATTTTCTAAACGAATTTTATTCGCAAGCAAGAATTCCAGACTTCTTCCCTGAGTTATATTTTCTTTTTCTGACTGCCACCAGCTTGAAAGCGTAGGGCGGCTTGTGTTGCTAGCATTCTCATTTATGTTCATGACCGTGGACCCTATATTTTTAGTGCAGAGGCTAGCAGGGCTTCGTATCTGATTCTGTGACCAGTTCGCGCTAAATAACATACACGAAGTAAGTCATACTGGTTATAAGTGCTATACCTCATACAAAGTTTAATAATCAGATACACTACTGAGTTTGAGTGGTCGTTCAGATCAAGAAAATTTGTACAATAAGTAGAGTTTGATATGAAGCTAACAAAGGGGCTATTACTATTTTTTATCATTGGGGGGTGTTCGTATATATCCGTTTCTACCTTCAATGTATCAAAAGATGAATATGCATCTACATATGAAATAGGGCGGGTTCACAACCGGGTAGCAGTGGGCCTTCCAGACTGGAATGACATAATAGACATATCTCAACGTTTTATTTTTCAAACTCAAAACGATCAAGTTCCATCCAAACCTATACCCGTCAACCAGCTAAATATTGAAGATTTGGATGCTTTGCCTAACAATCAGGTAAGCGTTATTAGGTTTGGTCATTCCACTGTATTACTTAAAATAAATGGTGAGTATTGGCTTACTGATCCGGTATTTTCTGATCGAATCGGCCCGGTTAATTTTATGGGGATTCAGCGTTTTCATGATGTGCCTTTAGCTATTTCGGAGCTGCCTGACATTCGTGGAGTGCTCATTTCTCATAATCATTATGATCATTTAGATGAGCGGACTATCACAGCGCTACATTCTAAAGTTGAGCACTTTATTGTCCCCATTGGTAATGGGCCTGATTTAGTTGATTGGGGAGTGGATCCTAGCAAAATTTCAGAACTAGACTGGTGGCAAAGTATCACTATCGGAGACCTCATATTAACTTCAACACCGGCAAACCATCTTTCAGGCAGAATGCTGATTGATCAAAACGAAGCGCTGTGGAGCTCATGGGTGCTTGAGAGTAAAGCGCAGCGAATATTTTTTAGTGGTGATGGGGGTTACTCTGATATTTTTAAAAAAATAGGTGATAAATTCGGTCCTTTTGATCTAACCATTATGGAAAATGGCACATATGATCAAAGTTGGTCAAAGGAACATTTAACCCCGCAAGAAACTGTCCAGGCCCATCAAGATCTCAAAGGCAATATGCTGATGCCGGTTCACAATAGTACCTTTGACCTGGCATTCCACTCTTGGTATGAACCGCTCAATAAAGTTAGACGTATTGCGAAGCAGCAGAATATATCATTGGTTGTTCCTCAAATCGGAAAGCCTTTCACTCTGAGTTCTGATGAAAACGAAAGATTAGTCGCTAGCAATCTATACTGGTGGCAAGCGTTGGTTAATCACGAACTCATATCTAAATAGATCAACTTGGACTTACCGAAAAGGCCTAAAATGACATAATATGAATGAAGAAATAAAACTGAATAATTATATTTTCTTAGATCGGATATCTTCATCGCTAGGTTAAGATGGAAGCATGTTTCTTAATATCGTGGTCTTTTTAAATTTACAGGTGTTTGAATTGAATGGCATATATAGAATACGTATTGGCTGCACTTACATTTGGTTTAACGGCTGGTTTAAAACCTGGCCCTCTAGGCGTTTTTGTTATACATCAGACTTTATCTCGAGGCTATAAACACGGTTTTCTTGCCAGTTTGGCACCCTTGTTAACAGATGGGCCAATTATTGCTTTGGCTGTTTTTTTAGCACTTAGCCTTAAAGAAATGAATGTTTTTGTGTCGGTGATTTCGATTATTGGTGGGCTTTATCTGGCCCTGATTGCAGTTAAAATATTAAAAATGCCTAACAGCCTAGAGCTTGAACAAGGTGATGACGTCAGTAGCTTGTATACCGCCGTTAAAATTAATCTTCTAAACCCATCTCCTTACTTATTTTGGATGACGATAGGCAGTAGTTACTTAATCATGGGAACAAAAAGTGAGTCTTTTACTTTTGTTATCGTGACCTTGGGTAGTTTATGCTTAACTAAATATTTAGTGGCTTTAAGTATAAAAGAATTGGGCGCTAAGTTTAGCCCGAGTTTCTATGTGAAGATTATTAAATTCTTAGCTTTGCCTTTATTAATTTTTAGTGGGCAATTGCTGCTAACTGGGTTTTCAGATTTTTTGACTTTTTAAATGCAACAATACTTTCTAACCAGCTGGTTCAAATCACCAAAGTAGCTAGAAAATACTGTGAATATATCTATGAGAAAAGTGCTTATAGGTTTGTAATAAATAGCTTAATTTATTTGTCGAATAACTAATTTATGAGACTGTAAGGCATTTACATGAAGACGTTTAGGTTTATTTCTACCGCTGCTTTTATAGTGTTATTGATATCTTCATGCGCAAGTCACTATCAAATGGATAGCTATTTACAGTCCATTAAATTTACTAGCATGCTTGAGCAATATCGGCACAAAGAGTTTGGTCTTGTTTTGGAAACGGATGAGCCGCTTTCGTCAGTTTTAAAACAGTGTACACAGCATGCTTTTGAGGGTAAGTCATTCCAGCTAGGGAGTATCAAGCTTTCAGATACGAAAGTGCTCACGCAAATTTCCCGTGACTATTCAGAGTATCTTCTTCAATCTATTATGGTCGGTCAGGTTAAAAGTAAATCAAAATATAGACAAGTCTTAAAGGGTTTTGACACGAATGAGAGGGGGTATCGAGATGTTAAGCGAATGGCATTTGAAAGCGATGCCCGGAACAGTCGCCCACTCACGGATATCCTTAGAACAATTAAAAACAAAAACGATTGCGTGAAGGTTCAAGGTTGGTGGCAGGTGCGTAACAAACAGGTATTAAAATGAATATGGCGGGCTAACACGGCGTTTTTAGCTAGCGACTTATAATCCGTTTAATCAAAACTTAAACGCTTTAAGAGTCTATACTCATTGTGTTAACTGATTACTCCAAAATAAAAGGATATTCTCGTGTTTACCATCATTGCCAAGCTCCTAAAGGTATTAAATTCAGATGATAGTCCTGCGCAACTGGCCTTGGCTCTTTGCTTTGCGGCTGTTTTAGGTCTCACGCCATTAAGCTCTGCACATAATTTCATTTTGTTATTTTTTCTATTAATTTTGCGTGTAAATTTAAGTCTGTTCTTTTTGAGTTGGGCTGCGTTTACCTTGCTTGCGTATTTACTTGACCCTATCAGCCATATGTTAGGCTTGATGCTGTTACAGGCTGAGTCTCTACAGGGTGTCTGGCAGTCTCTTTATAATTCGAATATTTGGCGCATTCTGGCGTTTAATAACACCTTGGTGCTAGGTAGTTTTCTGATTAGTTTAGTACTTTGCTTTCCAATATTTTTTATGGGTCGAGTGCTGGTCGCTCAATACCGAAATCGCTTACTCAAGTGGATCAGCCAATCTCGTCTAGCCTTATGGTTAAAAGGCGGCAAAATTTTTACTGCATATCAAGAATTACAAGGATAGAGACTGTTTATGAAAAATTGGATTCGTTGGTGGGGTTTAGGTTTATTTATTGGTTTATCACTGATCTGGTTCTTATGTATTGATTACATAATTGAATACAGTATCGAGGCGGCTGGCAGCAAGGTCGTGGGTGCACAGGTCGACGTGGCTGAAGCCCGACTTGAACTTTTCCCCTTGATGTTAGGAATCGATGGCTTGGCGGTGACCAATCCTGAAAGACCGATGGAAAATCTATTTTCTAGTGAACGTATTTCTCTTCAATTGGATAATGGCCGCCTATTTCGCCGTCAGATCATTATTGATGATGCCATGATTGAAGGGGTGAGATTAAATGCCCCTAGAAAGCAAAGTGGCGCCTTGGCTGGCACTAAACAGCCAGTAGAAAAGAAGCAGGGTGAAGGCAGTAGCCAAGAATTTGATATGCCTGGATTTGATTTACCCGACCCAAAGGCCTTGATAGCTGCGGAAAAGGGAAAAATAAAAGCGCAAATAGACGACATAAAAAACAACATTAAATCCCTGGAGAAACAGTGGAATGATCGGATTGAGGCACTCCCTAATAAAGAAACTGTCGCTACGTATAAACAGCGTTGGAAGGAAATTAAAAAGAAAAACTGGCTTAAAAAAATTAGTGCTACGAAATCGCTTCATTCAGATATCAAGAAAGATTTAAAACAGATTAAAGCGCTGAATGCTCGGCTCAAGGCCGATATTAAACTGGTTAAGAGTGAAGTTAAGCGAGCGAAAGCGCTACCTGAAAAAGAAGCTGATCGAATATTAGAGTCAATAGGTTACAGTGGCGGTAGTCGTAATCTGGTAGAGGGATTATTTGGTGGGCAGGCTAAGCAATGGCTAGCCAAGATTACCGGGCTGTTTCAACAAACTTCGTCTGTCAGCACCGAGACTCAAGAGCAGGCACCTCAAAGAGGCGCTGGGCAATGGGTGCATTTTAATGAGGTGGAGCCGCACCCTGATTTCTTGATTAAACAAGCGAAGGTGAGCGGGAGCCTGGACTTTCAGGGTGAACTTATTAATTATTCTGGCAATATAAGCGATATTACGCATCAACCAAAGTCTTGGCATGAAGCCGCCCTGTTTTCATTCAAAGGAAAATCTAAAGCAGGAGCTAATTTTAAAGCTAATGGCAGTATTGATTTACGTAATGAAGCTGTGAGTAATATGACGGTAAGCTTTAATGAATTAAACTTAAAAGACCTGACACTTTCCGGCAGTACATCCATGCCACTTAGTTTGGCGTCGGCCATGCTCAATGGCCGTGGCGAAATCGAATTGAAAAATGGCCAAATAGACTTGAACTCTAAGAGTCAATTTTCTAAAACCCAGTTTTCTTCTGGTTCTACTGCCTCAGATTCAGCGCCTTCCTTATCAACGACGAAACAGCTGCTTGTTGACACCTTAAAGGGTGTCAACAAATTCAATCTGGATATAGGACTCACAGGTAACGCAGAGAACCCTGACTTAAGTCTTAAATCAGACTTGGACAAAATTTTGAGCGAAGCACTTAAGGCGCAGGTCGGAAATAAAATAAGCGCCTACAAAGAGAGTTTCAAAGCGGATCTTCAAAAGGAGATATTACCCGAACTCAGCTCCTTAGATAGTGATGCTGACTTCCTTAATAAAATTGAACAAGTAATTGCGTCGAAGAAGGCTGATATGAGCTCTTTATTATAATTTAGGTTTGATGTTCAGCGTGAGGTTTAAGCTTTTGAATTAGAGTTTTCTAGTGGCGACAATGTAAAGGAACAAAACTACTTAGGCAATTCATTCATTTTAAATAAATCAAGCAGCACCTTCTTATTGAAGGTGCTTAAACTGTAACTCAACCAAACGTTGGTATAACTCACTGGAAGCCATTAAAGATTGATGGTTTCCTATATCCTCAAGCTTGCCCTGATCAAGTACCGCTATTTTATCAGCATGTTGTATGGTTGATAGGCGATGCGCAATGATCAGGGTGGTGCGCCCTCTCATGAGCTCTACCAAAGCCTGTTGAACATGATGCTCACTTTCACTATCCAGTGCGCTGGTGGCTTCATCCAATAAAAGAATACGCGGGTTTTTTAAAATGGCGCGGGCAATGGCAATTCGCTGTCTTTGCCCGCCTGATAATCTCACCCCGCGTTCTCCCAAAAAGCTTTTATATCCCTCAGGCAACTTCATAATAAACTCGTGAGCATGGGCTTTTTTTGCAGCTTCAATGACGTCTTCATCACTCGCTTGTGGGTTGCCATAGCGGATATTGTAAAATACATCGTGACTAAACAGGGCTGGCTGTTGGGGGACGAGAGCCATTTGATCACGCAATTCATCTGGGCTGAGTTTACGAATATCAACCCCGCCAAATGAGACTGACCCGGATTGAGGATCGTAAAAACGTTGGATTAATTCAAACAGTGTTGTCTTTCCTGCGCCAGAGGGACCCACAAGTGCAAGTACTTTTCCTGGTTCTGCCAAGAGCGATAAGCCATCGACAGATGCTTGGTCTGGTCGTGATGGGTAGTTAAACGTTACATCATTGAAGTTTATTCGGGGCACCAGCTGTTTTGCCTCAATCGCACTCACCATTGGTGGCTCAATTTCACTTTTCTCCTGTAGTATTTCGATTAAACGCTCGGTTGCGCCGGCAGCCTGCTGTAATTGTCCGAAGACTTCAGACAATGTCGCTAATGATGTCGCGACCAAAATGGCGTAAAAGACAAATGCACCGAGGTCACCACCGCTCATTACACCAGATATTACGTCACTGCCGCCGACCCATAGCATGCTGGTAATAGCACTAAATACAATCAAAATTACGCCCGCAATTAATGTCGCACGTTGCTGTACACGTTTTTTTCCGATGCTAAAAGACTTTTCAACTTCCTGCCGAAAGGCCTGTTTCTCTTCAGGTTCGCGTGTGTAACTCTGGACGGTTTTGATATGCTCAATGGCTTCACCTGCATAGCTGCCCACATCAGCTATAGAGTCTTGGCTTTTACGTGATAAGGCCCTAACACGTCGGCCGTAAATGAGTAAGGGAATCAGCACAAAAGGCACGGATACTAAAACGATGAGTGTCAGTTTGATATTGGTGGCAAAAAGCATGATTAAAGCGCCAATGAACATCAAGACACTACGCATGGCCATTGAGAAGGAAGACCCAATTATACTTTGCAGCAAGGTCGTGTCGGTCGTGATGCGTGACATAATGTCGCCACTGCCATGGGTCTCAAAGTAACTTGGGTGCAGGGTGATGACATGATTAAATACGGCTAAACGAATATCAGCACTAACGCGTTCGCCTAACCAGGAAACGAGATAAAATCGGAAAAAAGTACCTGTCGCTATTAACAGGGTAATGCCTAAAATAAACAATACACCCTGTTGAAGTTGTTCCTGGGATTGTTGCGTAAAACCCTCATCAATGAGTAAGCGCACACCCTGTCCCATTGAGAGGGTGACCGCTGCTGTGAAAATCAAGGCGACGATCGCCGCAAGCACTGTCGCTCTGTAGGGCCGGATAAAACGGATAAGGTCCATCAGAATAGATAAGCGTTTGGCGTTTGGCTTGGTGTTTTGCATGTTTTTCCTAAACGGGTCAAAGAAATTATTTACAGTTCTAATAGTTGGGGGGAGGAAGAGAATATCAAGTTGGACGAAGCATTCTTTGACTATTTTGAGTAGAATACTCTTTCCCATTTAAAGAGCTAATTGCATGTTTTTACTTATTGCTATCGTGTTAATTTCAATCGCTTATTTTTCTATGCCTGCTTATCTTATAAGTAGCGTAGTTTTATATCTTGCTTTGCAAATTATGGGTGTCGGAGTAGGTAAGGAAGGCAAAAATCGCCAAATACGTCATGCTGGGCTTATTGCCTGGTTGATTTCCATTCCTTTCAGTTTGGTGATGGTCTACTTACAGCGCCCGGTATAAGCAGCCTTTGTTATAAGTAATTACTTCACTCTTCGGTTTTATTCAAAGCCAACCCGGTTATCACCGACACTGTACGAAATGGTTTGGCTAATTTCCTGTAGTGATAAGCCACTTTGTTGCTGCATCTCGTTAAAAAAATCCTGGGCAGCCCGTAATGATTTCTTGGTTTGCAGACCGCCGTCAATAACGTGATGCGCGCGTAAATAAGCTTCCACATCACGTGAAAACAGGAAGGTATCTTTACCCATGGCTCTTAAGGTATAAGGTCCTGTATTTCCCCCTAAACGTGCACCATGTTTTTTTAACCAAAGCCATAAATTGACAATGTCATCTGTTGGCCATTCTGCGATGAATTGACTAAAGTGCTTGCCCGTATCCTGGGTAGAAAAGTGAATCATGGCAGCATTTAGTGGAATTGTTTTAACTTTTTTATAGTTACGTACAATGCGCTCATCACTCGACTTTTCTTCTAATATCTCTGGGGGCATAATCAATAATTTATCGACATTGAAATCCCAGAACACCTCCTGGAATCCAGGCCACTTTTTATTGATGACTGACCAGTAAAAGCCACTTTGAAAAATTTTGCGCGTAAACTCCTCTAACCATGAATCGGGGTTGATGGATGCAAGCTCTGTCGAGGGGAGTGGTTGTGATAACAAACTTTCCAAGGCAGCTTCACCACCTTTACGTTCTGCAGCCCGAGAGCGGATATCGTTAAATTTTTCCATAGATTCTAAGCGCTATTATGTAGTTTGAAGTATTAATGTTTGGATTGTATAACTAATTACCTGAAGGCGTCATATTTTGTTGGTTACAGGTAATTAAACTATAATTAGTTCTATTACCTTGATTTTCTTTTAGTCGTTTAGATGAGAAAAGTATGCGTGCTCTATTCTCAAATAGTGTTTTTATCTCATGCCTTTGGCTGGGCGTCATTGCTACGACCTTAGGGCAGGACTCTGAGCAGGTGAGTGATGTTATTGAATTTCGAACCATCGCTATCGCCCCTTATGGCATCAATGAGAATACTGCAAGCGGCATATACTTTGATGCTGCCAATCTTATTGCGAAAGGGGCTGGCTATCAGCTAAATAATAAAATATACCCCTATGCACGGATTATAAAAGAATTAATAACGGGCCAAACTGATGTCACCATCATGTTTAAGTACAAGGAACTTGAAGGTCATGTGGTTTATGTTGAACCTTTTGAGACCTTAAAAATTGTCGTGATCGGGCTGAAGGGCGTAACATTTGAATCTGTTGATAATTTAAAGGGGCGAGCGCTCGCATATTTAAGGGGGGCCAAGTTCAGTGATGTGATTGATAATGACCCGGATATTATCAAATATGACACGACTGATTTTTCCCAAGGTATAAAAATGCTTAAATACGGGCGAGTTGATGGGATTATCGGTCCCTTGGACCCTTTATTGTTTACAGCAGCAGAAATGTTCAATGGCGAAAATATATTTGGGCAGCCTTTAGTTGTTGGTGAACGTACGCCTTGGGTTCAGGTCTCTAAAAAAGGCTTAGATCGAATTTCGATCAAGAAACTGAAAGAGGCTTTCCACAAGATGAAGCAAGAGGGGCAGCTGGATGTTTTACGCAAGAAATACATTCGTATTGATCACAATTATTAGCTTAAGTAACTGATACATTCATCTTTTGTATTGACGCTAGGTTGGTGATATTACTCCTTGTCTGTCTTGTGTTCCGTTTTTGAACCTAGAAGTGGTTTTAATAAATCAATTGGTAAGGGGAATACAATGGTATTCGTTTTGTCACTGGCTATTTCTGTTAAAGTTTGTAGATAGCGAAGTTGCAAGGCTTGGGGCTGTAGTGCAAGAATATTGGCCGCATCGAGTAATTTCTGTGAGGCTTCTAGCTCACCCGTTGCGTGAATGACTTTCGCTCGTCGTGTTCTTTCTGCTTCAGCCTGTCTAGCAATCGCTCGAACCATACGCTCATCCAGGTCGACATGTTTCACTTCCACATTAGAGACTTTGATTCCCCATGCATCTGTTTGCTGATCTAGAATTTTTTGTATGTCGATATTGAGCATATCCCGGGATGAGAGCATCTCATCCAATTCATGCTGACCTAACACTGAACGCAAGGTGGTTTGTGCTAACTGACTGGTTGCTTCATGGAAGTTTTCGACATTAATAATGGCGCGTTGTGGATCGACCACCCTGTAATACACCACGGCGTTCACTTTAACTGAAACATTATCTTTGGATATGACATCTTGAGTCGGCACATCCATCACCACGGTGCGCAAATCGACGCGTACCATCTGTTGAATCAGAGGCACGATGATAATGAGCCCGGGTCCCTTTACGCGATAAAAACGCCCTAACAAAAACACCACTGCGCGCTGATATTCGCGCAGGATGCGAAAGGCACTGAGAATCAGGAGTAGGATCAGAACGAGCAGTGTAATGAAAAAATAATTCATGATTTGTCCCTCGCTTTAACTTCTAGAAATAAACCGTTTACCGAGACGATTTCAACACGCTGTCCTTTGCTGATAGGGTAATTGCTATGGGCTTGCCAAATTTCGCCTTGAGCGAGCACATGGCCTTGCTTATCTATGCTATCTATCGCTTCGGCGGTGCTGCCGACTAATATTTGTACGCCAGAAACTATCGCTTGTTTTCGTGATCTCAATGCCATATTCATCACCGCAGCTAGGGCCAGAGCTGAGATGAGTGCTAAGGTGATGATCACAGGAAGCCCAATTTGGAAGGCTGGAAATTCAGTATCCATCAGTAAGATTGACCCGACAACAAACGCAATAATACCACCCAGGCCAAGCACGCCGACACTGGGAGAAAAGGCTTCGGCAGCCATCAAAGCCAGGCCGAGTACAATTAATCCAAGTCCCGAGTAACTTATCGGTAGGAGCTGTAGGGCGTATAACGCAACGATTAGGCAGATACTGCCGAGTATGCCTGGTACACCCGTGCCGGGATTGTAAAACTCAAGAAATAAGCCGTAAATTCCCACCATTAATAAGATATACGCGATACTGGGGTCGGTAATGACGCGTAAAAACTGGCTGCGCCAATCGGGTTGGGGCTGTGTTAAACGGTGAGGTTGTAGCTGTAGGGTCAGATAATTTCCTGAAACCTCGATTTTTTTCTGATGCAATTGTCGAATGAGATCTTTAGTATCTTGTGCAATGTAGTCGATTACATTTTTTTGTAAGGCTTGATCTGCTTCCAGGCTTTCGGAGCTACGTACAGCCTTAACCACCCACTCTTTGTTACGTTTTCTCAGCGTGGCCAGGCTTTGTAGGTAGGCCACTGCATCATTCATGATTTTACGTTCCATCGTCGTCTTGGGGGAGGGGCTTTCGCTTTCATCTGAAGAGCTTGCGGTTGATTTGTTAGTCTCATTATTATCAGTGTTTTTTGGGGATGTATTTTTTTGTGGGGGGGGCTGCTTAGGTTGTGAGGGCAAAGACGGTGCGCCCATTTGCACGGGAGTGGCTGCACCGACATTCGTTGCAGGTGCCATCGCCGCAATATGGGCTGCATACAGGATATATGTGCCTGCGCTGGCAGCTCGACCTCCTTTAGGGTAAACGTAAACGGCGACCGGTACAGGGGAGGATAATATACTCTGAATGATGTCGCGCATCGATTTATCGAGCCCGCCTGGTGTATCCATACGGAGAATAAATAATGATGCTTTTGCATCTATTGCCTGTTCCAGGGATCGGATTACCCAGTCACTGGTGGCTGGGCCAATCGCTTCTTGAATATCAATCACCCATATATCCGCCATGCTTTTATCAGCATATTCTTTATCAGAGCTAATTTGGCTATTGGCTTGATGGGCAGTTTGGGCGTTTGCCACGCTTAAGGATGCAAATATGAGAACCGTAAAAAGAACGAACTGGCAGATTAAAAAAGGCATAAGCCGACTTAAGCTGTGGTCTTGGTTTTGAACAGCCGAGGGGTGGGGAGCGGTTTTAAATCTAATGGGCAGGAAAAGCATAATTGTTTCATCCTTAACCCTTTGGGTTCACTTTATAGCATAGTTTCAAATTTAGATTTTACCAAACAGATAGCGCATTTATGTATTGAAAGGAGTCTTGTTAAGCGTGCTACATATTCGCTCTGCATGTCATTGACTGCGACCTATAACGGGCATATCCTGTAGTTGAATGTCAGGTATTTTGTACGCTTGTTTTGAGTGCTGTCGATGCCTGAGATGATGACTATTCAATGCGGAGATAATGACCCTCCTGCTCTTTAATAGTATTTGGTGGCTATCATTATTTTCGATGATTTTTTAACAAGATCAGAGGAGGGATAGACATGGATACTAAACATCTATTAGTAACGGGCGGTACTGGCTTTATTGGTCAAGTGTTGATTAATGAAGCGCTTGAAAAAAATATCCACTGCACTGTGCTCACCCGCGATGTGAAACATGCACATACTCTACTGTCAGCCAATGTAACGCTTGTCGAATCATTGCAAGATATCAGTGCGAGTCAGCCTATTGACTGGGTAATCAACCTGGCAGGTGAGTCCTTGGTAAGTCACCGTTGGAATGAAAAAACTAAAGCAAAGTTTATTGAAAGCCGACTTAAGGTGACTCAAGCATTGATTGATTGGATGGCGTCTCGGAAATCCTCCCCAGAAGTACTGGTTAATTCTTCTGCAATAGGTTGGTATGGAGATATGGGGGACGAAGCCCTTCATGAGAAAAGCCTCTATCATGACGAGTTTATTCATGAACTCTGCGATAAATGGGAGGCTGTCGCCAAGCAAGCTGAAGATGCAGGTGTTTGTGTGTGTTATATGCGCACAGGTTTGGTTCTTGGTCATGGTGGCGCAATGAAGAATATCTTACCGGCTTATAAGCTAGGTTTGGGGGGGGCACTTGGAAGTGGTGAGCAATGGTGGTCTTGGATTCATATTCAGGATCTTGTGCGCCTCTATTTGTTCAGCGCAGAAAACAAAATCAGCGGTGTAGTGAACGGAACGGCGCCCCATCCAGTGAGACAGAAACACTTTGCTAAAGTCTTAGGTAAAGTACTTCATCGTCCTTCTGTGATTAAGACCCCTAGCGTGGTACTTAAACTTGTCTTGGGTGAGTTCGCAGAAGCTTTACTCTTACACGGACAGCAAGTACTGCCTTGCGTTGCACAACAAAAGGGTTTTACATTTGACTATCCAGAGTTGGAGCAAGCTTTACAAGAAGTCGTTTCTGAGCCGGTTTTGGAAAAAGCTTCCTGAGTGGAAGCTCTTACCTGCTTTAACTTTAGGCAGAAACAGTCTAAGTGCAGCGTTTTTATTTAACTTGAGTTGTTTAAAAAACGTACAGTTGCTGGTATGGTTAAAGTGTCGATATTGTTAGCAGCGTTTCACTCTGCAAGAGAGAGTCATATGCCCGAAGGTATTGGATACACTAACACACAGGTTTTACCGCCCGTAACTACTCAACCAACGCCGCCTGTTGAAAAAACAGAGAGTCTTGAAAATCGGCGAGAAGAGCAATTAAAGGTCGAAGCTTTAAAAAATGAGCAAAGGGTTGAAACTGAAAGAAATGATCAGCCAGTTGAAGTAGAGCCTGTACAAGCTACATCGACAGAAACCGTCGGTTCACAGGTCGATATTTTCGTGTAAGTGTTTTGAACTTAGAATGAATGGATTGAGTCTGCGCAATAGCAGACCTTTATATTTGTGTCTGTCTCCCTTTCTCTCCAATGGCAAGTTGTTTTTCCCTCGTGTCTGTTATCGACCTTGATGTATTAAGGTTTGAGGGATAAAAGGTATATAAAAAAGAACCGCTCAAAAGAGCGGTTTAAATAGGTCAAACTGGAAAGGGGGTATTTATTCTTTAGCTTTGATTCTTTTTCTTGTTGCGATCAATCCGATTAGGCCTAGTCCGAACATCGCCATGCTGCCTGGCTCTGGTACTTGTGCAATTTGTACGCGTACGATCATGTCCTGATAATCTCGGTCACCACCGTTGCCACCGTTTAGATCCAAATCTTCCCAGCCTAGAATATAACTGTCATCTAACTCTTGAATCTTGAAAATGGCGACTTGGGTATCGTCATGCGTGTTTCGGCTACTTTCAGTGAACATTCTGTTATTCGCACTGCCATTAGGGTCGATATAAAAGCCCACATTCATTTGGCTACCAAAATCTATCGTTGCACTTGTGCCCTTGCCATCTGAACCTGAGAAAATTTGCTGTGAGGTGTCTGTCGCCGTGTTGTACCAGCCAAAAGTAGTGTTGTGCTTATAGCCTGCTAATTCTTCTAAGATAATTGAGCTGGCGCCAATGCCATTCCAGGTTTGAGTGGATATCAGGTTAAGCGTTAGATCTTTGCCGGCTTCATCTTCTAAGCTACTTAATATGGTATCAACATTGTGATTAGGCTTATCCCAAGATGAACCAAAGACAAAACCATTCGTATTAACAACGTAAGCATTCGCACTAAATGATAAAAATAAACAGCTTAAAGTGGCGATTAATTTATTCATATTTTTCTGTATCCCAAATTTAAAATTGCTTTCAGACGGTGACCCCTTGTGCTGGGATCTAAGTATGGGAAGCATTATGACGAGCAAAATAAATAAATAAATACAGTTACTTAAAGTGTCACAGTTGTTTACTTATTACGATGTGTAAGCTTCTGACTGAGTCACAAACAGTTTGAGACTCTGATCTGGTTTAGGTGAAAATTGACGATTGTTTGCAGTTATAGAAGGTCTTTGTTGTTTTTATTTTTGTTTTCTTCTTACATTTGACGCCGGTCACATTCACCGTTTTTAACAAAAAACGCTCCTGTTTTAACAATGATAAATAAACCTGAAAAAACTTTAATACGCTCACTGGCACACTTTGCACCGACTTAATAACTAAAGAGCGAAATACTTGAGTCATAGTGCTAGTAAAGCTGAGCATTCCACCTTAATTGGTATTGGGGGGGGCTCTTTTAAGTTCTTGGCTAAAAGTTCTTGGTGCGATCGTTTTGCTTGGTCGGCGGAGAAAAATGTGCCGATTTAGAAAATATAAAATAATTAATACAATATTTTTTAGGGGAATATTATGAAAGGTCTGAAAAAAACTATTTTGGTGGCTGCAGTCGCAACTGCTGCTTCTTTGGCGCAAGCTGAAATGATTTCATTAGATGATGACGTGTTGGCTGCTACAACCGGGCAAGCAGGTTTAACAGTAGATATTAATGCCTTGGACATCTCCGTTGCAGCGATAGATTATAAAGATCAGGGCTTCTTATCTTTTCAGGATGTTCATTTTGGTGGTGGTGCTGATGGTATTTTTGATAATGTTCGCATGACGATAGATATCGTAGGTGATGGCACTGATTTAGGTGAATCAAAGTTAGGTGAAACTTTTATCTCAAGTGCCGCTAACCTTGTGGGTGGTGAAGTTAGTGGTAATTACGTAGATCAAGGTGTTGATGATGGTGATCTTGTTATTGCTTTTCGAACTGTTGATCTGACCAATATATTTGGTTCTGTTGATTTCGGTTTGCAAATTGGTTCAATTGGTTTAGGTGAGTCAACTCAAGAGGCTGGCTCTGTCACAGTGGGCACTGAATTATACGCTAATATAGATTTACAAGGTTACTTAGGGCCTGTTGATGTCATCATTGATGGTCAAGATGAGGGTATGAATATTTCTGCCTACTTCAATGCTTCAGGTGTTCTGGATCGCCCTTTTAAAGCAGTAAAAACTGACTTTTATATCCATAATAGTCGTGGTGTTGATAAGGTTTGGCTGGAATCTAATACCCGTGAAACGTCTATGGCGCATATGCAGATCAATGTATCCAAGAAACATGATTATCTTGCCGCTGGTCAAACGGCTTTAGCCTTAGATATTCAAAACTTTGAAGCAGATCTTGATTTTGAAAACTTAACCTTGGGTACCTTTGCCGGTGCTGATGGTCGTGGTATTGGCGATCTTTATTTTACTGACTTACAGATCAAGGCAGAAACGCTGATTTATGGTCACTAAGTAGTAAGGTTTGAATGGTGCTTACTAAGATACGAACATAATGCAAGGTTAAACTCTCTTTGCTTATTCAAGCTAAAGTAGCGTCATTAGGGTAGGGGATTTAGGCTTTATATTTAATAAAGTGATAAAGCCTCAATACCTTGGTGGCCTTTTCCGTTTCTTAGTAAGTATTCCTTCTTTGTTTTGCGAGTGCCCGGATGGGGTGTTCGGTAATAGGTGTCTTGACGTGAATGAACTTATCTATTTGTTAAAAAGAACGTTTATTGTTTATCTCTTGGCGGTGCTGGGTAATTCTAATACAGTTTTTGCTGAGGAGTATGTTGAGCCGCAGATTGACCTCAATATAGAGTTAGCTAGAGAAGAAACACGAGCAAATATTCAATATATTTTAGGTCATGTGCTTAAGAAATCGGCTGCTTTGCAAGAAAAATACGGCGACTTTGCACCTTATGGTGTGGGCTTATTTAAGGACGGTAGTATTAAGTCTGTTTGGTATGCTAAACCGGGCGAGACAGTGAACAATCCCGCACAAAGTATTCCTTTAATTCGACGTGCACTTCAGGCTCAGGCGGTGTCTGAAAAAATAGTCGGCTCAGCTGTTGTTTATAAATACAAAAAAGAGGCGACGCAAGCACTTCAGTTAAATGTTGAATTGGAATATCAAACTGGCCTTGCCTTGGCTTTTGCATCAGAAATGAAGGTAGATGCTAATAATAAGGTCGAGTGGGGTGATAATTCTCAAGTTAACTTTGAACCCAGAGTATTTGTTTTGCCTGAAGATGGCACTTTATCAGCCGCGAAAGAAGCTAAACCTTAGGCTTTAGATGGTCTGTTATCTGGATACGTTTTTTGCTTCTTTGCGAATTTCTCCTGGTGTTTTTCCAGTCCAGTTTCGGTATGCGCGTGTGAAACTGGCCTGGTCGCCAAACCCTAGTTTATTAGCAATTTGATTAAGTGGCATAGGGGTGTCGCGTAAATAAAGATCTGCATAACCTTGTCTGATTTCATTGCTAATCTCTCTAAAAGAAGTGCCCTCTTCTGCAAGTCGTTGACGGAGGTAGCGAGAGCTCATATTCAAGAGTGTTGCGCTTCGTTCAATATTGGCTTGGCGGAGTGATTTTGAAATATGCTCTCGAACAAGTGAGGTCGTCGTATTGCTAGATTGTTCTTCGGAAGGCTTATTCAGATGCAGATTCTCGGCCAGGGAGCATACAAGCTTTAGCTTTTCGTTATTATTACTTTTTTTGATTTGAGTGAGAACAACTTGGCTATATTCTGAATTAAAATTCCATTGAGTTTTTGGGGCGAGTGAAGTCCACTCGGAAGCCGCTTTGTCAGACTTAAAGTTGGCGTCGAAGCGCATATGGCTACAAATCTTAGATGAAATGGTATAAATGCTGCCCATATACATTTTAGTGATGAATGACTTGGCTGCCGGGTCGACATCCCAAGTGTCATGTAGGCGAATAATCACATCGCGGCCACTGCGAAGTACTTCCATATCAAATATAGGCATACAAACGCGCATGTGTTTAACAACCGTTTCGACAAGCTGTGGTAAGTCCTCTTGGCTCAAAAGTGTATAACCAAAGAGTCCGTGCGTATCGAGGTCTAACTGTTGACCAAATTCAAAAGCAGCTTTCTCATCATCTAGTAACCATTGTGCCGTTTTTACAACGGGTGTGATCTGGTTTATTGATATGTAGGCATCAGTTTTATTGATTAAGTCTTTTGCTAAGGGCGTGTGAACGAGGATGGCTTCTTCGCTGATACCTTTATCTTTTAGGAATTTAAAAAAACGACCTGCATAAAGTGTAGAAACTAATGGAACGTTATACGTTTGTGCTTTTAACATCATGTTGTGATTTCCCATCCTTTATTTTGAGTCGCTATCATATTCGACTTATATGTGTTCGCCAAAGTTGAAGTTGGCAAAACAGGTAAATAAAATATGATGTCGCTCACAAAATTTGTGTGCCTTATACTAAATTTCCGAAATTGACAAAAAAACTTCCTCTTTTGACAACTGTAATGCGTTGCTATCTATGGCTATAACGTAATCTTTACTCTCCCGCAGTGTACTCCAAAATATTGTTAACTACCTTTTATGACAAGGTAGTGTCTCATGGTTTTTTTCGCAATTGAATCTCTCATGTTCATAAGAGATCTTTTTATAGCTTACAGTTGTAAGCTTAATGTGTGAGGCGGAAGGTGGATTTTACGTTATATGTTGACCTAGTCCACAGTTTCTAATGGCGAAGTACCCAGTTACCGTTTTTAACAAAAAAAACACCTGTTTTGACAATGATTAATTATCTGAATGAAAGCTTAATAGCGCCATGACATGCCACCCACATAAATACAGCTTTATGTAATTGGTTGTATATTTTTTATAAAACAGGTGCAAGTTAGGTGTGTGAATAAAGGCGGCCAGAATCAAAACGATGGTGCAGTAGCTACCTTTAAGTTTCATTCACGCGACATTTAAAATAATTAACACAAAAATAGTATCCGTGTAATAACTGAGGAATGATCACCATGAAAACACAAACGTTTAAACTTAATCCCATAAGTGCCGCAGTAATGGGCGTAGCAGTAATGGCTTCCAGCAACGCAGCAATGGCAGCGCCTGTATACACAGAGCTTGATTTCACCTGTCCTTTCCCGTTAATTGGTGATCAAGTTATTAAGGCAAAAATTTCTGCAGACTACCCAGAAGTACTAGCCATTGCCGCGGGTGATACCGCTGTTGAATTACCGCCTGTATTTATCGATGTTATTACCGTGGTACCTGATAAAGCACGTCAAGGTTTGGCTTTTGTTGATGCTGTTAGTGTTGAAGGCGTGGCACATAGTATTAATACTTTTAATACAGAAGCGGGTCCAGTTGCTAACGATACCGACCTTATTATTGAGAAAACAACTATCCCAACAGATGAGAGTGGCCCATTCGATGTGCCTGCAAGTGGTGAATCACCAGCACAGATTTTTGATGATTCACATATCGGAGTGGTTAGTTTGACGGTTGATGACCTAATAATGGACATGATCGCTAGAAAAGTGGACGGTTCTGTCGCGCCAGCGCCAGTGGGTGATTTTTCTGCTGACTGTACGCTTAACCCAGGACAGGATAACGTATTAACTACCTTCGAAGTGACTGCTGAAGGTGCTGACCCAATCGTTGAGGTTAACCCTGCTTCAATCGATTTTGGTGAAAGGCTAGTGGGTGATTCTGCTTCACAATCTGTCACTATTAAAAACGCGGGTGGTGGTATCTTAGGCATCAGCTCTATTGATCTGACGGGTTCTGCTGATTTTACTGAGATCAATAACTGTACCACGCTTGCCGCGACTGAAACGTGTACAGCAATTGTGACTTACACGGCTTCTGAGCAGGGACCACAAGGTGCAAGCTTAGTTATTAACTCTACTGATGGTGAGCAGCCTACTGTTTTTGTTGCGCTTAATGCGATAGCTACAGTAGAAGAGAAGCCTGAAATTGAAGTAGATCTATCTTCTATAGATTTCGGAACGGTTGTCGAAGGTGAAGAAGTAACGCGTACTATTCTTATTGAAAATATTGGTACTGCACCATTAACAATTTCTGGTGTTAGCGCAACTGGCTCGGAGTTCGCTACAACAGATAGCTGCTCTACCATCGAAGTAGGCGCAAGCTGTATTGAAACTGTAACTTACACTGCTGCTGTTGGCGCTAGTGCTGGTACTGTTGTAATTGCTTCTGACGACGAAGACGAAGGCACTACTATTGTGGCTCTGGGGGGTACTGGTACTGAGATCGTGGTAGAGCTACCGTGTGAAGAAGATCCTACTCACGCTGATTACCCTGAATGTGGTAACGGAGGTGGTGATGGTGACTTGATCATTCCAGTAGATCTTGATGTAGAAGGCAGCACTTATATTGCTGCTAATCACGGTACCATCCCTCTAAATGGTCTTATCAGTAGCCAGTTTAACCTGACTCAAGGTTCATTCACCGGAGATATGCATCTTGACCCAACTTCAGGCAGCTTTGAAATTATCAAGGGTTGGAAGCGTTATCTTGCGACGGCTCAGATCGAATTTGAATCAGTGGGTATTACCGAAGGTACTTTGCTTGATGGCAAGTTAGTGGCGACGTCAGCAGCTTATGTCAAACTTCCTAAGGTTACTAAAACACTTTTTGGTTTAGTTAACTGGCCTATCGGTGGTGGAGATGAATGCCGCACTGTCGAACCTGCTATTTTCACCATTACTTCTGCTGATGGCGAGTACTTCGACGCGCTAGCAGGTGGTCAGGTAACGGGTACTTACACGCTGCCTAAGTTGGAAAACTGTGGCGTCTTGACCAGCATTCTGAGTAGTAAGCTTGCAGGTTCTGGCAATACAATCGAGTTGACTTTGACGCCAGATTTGGATTAAAAATTGTGTGATCCTATAGCCTTACTTACCCATTTCAGGCAGGGTAGGTAAAGCTTTTTCAAGGCGCTTGTCGTAGTGATAAATTGTGGCAAGCGCTTTTTTTATGTTTTAAGTTCAGCCTAAGCCCTTCAACATGACGTCGATAATCGCTTTTTGACGCTCAGCCCCGCTTACTTCATCCTTTCCAGCCACTAAACTGCCATCTAGTCTAAGCATGACATAGCCGTGAATCATCGACCAAAGTGCGATGACTTGGGATTCGGTGTCCATGTCACATTGTTTTGAATGTATGACGAGTATTTCGCTAAGTTGTTTATATACAGCCTCCATTATCCCGTAGAGTGTCTGGTCATCATTGTTTAATTCATCTTTGCGCCAGACTAATTTATACCTGTTGGGATAGGCCAAACCAAAATGTACAATAGTATTCGCGAAGAGGTGAATCGAATCGTATAGATTATTGGGTGTATTTTTGAGTTCCTGCTTTATTTTTTGGTCGAGTTGGGCAAAAATTTCTATTGCCAGTGCAGTAAAAAGCGCACGTTTATTTTTGAAATGATTTGCTGGTGCTGAATGCGCTACGCCTACTTTTTTGGCTACTTGTCTAATTGAGACAGCGTCTATACCGCTTTCATCCAGAATATCTAATGCCGCTTCGATGAGCGCTAAACGGAGGTTTCCGTGGTGATATGTTTTGTCGCTCATGATCTTTTACTCATTTAGGGTGCTTATATTTAGAATATGCATATTGACACTGTCTATATTTGCAAGTAAATTGACGGTGTCAATATAGCCTTCTTTTGCATCTTGCGGAAGTTAATTTAATCACTAATGACAAGGAAATCATGATGAAACAAAACTACGCACCGGCTTATAAACATCAAGCGATTGAGATGTTATATGAAAATGTTTATTGGGTGCATGGCAGTATCAAAATGGCGCCAGCAATGAGCATGAATAGAAATATGATTATTCTGAAGCAGGGGACGAGTTTATATTTGATCAACCCGATTCGCTTGAATGAGGCAGAAGAGAATAAACTAAAGGCGCTCGGAAAGGTAAAGGCTATTCTCCGCTTAGGTGATTTTCACGGTATAGATGATGCCTATTATATTGACACCTTCAAGTGCGAATTCTGGTGCCAGGCGGGGCAGTCTACTTATCCTGATCTTAAGCCAGATCATGTGATTACTGCCGAATCAAAAGCCCCCATCGAAAATGCTGAGTTTTTTATTTTCTCGACCTCAATCCATCCCGAGGCTGCCTTACTACTTAAGGATAAAAAACTACTAATCACAACCGATAGTGTACAAAACTGGACTGACTGGAGTCACACCAGTGGCCCGGCAAAACTACTGTTGCGTTTAATGGGTTTCAAGCTAAGGCTACTCATTGGTAAACCTTGGCTTAAAAGAGTCACGCCCACTGGGAAATCAATGTTGTGTGATTTTGAGGCTTTGCTTAAGCTGGAGTTCGACAGTTTAGTCGCCGCGCATGGAAAACCCTTATTGGCTAATGCGCATGCCAAGCTAAGCGCTGTCGTGAGTGAGACTTTTTCTTAAACAAAGCTTCTGAAAATAAGGTTCCTTTTAAACAAAGTTCCTCGGATCACTCTTGTTTTAAATCAAGGCTCCGAGAATGGGCCTCCTGTAAGATATACAGCATGTTATTAAGCGGGAGGTCATAAAACGATATGAGCATCAAAGCACTTTTTTTAGGTAGTATTATCTCACTTATCATACTCCTGAGTGGCCAGTTGGCCTATATTTTGTTGGCTTCCTATGTGGGTACCGCTTCATTTGAGTCAGACTTTTTCAGAGAATATAAAGAGCTACTGTGGTTCTGTCTGAGCATGGGCACCTACGCAATTTGTTTTGTGTTGGGTGGCTTATTTACCTCGATTTTAACCGATAAAAAGAAGGTTATGCACGCCGCCTTGGTCGGTTTCATGATTGCAATGGCCTCGGTATTAACCACTGGAGACTGGTCTGCCTTGAACTATAAAGCGCTTATTCTAGTGTTTATCGGGCTGGGTTTCTCAGCACTAGGTGGTTTTATTGGTACCGATTCAGAGCCAGAGGCAGAGCCTGTGCTTAAGTGATCTAGAGTCTGGGTTTAAGTAATTTAGAACTTGGGCTTAAGTGGTTCAAGCTGTTTGATAGATCCAGCCCTTTCTAGCCAGGTATTTTTCAGCTTCAGCGACTAACATCACCAGGCTTGCGAGGCCAAAACAAATAGCGAGCTCGACAGGTGGCAGGGCCGTTGTTTTAAACAGTGTGTTGCAAACAGGCAAATAAATAACACCTAGCTGTAGAATAGTGGTGCCTATAATGGCCGCGAGTAAAGGTTTATTGGTAAAAAAACCGAGGCTGAAAATAGACTCCCTTTCAGAACGAATCGCCATGACATTCACTAACTGAGCCAAAGTTAGTGTGGTAAACACCATGGTTTGCCAATGCTCAGGGCTATGAGTCAGGGCCCAGCTTTGGGCGAAAAGCGATAAACCGCCGATGAACAGCCCCAGGAAAATAATATATTGCCACATGCCATGGGCAAAAATACTCTCATTTGGGGATCTGGGCGCGCGACTCATCAAACCTTTCTCAGCGGGTTCGACCGATAATGCCAAGCCGGGTAAACCGTCGGTTACCAGGTTAATCCATAGTATATGAATGGGCAGTAAGGGAATCGGCATGCCCAGCAAAGGGGCTAGCAATAGTACCCATATTTCGCCTGAGTTACTGGTCATCGTATATTTAATGAACTTACGGATGTTATCGAAAATCCGACGGCCTTGCTTTACCGCAGTGACGATTGTCGCAAAGTTGTCATCCAGCAGTACCATGTCTGAAGCTTCGCGCGCGACATCGGTGCCATTTTTACCCATCGCCACACCAATATGCGCACTTTTAAGCGCGGGCGCATCGTTTACGCCATCACCGGTCATTGCGCAAAATTCATTATTGCGCTGTAAAGCTTGTACCAAGCGAACTTTCTGCTCAGGAGATACGCGGGCATATACGCGAATTTGTTTAACGACTTCCTGTAATTCATGATCGCTACAGGCTTGCATCTCGAGCCCTGTCATGGCTTTTGAATGACTGTCTTGTAAGCCTATCTTTTGCGCGATGGCGCAGGCCGTTGCAGGGTGGTCTCCCGTGATCATGACTGGCGTAATACCCGCACTTAAACACTCTTTCACGGCTTGTTTAGCTTCATCTCTTGGTGGGTCGATCAGGGCGACCAAACCCAGAAAGCTCAGTTTCGATTCGATTTCTTCAGCACTTAAATTTTGTGGGTCGCAAGTGAACTCTCGCATGGCAAATGCCAATACCCGATAGCCTTGCGAAGCTAAGTCTTCTGCCGCTTTAACCCATTGCTCTGCATTAAAAAACGGCTGCTTATCTGAGTTTGCATCACATATCGAAATAACCGCCTCGGGTGCGCCTTTGGTATAACTCACGAAGCGATAAAAGGAGGCAGGGTCAGAATTAGAACAGGAGGCTGGCTGATTGGACGAGTGGCAAAGAGTCCCCTTGTCTTTAAACTGATGCAGCGTTGACATGCGCTTGCGGCTTGAGTCAAACGCGCACTCGGCAATTCGCGGCATGGTGAGTTCAAGTTCGGTTTTATTTAAGCCCGCATCTATGGCAGCTTGGCATAGGGCAAGCTCTGTCGGCTCACCTGTCAGCTTATGCTCTTCAATTAGAACGTCATTATTCAGGGCAAGCGCGTAAGTAAAATGTCGGTTTTGCTTAAGATCTGTTAGGTAGTTAGGGAAGGATTCGGGTGTAAGTACATTCTCAAGGTGCATTTTATTTTGGGTTAAGGTACCTGTCTTATCAGAGCAAATATAAGTAATCGAACCGAGTGTTTCAACAGCAGGAAGGTTGCGCATAAGGGCTTTACTACGGCTCATTTTAGCTGCGCCGAGTGCGAGTGAAATATTCACCACAGCAGGCAATGCTTCAGGTATGGCAGCCACTGCTAAACTGATACCGGTTAGTAACATGAGCATCCAGGGCTCACCTCTAGCGACCCCCAGAATAAATACCACCAGACAAACAAATAAAATGCTGATAGCAAGACGCTTACCAAATAGTTCAAGTCGCTGTTGTAGCGGTGTTTGCGCGTCGTGTGCATTTTTTAGTAAAGAAGCAATTTTCCCCAATTCCGTATGCATACCGGTCGCGACGACAATGCCTATTGCTACTCCCCGATTCACTTGTGTGCCTTTAAAGAGCATATTTATTTGATCGGCTATGGCGATATTGTGATTTTGAAGCGTGTCAGGTTTTTTACTGACCCCCACTGACTCACCGGTTAAAGATGATTCATCCACTTCAATATCTTTGCCGGCCGACATCCGCAGGTCAGCGGGGATAATGGACCCGGCTTCGAGTCTGACAATATCACCAGGCACTAATTGGCTACTATGTATGTTGTGCCAATGGCCATCTCTGAGTACGTTGGACTCATGTGAGGCGATGGCGCGCAGTGAAGCCATCGCCTTTTCGGCGCGCAATTCTTGATTGGTGCCTAACAGGGCATTCAACAAAACGATGACTAGAATGATCAGCGTGTCGGAAGGTTCACCAATTAAACCGGAAATAACTGCGGCAATTAGCAGAATAATGATCATGAAATCCTGGAACTGGGCGACTAGAATTCTCCACCAAGGCCGAGTTTCAGCTTGTTCCAGAATATTTTCGCCATATTGAGATAGGCTTTGTGAAACGACCTCGCTAGATAAACCCTTATCAAACTGGGTATTTAAGTGCTCAGTGCATTCAGCAGGGCTAAGCGTATGCCACTTTGTCGTCATTATTGCAGGCCCTTAGAAGTTTATAAGTGAATCATAATTTTTTTTCTATCCTGACGATACGCTAAAGAGAAAATTTTGTGTGAAGAGTTTTGTGCGTAGTATTTTTATGAGAGAAAAGTTGAAGCTGCTAGAATGAAATGAATATGTGAATAGCCGCGAGTTATTTAACCCGGCCTTAAAGAGTGATTGTTTTATGGATGTTAAATTCATGCCAAGTGTTTTTTCTGCACGCTGCATTGTACTAATCAAGTTGGCCACGCTGGTGCTTATAACTCAGAGTTTATTGGCTTGCAGCTCTGTGAGTTATATCAGTCACTTGATCAGCGGGCAGGTGGATCTCTTGTGGAAACGTCAATCGATTGGCAGTTTGCTAGAAGATGAAACGCTTAATCCAAAATTAAAAGAGCGCTTAGTACTGGCCTCAGAAATTACCCGCTTCGCAGAAGAGTCATTAGGCTTGCCGGTTGATGATGCTTATTCTAGCTACAGTGACCTTGAAAGACCTTATGCCTCATGGAGCGTTTATGTCGCCCCCGAGTTGTCGCTTGAATCTTATAAATGGTGTTATACCTTTATTGGCTGTGTGGCGTATCGGGTTTATCTTGATAAAGAGATGGCGAAGAGTGAAGGGGATAAGTTTATAAAAGAAGGCTATGACGTTAGAGTCGGTGGCGTACGAGCCTATTCAACGGTGGGTTTTTTCGATGACCCCTTATTGAATACCTTTATATTTGAGAGTGAGCATTATCTGGTTGATATTTTGATTCATGAAATTACCCATCGCCAACTCTACATAAAAAATGATACCAAATTTAGTGAGAACTTTGCCACAGCCGTTGCCTTTCTGGGGGTAGAGCAATGGTATAGCCAAGCCGGGCGAAGCGATCTTTTCAGTGAATACCAAGCCAACAAAAAACGCTATCAAACTATTATTTCCTTGTTGTTGAGTTACAAGATTAAACTAGAAGAAATGTATGCCAATGAAGACATCACGGTAGAGATCAAAAGATTGCAGAAAAAGGAGGTTTTGCACAAACTGGATATAGCGTATCAAAGCCTGCGAGACAAGGAAGGCTGGGACAAACGTTATGACCACTGGGTGGCTAATATGAATAATGCAACACTCTCAACTTTATCGAACTATGAAGAACTGGTGCCGTCGTTTGTGGGGCTATTTAAATATCTTGATGGCGACTGGCAGAAATTTTATGACGAAGCAGAAAGAATTTCAGAACTTGAAAAAACGGCTAGATATGCGGAGCTACGACAGTATGCCAAACCGTATGCAGGTGATCATTAATGAAGAAAATAAAATGCCATCTAAGAATGACTTTCGTGCTAACAATTTTGAGCTTTGGGTTTGTTTTGTTGAGTGCTTGTGCCGGCTCAGGCTCTGCCAAACCTACACTGTCAGATTTGGGTACACGATATTGGCAAGGTACTTACTATCTGAGTGTTGAGGGGGAAACTTTCTCAATTCAATGTGATGTTGATCCGGTCTTTAAAACACTCGACGATATACAAGTGCGCTATAAAGGGCAGAGCATTGCTAATATGTTTGATCGAACTGAGGATCAAGACAAAATTCTAGATTTAAAACAGCAGTGTTTAGATCGCTCTGTTTCACCGCGCTAGTTTTGGGTCAAAGGTAATTCGAGTATGTGGCGCTATATACTCAAGTTGATTGTGCCGATGGCAAGTTAAGAATGCTGAAATTGGTGGAAGGTATTGAAGGTCACCGCGCGGAGAGGCCATGGAGCGGAAAGTGGCTGAAGCCCTGGAGAAAATGTTTGCTTGAATTCACGAGGTTAACGCGGTGCGCACGGTGCACCCTATGGCTCAGGTGAAATACGCATAACTTATAGGGTTTGCCATGCTCACCGTCGGAATTCAGTCGGTATCCATTCTCCGTCACATAATTCTTCTTTAAGGAATGATTTCTATATTACTCGACTCTTCAATCTCTTCTATGGCGTTTGATCCAAGTAGTTGAGCAGGCGTTTGATAACCATGAACGAAGGTTTTTTCTAAGACATGTTTGATGCTATACACTGCGCCGAGATAAGTGAGTTTATAACCTGAAGCCGTTTTAAGTTTTGCGCGAACGGTTTCCCCCTCCGCGTTTTTAGCCTCGGCTAGAAAGTAAACGGGCGTTTCTTCCAAGACTTGTTCATTAGGGCCATCCACAAAGCGGTCAATTAAGCGATTAATCGTGTTTTGCACACCTCTGATCCTAATCAGTGGTTTTAGGTATGATATGCCTTTCATAAGCCAGGCTTCTATTCTACTTAAGCTGGCGTATACGGTTATATTGGGAATACCAGTCGAAAAGTAAGCGCTGGAGATATCACCCCATGCGATGGTCATCGCAAATGTTTCACCTTGTCCTATATTGATGTGTTTGGTACTGGCCTTACCTTCGACCAATTGACCGTTGCGCCTTAACCAAAAAGGTTGTTCACCTAATTGTTCAATCATCTCTTTGGTGGACCCGGGTGACATTTGACTGTCGCCCTGCATGCCAATGGTCAAGTGTGTCGCATCAGGGAGTTTATCTTTTAGCGTGTTGGCGAGACAGTCTGTCGGGATGACGTCATAACCGAGGCCAACGGCGAGGAGTATCTTCGCGTCTTTGGCTGACTGATCATATTGTTGCAGTGTTTCTAAAAGAGGTACTTCGCCGACAAGAGATAAATTATGAACCTGTTGATTGAGGCAGGCTTTTAGCAGAGGCTCACAGGTTTGGGTGAATGGGCCGGCAGCATTAAACAGCATGGAGCAGTCAGAAATATTTTCCTCAATCTGCATCGCATCAGATAAATCAAAGACACGATAGGCAAAACCTAAATCATCAGCGCATTGTTTTACTTTTATAAGGTCTCTCCCCGCTAATATAGGGTTTAAGCCTTGGCGTTTACATTCTTTGGCAATTAGCTTGCCAGAATAACCTGTGCAGCCGTAGAGCATCCAATTTTTATGCTTCATTTGATGTGTGTTTGGGGGTGTCATTAGCAGTCCGATAATATCTGAATAATATTTATATTTATTTATCTATAATCAAGGTCTGAAGACGATCTGTCAAATTACACGCTGTGTTTGGTCATCCAGAGGCTCTGCCTACTCTAATATATTCGTAAGAGAGATTAATGCTTGCGTTTTTATAGCAAGAAAATATTATGCAGGTTAGGTAATATTCTATAATCTAGTGTACTGGTTCCTGATGTGATGGAGTCGTTATGGAAGCTAAAACCAAAAAGGATAAATCCTTTGGAGCTAAATTACCTGTTCAATTACTAAAGCCAGTTTTTCTAAGAGAAATTCCTAGATCAGACTTTATGCCGGGCCCCAAGTTAAAGGCCAAAGACGAAAAATCCCGTCAGTCATTTATTTCTCGTTTAAGAAAAGGGCCTGATAAATCAAAGGGTCTTTCTCCTTCAAGTCCAAACTCTTCAAATGGGGCTTACACAAATACACACCCTGCTTTAACTTTGAATTGCGCGGTATGGATGAGTTTTAGCAAACCTATTGATCAAATGGTTTCGTTACTGCTGCACTATAAAGACCAAAAAGAAGAGTATTGCTTATTGGTCGACGAAGCAAATCCGAATGGTGAGAGTCGCATCCTGTTGTCGGGTAGTGTGACTTTGTATCCAAATAGTCAGATCAAATTTATAAAAACCTGTTGTTCAGGCGTAGGTCATGAAACACATATTTATATTGATGATATGCATGTAGAGCGTGTCATTGATGCCGTAGATGATCGCAGCATGATTGAAACTGCCTGACTAAGAAATAGCACTAAGCTTCTTATGCGGATGCGAGATTTTTTAGCAGCTTATCAATAAATTGTGACTACAATTTTTTCCCTAAAATAACGAGTTCGATTAAACCTTACGATTCCCTAAACGAAAAAAGTATCAATCATATACCCGCCTATCTATTTTTCCTCTAAGCACTACCTCTAAATTTATCAGCTTTAAATGCAAATGATATTGACTTGCATTTGGAAATACCTATAATGCCGACTCGCTCGAATGCAAATCATTATCATTTAGATTAAATTTACAGGATGGATACCCCATGAATAAGAAATTCGTATTATTGACGCTTACGCTATCAATAGCCTTAGCAGGTTGTGGAAGTGATAACGATACTAACACCTTAGGGTCTTCAGCTTTAGATATTACGGTGCCTGAGACTTATTCATTTACCAGCCAGTTTGAAGACTTTGCTGATGTTAGTAGTGTTTCTTATTCAGGCCAAATTGCACGTCAGGTATTAATTGAAGACATCAAGGCATTGATCTCTAACACTGATTTAACCAATCTTGATGATCGTCAGAATGCACTAGATATGCTCAATGCTATTTATAGCAAAGAAAATAGCGATATTGATGCCACTCCTTATACCTTTAGTAAAACGGATGTCACACTTACGCCCGGTCCGACGTATGGCGATATCTCTACGGGTAAAGATATAAAAGGCAAACTGGCGGGTGAAGATAACGCACTTCGTCACGGTGATTTAAAAGGCTGGGCGACAGGCCTGGACGCAGATCCTACACCAGATGAGTTTGTACAGTACTTGTTTGGCTTATTAGCTGACAACGTTGTGAACCCTTTGGACAGAATTAACCCGGTTGATAACGTGAGTGTACTTGCTCCGCATGTAACTGAAAACGGTGTAGACCTGCAACAGCTGGTTCAGAAATTTTTGGTGATGGGGGTGACTTATTCACAGGGCACGGGCGACTATCTAAGTGATGATCTAGGTGAGGGTAAAGGCATCTTATCGAGTGCTGCGCAAAAAGTTAAGGATGATGTGCCTTCTGCTTATTCAACTCTTGAGCACAGCTGGGATGAGGGCTTTGGCTACTTCGGAGCCGCGCGTGATTACAACGATTACACCGACCTTGAAATTCGTGCGAAAGAAGGTCGTGCTGAATATAACAAAGGTTTTCATGATACGAACGGTGACGGTTTAATTGATCTGAATGCCGAAATAAATTTCGCCGCTTCTGTTAATGCTGCGAAGCGTGATGTGGGCAGTGCAGAATCTGCACCCACTGACTTTACCAAAGCTACCTTTGATGCCTTCCTGAAAGGTCGCGCATTGATTACCCAGCAACCTGAAGGATATGAAGCTGCATTATTAGAGCAGCGTGATGTTATCGTTAATAATTGGGAAAAAACCTACGCGGCCACTATCGTACATTATATCAATGAACTTCTTCAGGATATGGCTAACTTTGATACTGATGACTATAGCTTCACAGGGCACGCTAAGCATTGGTCTGAAATGAAAGGTTTTGCGCTTGGTCTTCAGTTCAATCCCAATGCTTTAATGAGTATTGATAATGTGATTGCGGTAAATACTTTTTTTGGTGATCAGCCTGTATTACCAACAGCCTCAGTAAATGATATTGCTGAATACAAAACTAATTTGTTGAGTGCGCGGACTATCTTTCAGCAATCTTATAGTTTTGCTGATGCCAATGTTGGTGATGAAAATGGAGCAAATGGTTGGTAACCCCTGCCATGTTACGTTTTACAAAACTAATAATGATTTTTCTCGTTTAGAGAATAGGGTATCTCCATTTTGGAATACCCTTTTCGTGTTCCTACTACTTTAATTTTAATCCAAAAGCAGGCCTTTGATGTAGCTTTTGGAACAAACAACTAAGGCAGGTTTTTACCTATGATTTTTTCGTTTTCTTCAACTCTGAAGACTAGTGTTTTACTAGGCTCAACTTTACTGACTGCTTGTGGTGGCGGGGGGGGCTCAAGCGAAACTGATTCAGATAACAATGGCTCAAACACATCAGCTGGCACGGATAGTCAGCGTACAATATTGCAGGGAATTGGTGTGAACGTTGTTATTCCGGCTTATCTATCTGTGCAAACAGAAACCAATTCTTTAATCTCTTCACTTAACACTTATTGTGCAGATCTTGAAAATAACTCAGCGAATAGTAGTGCCTCGCTAAGTAATGCGCAGTCTCAATGGCAAGTCACCATGAGTCAATGGCAGCAAACTGAAGCCTTTCAATTTGGCCCTGTTGCTGATGGTGGTGTTGATAGTATTCGTAATCATATCTATAGCTGGCCTTCTGTCAGTGCTTGTTTCATTGATGGTGGTGTGGTTTCTTATGAGAACGACCCAGATGCCTTTGATATAGCTCAGCAGTCTCCTCGACGTATTGGGCTTGATGGTGTGGAATACCTCTTATTCAGTGACACGCTTGAGCACGCTTGTTCAACAGATAGCTCTACAAATAACGCAGATGGAATTAGCTGGAACAACCGCTCTGAGGCCGAGCGCAAACTAGCCCGTTGCCATTATGCCAATGTACTAGCGACAGATTTGAGCACCCAAATGTCGACACTACTAAATGAGTGGCAGCAAGAGGGAGATAATTATCTGAATCAGCTGTCAACAGCAGGTAAAGGAAGTAGTCGATACGATTCAGTTAGAGATGCGCTAAAAGAGATCTCTGATTCATTGTTCTATCTCGATACCCAGGTGAAAGACAGTAAGCTTGCTATGCCGACTGGACTAAGTAGTGATTGCTTGGACGTAAGTTGCCCGGAGAGTGTTGAGTCAAGGGTGGCTCATTATTCAATTGAAAATATCAAATCCAATCTGCAGGGCTTTCTCGCTGTACTAGAAGGTGGTTTGGATGACTTACTTGCTGAAGTGGGTCAAGAAGCCATTACCAATGCCATGGTGGTAGATATTAATTTCG
>Ga0209290_1000319_pt1 | contig 40377 bp, 28 predicted proteins | sample EN1Hudsemesocosm_2_FD_184632 | JGI IMG/M metagenome (GOLD analysis project Ga0209290, IMG submission 184632) | Methane-oxidizing microbial communities from mesocosms in the Hudson Canyon - EN10B Hudson Canyon (SPAdes) (version 2) | ecosystem: Environmental > Aquatic > Marine > Cold seeps... | reverse complement strand
ACACAGATTATAAAGCCAAACCGAAAAAAGAGTTTGATGAAAAGGCGCTGCGCCATAAAGCCATTGAATTATTGGCACGGCGTGAATACAGCTATGCTGAATTAGAAAAAAAGTTATTGGTGCTTTCTGAAGATGAAATGATTATTCATACCATTCTAGATTGGCTGGTTGAGATGGAGCTGCAAAATGATGCTCGTTTTACTCAAATGTTTTTACGCAGTAAGGCAGTCGGCGGTTATGGGCCAGTGCGTATTAAAATGGAGCTTAAGCAAAAAGGGATTAACGAATTTTTAATTGAAAATAGTTTTGCTGACTTGGCTTTCGATTGGGATGAGGAGGTAGATCGACTAATTTTGAAAAAAGTTAAAGATCAATCGCTAAATGACTCCAAGCTTAAAAATAAAGTCATGGGGTACTTGCAGCGCAGGGGTTTTACCCTGGATCAAATTTTTTCGGGTTTTAATCGTTTGACGCAGGAGGTGTAGCGTTAAGTTTGAGGGCTAAAATGAAATCGGGCACGGGGTGCCCTGGGAAATTGCTCCTTGCATTGCCCTCATAAGAGCCGTCCTTGGCTCGATCGTACGAGTCCACCCCGTGGGCGACGTTTTAATGCAGTTTTAGGCGCGGGCGAATCACTTTATTGATGCGACCGGATAGGGTCATTAAACCGGTTTTAAAATACCCATGTAACGCCACCTGATGTAAACGGTAAAGAGACACATATACAAGGCGTGCCAGACGTCCTTCCACCATCATGGAGCCACTAGTAAGGTTACCCATTAAGCTGCCCACTGTGCTGTACCGACTTAAGTTAACCAGTGACCCCATGTCTTTATAAACATAATCAAGTACCGATTTATTATCGCTCAAGCGCACAATATTTTTGTAAACATGGCTGGCCTGCTGGTGAGCGGCTTGGGCTCGTGGTGGTACCGGTTTGCCATCTTTTTGCAGCATAAACGAGCAATCCCCGATGGCAAAAATGCTGTCATCCAGGGTGGTTTGTAAAGACGGTTTCACTACCAGTTGGCTCACCCGGTTGCACTCAAGTCCGGCTAGGTCCTTCATCCAATCGGGAGCCTTTACGCCGGCCGCCCATACTTTAAGTTCGGCGGGTAAAAAGCTGCCGTCCTTGGTTTTAAAGCCATCCTCGCTCACTTCCTGTACAAAGGTTTCGGTTTTAACGTCTATGCCTAATTTGCCCAGCTCGCGATGGGCTGCGCTGGAGATTCGTTCAGGCAGCGCAGGCAAGATGCGTTCGCCAGCTTCAATGATGGTTACTTTTAACTGATCTTTTTTAAGTTGATCCAGTCCATAGGCGGCTAATTCTGAGGCCGTATTGTGTAACTCGGCGGCTAACTCTACGCCGGTGGCACCGGCACCCACGATGGCGATGTTAAGTTTAAAGTTGCCTTCTTTACTGGCTGTATTGTTGGCTTTTAAATAGGTGTTTAACAGTTTCTGGTGAAACACATCCGCTTGTTCACGGCCATCTAAAAACGAGCAAAATTCTTTTGCTCCAGGGGTACCAAAGTCATTGGTCTGGCTGCCCACAGCCATTACCAGTAAGTCGTAGTTTAAACGACGTTCAGGTAATACCGGCTTTTGGTTTTCGTCCATCATGGGGCTTAAGACAATTTCTTTATTGTCGCGATCCAGGTTGCCCATATACCCCAGGTGAAAACTAAAGTGATGGTTATGGGCTTGAGCACGATAGCTTAATTCATCGATGCCGCTGTCCAGTGAGCCGGTGGCCACTTCGTGCAGCAAGGGTTTCCAAAGGTGAGTGTTGTTGGCATCCACCAGGTGAATTTTGGCTTGATTGCGTTTGCCCAGGGTGTTGCCCAGTTTGGTCGCTAGCTCCAGTCCCCCGGCGCCGCCTCCTACAATGACAATGTTTTTCATGAGTTTAATCCTAAAAATAGTTCTAGGATTGGCCATCTAACTCCTACCATAAGAAGAATGACAAATACTGGAAATATCTTTCACCGTGCAGATGCACTGGCGTGGATCGAGGTTTAGCAGAGCTGCACCCACTAAGGGCGCGCATTATAATGATTTAGCAATATATGACAAATATGGGGTGAAATTAATTACCCTAAAGTAGGTAGTTTATTTTACCAGCTCAAAAATGATACACACAATAAAGAAGGCGGTTAACCCGTATATCCAGTTTTGCGTTTGATCTTTTGCCAAAGGAGGGGATTCATTGGTGGTGGCCATGGCTTGTAATGGCGCTAACTCAGCGGGGTCGATAAGGGCTTGGCAGTATCGGTCTTCGCTGAAAAGAATCTTAACCTGAGTGTGTTTTTTGACCTGCTTCTCAACTTCCACAGCCACTACTTGATCTGGCCCAATGCGAAACTCGTTACGGCGGCTAAACATCTGGGGGTGAGCAATGAAGGTGATGCCTTGATCTTGTTTTAAGCGCCAGCGACCGCAGGCCAAGTGCCCAGTAATAACACGAATCATGGCGTAAACCCTATTATGAAAGGGAGGTATATTAACACGGCTTTAGTAAATCTAGGGCTAAAACCCTATGATGATAAAACTGCAAATTATCACACCCAATATGGGTAGTAGGGTTAAAAGTCGTTTGGCAAGTGGCGGCAGGGTGCCAAAAGCCACATGCAGCCGTGACCAGGGCTCACTAACGAAGGGGCCTACACCAAAGTTAACCATCAGTAATAACACGCACAGCACTAGGATGACGCAAGATAATGCGATCATAACGGCCCTTATTTACATATTGGTGGGGATGGCAACCTGAACCTCGGCGCCGATGATGTTGTCATCTTCGTCCATGTGGACCTTGCCGCTAACCGAAGTACTCGCTTCATCTTGTTTGTTAAACAGGTTGGGCAGTAACCCGTTTTGAGATTTATCTAGAGCCAGGGTGGTGGCCTTTTGTACTTCATCTGCCTGTGGGTGGTAGCTTAAATCCATATTTTCGCTGGGCAGTAACTCTTGCAGTTTTTGATCCAGCAGGTCTTCTTCAATAACGGGTTTTTTAGCGTCTGAGAGTTGACGGAAATACTGGGATGCATCGGTGAATAAGGCTTGTGTATGGTTAGCCCAGTCTTCGATGCAAGGTCGTGCCTGCTCGTCTTGGAGGTACCAAGTAAGAGAGCCAGCCGACAAAATCAATGTTAAGAGTAAAAGCGCTGTTTTCACGTATAGGTGACCAGTAAATATGCAAGGCTAAGTTAGGCTGCCCATTATCCAGTCTAGAACAATCTGTTTCAATAGATAATATGTGCTAGGCGGCCACTACTTTAGTCGGACAACGTATATGGCCGTTTTACTCCCCAGCTTTACTAAATATAAGAGTGATCAATTAAAAGCGTGGCCGGGTTTAACCCCAAGGGCCTTAAGGATCTTAGCCAGCGGGCAAAACCCGGTGAAGGCCGCCTGGAACAAGTTGGCACCCACAAAGGTGGTAAACCATAACCAGTTGGGGTTGTGCAATTGGGACAGGGACAAACTCAGCAGTATAAATGCACCCGCCAGAGCAAAAACAACGCGATCTAGAGACATGGGGTTCACCTTTCTAGTTAATGTTATTCTAATTTAGCTTTTTCTAATGTTTATTTCCAGCTAAAACTCGGTGTCTGCTCGGAATAGATTGAACCAAAATAGCCTCTAATGCGTTTGAGTCTCGTCTGGCTGCCCGAATGCCGCTATACTAGCCAGCTTTTTTTCACCATAAGAGCCGCCAACCGAAATGATACGTATTTCGGGTTACAGAGTGGCACCTCACTGATGGACAGTGTATGAAAACGGCAGACATTCGACAGGCATTTTTAGACTACTTCGCGGCGAAACAGCACGCAGTAGTTCCCAGTAGCTCTTTAATTCCGGGCAATGACCCCACGCTGATGTTCACCAATGCGGGCATGAACCAGTTTAAAGATGTATTCCTGGGGCAGGACCAGCGTAACTACACCCGTGCCACCAGCGTGCAGCGCTGTGTGCGTGCCGGTGGCAAACACAACGACCTGGAAAACGTGGGTTACACCGCTCGTCACCATACCTTCTTCGAGATGATGGGCAACTTCAGCTTTGGGGATTACTTTAAGCGTGATGCCATTCAATTTGCATGGGAGTTTTTAACCAGCAAAGAATGGATGAACCTGCCGGTGGAAAAACTATTGGTAACGGTTTACGCCGACGATGATGAAGCGTTTGATATCTGGAACAAAGAAATGGGTCTGCCGGCTGATAAGATTATTCGCATCGGTGACCAGGGCGCTAAATACAAGTCAGATAACTTCTGGCAGATGGGCGATACCGGCCCTTGTGGCCCATGTACCGAAATATTTTTTGATCACGGCGAGCACATCTGGGGCGGCGTACCAGGTAGCCCAGAAGAAGACGGCGACCGTTTCATCGAGATTTGGAACAACGTATTCATGCAGTTTAACCGTCAACCTGACGGTGAAATGCAGGCGCTGCCTAAGCCATCGGTAGATACCGGCATGGGCCTGGAGCGCATCTCGGCTATCTTGCAGGGTGTTCACTCCAACTACGAAATTGACCTTTTCCAAAATCTTATTAAAGCGGCCGCCAAGGCCACCAACAGTACCGACCTAGACAGCAAGTCTTTGCGCGTAATCGCCGACCACATTCGCTCTTGTAGCTTCTTGATTAGTGATGGCGTGATGCCATCTAACGAAGGCCGTGGCTATGTATTGCGACGTATCATTCGTCGTGCCTTGCGTTACGGACACTTGCTAGGCAGTAAGGGCTTGTTTTTCCACAAGCTGGTGGCGTCATTGGTAATTGAAATGGGTGATGCCTACCCTGAATTGAAGAAGAACCAGGCCCAAATTGAAAAGCTGCTTAAGTTGGAAGAAGAGCAGTTTGCCAAGACCCTGGATCACGGCATGAAATTACTGGATGAAGCCATAAACAATATGAAGGGTGACACCATTCCCGGTGTTACCGTATTTAAGCTATATGACACCTATGGCTTCCCCATGGACTTAACCGCCGACATCGCCCGCGAAAAAGACTTAAAGGTAGATGAAGCCGGTTTTAACGCCTGCATGTTAGAGCAAAAAGAAAAGGCTCGCGCCGCCTCCAACTTTAAAGTGGATTACACAGATACCCTAAACTTGGACGGGCAGACCGATTTCACCGGTTACGAAAATTTAGAAAAATCCGGAAAAATTATCGCCCTATATAAAGAAGGAGCAGAGGTTTCTGAGCTTAATGCGGGTGACACCGGCATGATCGTATTGGACAGTACCCCGTTTTACGGTGAGTCCGGTGGCCAGGTTGGTGATTGCGGTATCCTAAAAAATGACGCTGCTGAATTTTATGTGAGCACCACCAACAAACAGCAAAAAAATCACCTGCACGAAGGGGTCGTGAAGTCGGGTTCATTCACTATGGGTCAGCAAGTGGTTGGCCAGGTAGATGAAGAGAAGCGCCAAAACACCGCGCTGCATCACTCGGCTACACACCTGTTGCACGCCGCCTTGCGTGAAGCTTTGGGTGAGCACGTGCAGCAAAAGGGTTCTTTGTGCACCCCGGATCGTTTGCGTTTTGATTTCGCTCACTTTGAAGCGGTGACGCAAGATGAACTAAAAGCAGTTGAATTACGTGTTAATCAGCAAATCCGCGCCAATGCCCCGGTTGTCACCCAGGTGATGAACGTGGAAGAAGCCAAAAACAGTGGCGCCATGGCCTTATTTGGCGAGAAGTACGATGACGACGTGCGTGTATTGAGCATGGGGCAGGATAACTTTTCGGTGGAATTGTGTGGCGGTACTCACGCCGTGCGTACCGGTGATATTGGTCTGTTAAAGATTGTCAGCGAAAGCGGTATTGCCGCCGGGGTTCGCCGCGTTGAAGCGGTGGTGGGTCAAACCGCCATGGATCACGTATTAAACATGCAGGACACTCTTGCCAACATTGCCAGCCAGGTGAAGGGCAGTCAGGACAATGTGCAAGAGAAGGTGACCCAGCTAGTTGGCAAGAGTCGTCAGCTTGAAAAAGATGTGGATCAGCTAAAGGCCAAGTTGGCCAGTGGCGCAGGCACCGATTTAGCGGGCCAGGCACAAGAGATTAATGGCGTTAAAGTATTGGCTGCCAAGTTAGACGGCGCCGATGTGAAAGCCATGCGTACTACTATGGATCAGCTTAAGAACAAGCTGGGCAATGCCATTATCCTACTGGCCAGTTCAGAAGGTGAGAAGGTAACCCTGTTAGCCGGTGTGACCAAAGAATTAATTGGCAAATTTAAAGCCGGTGACATCGTGAAAGATGTGGCCCCTTATGTGGATGGCCGCGGTGGTGGTAAGCCTGATATGGCTCAAGCAGGTGGTAAAAAGCCTGAAGGCATAGAAGATGCGCTAAATGCCTTTAAAGCCTGGGCAGAAGCAAACGTATAGTCGGGTCATTTATATGATCTGCGTGGCGGTAAGCCACTAACCAGAGTACTAGGCCCAAGCAGGTGGTAAAAAGCCTGAAGGCATAGAAGATGCGTTGAAGGCCTTTAAAGCCTGGGCCCAAGACAAGGTTTAGTACGCTTTTACCGCTTGTATTGATGCAAGAGTGTTCAAACGGCGTTAATTAGTGTCTAATTAGCGCCCAAAATTAGACCCCTTAATAAAGAGCCTAAACCAATGGCATTGTACGTACACAAGTACGGTGGCACATCGGTCGGTACCACTGAGCGTATCGAAGGTGTTGCACTAAAGATTAAGAAATTCAAAGACCAGGGCCACGATGTGGTGGTGGCGGTCAGTGCCATGAGCGGTGAAACCAACCGTTTAATTGGCTTGGCCAAGTCCATTAGTGACGAGCCCACCCCCAGAGAAATGGACGTGTTGGTGTCCACCGGTGAACAGGTAACCATCTCATTATTGAGCATGGCTCTGCACAAAATAGGTTTGCCGGCCCGTTCTTACACTGGCAGCCAAGTGCGTATCCTAACCGACAGCGCACACACCAAAGCCCGTATTCAAGATATTGATACCCAGCGTATTCGTGCCGATTTAGACGAAGGTCGCGTGGTAATTGTGGCTGGTTTTCAGGGTGTAGATGAGCATGGCAACATTACCACGTTAGGTCGTGGCGGCTCAGATACAACAGGCGTAGCCTTGGCTGCTGCCTTAAAGGCCGACGAATGCCACATCTATACCGATGTGGATGGCGTCTACACCACAGATCCTAGGGTGGTGGATAAAGCCCGTCGCATGGATAAGGTAACCTTTGAAGAAATGCTGGAAATGGCCAGTCTGGGTTCAAAAGTTTTGCAAATTCGCGCCGTTGAGTTTGCTGGTAAATACAAAGTGCCCTTGCGTGTGCTGCACAGCAGTAAAGAAGGTAATGGCACCCTAATTACAACAGAGGATGATAGTTCAGTGGAAAAACCCGTTATATCCGGTATTGCATTCAACCGTGACGAAGCCAAGTTGACCGTAATGGGCGTGCCAGATATTCCTGGTGTTGCCTCAAAAATATTGGGCCCTGTAGGCGCTGCCAATATTGAAGTGGACATGATTGTTCAAAACGTAGCAGCCGACAAAACCACCGACTTCACCTTTACCGTACACCGTAATGATTACGCCAATGCTGAAAAAGTATTGAAGCAGGTGGCCAAAGACTTGGGCGCCCGTGATGTAGCCGGTGCTAACGACATTGCTAAGGTGTCTTTAGTGGGTGTGGGTATGCGCAGTCATGCGGGTGTGGCCAGTAAGATGTTTGATGTATTGGCTCAAGAGAACATAAACATTCAGGTGATCTCTACATCTGAGATTAAGATTTCTGTAGTTATCGACGAGAAGTATCTGGAACTGGCTGTGCGCGCCCTGCACACAGCATTTGATCTAGATGTTGATGCTTAAGTAAAAGGCTGCCCCTAATTCTTAGGGGCAATCTCATGAAGAACGTCAAGGAATGGCACCTTCAAGCAGTAAAATGCGTTGGAATTCCATCGCACCCTAGGTAGCAGGCCAGTTTTGACCAACAAGGGATTTTTCCATAACAAAATAGTATGGAAAGATGTCTTGTTGCGCTGTTAATTTTGCAAAGCTGGTCAATAATAAATCTAAAGGATGCCTACATTTTAACCATGTAGGGATTTAATAACTCATTAATGATGTATGAGTTGCAGTGTTCAGGAGAACAGAATGCTAATTTTAACACGCCGTGTAGGCGAAACTCTTATGGTTGGTGACGAAGTAACCGTTACTGTATTAGGTGTTAAAGGTAATCAGGTACGTATTGGTGTGAATGCACCAAAAGAAATTGCCGTACACCGTGAAGAAATTTATCAGCGTATTCAAAAAGAAAAAGAGCAACCAGGCGAAGAATGACGCGATAAAAAAAATAATCGCTAAAGTGTTAATTTAATTGAGATTTCTCTTTTATTTTTTCTACGAACTGCTATTATGCGCCGCGTGTGGAGAGGTGGCCGAGTGGCTGAAGGCGCACCCCTGCTAAGGGTGTATAGGAGTAATCTTATCGAGGGTTCGAATCCCTCCCTCTCCGCCATTTATTTTGACCTTTGTTTAATAACGTCTTTTATAAGACGTTAAACAAACTAAAAATAAAAGCATGGCGTAGGTTGACTAGTTTAAAAGTCTCCCTATAATGCGCCACCCCAACGATGCGCTTGTAGCTCAGCTGGATAGAGTATCTGGCTACGAACCAGAGGGTCGGAGGTTCGAATCCTCCCAAGCGCACCATTTTTATTAGCTTGTTAAGTTTATCTTACTTAGCTAAAAAGAGTGGCTCATTAAAGAGTTGTTGATAGTAGTGAAGTTTTACCAGATTTGCGCTTGTAGCTCAGCTGGATAGAGTATCTGGCTACGAACCAGAGGGTCGGAGGTTCGAATCCTCCCAAGCGCACCATTATTAAAAAACCTAGTTCTAGCGAACTGGGTTTTTTTTTGCCTGTAGGAAACAGGTACTGAACTTGCGTCGGGAACGTGCAAGCGGTGCCTGTAGGAAATAGGCCCTGGGCTTGCGTCGGGGACGTGCAGCTATGACTAAAAATTAGTAGTTGAGAAATCGCTCGCAGTGGGGCTGAGCCTCCTAGGCGCTCCTGTGCACCCATGCACTCACGACATTAGGACCGCTTTCACGTGGTTCTATTCTTTCCCTAGAGCAAATAAGACCGCCATAGGCGCCTAAAGGTTAAGGCCAAGGAATATCTTTAGACAACCGTGTAACTATAATCAAAGTAATTGGGGGCGAAAGCTCTTTTTTTGATGTATGAATAGTTAGTAACTAAATTTTTAACCATTCAGCGTTAGAGTTAAATTTGTACGAGGCTGCTTGCAGGCGACCCACTTTGGGAGGCATTAAAACTGAGCTAAAAAGATCGCCTGCAAGCAGCCTCGTACTTATTCTTTGTAGTCTCCCGTATTTGGCAATTGCATTTCAGCCATGTGATTGCTCCCCAACGTTTTTGTGTGCGACAAAAAAACTAAAGCCCCAACAAGCCCTTCAATTTTTCAACCGACAACACACTCTCTACAACATCCGCTAAACGCTCAATCTCTTTATCCTGATGCTGCTGATAATTAAATGCCTCAGCTTTATTTAATCCCGCCCAGCCTAACAAATAATTGAGCATATCTGCTGAATCAAAAATGCCGTGCACGTAGCTACCCAGTACCTGCTTATCATCACTCATGACACCATCCTGATGGTCTCCTAAATCGAATAGACATTGATCAAAGGCAGGCCCAGTACTCACACCGGCATGAATTTCATAACCTTGCAGGGTTACCTGTGAACCAATGACCTTGCCCGCCACATTCAACAACTGCTTCTGATCTTCAAGCGTGGTTTTAAAATCTAGGTATGAAAGCGCCTGTAAGCTCTCCTTAGCCCCTTCAATGCCCAGAGGGTCATGAATGTCTTTGCCCAGCATTTGCAAGCCGCCACAAATCCCCATGAGCTTGCCACCGTACCTTAGGTGTTTATCTACAATGGTTTTCCATCCACTGTCACGCAGCCACTTGTAGTCGCTAATCACACTCTTGCTGCCTGGTAAAATTAATAAGTCGCAGCCACTGAACTTTTTAGGGTCTTTGATAAATTCAAAGTCCACCTGCGGGTGCAAAGCCAGGGCGTCAAAATCAGTATGATTACTAATGCGCGGCAATACAGGCACACACACCTTTAGGGTTTTATCACCTGTGGCCTGCACTTTAATAGAGATGGCATCCTCTGCTTCTATGTGCAGATTTTCTATATAAGGAATCACCGCCAGTACAGGTTTTCCCGTTTTCTCTTCCAGCCAATCAAGGCCCGGTTCCAGCAATTTAATATCACCTCGAAAACGGTTGATCACAAAACCTTTAACGCGTTTTTTTTCCGATTCACTTAAACAATCCAGGGTGCCGGTTAAATGTGCAAACACCCCACCGCGATCAATGTCAGCAACAATAATCACCGGGCAATCTGCTTTTTCGGCAAAACCCATGTTGGCAATATCGCGGTCACGTAAATTTATTTCCGCCGGGCTGCCAGCCCCTTCCACTATGACGGCTTGATACGCTTGGCTCAGCCTTTCATGGGATTGCATCACAGAGTTTAATAATTTGGGTTTATGGTTGTGGTAGAAGTTAGCATCCATATTGGCAATGGCTTTACCGTGCACAATCACCTGCGCCCCGGTATCTGAATTGGGTTTTAATAATACCGGGTTCATGTCGGTGGTGGGGTCGATGCAACAGGCCTGTGCCTGTACTGCTTGGGCACGGCCAATTTCTCCACCATCTTTGGTAACGGCACTGTTAAGCGCCATGTTTTGAGGCTTAAAGGGCGCTACCTTAATACCGTGTCGATAAAGAATACGGCAGATGGCCGTTACCAAAATACTCTTGCCAGCATCTGAGGTGGTACCTTGCACCATGAGGGTACTATTGGATGAAAAAGGGGATAAAGAAGACAATGTAATGACCCGTTAGCATGTATGCCGGTCATTGTAATGAAAGTGCTTAAACGAACAAGTTTTGATTGGCAGACTTAACCATCCAGGTTTTATGTCTTATCTGTTTCCAGTTTAATAAAGACACTCAGTTCGCGGCCATCACGGCGACAATAGTTGGCCAGCTTATCAATCATGTTGTCATTTAGCTGGGTGCCCTTGGCAATTAATAACATGCCGTCATGGTTAAGCAGGTCGCGATTCACTATGTGTTGGGCTCGCAGTTCACTGATGGTCACCATGTGATCCGAGTTATGGTGATGAGGCAGGGTTTTTTCCAACTCCAGGATAAGTTTTTTATAAAGGCCAAACAAGTCAGGGTCGTATTTTTTATGGGTAAAACCCTCCATATAACTTAGCGCGTCATGGCTGCTTAGGGCCTCTTTAAAAAAGTGGCCGTGTATCAATGTCTGATAATCTATGGCCAGCCGCAAAATACGCGAGCCCAGAGGAATGCTATTGGCGGTTAATTTTTGCGGTGAACCAGTGCCATCATAGTTTTCGTTTTGATGGCGAATTAATTTGGCGGTGTAGTCCAGGCTATTGAGCGGGGTGAGTAAATCAGCCCCCATTACCGAGTGCAAATGGTACTGTTTAAGTTGTTCTGGTGTTAACTCATTTTGTTGAGTCAGAAGCAGTTGATCATCAAAGGCCAGTTTGCCCACTTGATACAGGTGGGCGGCATTGCGAATTTCGCCTATGACCTTACTGTCCAGTTTCACCAGTTTGCCAAGGGCTACGCTGTGGCTCACCACATTGCAGTTGGCAGTGTATGAGCTGGGCATGCGCATGTTAATCAAGTTGCTGATAATTTTAATGGTGGTGTTGTATTGGTCCAGCAGCTCTTCTTTGGCCATATCGGCAAAGGAGTTGGCACTGGCCAGTTCATCACTTACCGTTAACACCTGATCTTTAAGGGTTTGGTACTCTTTTAAGTCTGGGGTTGCGGCCTGAATGCGCAGCTTTTCGGCCACTTCTGCCTCTATGGTGTCGCGCAATTGCTGGTTGTCCCAGGGTTTGCACAGGTATTGATGAACCTGGCCTTCGTTAATGGCCCGGATGGTGCTCTCCTGGTCGCTGTAGCCGGTGAGCAAGACGCGGCGGCTCTTAGGGGCCAGGATGCAGGTTTCAGCCAGGAAGTGAGCGCCGTCCATCTCAGGCATGCGCATATCCGAGATAATCACATCAAACTGGTTGTCGGCCAGTAGACTCAAGCCTTCTTTGGCACTATTGGCCGTGGTGACTTCAAATTGCTGACCGCGAAATACCCGTGCCAAGGCGGTTAACATTTGGGCCTCGTCATCCACAAACAGTATCTTGCTGGCCTGGATCATGGCGGTACTCCTTATCTGGTTGACTATATTCCAGCCGGTCTTAGCTGCCTAAGAATGAAATAATCTAAAACCTGTCTAATATTCAACTTATGGCGGTGTGTTGCCTGATAAATGGGCAACGCTTTATATGAGTATTGACCATATTTACTGGGATGCATGATAAGCAGGGGTTACTTTACGCAGGCCGGCTCAATAAACTAGCCAGCTGGCCCTGGCTGGGGCTCGCAGCACTGGCAAATTGTGGTGTGCATGCATTGTGTTGGTTTGGGTTGGACAGATACCTAAAACCCTTGAGAAACAAGCTGGTGGGCTTATGGAGTACTCGTCATTGCCTTGGGGAGGGGAGATGGATATAGAGCAGTATAAAGCGGCACTTAATGAGGAGCAGGAGAAGCGGCGCGCAAGCGAAAAACTGTTGGATGAGAAATCTCGGGAAGTAGAAAATAGCATTGCCATGATGCAGCATCAATTTGATAACCTTATTGAGCAAAAAAAAGAAAGTGACTATTTATTATCTGTTGCCAGGTTAGCCCAGGACGATAAGAGCCTGTCTAAAATGGTAAAAATTTTCCTCAAAGAAAGTATGGCTTATATGGGGGCCAAGATGTCCCGTTATAGCTTTCTTCAGGACAAAAAACTGGTGGCCGGTGACATGTTTGGCACCGAGCAGGAGGTACCGTATTTAAGCAGTGGTTTGTATAAGAGGATTTACGCCAAAAAAGATCGTTTTATTTTAACCCTTAATGATCTTGGAGGTGAAAAAATAGCACGGGTACTAGATAAGATTCAGGTCGATAGTGTGGCATTTTTGCCCATAAAGCGATTTGGCAAGGTGGCTACTATCTGTGAATTCTATTTCGAAAATGATGAAAAAATCAATAACAGGAAACTAGATCAATGTCTGGTGGCTAGCTTCCATATAGGCGCGATAATTGAGCGGGTGGCCAATAAAAAGAAAATAGAAGAAAGTTACCAGGAAATAAAAGCCAGCCATGAAAAGTTAAAGCAGGCGCAATCGCAGTTGGTTCATTCTGAAAAAATGGCCTCTTTAGGGCAGTTGGCTGCTGGTGTGGCCCATGAAATAAACAATCCCATAGGGTTTATCATGAGCAATGTGGACACGTTGAAAGATTATTCTCAATCCCTGCGTGAATACTTTGAATTAAGTCAGCAATATATGAGTGAGCCTCAGCAGTGTCTTGAAGAAAAGATTATGAAGCTGGATGAGAAACAGGACTTTGAATTTATTTTAAAGGACATTCATGAGCTTATTGGAGAATCAGAAGGAGGCTTAAAGCGGGTTAAGGATATTGTGGCCAACCTGAAGTCATTTGCACGCTCCGATGACGAGGAAACCGATACCTTTGAAATAAACGAATGTGTAACTAATGTGGTTAAAGTGGTCTGGAACGAATTAAAATATCATGTAACCCTGCATAAACATTTAGCAGATGATTTACCCAAAATAAATGGCCATGAAGGGCAAATTGGTCAAGTCATTATGAATATACTGGTGAACGCCGCCCAATCTATTGAGGGCGAAGGGGATATTCAAATTCATACCCGGCAATCCGCCGACCAAGTTATTATTGATATTAAGGATAATGGTAAGGGTATGAGTGCCCAGGTTAAGGAGAAAATATTTGATCCTTTTTTTACAACAAAAGGGGTCAGTGAAGGTACAGGTTTGGGTTTATCCATATCATACGGAATAATAGACCAGCACGGTGGCAGTATTAACGTGGAATCCATAGAAAAAAAAGGAACCTGTTTTAGTATTTGCCTGCCTATTATTTTCTAGTTTTTAGCCTCCTCCTCATAAAGTCGATTCATGATAAGGGAGTCAATCTCCATTTGTTGGCGGTCAATTATATTCTCTAATTGTCTAATGTTGCATGGGGCTTCGTAATCGTTCAGGTTTATTAGGTTGCGTATGGCCGTTTTTAATTCGTCATTATTCCAGGGTTTTTTAATGAATTTGCATATCCCTCCTTTATTAATAGTATCTTCTATTGCTTCGATGTCAGAATATCCAGACATGATGATTCGCTTGGTGTGTGGATAGAGTTTTTTTACTTCCTGTAAAAAAATGGCTCCGTTCATATAAGGCATTCGCATGTCGGAAATGACAAGGTCTATGGGATTTTTAGCTAGTAGTTCCAGGCCTTGCTGGCCACTGTCTGCTGTAAAAATATCAAGCTGCTCTTTTCTAAATAACCGCTTGAAAGTATTGAGATTGCTCAATTCATCATCTACGAATAATACAGTGTAGTTGTTCATGCTAAGCCTCGTTTTACTAGGAAATCTCTGATTCAAACCTGTGTTTTCAATCTATAGAATATTGGCTTTATCCCTATTGGTGTGACTAGTTTTTGTATGGACAGCCTATGGCGTCATTTTAATTTCTTAGAGATACACTAAACCCTAGCAGGCTAATGTATTGCTGTTATTACTTAAACAGAGTACGCAGTTTTCAGGTGTTCTGTATTATATGTTTGTCTTGCAGTTAGTTGATATTGGTAGCTGTACAATAAAGCTACTGCCCTTACCCAATTGACTGTGTACCGTAAGGCTGCCGCCGTGATTCTTAACAATACCTTGTGATATAGGTAAGCCCAACCCGGTGCCTTTTCCAAGTCCCTTAGTGGTGAAAAAAGGGTTAAACAATTTTGCAATGTCGGTATCACTAATACCGCTACCGTTATCAGAAACTGTAATTTTTATATTATTGCCAATATGTTCACTGGTCAGGGTGATTGTTCCTTTTTCGGGGATAGCATCACAGGCGTTTATTAATAAATTCATAACAACTTGACTTAATTCACCGGAATGGCAATTAATCTTAGGCAGTGGGGCCAGATTTTTATCAATGCAGCATTTATACTTTAGTTCATTCCACACTAAGCGTAATGTGGTTTCTATCACCTCTTGGTTTATATCGGTCATCTTTTTGTCGGTGTTATCAACCCGAGAAAAATCCTTTAAGTCTTCTACAAATTCCTGAATTCTAACTGTGCCACTAATGGAGTCCAGTAATAGTTTTTCCATATCACTTAAAATGAATCCAAGGTCTTGACTTGTCTTTACATCATTCACTTCTAAAAGAGCTAGCTTCATGGATTGGTCATCCGACTCTAGTATGAGTGCCTCTAGGTGGGTATAGGCCTTAAATATTTTTATAATGCTATGTTTGTATTCTCCAAGTACTCTAAGGTTACCCATTACATAGCCCGTAGGATTATTAATCTCATGAGCCACCCCGGCGGCTAACTGACCCAGGGATGCCAATTTTTCAGAATGCACCAATTGTTGCTGCTGACTTATTAGCTTTTCATGGGCCGTCTCCAGCCTTGATGTACTGTATTTTAACTCCTGCTCCGTTTGCAAACGAACCTCTACCTGCTGTTGTAGACTTTCTTTTGAGTGCAAGAGATGGCGAGTATACTCTTTCCCTTGATGTGCCCTTTGAATATTAAAATATATGTAACAGCTCAACAGTAGGGTTAATAAGAGGCTAATGCTAAACACTAGCCAAGGGTCAAAACTTTGGCCTCTTTCAATGTATTGTTGGGTGGGTGTACAGATGACTCGCCATTGACGTCCGGCGACGGTAAAGCTCTCACTATATTGCATAGGTTGCTGGCTTAACCAATGGCTATTTTGGCTATGATCAAATCCCTTAGGAGGGAAGTGCCCCAAGAAGCTTTTCTCGGTAGGGGCTGAATCATCAAACAGACTCATGTTCACTACCAAGGGGTCCAGTTGGTTTACAGCGCGGCTGATCGTGTCGCCTATTCGAAAGACGCCTAGAGCAAAACCCGCTAACGCATTATCGCTTTTGTCGGATGTATCTTGCTTATATACGGGGGAAAATACCAGGAACCCTTGCTGCTTTGCCACTTCCTGTACTAGGGTAATGCGTGCGCTGGCCAGCATTAGGCCTTGTTCACTGGCCTGCTTAAGGGTCGCTAATCGAGTGTCGTTGGAGGCGAGGTCAAATCCCATGGCAGTCTCGTTTCCTGCCAGGGGTTCCACATAGTACACCGGAAAATACTCAGCCCTAGCTTCTGCCCGAATTAGCCCTCCTTCCGGCAGTCGTTGAGTGATTTGATACTGACCAAAGCCATTTTTACGCGCTGCCAATTCGTGACTCAATCGGTTTTTATTTGATACTCGAGGTACCCACTCCAGTGCTTGAATAGCAGGGTTGTGAGCCAAAAACGGTTTCACAAAATTATGAAATTGGTGGCGAGAAATATGCTCGCTGGCAGAGTAAAATGCCCCTAGGGTTTCCACCTCATAAAGACTGGCTTTAACTTCTTGTTGCAGTAAAGCGACGCGATTTTTTGCTGCCTCTAAGAAGCGGCTATTAACACGCTCCTGTTCAATGTTTTTAACGCTTGAAAAAAGCTGTATTGAAATAATGAGACCAATAGCGAAGATGATCGTTAGCCCAAGGTAGGAACTTCGTGACTCAGGCGGATTTTCGTGGGTGGCGGTCGCCTTGCCCACGCTGATGTTAGGAGACTGGTGCATCAAGTGGCCTCGCTTTGATGTAAGGCTATAATAAAAAGAGATCTAGTCAGCATTCTAAAAATATGAAAAAAGGGTCTTCATATTGAGACCGGGTTTCATTCTCTGAACGCGACATAACTAATGTATGTGTGGTGAATAAAGCAACTGCCTAAGGGCGCAGCTCAACCTATTTAAGTTAAGCTGTAGCCGTCTTAAGACTGCTGGCTGACTCGTCCGTAATCATCAGAGAAGCGCTCTATGTCGTCTTCTCCCAGGTAAGCCCCGGACTGCACCTCAATTAATTCCAATGGAATACTGCCGGGGTTTTCCAGGCAATGAACCGCTTCAATGGGAATATAGGAGGATTGATTTTCAGTTAAAAACCAAGTTTCTTCGTTAATGGTGACCTTGGCGGTACCCGATACTACGATCCAGTGCTCTGCACGGTGATGATGTTTTTGTACCGACAGTTTTTTTCCGGGGTCTACGGTGATGTGTTTAACTTGAAAACGATTACCGTTATCAATGGAATCAAACTTCCCCCAAGGTCTTGATACTTTTCTATGGCTCTCATGCTCTTTGCGATGTCTAAGTTTTAATTCACTCACCACCTCTTTGATGCTCTGCACCTGATTACGGTTGGCCACTAATATGGCATCCGGCGTTTCGATCACCACTACATCATCAACCCCAACTAGGGATACCAGTCGGTTGCTGCTATGTACAAAATTATTATGACTTTGCTGGCAGATCACATCTCCCTGGCAATGATTACCTTCGCCATCTTTTTGCGCTAATTCCCAAACGGCTGACCAAGAACCAATATCCGACCATTGTGAGTCCAGGGTGACCACGGCTGCTTTCTGGGTTTTTTCCATCACCGCGTAATCGATGGAGTCAGACGGACATTGATTGAATTCTTCTTCATTTAAACGAGTGAAGACGGTTCCATCCTTGTTTTCTACTAAGGATTTAGCACAGCAATCGATGATGTCGGGTGCGAACTTGGAGATCTCTTCAAGAAATACTGAGGCTTTAAACAAGAACATGCCACTGTTCCACAGGTAGTTACCTGCTTCAATAAAGCTCTCGGCGGTTTGGTGGTCGGGTTTCTCAATAAAGTAATCAACTTCATAACAATCTTTGGAAATCTCATTACCCTGCTGGATATAGCCGTAACCTGTTTCCACATGGTCGGGTTTAACCCCTATGGTGACTAGCTTATTGTTTTCTGCCAGCTTCATGGCCTTTTGCAGTATGTGATGAAAGTTAGCCTCTCCCTTAATAAGGTGATCTGCCGGGGTGACAAATAAGATAGGGTTGTCACCGTGTTGACTGGCGGTCAGTGCCGCCAGCGTAATAGCCGCGGCGGTATTTTTACATTCCGGTTCCAGTATGATGCTCTGAGCCACCTGGCCTATCTCGCTCATTTGCTCGGCAAGAATAAAACGATGATTTTCATTGCACACCAAAATAGAGGGTTGGCATTGATCAGGCATACGCGTGAGCGTAGTTTGAAACGTTGAATGACCCTCACCAATTAAATTTAAAAACTGTTTAGGGTAGTTGGATCTTGATAGGGGCCACATGCGTGTACCGCTGCCACCACATAACACTACCGGAACTAAATTATTCATGATACTTCTCCTGTTATCCGAAAAATGCCCTGTTACCAGCAAATTCCCTGGTATTGAGCGTTAGACTCCACAGCGCGTTCAACGCCCACCAGGTCGATGATTTTTTGGTCTTTGTTCGCTAACCGACAGGCCAGCTCACTGTATTCATCGTCGTGGGCAAGAATGATGATGTCGCTGTGCTTAATAAAATCGTTTATGTGCAGACTGCGCTTTTTATGAATGGCGGCACTGTTTTCCTTGTTTTCATCAAATTGGTATTGGCAGCTCACCAAAGGATCAAAGAAAGTCACATTAAACCCGCTGTCTGCTAATTTATGCAGGAGTCTTTCATTGGGGCTTTCGCGCATATCATCGGTGCCGGCTTTAAAGGTTAGGCCACAAATACCGATATTTTTCTCACCGGACTCTTTCACCATGGTTAACACGTGTTCGATGTGGGCATCGTTCGACTCTACTATGCCGTTGATAAGCGGAGTGTCTATGTCTAAGGATTTCGCCAGTTGTTTTATGCCGCGAGTGTCTTTGGGCAGGCAAGACCCTCCATAAGCGAAGCCTGGTTTTAGGTAATAGGGAGAAATATTGAGCTTGGTATCTTTGACAAATATGTCCATCACCTCTTGGCTGTCCACATGCAGGGCATGACATAGGCGGCCAATTTCATTTGCAAAACACACCTTAGTGGCATGCCAGGTATTGTCTATGTATTTAACAAATTCGGCGGCGGCAATGGTGGTGATGTGAATTTCAGCATCAATATCGGCAAATAGTTTTGACGCGATGGCGGCGCTATGGGTATCTATGGTGCCAATCAAGGTGATGGGCGGATGATAAAAATCATGAATAGCGGTGCTTTCTCGCAAAAACTCAGGGTTAAAGCACACGCCAAAATGACGCCCCCGTTCTTTACCCGAATACAGTTCAATAATAGGCAGTAGCTTTTCTTCAGTGGTGCTGGGGGGCACAGTGCTTTTAAACATAATGGTATGGAATTCTTTTTTCTGGCGTAACGCCATACCAATTTCTCGGCAAACCGCTTCTAAATATTTGAGGCTGCATCCGCCCTGATTGTCGCTGGGGGTGCCCACACTAATAATCGTAACGTCACTTTTAAAAACGGCGTCAATGATGTCGTGGGTGGCAGAGAGTTTGTTGTTGATGAGGCCTAATTGAATATCTTTTTCTAGGCCTTCCTCAAAGATAGGGGATATGCCTGAGTTAATGTTGCTCACTTTCTTTTTATCGCTATCAACCCCTATTACCGAATACCCCATTTTGGAAAAACAGGCACAGGTGACGGCGCCCACATAACCTAGTCCTATGACGCTAATGGTGGGTTTATGATGGTCAGGCTTAACGTATTCATCCAGCTCGTATACGTTTTGCAATACACTTTTAGCTGTGCTGCATGGATTGATGATGTGTTGGTTTTGTTCAGTCATGTTAATTACTCTGTGGTTGGTTGCTGTACCCAGAGTGACTCAAATTGCATGCCATTGAATTTAATTATCTTAAAAACGCTTTAAAATCAAGTGTTTGGCTGGGGGGCCTGTGACCGTTCAGGTTGGGACAGGTAACGTCTTCATTGCAAAATGCCTAATGTTTCGCAAATTGCGAAAAAAGCTTTTTCATTCTGCATGGTTTTTTTCACCTTGATCTTTTCAACTCTTGTTAGTTGGCTTATTTACGTAATAAAAACAAAGACATATGCCTAAATTTAGAGACTGGTATCGCTGTTGCAATAGCTGGGTATTAGTAGTTTGTACTGGCAGAGTAATATGAAGATCTCCAGGGAAAGACCCTCACAAAGACGTCATCACCGGGTAAGTACCCCCATAGATATCGTTATTGATGATCAGCTCTATAATGTGTCCGATTGGAGTTTGGGCGGCTTTAAAATTGATACCTGGATTGATAACGGTCTCACTCCGGGGGATGAGTTTGAGTGTAATTTCTCCCTGCCTTTTCAGGGTTTTTTTGTGGCCTTTAATATTAACCTGGTAGCCATTCGTGCCGACAGTGGTGTGTTGGCCGCCAAGTTTGTTGATTTAAGTGATCGACAAACCGAATTGTTAGAGCATTTTGTAGAAGAGCTATTACGGGGCAACATGACTTCAGTAGGAGATACAATTTTACGTATCGACTCCCCAGTAACCCCAGTTTCCACTGAGCCCGACCCAAATCCCAAGGGCGAAGTCCCCATAAAACGCTGGCCTGCCAAACTGCTCATCATGACCTCCATATATACCTGCGTAGGGGTACTGTTATTTACCTATATTTTATTCACTCTATGGGCCAATTTTTTATCTCTGGAAGTTGAAACCGGTGTGGTCACTGCTCCCATCGAAGCCGTAGTGTCGTCAACCGATGGCAAAATCAGAAAAGTATCGGCCAGCATAGATCAAATGATTCCCCAGGGTGCCCCCCTTATTGTTATTGAAAGCCCTGCCATTGAAGAAAATTTGGAGCGAGCGCGCATTAAAATAAGCCGCAATAAACTATTGCTGGAGCGCCTGCGCCAAGAGCGGGAAGTGGCCCTGGCTCAGATGAAAGATTTAAAGGGTTATTCCAATTTGAAATACGAAAAGCTGGAATTACATGTGGATACCCTTAGAAAAGAGGAACGCATGGCGCACTTGCAGGACGATCGTATGTTGGAGCTTTTCTATCAGGGGTTTGCCTCCAAACGGGATTCCGATGTGGCCGCGAGCGAACATGCCAGTATCAAGCGGGAGGTATTGTCGGCGGTAAATGAATTAAACGAGCAAGGCCGTGCGTTACGTAGCCTTGAACACGGCCGCTATTTTTCAGGTAACCGTTTTGAAATTGATATGAATAACCTTAATGCTAGGATTGATCAGGTTAAAAATAACATCACTATGGATACTCAGGAATTGTTGGCTCTTTATGAACATAAGGAAGATCTAAATCTATATGCACCCACTAGCGGGCGCTTGGTGGAGTTATTAAAACACCCTGGCAGTGCCACCAAGCGAGGTGAAACTATTGCTATTTTTGAACGGGATGAACAACGTAAACTAGAAGTGTTTCTTACTCAGCAAGAAATATTGGCCATTAAACTCAATCAAATGGCCCGGGTGTATTTTACCTCCATTGATGTGGCAGTGGATGCCATTGTCACTAAGATTGACCGCGCTTATAACTCCATCGATTCATTAGACACCAAATTTACTTGGCACGATAACCAGGAACGAAATTCAAAAGTCACTTTAAGTTTTGTAGGTCTAGAGGATCACCACCACTTAAATAGAATCACACCGGGCTTACCTGCGGTGGTAAATTTCCCCAACGTGAGTATGGGAACTTTAGGGGATTTTATTCGTTCTTTTAAAGTTCAAAGTAAACCCCCTTCTAACAATGGTAATGCTTATGGCCCAACTATCTAAAGATAGCCGTTGCTTAAAAAGCGGCTCATTTATTAGTGATACCCCTAAAAAATGGGTGTTTTCTGCCTATTACAAACTATTTGTATATATGAGCCTGTGTTACATATTGGTGATTAACGTGCCCAATATTATTTGGGACCCGGTATTAATGCAGGTGAGTTTAGTAGTGGGTAGCATAGGTATTTGGCGTTATTCGTGGTGGTTTGTGCACGTGGTGCGTGCCGAGATTTACGCCCGGGTTCGTTACCCTAGGATTCGTTATGAAGCCGACAAGGTTTGGAATGACGGCTGGCGTCCTCCTCATATGCATTTCATGATGACCACTTTTATGGAGCGCCGTGATACCACAGAGTTAGTGTTGAACAGCATCTTAAGAGAAATCAGAGAAACCAAATTGCCCACCACCATCTGGTTAGGATCGGGTGATCGATACGACGAAGACATCATGATGCAATACCTTCGTCAGTATGGACGGGACTTACCCGTGGAATTAGTATTTATTCGGCAAAATGTGTCGGGTAAACGTATGGCAATTGGTTTGGTACTGCGTGCCATGAGTCGTCGCGGCATAGGCCGTGACGACATGGTGTGTTTCATGGATGGTGATGCCATTCTGGCACCAGGTATCGTGCAAAAATGTACCTCAGTATTTGCCATGGACCCAGAGTTACAAGCCATTACCACCAACGAAGAAGTATTGTGTTTTGGCCCTAAGTGGGTGGGTATCTGGCTCACCATGCGCTTTGCACAACGGCGTGTGGCCATGCAATCTCATGCCATGTCTAACAAGGTATTAACCCTTACTGGGCGCATGTCTGTATTTCGCGCTAATCATCTCACTCGTTATGAATTTATTCGTAAATTGGAAGCCGATCATTTAAAGCACTGGTTGTGGGGTGAGTTTCGGTTTTTATCAGGTGACGATAAAAGCACTTGGTATTATATGCTTACCCAGGATGCCAAGATGCTCTACATTCCCGATGCCATGGTGTACACGGTAGAAGAGGTGGAGGGTTCAGGTTTAGATCGCATGACACAAAATTTTCGTCGTTGGTCGGGAAACATGTTACGTAATGGGTCTCGTGCGTTAGCCTTGGGGCCTAAAAAAGTGGGTTTTTTTATATGGTGGTGTGTACTGGATCAGCGCATCGCCATGTGGACCATGTTAGTGAGTCCGGTGGTGGCCCTCACTGCCAGTGTGGTGATTCAACCCGCTTATATTTTATCGTACTTTGTATGGATTTTATGTTCGCGCATGGCTTTGTCATTATTTTTGTACCGCTACACCGATCAAATTTATATTAGCTTCCCCATTATTTTGTACGCCAATCAACTGCTTAATGCATCGGTGAAAGTGTACTGCATTTTTAGATTATCCAAACAGCGTTGGACCAATCGTGGTAATCAATCGGCGGGCATGGGGGACGGTTTGGATGAAAAAATTAGAAACGGCATTGCCTCCTGGGTGACGGCCGTATGGGTGGGCGCGTTAGTGATGTTTGTATGCTTGTACTGCGACATCCTTCACGTGCCGTCTTATCAGAATTTAATGGCCTACTTCACCATATGAGTAAGCCCGTTAAAAATTAGTTTTTAATAATGTGCCCACACTAGGAGCGGGCACAGATTTCAGGGAAGGCTGCAACAGGAGACATTGTTATGTCACAGGCAGTTAAAACGTTAATAGGTACTAATGAAGCAGACACCATAACCGGTGGCGCCGATCACGAAGTCATCTCTGGCTTAGGTGGAGAAGACTCCTTGTATGGCCAAGGGGGCGGTGACACTGTGTGGGGCGGGTCCGGTGGTGACCTTATATATGGCCAGTTTGGTGAAGATATCTTGTATGGGGGGGGAGGCCCCAAGGTACTGAATATGAGCCAGCTTTCCATTGGTGAGGACTACACAGGTTCGGTGACATTCGAATTTGAAAGTGCCGGTTACCGTAATACTTTGGGCAGTTATAAGGTGAGCGAAGATGGCACTATTACCGACATTGAAATACATTTTCCCAATGCCAGTTTGCAAGGCTCCGGAGGCGACTTAATAAGCGGCGTATCTTCCAGTGCCCTTGATTTAAATGCCGGCGATCAAATTGGATTTTTTATTGTCTCTAATGGCTATAGCGTAAACGGCGGTTACTCAGGTATCGATTTTTCGTCCGGTACTTTAAGTTTTGTGGATGGAGATGGTAACGATGCCACCATCACAGACAGCAATCCTACCCTGTATTTTACCGCCAGCAATGGCACCAGCACTCAAATCAATACCAACCTGTATCATTCGGCCGCCGGCTCCGACGGGGTAGATTACAGTTTGAACCCGGACAGCCTGGATCATACTGTAGGGATTTTAAACCCATTTGAAGGGCACATCACATTAGGTTTCGAAGACTTATATAACGGCGGCGACCTGGACTTTGATGATTGTGTTTTTACAGTGGATATTGGTACCAGCAACGCCCAGGTACTAAACGGCAGTAGCTCATCGGGCAGCAGTAATTCAACCAGCGGCACTCCCAATGAAGATGATGAAATTCACGGCGGAAAAAGTGATGATCATATTTATGGCCGCGCCGGAGACGATCTTTTATATGGGGATGACGGTAACGACACCATCGAAGGGGATTCGGGTGATGATGTGGCTCATGGCGGTAAAGGGGCAGACATTATTAATGGTGGCAAAGGCAACGATACCCTCAATGGAGACAGTGGCCACGATACCCTTAATGGTGGTTCCGGCAGCGATATTCTAAGTGGTGGTAATGGTTTTGATAGTTTAAGTGGTGGCTCAGGAGCCGACACCTTATCTGGCGGTAAGGGCGGCGACACATTATCCGGTGGCAGCGGTGACGATGTTCTCAATGGTAATACTGGCAGCGATACTCTGGATGGTGGTTCAGGCAACGATGAACTTAATGGTGGGGATGGCCACGATATCTTAAACGGCAGCAGCGGTGAGGACGTGCTGAATGGTGGTAAGGGAGCCGACACCTTAAACGGCGGCAACGATGCCGACACTCTGCAAGGTAATACCGGCAACGATATTCTTAACGGTGGAAAAGGGGATGACATATTAATGGGCAATGCCGGTAATGATGAAATTAATGGCGGCTCTAATAATGATGACATCAGTGGTGGTAGCGGACAGGACAACCTGGATGGTGGTTCGGGTGACGACCTTATCAATGGCGGCTCAGGTCAGGATACCCTGCATGGGGGCTCGGGCAACGACATCCTTAATGGTGGCACCAGTCAAGATACTTTAACGGGTGGCAGTGGGGACGATGTCCTAAACGGTGACAGTGGCGTTGATACCTTATCGGGTGGTTCGGGAAGTGACACTCTGCATGGGGGAACCGGCGGTGACACACTAGCCGGTGGCTCTGGCAATGATACCTTGCACGGTGATTCTGGTAATGATGATTTGGCCGGTGGCAGTGGTGATGATACTTTTTATTCTGGTACCGGCAGAGATGACATTGATGGCGGCTCGGGTAGTGATACGGTGAACTATTCACAAACGGGTAGCATGGTGCAGGTAGATTTATTAAACAATAAAACCACTAAGGGGGATTCCGACTCGCTAAGCTCCATTGAAAATGTAGTGGGCTCTGCCTATGACGATAACCTGTATGGCAATGGTGTGAGTAACGTTATTTCTGGCGGGGATGGCGACGATGTAGTGCGTGGAGGTAAAGGCAGTGACACCCTAACGGGCGGGGAGGGATCCGATACCTTTTTCTTTAAGGAAAGTGACTTTAACGCAAATGACGTGATCACGGATTTTGATAGTAACGATGATTCATTTTTGTTTAATTTAAACGGTGACCAGGAAACAGACAATATTTCTGATTGGTTAAGTTTAAGTGACAACGGAACCCACACTACCTTGTCTATTGATCTGGATGGCGACAGCGTATTCGACTCCTTTGTGGAGCTGAGTAACGTCACGGGTCTCACGCTAGAAGACATGAGTGTATTGGTGTGATCTAGTCCTTTATTAAGTAGGTGTTCCTATGAAACGCAACATTTGGCAAAGTTTTATCTTGTTAATGGCCATGAGCCTGGTTACCAATGTTTCCATGCTAGTGGTGCCACTATTTAGCTTGCAAATCTTTGACCGAGTGTTGGGCAGTGGCAGCTTTGAAACGCTCTATATGTTGTTGGTTGCGGCCATCATCATTGGTTTGTTTCATTGCTACTTTGAATATCGCCGGCAATATATGCCGGCTATATTGCTGCAATATTATTTTGCACAAAATCATCAAAAAGCGGCGCTGAATTGCTGTCATGAATCAGACTCAAGCCTCTATGGCGAATTTAGCAAACTACTAAATGGCAATGTGAGTGGTTTGTTATTGGCGGCCATCGATGCCTGTTTCTGCCCGATATTTATTGGAGTGTTGTTTTTACTGCATATTAATTTTGCCATGTTAGTCACGTTCACTAATATTGTCTGTGTATTGATTTTTTATTTTCAATACCAAGCGTTGGGCAGGCATCAAAGCGAGCTCATGGCCAATCAACAGGGACAAGGTAAAAATATAGAAGAATTGGTGAGGGCTTCAAAAAACCTGTTAGCCGATAATCGCATTATAGGCTGGCTTAGCAACACTAAAGCTGACGAGTTGAATCAATCGGCATTTAAACTAAAAGTAATGGAAAACAGGTTCAAGGGACTGTTCCTATTAAATAAGTGGTGTTTGCAATTAGCGTTGCCCACTATGGGCGCTACTTTGTTACTAAATAATCAGATTACCAGTGGCGCGTTACTGGCCGCGCTTATTATCGGTTATCGAGGGCTCATTCCCTTTGAAGTTATATTTAATCAATGGCAGTTATCAGGAAAGCTAGTTGGCCTTTATAAAAAATGGCAGCAGCAATTAGCGGCACTTTCAAACCAGCCAAAAAAAGTACTGCCCATAACTCAATTGAGTGGAAAACTACGGGTAGAAGACCTCACTATCCATGCCAAAAATACCGATGCCTGCTTGTTAAATTCAGTGAGTTTTTCTATGGAGCCAGGAGAAAGTCTTGCCATTATTGGTGCCAACGGCAGTGGCAAGAGTTTGCTTGTCGATAGCCTATTAGGGGTTGGGCCAAATTATACCGGCCATGTCTATTTAGATGAATATACAAAATGCCATGTGGATGATTCTTGGCTTGGCGAGCAGGTAGGTTATGTGCCCCAAAACTTACTTGTCGCCACCACTAGCATTGCGCTAGCTATTTGCCGAAATCAACAGCGGGACAATGGGCGGATTGTAGATGTGGCTAAGCAATTAGCGGTGCATGACTTTATAGTGTCATTGCCCCAGGGCTATGAAACCCAGGTAGGCATGTATGGAGAGAGTATTCCACCGGGGGTGATGCAACGGCTGTTAATTGCCAGTGCCATATATCCCAAGCCTAAATACCTATTTTTTGATGAAGCGGATTCATTTTTGGATCAAGCGGGTCAGCAAGTCTATAAGCAACTCATTGAAACTATGCACAATAGCGGCACCACCCTGGTTTATGTGACTCAAAAGCGATCATTGGTGGATATGGCCCAAAGAGTACTGCTATTAGATAAAGGCAAGGTTTTTTACACGGGGGATGCACAGGGTTTGAACTTATCGCTAATCAGGGGGCAGTCATGAATAAATTTCCCATGAGAAAACTCACCTTGGAGGTGAGCGTGTTTTTTCTAATGCTGGCGGGTTTTTTAGGAGCCTGGTCCAGTTTGGCACCCTTATCTTCTGCCACTATGGCGCAGGGGCACGTGGCAGTTGAGGGGCATAGAAAGAAGGTGGTGCCCTTAGAGGCGGGAATCATCCAGCATATATTTGTCAAAGAAAATCAGCGGGTAAGGAAAGGGCAAATTTTGCTGCAGTTTAACAGTGAAGAAAGTCAGCAAAAATTATTGGAAACCCATAAACAGTTATTAAGAGTCAATCTGGATATTGCCCGTTTTGAAGCCCTGGCAAAACAAAAAGATATGGAGAAAGGATATGCACAGCTCGCATCCATACAACAGGAGGGCATTAAATCCCAATTGGCGTTTAGCAAACAATTACAGCGCTCACAGTTAAAGAACCACTTACAAAAGCAGCGAGTGATGGATCAAGAAGTGAAACAGTTGAAAACCGCCATGCAGTGGGATACCACAGTGGTTGATCAATTGAGAAAAAAGCTGCAAGTATTGCAAACCCAATACTTAAATATTAAACAGTTGGTGCTTAAAAGTTTTGCGTCTCAACAGGAGCTAAATACCCTGCATATTAAAATTACCAATGTGCTCACCGAGATGATCACCAAGGAGGCAGGCATTGCTAATCAGCAATTGGCGTTAGTGGCGTTAGAGTTAAACAAAGAGGCACAGAGTACCGCATTTTATAATGCCAACCTTGAGCAAATAAATGCTCTTAACTCGAAAAAATGGCAACTGGAGCAAAGGGTGAATAGCTTGAACTTAAAAGTCACACGCACCAGAGTGTTAGCACCGGAGGAAGGCAGTATCATTAACTTGCAGGTGCATACACAAGGAGAGGCCATTTCAAGTGGCGCCTATCTCATGGATATTGTTCCCCGTCAGGCACCCTTAGTGATCGAAGCCGAACTGGCGGCCGAAGATATTGACCTCGTGCAAGCAGGTAATGGTGCTAGGGTGCGCCTAACCAGTTATAATCAACGCCATCTAAACCCCCTTGATGCTCGGGTTACCCAGGTATCGGCAGATCGATTTCAGGACAAACAAGGGGCGGATGTGTACCGGTTATTACTGGAAGTAGATGCCCAAGCGTTAGCCCGTCAGCCAGATATAAAATTGTATCCAGGCATGCCGGTACAAGCCTTAATACTAGGTAAAGAGCGCAGCTTAATGAATTATTTATTAACGCCGGTGCTGGCCGGTGTCGAGCGCTCCTTAAGGGAGTGACGCAGCAGGGCTTGTGTGCGTTATATTTTGTGGCCTGATGATTTGTACTATGCCAATGTTGGCTTGGCTGGTTGGGCCCATCGGTTGATCAAACCGCCACCAATCAAGGGCATCGGTACAATTAAAGGCCGCGCTGTGACGCGCCCGGATGTAATAATTGCCCAGGTAGTGGGGCATGATAATTTTCACTCTGGCAGACTTCCACTTTGACTGACGCCTGTGAAGTTTTACACACGCTTGTGCACTGTGTTGAAAGTGAAGCCCTAACAGCAATTGATGTTTGCCCCACTGGCAGTGTTTGCAATGAACCTTGTAATCAAAACTCAATTCAAACACCCCACCCGTGTGAGTAACTAATTGATTACTTTGGCCATTAATTTTTACATTTTTCAGACTCAGTACCGGGCCCTTTTTGGAGTTCACAATGATCTCGCTCACCAGTGCTTCAATCACCCCTGTATCGCCATAGGGGGAGGGGGTCTGTGCTTGTACTGGGGCGCTGGCCAATAGCCATATCAATAGCACAATCCAAGGCATATTTTTTCCTTATTATGTCCTATCAAAGAGCTGTTCTAAGTATGGGATAGCTATCTAAGTTGTCAATCTTGGCTAGTCTTAAGGGATGGACATGGAAGATAATATAAAATGAAGCCGACCTTGGTGCTGGTGGACGATGAAGAAAACATACTTGAGTCCCTAAGGCGATGCCTACGGGCAGTTGATGCCCATATAGAAGCCTTTAGTTCCCCCATAGCCGCCCTTGAATACTGTAAGGCTAATGTTCCCACTCTGGTGATCTCCGATCAGCGCATGCCGCTATTACAAGGGTCGGAGCTGTTTAAAGAAATTAAGCAACTGGATAAAGATTGTCAGTGTTTTTTACTTTCCGCTTACCCTGATTTTGACGATATCACTCTGGCCTTTAATCAGGGGATTATAGACCGCTATATAGCTAAACCCTGGGATATCAAAGAGATTAGGTATCATGTAGACGAGGTATTAAAAAAAAGTGGCGAGGAGTCCATTAGTCAGCGGGACAAACAGTTTCATAATATCATTGCACAAAGCGATACCATGTATGAAGTGTTTAATTATGTACGCCGTGCGGCCAGCAGTAATGTGCCCATATTTATTCATGGTGAGACTGGGACCGGCAAGGAACTGATTGCCAAGGCCTGTCATTTGGAAAGTTTTCGTAAAGACCAAGATTTTATCGCAGTAAACTGTGCAAACTTCAGTGAAACACTTATGGAGTCCCAGCTATTTGGCCATAAAAAAGGCGCCTTTACTGGCGCTGTTAATGATCAGGCTGGTTTGTTCAGCACGGCTCAGGGGGGCACGCTTTTTTTGGATGAGGTGACCACCATTCCTATTACATTACAGGCAAAATTATTACGGGTCATTCAAGAAAGGGAATATTCACCCATTGGCAGCCACAAGGTTGAGAAGTTTGATGCACAAATTGTCACTGCCAGTTCTGTAGCACTGGAAGACGCAGTGGAGAGTGGCGACTTCAGAGAAGACTTGTTTTATCGTTTAAATGTTATTTATATACGATTGCCAGCATTGCGAGAGCGGGGCACTGATATCGAACTTATTAGTAATTTTTACCTTAAAAAATTTAATAAGGACGCCAACAAAAGCATTCTTAAGTTTTCAGACGATGCTAAAAAGCTCATGCATGAATATCACTGGCCTGGCAATATTAGGCAATTGGAAAACCTCATTCACAGCTCCGTTATTCTCAATGATGGGCCGGAATTAACTGCGAACATGCTCAGTAGTGGTATCAAATTAAATAAAAACTCCGCCGCTAATTTTAACCGGCGTCATAATAACGATTTGAAGGAAAGTAGTACCCTAATCCATGAGGATGATCCGGTACTCGACTCAAAGCCGCAGGCTGAGGTGTTTGAGATTAAACCCCTGTGGATGATGGAAAAAATATTCATAGAAAGTGCCATAAATAAATGTGGTGGTAATGTGAGTAAGGCGGCTGAATTATTGGAAATTAGCCCGTCGACCATCTATCGAAAGCAACAGTCCTGGCAGAAGTAAGCAGCGTGTATCAGTTAATAGTGATACCAGAATTTTTCATTTTTCATCCTGTTGCTCTTCTTCAATGGGTAGCATAATGGTAAATACCGTGCCATGCCCCACCTGACTGGCGACACTTAATACGCCGCCATGCTTCTCGATAATTCTGTGGGATATAGACAATCCCAGTCCAGTACCTTTGCCCACGTCTTTGGTGGTGAAAAAAGGGTCAAACAGTTTAATTAAGTCCTTGTTTTCAATACCAGATCCGTTGTCACTCACTTGTATTTGAATATAGTTTTCCATAAATGTACTGCTAATGGATATCTCGCCATTGTCCTTAATGGCATCGCTGGCATTTACCAATAGATTTAGTATCACCTGGCTTAACTCCCCAGGGTTGCACTTGTAAATAGGCAAGGGTGATAATGATTTGTTAAGGGTGCACTTGTATTTCAATTCGTTCCACACCAAGCGTAAGGCTATTTCAATAACTTCACTGTTTATATCAACGGGCGTTTTCTCAATATTATCCACACGGGAAAAATTTTTCAGGTCTTTAACAATATTTTTAATGCGACGGCTACCGTCAATAGAATCGGCAATAAGGTTATGCATGTCTTTAAGTGTGTATTCCATATTGGTGTCTTTTTTATAGTCTTGAATGGACTGCAATGTCGCGTTAACTTGCGGGTCATTCTTATTACTTAGCTGCTGTTCAAGCTCGTTGTATTTGGCCAAGAGTTGCAATATATCGTCTTTATATTCTGCAAGTACCTCCAGATTTCCCATGACAAATCCGGTGGGGTTGTTGATTTCATGGGCAACACCGGCGGCAAGTTGCCCCACAGATGCCAGTTTTTCACTGTGCAATAGTTGCTGTTGATGTTCAACCAGTTTGTCATTGAGTTCCTGTAGGGTGTCTTTGGCGTTACTAAGAGACTGCTCTCGTCGCATTACCTTGTCTACCATGGTCTTAAAATGATTTTCCAATTCATTTATTTCGTCAAACTTATTAATGGACGGGCTCATCTTTATCTTTTTCCCATCGGCCAATTCATTGGCAAAATCCTGTAATCTTTGCAGAGGACTAATAAGGAAAATGTAACCTAGTTTATTGGATGCAATGACAATGATGATGGATACGATGAATAACCAGAACATGATTGAAAGTAACAGCTTAAGGCGGGTATTCTGTAAGGTTTTTTCATCCGTGTTATAGGCCAGTTCAATATCCAAATTACCCACGTGAATGGTGTCGGTGACCGGGTGCTCCATAAGGCCTATATCAACTAATATTTGTTGGCCATTCTGTATTTGTATTCTGTGTTGTTTGATGTGTTGTCGAATGGCCAAATCCTCAACCAGGGTGGCGATAGGAATGTTGGCCTGCAGGTATCCTTCAATGTTATTTTGATAAAAAATCGGCGTAATAATTAAAACAATAAACTGATCGGTGCTTGCGTCAAATGCATAATGAAATGCGTCTGTCAGGGATGTGGATGTCTTGGGTGTAATAGAGGCGTGATGGCGATTTGGGTGGGTGGTGTGAATGATGGCCCCTGCATAGTCGAACAAAGTTAGTGGGACTCGACTTCCCAGCAAGGTTAATTCCGTCATTAAATCTTCAATATTTCCTTGGTTGGCATTGGGTTGCATGACGGTTTGAGTGACAAGGGGAAAACTTGCATATTCTTTTAATGCACTGCTTCTTAACGATAGATAATTTTCCAGCTCTCGAGCGATGCCCTGCATCTCTTGTTGTATGAAGTCCTGGCGGTTTTCTTTTACCAGGGCATCAACCTGAATAAATACCACCGCACAAATGGCCAACCCAAACATCATAGTGATGATGAATAGAAATACACTTAAGCCAGTAGAAAAAGACAGATGCCGATTTCTATTGCGATTTGAAAGGTTACTTTCTGTCGATGATGATTTGATTTTTATTGCCATAAAATGCCATTACCAGATCATCAACACTAAGCGCTTCATGGGCATCTGGGGTATTTATATCGTATGCTTGGAAGGGTTTGTGATATGTTTTAATGAGCCCTCTTACTGGGGTATTAATGTTCTCAAGCGCGGTTTTTAATAAGGCTCTGTTTTGGGCTGTATTACCCGTTAACAACTTACCCTTCAGTGCAGAAATCATAATGCGGGTTAAGTCGTAGGCGTGAATAAACCCGGTGGGGGCATTTAAATCCTCTTTGCTGTTAAGGGCTTCTGGCCAAATGCCTTGGGCGGTATCAAACACACCGTTACTAAATGCAGTGGGTTTTGAACTTACAAAAGAAAAGCGGGTTTGCAGGAATTTCAAATCGATTTTTTTTCGAAGATCATGATGAATAACGGCCGGAAAATCCCCTCCCGTGATGCCCCAGTGACTGCGAATGGGTAATTTTATTTCGTCGTTTAGATCCAATAATGCCTGTGCAATGATTTTTCCTTCATGGGCGTTAGCCACCAACAATATGGAATCGGCCCCGGATGCGGCAATCTTGCGTAATATTGTCTTTGCATGGTTCTTCCCAAGGTTCCAGTTAAACCATTGTGTTCCCGCGGGTTTAAGGCCATTTTTTTTAAGCGCCTTTACCATGGTCTTAAAATTAGATTTTCCCCAACCAGTATCTTCCAGCAACAAATAGGGTTTGTTGAACCCTTCTTTTAGGGTGCTTTCAACAATTACGCCCCCTGCTTTGGAATCATCCACAGATAAACGGTAGACCCAGTTTTCTCCCTTGGTATACCGGGTAATGGGCCCGGCGGCAGCCCAGGGGTCTAGTATGAGAATTTTGTTTTCGTTAATGTAGGCTAAATTTTCAAGCAGTGGAGGGGAGTGCAATCCACTGAATACAGCGATGGCTCTATCATCCTTAAGGTACTCCTCCAAATGTTTTTTACTGCGCACTGAGCTGCCGTGATGATCGCGAATGATTAGGCGCACTTCCTTGCCTGCCAGCTTGTTATCGACTTCGTGCAAGGCGGTGCGTATGCCCCGTTCGATGGCAATGCCCGACGCTTTGGCACCGGTTTGATCGGCATCCAGATACAAGTGGATATAATCCGTGGCTGTTGCATTAAGGCTTAACGCCAATAAACAGGCTGTTAGGATGCCATTAAAGACTAGATATCTCATAATTATGCCTATGGGATCGCGGTTGGTAATATGCTGCCCTACTACAAGCCTAGTCGGTAATTCCCAAATCACGATAGTCAGGCAATCTCTTGTCTGTTAACAACTTGAGTTAATGCCCTGCACTAAGCCCGACGGCTTGATGTAGCTTTGCCGTAGCAGTGTCTCAAATTTTCGACTACTCACCGCAGGGCTAATATAGTAACCCTGTATGAGGTCGCAGCCTTCATTTGTTAAGAACTCATATTGCTCAATGGTTTCAACCCCTTCTGCCACCACCTGCATGCCTAATTTTTTTGAAAGGCCCAGTAATAGATGAGTGATGGCGCAACTTTTACCGTCACTGGGCAGTTCTTTAATGAAGGATTGGTCAATTTTTAAGGTGGTAATAGGCAGTTGTTTTAAATAACTTAACGATGAATACCCTGTGCCAAAGTCATCCAGGGCTATGCCCACACCTATTTCCCGCAAGGCTTTAAGGGTTTTGATGCTGTCGCTCAAATCATTTATTAAGATGCTTTCGGTCACCTCAATTTCAAGCCAAGCGGGATCCAGTTGGTATTGGCCAATGAGTTCGCAAATACTCTGGAGCAATTGGGAGTCATTAAATTGCCTGGCCGATAAATTAACCGACAACCTGCATTGGCTGTGTTCATGCTTCCACCATTTGGCCAATTGTTTACAAGCTTGATGCATTATTCGTTGGCCAATGGGTAGGATCAGGCCATTTTGCTCGGCTATGTGAATAAAGCTGGCAGGTGACTGTATGCCCTTATCTGGATGTTGCCAGCGTACCAGGGCTTCGCAAGCGGTAATGACACCAGTGACGGGGTTGGTTTGAGGCTGATAGTGAAGAATAAACTCATCATTTTTCAAGGCTTCATGCAGAGCCGTCTCGGTTTGTAAAAGATTATTGGGCAGGGTGTTTTTCATGCTGTCGTAATAATGAAAACAGTTACCGCCCATGGACTTAGCTCGGTACATGGCGCTGTCGGCATGGCAAACTAATATGTCTGGGTTCTCGCCGCCAGTACGGGTGGTATTGATCCCTATGCTGGGGGTTGTATAAATGCAGTGACTGCCAATCTTAAAAGGGTCTTTAAATTGCGCTAAGATTTTGTGCGCAACGGTTTCGGCATCTTTATGGATATGTAAACTGGGCAAAATAATAACAAATTCATCGCCACCAAAACGAGCTAGGGTTTCCCCCTTACGCACCACGGTACTTAAGCGCTTCGATACCTCTATGAGTAAGGCATCGCCAATGGTGTGGCCCAGGGTGTCATTGATTATTTTAAAGCGATCCAAATCCAAAAACAGCACCGCCAGTTCCCGGTTGTCTCGTTTGCTTTGATAAAAAGCCAATTCAAGGTGATCGTTAAAGAGGCGCCGATTGGCCAAGCCGGTGAGCGCGTCATGATAGGCTTGAAATTCAATGTGGGCCTCTTTCTTTTTTTGTTCCGATATATCTATAAACAGGGCAACAAAATACGGTTCCTTATAACAGCCTTTTATGGACATGAAGCTGAGCCAAACGGGCAGAGACTTACCATCGCTTTTTTTACAAATTAGTTCCCCATGCCACTCTTCATTGAGGGGAAAGTTCGCAAGGTTATTATCGGTGAGTTCATCCGGGCAGTTTTCAAATAAACTCATGAATGTGCTATCCACAACCTCTTCACTGGAAAACTGCGTTAGCTTTCGAAAGGCCGGATTAGTGCTTTCGATACAGCCCTTGTCGTTGCAGATGGTAATGGCTTCGATAGTGCTTTCAAACAAATGGTTTAATTGCCGATTGCGCTGTATTAAACCTTGTGTGCTGAAGGCTTGGCGGATTTCTGCGCGCAATACCTCGTTGTTCCAGGGTTTTTCCAAAAATTTGTAAATCGCCCCTTTGTTGATGGCGTCACTCACCGAATCAAAATCGGTATAGCCGCTCAGTATGATGCGAATGGTGTCCGGGTATTTTTCTTTCACCTGGGCAAACAATTCAGAGCCTGTCATCTTGGGCATGCGCTGATCAGATACGATGACTTTAATTGTATTTTCCTGCAAGATTTTTAGGGCTTGCGCCCCTGAATCGGCAGTGAAAACCTGGTAGTTTTCTTTTCTTAATAAGCGGGACAATGACGTAGAAACACTGGGTTCATCATCCACTAATAGTAGGGAGTCCTGCATGGGTCACCTGGTTAAATAATGATCCGTTGATACAAGACTAGTCACCATTGTCACTAATGTCACGGGTAGTAGGTAGACTTAAACTTTATAGAAAAAATGATATTTAGCCCGTTAGCTTATATTCTATTTTAATGTCTTTAATGCCAGTTTAGGCCGCTAGCTTAGTGATAAATGGACTTAAAATCGGCAGTTTAATCAATACTAAAATATCTAAATTCGTTTTTATATTCACTGGTAATTACTCTCTAAAACTTGTGTGTTTATGAATGCCATATTTTGTGATTGGACTACACTTGGTATGTCACCATTATCACAAATGTCACCTAAAACGAGTCCTGTATGCTTGTGCACCAACCAACTAATAACAGCAGGCGAGTACTAAGCAGCGGCGACGTGGCCCGTTTCTGTGGGGTGCATTTTAGAACGGTGATTCGCTGGATAGAAAAGGGCAGTCTTAAAGCCCATAAACTGCCTGGCCGAGGCAATAACCGCATAGAAGAACAGGACTTTATCGACTTCCTGAAGAGTAATGATTTACCGATTCCCCAAGAATTTCTGAGTAATAACAGTCGTATATTAATCTGTGATGATGATGACGCCATGGCCATGGCCATCCAAAGGGTGTTAAAGCGAGCGGGCTTTGAAACCCTGATCGCCCACGACGGCTTTAGTGCCGGCAGTCGCCTAGCCAGTTTTAAACCTGCGCTCATGACGCTGGATTTAAGCATGCCCAATATGAATGGATTTGAGGTGTTGGCCTTCCTGGCAAAAGAGAAAATGTACCAGGATGTTAAAGTATTAGTGGTCTCAGCCATGGAGGATGAAAAGTTAGCGCAAGCGAAAGCCATTGGCGCCCACGAGTGTTTATCCAAACCCTTTGAAAATAAAGTTTTAGTGGCCACCGTTCATGAATTATTGGCACAGCAATAAGGTTTTTTAAGCCGACGCTTACCCGCTAACCTGATTGGAAATTTCCTGCTCCAAAAGATCAATCATCTGTAAAGAGGTTTTAATGCGCTTGGCCTGTTGGAAGAACTCTATGGCCTGTGGGTAACTCTTTTGAAAATACACTAACCACTGCTTGATGCGCCCAGCAGCAAACTTGTTATTGCCACAATCAATGGTCTCTTGAATCATCCACAACATGTCGTGCAATCTTGTGGGCCAATCCCCTATGGTTATTTCTTTGCCTGCCGCTAGGCTTTTTATTTGCAAGGCCAGGTCCGGGCTCGCCACGGCCCCACGGCCCAGCATAATATCGTCACACTCACTGACCTGTTGGCACTTTTTATAATCCTCGATGGTCCATATTTCGCCGTTGGCGGTGATGGGCACGCTCACCTGTTCTTTAATTTTAGCAATCCACTGCCAGTGGGCGGGGGGCTTGTACCCTTCCACCTTAGTGCGTGCGTGTATGCATAACGAATCAATACCGGCGGCTTCCATGGCCAGCGCGTTGTCCACCGCCTGTGACTTGTCTTCATACCCCAGGCGCATCTTGGCGGTTAACGGGATATGAGCAGGAATTGCTTCACGCATGGCTTTTAATATGCCGTAAATTTCTTGTGGGTCTTGCAGCAATACACTGCCACCGCGGTTGTGGTTCACGGTCTTGGAGGGGCAACCAAAGTTAACGTCGATCACCGGCGCGCCTAATAAGGCGCCGCGCCGGGCATTTTGTGCCATGAGTTCCGGGTCGCTGCCCAGCAACTGTAAATGTACTGGCGTACCCGATGGGGTTTTCCAATCGTTACGAGATTCCGGGCAAATACGGTGGAATACTCGGCTTGGCAGTAGTTGGTCACTGATGCGTAAAAACTCGGTGACGCAGTGATCAAAAGCACCGCCCCGAGTGAGGAAGGTACGCATGTGTTCGTCAATTAAGCCCTCCATGGGGGCTAGGGCCAGTTTCACTATTACTACCTACTGCTGCTGGGATAAAAAGTCGGCGCATTCTAACAGAGAAAGCAACCTATTTACTTGCTCAAAATATGCCCGAAAAAGGTGCTTAAAGTTGCCTAAACGCCCTATTTACAGTAAATTGGCGCGATAATTTTCTCTATGCTGTACAAGGTATAGACAAATTACGTTTTTGGTTAACTGTTGAGTGAAAGTTAAACAAAATCCTGCAATAAAAGAGGCTGTTTTAAAAGATCTCTTGGCAGGACCGTCCAGTTTTAAAAGGAGAGGATAATATGTCCCCTATTGTAGCTGACGGCCTAGGCTTATCGGCATTTGGCATGGGTACGGTATTTATATTTTTAATCGTACTGATATTCGCCACCACGATAATGTCAAAATTGGTAACAAAGTTCTTACCTGAAGCGCCCGCCGCTCCAGCGAAAGCAGCTGCTGTACCAACACAGGGCGTCGACCCACAGCTATTAAAAGTACTAGCTGCGGCCGTGAAAGAGCACCGTTCTCGCCAAAAGTGAGAATAGTGGCTTAATAACCGTACAAACGATAATTATTAAAAGGCCATTACAAATGACCGCAACGAAGAAATTAGGCATCACCGAGGTCGTATTACGCGACGCTCATCAATCATTATTTGCAACCCGCATGCGTATCGACGATATGCTGCCAATTGCTGAAAAACTAGACCAAATTGGTTACTGGTCTTTGGAATCCTGGGGTGGAGCAACCTTCGATTCTTGCATCCGTTTCTTGGGCGAAGATCCTTGGGATCGTATTCGCGAATTCAAGAAAGCCATGCCAAACACACCTCATCAGATGTTATTACGTGGCCAGAACCTATTAGGTTACCGTCACTATGCAGATGACGTTGTAGAAAAATTTGTAGAACGCGCTGCTTTTAACGGCATCGACGTTTTCCGTGTATTCGACGCCATGAACGATCCACGCAACCTTGAAACAGCGGTTAAAGCCGTTAAGAAACAAGGTAAACACGCCCAGGGTACGCTTTCTTATACTACTTCCCCTGTGCACAACATGGATGCTTGGATGTCTCTTGCCAAGCAGGTTGAAGATTTAGGCGTAGACTCTATCGCCATTAAAGACATGGCCGGTATCATCAACCCTTATGAAGTTTACGAACTAGTAAGCCGCCTTAAGAAAGAAACTGACCTTGAAGTTCAGCTTCATTGCCACGCAACAGCCGGCATGAGCGACATGGCTATACTTAAAGCCATCGAAGCCGGTGTTGACCGCGTTGACTCCGCTATTTCATCTATGTCTGGTACTTACGGCCACTCAGCCACTGAAACGGTTGTTGCTGCTACTAAGGGTACTGAACGTGATACTGGTTTGGACCTTCTTAAGCTAGAAGAAATTGCCGCTTACTTCCGTGACGTTCGTAAGAAGTACAGCAAGTTTGAAGGGGCCCTACGTGGCACCGATTCTCGTATTCTTGTGGCACAAGTGCCTGGTGGCATGTTGACCAACATGGAAAACCAATTGCGCGAGCAAGGTGCTTCCGACAAGTTTGACGAAGTACTAGCCGAGATCCCACGTGTACGTGAAGACCTGGGTCACATCCCATTGGTAACCCCAACGTCTCAAATTGTAGGTACTCAAGCGGTACTTAACGTATTAACAGGCGAGCGTTACAAGTCTATCTCTAAAGAGACTCAGGGCATTCTTAAAGGTGAATACGGCGCAGCGCCAGCACCTTACAACAAAGAATTGCAGGATCGTGTACTAGACGGCGCCGAAGAAATCACTTGTCGTCCAGCTGATTTGCTAGACAACGAGATGGATAAAATCATTGCCGACGTTGATGCGCTAGCTGCTGACAAGGGCATTAAGCTTTGTGCCGATAAGATTGACGACGCATTAACTTATGCCTTGTTCCCACAGGTAGCCCCTAAGTTCCTAGAGAACCGTGGCAACCCGGACGCATTCGAAGCCGCACCTAAGGGTGACGCAGAAGACACCTTCACTGTAAACGTAGACGGCAACGAATACGTAGTGAAAGTAGACGACGGCGGCGACGTGACGAACCTAGCACCGGTAAATGGCGCAGCACTAAGCTTTGGCGGCGCAGCAGCTCCTGCCGCGGGCGCAGCACCTGCAGCCGTTGGTGGTGGCGATCCTTTGGACGCCCCTCTAGCCGGTAACATCTGGAAAGTTCAGGTAGGCGTTGGTGAGCAAGTTGCAGAAGGCGACGTTGTGATCATTCTTGAAGCCATGAAGATGGAAACTGAAATTCGCGCAGCTAAAGCCGGTACTATCGGCAGCATCAGCGTGAAAGAAGGCGACTCTGTGACTGTTGGCCAAACTCTGCTGACCATCGCGTAAG
>Ga0209290_1000316_pt1 | contig 40451 bp, 43 predicted proteins | sample EN1Hudsemesocosm_2_FD_184632 | JGI IMG/M metagenome (GOLD analysis project Ga0209290, IMG submission 184632) | Methane-oxidizing microbial communities from mesocosms in the Hudson Canyon - EN10B Hudson Canyon (SPAdes) (version 2) | ecosystem: Environmental > Aquatic > Marine > Cold seeps... | reverse complement strand
AGGTCAAAATATGAATGCTCCAGATGTACGAAAATCCAGAAAAAGTTTAATGCTACTATTATCTGTTTTCATCATACCTATAGTCATGGCTAAACTTGCTTTAGATAACGATTGGTTTAATGAAGGTGTGACGAATAGCGGTACTTTAATAGAGCATGAATTAACAATTGCTGAGCTAGATTTAACCGACGAAGTTTTGCAGAAAAAATGGCTGATTATTTCTCAAATACCTGAAAACTGTCCTGTTTTGTGCAAACAAGCTTTATATGGCATTAATCAAACATTTATATCCTTAGGGAAGGAAATGAAAAGGGTCATACCGGTTGGCTTATACGTTTCAAACTTAGATAAAGCATCACTAGGAAATTTGAAAGCAGGTGTCTGGAAATTTAACCAAGTGACGACTAATGTGAAAGAACAATTAGACCCTGCCAAGATTTATGTCGCAGACCCACTAGGCAACATTATTTTAGAATATTCGCAGCCTACGACTGACCAAGAAGTTCTTGCCTTTGGTAAAGCGATGCTGTCTGATTTACGCAAGCTTCTCAAGTACTCCAGAATTGGTTGAAAATTGAGTTAGCTTGCTTGTCGGGCATTTGACTGTCCGACCAACATGCTTCCGTCTTCAGTAAAGGCCAACACTATCTGTGCTGCGGGTCGGTTATCGTCAAACAAGTAGCTGTACTTCTGTACGATCCGGTCTTGGTCAGTTTGGCTTCGAGCGGTAGATATTTCATCTCTAAATGCAGCGCCTTCCATCATGCCTGCGTAATGGCTGGCAAGCGCCGCAGTGGTACTAAGCGCTTTCTCTACTTCAGGGTGTTCTGCGAAAGCTTGTTTTAGTTCTGAGGCGTAAGGGTAATCAGCTGGTAATACTAGCTGTCCAGCCCCATCAAATTCGATTGTAGCGGGTGGTGAAGGAATATTGTATTCACTCATAAGGTCTTTAAATTTATCTTCAGAATACTTAGATAGTACTTCCAGATTGTGAGCGGTAGGCAGCAGTAATGGCACATCCATTAAGTTGATAGCCGCTTGAGAAGGAGGACGGGTCGAAAAGTAATCATCAAGATCCATTTTTTGGTGACCTTGATTAGTATCCATTGCCAACAGCTTGCTTGAATCAACCTCTGTTTCAGCGTTCGTTTCAACTGAAGACATCACATTAGAAAAATCATTTGATTTTACCGTCTCTGATGAAGCCTGGTTTGTATTTGGGTAATAATTAGAGATTGAATTATTGGCGTCATAAACTTGCATTATTTTTAGTCCAATTAAATTGTTAGTATTATTTAAAGGGTCATAGCAAGATCTGATCCATAACCTGAAATACCACTGGCAGTGTTAAAGGTATGTAAAAATTGAAATAAGCGTTAGTGGTGGTCGGGTGATAAAAAATTTAGCGGCAAGGTTTTGCCGCATTATAAATATTAAAGGGTGAAATATATTAACCAAATAGAGTGTTATAAGTAGGGAAGGTAAGTTGTGTGATGCCCTATATTATTTACAATATTGAGCATCACACAACTTATTCGCTATTTGATACCTAGCTTCAAGTAAAAAATTAGCAGTTCAATTTTGCCGCTAAAACTTCTACTTTTTTAATGCTAGGTGCTTCAGATAGTAACTCTGCCGCATTTGCCAAGAGTGCCGTGGCGATGGGGCCTGCGAGATGAGCATCTCGGTCGGCATCATTAGCAAAGGCATCAAAAATACCGAATGTAGATTCATCAATTTTTATTGCAAACCATATCGGTGTAAATTCCTCTTCATTTGCTAGTTGTAAGGCGCTTTTCAAAAAGTCTTCTACGGCTTGTTCTTTTCCTGCTTTAGCTTTAACTGTTGCGAGTATTGCTGTGTTTAACATTATGCTTTTCCTATCTTGGTTGGTGAAGACAGTATATTAATCGTATGCTAGTATTGCCTGTAGTGGCGATAACGCCAATATTATAGGTGAACTCGCCATGCTTATTTATGTCGTCGTATTAGAAGGTGTTTTTGATATCGGTCTTTCTTCATTGATGGATGTAATAGGCACCGCCAATGAATTAAACCCGGCAGATCAAAACGCTATTCAGTTGGATGTCCATTTAGTCGGTGTAAAACCTAACGTAAAAACTGCGCAAGGTTTAAAGGTACCTATTCGTTTAGCTTCAGAATTAGCACTAGAGCTACCTATGCCAGATGTAGTGTTGATTCCTGCATTGGGCGCTAAAATGCCCGCACCACTTTCAGATGCATTAAAGCGTGAAGATGTGAAAGCGTTTTGTGACTGGATACAACAATGGTCGATGGCAGGAGCAACAGTGGGCGCTGCATGCACAGGTACGTTTATTCTGGCAGAGACGGGATTGTTAGATGGCCAACGCGCAACAACTTCTTGGTGGTTGTCATCGCTATTTCGTACGCGCTATCCATTGGTGGATCTTGATGAATCGCACATGTTAGTAAACTCATCAAATTTTACAACAGCGGGCGCAGCAATGGCGCATCTTGATTTAGGCTTAGGTGTCGTGCGGAAGGCGAGCCCATCTTTAGCATCGTTATGCGCGCGTTATTTATTAATTGAACCTCGGTCGTCACAGGCTGTATTTATCATTCCTGATCATATTGCCCATACAGATCCATTAGTTGAGCGTTTTGAGCAATGGGCACGCGCTAACATTGCATTAGGTTTTTCGCTCACTGATGCGGCACGCGCTATTGGTGCAAGTGAAAGAACTTTAGGTAGACGTTTAAAGTCGGTATTGGGTAAGTCGCCACTGGCATATTTTCAAGACTTAAGAGTAGAACGTGCTGTGCATTTATTACAAACCACAAATGATAGTGTCGAGCGTATTGCTGAGCAGGTGGGTTATTCCGAAGGGGCAACCTTACGCGACTTATTACGAAATAAATTAGGTAGAGGTGTGCGAGAACTTCGAGAACGGCATGTGCGGTAGCGGCTGTTTATTCTTTCTCATTATCTAAGGTAGAAGAAACTTTACGGGTCGATAGGAGATCACCTGTTCCCGCACCACAAGCGATGATCGTACGCATTGCATCAGAAACAGCAACATCTGGACAGAGTGTTACTTGCTCTTCAGTGACATGATATATATTACCCGACGTAGGGTTAGGGCCTGTAGGCATAAATACGGTATATCGACCATCATCGTGCTTACTAGTGACAATCGCAGTCACTTCTGTTTCGTTACTAAATAGTCTTACAAGCGCTACCTCGCCATTTGCGAATGGGCTCTTATTTGCATCGCCTAAGAACTGCCCAACGATGTCTTTTATCATTTGATAGCCTGGTGCGTATTTGGCCAACGGGCTATCAAATTTAGAATGAAACCATGCACCGCCCGCCGTAGATACGAACCATCCAACAGCAAAACACAGCCCAGCCATCCCAACAAGAACGAGAGTGTCGGCAAATATTTCTGGCATGCCGATAACCTTAGTTACTAAGTTAGTTAACGGTTGAATAAGGTCGGTGACTAGCTTGTATAGCCAACGAAACCCCATCATCAACAATGCGACGGGTAAGAGAATTACCAAGCCACCAAGCAGGGTTTTTTTAGCGAATTCTTTCTTATCTATCTTTTTCATTTTAAATCCTTATAAATCATAAAAGAGTAGGGCTTCTGTTATCTATAGTGCCATAAAGTGCATTAAGGAAACCAGCGCGACACTCTGGGGTTAACCGAGGCGTAGATATAAACTTTTTTATTAAATTAGTTTTATATATTCGTCTGATAGAACCCAAAATAATGTTTACTAGCTTTTGGGGGGAATAATGAACATACACAGAACTGGTAGTTAGAATGTACATTTACCCTGTAATATGGGCTCTTGTGAGAAATGCTTTTGCATAAAATCTCGTAAACATTTTGCCTTCGCATTTAATAATTTTCCACTAGGCCATACTGTAAATATGTCTCGTACCGGACCACACCATGGGCTTAGTATTTGCTGCAATGTTCCTTTGTTCAATTCTACGATCACCTCGCTAATAGGCAACAGAGCAATACCAATAGCATCACAAGCAAGCTGGCTAGCAAAACGAATATCATTTACTGACGTTGTATATTTAGGGTGTAGTTGTACTTGTTGCTGAGTTTTACTATTAGTTAATTTCCATGCAGGTAAATTGTGAACACCTATTATGCGATGTTGATGCAAATTATCTAGAGTCGATGGCACACCTTGTAATGACAAGTACTCTGGCGAAGCAACTAGTATGGTACTTATCTTACCTAGGCGTTTTTGGTATAGCAGAGAATCGTTTTGTGGGCCTATTCGTATTGCAATATCTGCTTGTGCGCTTATTACATCTTCAGTTGTATTGTTTAGTTGCAGTTCTAGTTGGATATCAGGATATGCGCTAATAAATGCAGACCATGCAGGCTGTAATAAGCCTAATGAAATGTTAGTGGGTGCCAATACTTTTAATGGGCCACTGAGTTGATGTTGGTCAGCATTAAGAAACCTTGAAGTTGTTTCAAACTGCTGCACCAAATTGGCATAAGCCTGAAAGTAAACCTCCCCCTCTTGAGTCAAATTAAACTGCCTCGCAGAGCGATATATCAGTTGGCTACCTATGTGAGCTTCCAGCTTTTGCAAACGACGTGTCACAGTTGCCGCCGGCAACTGTAAGTGTTTTGCAGCTGCCGCTAATCCTCTGAATTGAACTATATGTATAAATAAAGCGATGTCATCAATCATAATTACAAATATGGAATCTATGGTTGCATTAGTGTCTGTATTTCTAAAAATAACAATTGTATAGACTTATTCAATATTGTTAAACACAGCAAAAGTGAGAACTTATGAATGAGTTATGGATTAGTGCAGGTATTGAAGTGATTGACGGCAAGGATATTAAACAGGCTAGAGAAGCCTTGAATAATTTGGCCGTTGCAACTCGTAAAGAACCTGGGAATTTCAAATTCAAGGTATTTCAGCAACTGGAAAAACCAGCAAACTTTACTTTGTGGGAATGCTGGGATGACGAAAATGCGCTACAGCAACACTTCGCAGCAGCTTATACGAAAGATTACCTAGCTCAAGCATGGACCAAGTTGGTTTACATCGAACGACTGCAAATTACAGAACAGAAGTTAAATGAGGTAGAAGCATGAAACAGCGGCTTGTTTTTTCGCTACTTATGTCGTTTATCTTGTCTCTGTTAATGACATGCTGGGTTACTTGGATCAATCTTGGTTGGAGCCAAGAATTCTACGCACAATGGTTTCATGCTTTTTTATTAGCTTGGCCTGCTGCGGCATTAATAGCATTTATCTGTAGTCCTGCAGTTCAGAAATTAACCTTGAAAATCACTCATTAGCTTGTATCTCTAGAAGGAATTCCAATATGAATATTCATCGACATAATTATGAAGCCCTAGGCTTACCATTAGGGCCCTATGTTCATTCAGTTACACACCAAAATACACTCTATACATCTGGCTTAACGGCATTTGGTACGCAAGCAGAGTGCGGTACTATTAGTGAGCAAGCCCAAGCTATATTTACTCAACTTGAGGTAATTGCAGAGCAGCGGGCTACATCGTTACAAGATCTCATTAAAGTCACAATTTTTGTAACTGATTTAACCGATATAAGTAAATTAAGGCTGTTTTTATTTGAATGTTACGGTGCACACTTACCAGTAAGTTCGTTAATTAAGATCGATTCTTTGTTTACACCAGATCTACTTATTGAGATAGAAGCTATTTTCGCTTTATAGCAATGGAGGCGAACCCATATCATTGTTTGAAGCGATATTTCAGACCTCAGAATCTGCAAAAACTTAGTTTAGAAATCTAGCCAAAACTAAAAGAATTTGGCTGCGACCTAAAGCCGTGATGGCGGCTCACTTAGTGTAAAAAAGTTTGACTAAGTGAGCTAGTAGCATCAGAGACTATTCCGCCTTGTTCAACAAACCACCTCTTTTTTAAAGTCTATCGAAGTTCGTTTTTTTCCTATTAAGACACCTCAACGTTTTACAGAAGCTTTCTCTAATTAAGGTGTACTGTTAATTCAACCACAACAAGCTATTATGATCAGAGTTGGCCGGATAACCTAGGTGAGTAGTGCTTTCTAATTGCGGTGCCATTAGCAATGTGAAATTGGATTAAGATCATTAAGTCAGTAAGGCCAGTTACTAATAAACGAGGGAGTGTCATGACTGTAATGCAAATCGTCTATTGGCTTATCGCCAGTATAGGAAATTTTAGTGCTTTCAATTTTTGGAGTCAGTCAGGCAGTGCGCTTAGTGTGTTTCTGTTTTTCTCATCACTAAGCTATACCGTTATTGGTTTTTATGACCTAAAAATAAGCCCTCACAACCTAAATAGGCTTTACCCTGTGGTTGCTTACATCAGGTACTTTTTGGAGTCGTATCGAGTAGAAATTCAGCAATACTTTGTCGCCAACGATACCGAAGAGCGTCCCTTTAATCGAGAGCAAAGATCATTGGTTTACCAAAGATCCAAAAACGTACGAGATACCATCGCTTTTGGGACTCAACAAGATCTTATGGGAAATAATTACCTTAGTCTCTGGCATTCTCTGTCACCTAAAAAAATTACGGATGACGCAAAGAGAGTTTATATCGGTGGGCCCGATTGCTCGCAGCTCTATGCGGCATCATACCTGAATATATCCGCTATGAGTTTTGGATCGCTCAGCTCTAGGGCAATAGAAGCATTGAACTTAGGTGCCCAAAAAGCAGGTTGCTATCACAATACTGGTGAGGGCGCAGTCAGTCCTTATCATCTCAAACATGGAGGCGATATCGTATGGCAAATCGGCACAGGACTATTCGGTTGTAGAGATAAAGAAGGAGGCTTTAGCCCAACACTATTTGAAAAAACAGCAAGCTTGCCCCAAATAAAAATGATTGAAATTAAACTATCTCAAGGTGCAAAGCCTGGGCACGGAGGTGTTTTACCTAAAGTAAAAATCACCCGCGAGATAGCCAATATTCGTAATGTCCCTATGGACCAAGACTGTATTTCTCCTGCAGTCAATCCTGAGTGCACAACGCCTATTGCTTCGCTCTTATTCGTACAGAAACTGCGCATGCTTAGTGGCGGAAAACCGGTTGGTTTTAAACTTTGTGTCGGTAATCCAGCAGAATTTCTTAGCCTATGTAAAGCGATGTTAGAAACAGGTATTACGCCCGATTTTATAACTGTAGACGGAGCCGAAGGTGGCACTGGTGCAGCTCCTGTAGAGTTTAGCAACCGTCTGGGGATGGTCTGCCTTGAAGGCGTTTATTTTGTGAATAATGCTTTAGTGGGTGTTGGGTTAAGAGATAAAATTCGTATTATCGCATCGGGTAAAACTGCATCTAGTTTTGACTTACTTACTAAGATCGCCGTCGGTGCCGATATTGTTAATGCTGCTCGCACCATGATGATGGCACTAGGTTGCATCCAATCACGTCACTGTAACACTAATCACTGCCCCACAGGCGTAGCCACTCAAGATCCAGCACGTTCAAAAGCCATAAACGTTGTCGAAAAAAGTGAGCGAGTTAAAAATTTTCATCACAATACATTGAAAAGCTTCTATGACCTGGTTGGAAGTATGGGATTAGATTCCCCATCTAAACTAAAACCCCAGATGGTTAAAAGGCGTTCTCAAAATGGTTTATTAATGCCTGTAGGCAGTTTTATTGCACCGCTGAAGCCCAATGCTTTGCTAGACGAAAATCACGCAGGTAAGCCTTGGCAGCAATGGTGGGAGCGTAGTCGTGCAGATCAATTTTATGTAGAAGATCACTATATTGAAGAGTAGAGGGTTAAATAAGAGTAAGTTTTGAACCAAACAATGCTTGAGCGTTTTATTTTCGACCTGAAACGAACATACATGCGAATAAGGTTTAAAGGAGTCTTAAACCTTGATTTACTAACACGTAAAAATGTTACTCTGACCACAAATATTATAAGTAATGACAAGGTTGTTTAACGTGAATGCGCTTACTTTAAAACTTATTGCTTGTACTACTTTCGCCTTATTAGCATTTGCGGGAAATTCTATTCTGTGTAGGTTGGCTTTGGGTGGGAATTCAATAGACGCTGCCAGCTTCACAAGTATCAGGTTGTTATCTGGGATAGTTGTACTGGCAGTAATATTAAAAATGTACAGAAGAAATGACCAGTCAGTATCTAAGGGGAGTTGGTCAACCTCCTTTATGTTATTCCTCTATGCCGTGACATTTTCCTTTGGTTATATTTCTTTAGACACCGGCACTGGTGCTCTAATTTTATTTGGAACGGTTCAAATTACAATGATCCTTGCTAGCTTTATTTCCGGAAATAAACTTCATTACTCTGAGTGGGTCGGGATGATAATGGCTTTTTTTGGGTTTGCTTATCTAGTAGCGCCTAGCCTTGCATCACCTTCGTTAATGGGATTTATACTCATGACGGTGTCTGGTATAGCGTGGGCTCTATATACGCTTCGAGGTAGGGGATCAATGAATCCTATTGTTGAAACTGCATATAATTTTTTACGCACTTTTCCATTTGTAATCATTTTAATTGCTATTACATTCCAAAATGCTAACTTGTCTCAACAAGGTGTCTTGCTGGCAGTATTATCTGGCGCCATAGCCTCAGGAGCGGGTTACGCTGTTTGGTATATTGCACTACGGGGTCTTTCGATTACACAAGCGGCTGTTATTCAGTTGTTTGTTCCTGTAATTGCAGCTATCGGCGGTGTCATTTTCGCAAATGAAATAATTTCTATTCGCCTAGTGTTGTCATCTTTAATGGTTCTTGGTGGCATACTCATCGTGGTGTTTGGAAGGTATTTTGTTCGGTTGGCGACAAGAATATAACTAAGCAATCACAAGAACTCTTGGGCTGGATGTTGTGGGCTCCAAGGTGATGACACGTAGAAGAAGCTTTAGACATTCAAAAAGGTTTAACCTTGGCAATTTCTTCTTTCAAGCGCTTTTGGTATTCATCCTTGTCATTTATGTGGCTAAGCTCTGCATAAATGCGTTGTAAATCAGCTTTATATTGTGTCATTTTTTTTGCATCTTCATTTAAGAATATCGTGTAGGACTTCATCGACCAGCCCCCAATAAATAGAAAAGGAAGGGTTAGTAACGATAGCGTGTGGAGTAAGAATACTACTAGCCACTTTAGTAAGCCTAATGCAGTTACTTGTGTTTTTAGAGGGAGGGTGAGTGCGTTGCTCCAAGTTGAATAATGTTTGCGCATTGCTTCCCAAGCTTTGGCTTGCCCTACCTTTGATAAGGTAAACATAGCATTAATGTCGTAGTCTTTATCGTTATCTAAGCGAACACGCATTCAAGCTCCATATATCATGTTTTTAGGGGTACCTTTCATGGCTAAAGTGCAAAGCTCAAGACTAGATTCACCACCAGTACAAGCATCAATACAAATAAGCTCACAAAAACGAGCCCGGTGATAATAAAATGACTGGCTTTACCGCGTGAAAAATCACGGACTAAATTTTCTCTGCTTTGTACGCCGATTAAGGCCCATAAAACACTCTTAAATGTTTGAAGCAGCGTGAGTGTTTTTTGGCCCTCTGAATTAGCCGTTGTGTCTTGTTGCTTGTTGGAAGTGTTGCTGGTCATTGATCAATTCTCTCACTAGGTATGCGTAAGGATATGACTGTGTTGCAAACTCAGTATGCCTGTTTTTTTTTCAATATGCTTGTGAGTATTTATCTGACAAGCATTATTGAATTTATGAAGAATCGTACTTATGAAGAATCGTACTTATGAATGATCGTAACAAGCCAACTTAATATTTAGTTTTTACCAAGCAGTTTTTTTAACTAAATAAACACCGCACTCAATATGGTGTGTGTAGGGGAATTGATCAAACAATGCAAAACGTTGAATGACATGTGTTTGGCTTAATATCTTAAGGTTATCTTCTAAGGTTTCAGGGTTGCATGAAATGTAGATGATGTTGGGGTATTGGCTTATCATCTTGCAACTATCATCATCGAGCCCAGAGCGGGGAGGATCAACAAGTACGGTACCAAAGTCTGCTTCTTCAAGGTTCATATCTTGCAAGCGTCTACGTAGGCGTTGGCCACTCATGTGAGCGGTAAATTCTTCAGCACTTACTTTGGCAAAATGAACGTTTTCAAGGTTGTTCATTTCTTTGTTGTCATTGGCGGCTTTTACTGAAGTTTTGCTAATCTCTGTGGCGAAGACTTGTCGAAACTTATCTGCTAACGCAATTGAGAAATTTCCATTACCACAATAAAGCTCTAATAAATCCCATTTATCACTGCCTTGTGCACAATCTCTAGCCCAGCCAAGCATTTTTTGGTTCATTTCGCCATTTGGTTGCGTGAAACCGCCTTCGATTTGCTTGTATTTTAAACTTAAATTGTCGACATTAAGTTGCTCAATAACGTGGTCTTGGTCGAGTAAAATACGTAGTTTTCGTGCGCGGCCAATAATGTGAATACCGTATTTTTCTTTGAGTAATTTTGCCTCTGATATCCATTCTTCATTTAATTGACGGTGATAAATTAAGGTTACTAACATTTCACCAGATAAGGTATTGAGGTACTCAAGTTGAAATAAACGGTTTTTTAATACCGGGTTTTGGTTAATGTCTTCCATTAGGCGAGGCATCAACTCAGTGATCGCTTTGCTGGCGATAGGAAAATGCGTTACTTCGAAGGGTTTGTTCTTTGTACCGCGCTCAAACATCGCATGAAAACATCGATCACCGTCATGCCAAATCTTAAACTCAGCACGTAATCTGAAATTTTGCGGTGCACTGGCAAATACTTCTAAAGCAGGGGGATTAAAATGATCGAATTGCTGTTGGATATGTTGAGTTTTATCCGCTAACAAAGCGTCATATTGTGCTACTGGAATTTGATCCATTAAAGAATTACCTGCTCATATTTAAATGGGCAGGCATTATAAATGAAGTAAAGGGTTCTGTCAGGCAAGTTGCTAGAGCAATTACACTCAAAGCAACTGTGCGCCTTATGTTAAAAAGAGTGCTAAGCAGATAAATTAATGGGTACGTAGTGATCTATGAGTAATAGCGCAAAAAGTACTGTCAGATAAAAAATAGAATACCCAAATGTTTTCATCGCATGTTCGTCGGTATCAGAAAGGTAAAGCTTGGTTGCGTGATAAATAAAGCCCAAGCCCAGCACAGTTGCGCCGGTTAAATAGATGATGCCCGACATGTGCAAACCAAAGGGAAGAAGTGTGATTGAAAAAAGCATTAAGCTATAAAGCAGTACTTGATGCTTGGTAAATGGAATGCCGTGTGTAACGGGTAGCATCGGTACGTCAACTTTTGCATATTCATCTCTACGGCGAATAGCGAGTGCCCAAAAATGTGGCGGCGTCCAAACGAATATGATCAAAAAAAGTAAAAACGATTCGATGGTCACTTCACCAGTCATCGCAGCCCAGCCAAGAAGTGGTGGCGCAGCACCTGCAGCACCACCCCAAACGATATTTTGAGGGGTCCAGCGCTTAAGAAACATAGTGTAAATTACGGCATAAACAATAACGCTAATAAAGGTGAGTACGCTTGTTAGCACGTTGGTTGTAGTAAGCAATATAACCATTGAAACAGTGCATAAAGTAAGTGCAAAGGTGATTGCAGAGCGCGATGATAATCCGCCTGTAGGGATTGGGCGAGCTTTAGTGCGCTCCATTTGTGAATCAATTTTTTGGTCAACCCAATGATTAACAGCCGCACCCGATGCCGCGGCTAGGCCTATACCCAAAGAGGCAAAAAATACCGTATCTAAAGGGGGGATGCCAGGGGAAGATAAAAACATACCCACAATAGCGGTAAAAACAATTAGTAAAACGACTTTTGGCTTACAAAGCTCTAAATATTGTTGCCAAGAGAGTGCTTGGCTAGGCGTGGCTAGCGTGGTTTCTGACATGGTGATGTCCTCTTATATCTTTGTTGTTATTTGTTTGAGTTATTTTTTATATTTCAGTTCTTTTATTATTTAGGTTTGTTCTTTATTTTTATGCTGTTTGAACTTGCGTGTTCAGGTTAGGGGTGGGTTCTTCTTCATTTATAGAACCCTCTGTTGTTATTTTACGTGTGATCGCGATCAAGGTTAGTAAGAGTATTGCAGCCACACCATTGTGCGCAACGGCAATTGGAATGGGCAATACTAAAATGATGTTAAGTAAGCCTAGCGATATTTGTGTGCCTAAAACAAGGCCAAGTAGTGAGCCGTATCGTCTAGCAATCGCTGTACCCAAAGAGAATAACTTAAGCGCAAAACCGCCCACAACCAATAATGTGATCAAAGCGCCGAGACGGTGAGTAAGATGTACTGCAGTGCCTGCTTCAAGTGATAGTACGCCGCCTTCGTAGTTTTTATCGTCGGCATGATCTTTATGCCATAGTGTAAACCCTTCCTTAAAGTCGGTTGGAGGTAGCCATTGGCCTTGGCAGGTGGGTAAGTCGGTGCAATATAACGCAACATAATTTGTGCTGGTCCATCCCCCTAAAGCGATTTGTAAATAGACAACGACTAGCGCTAATAAGGCCCAGCGTTTTACAGTAGCTGATGCGAGTATATGTGAGTTTGTATTTGATTTAGGTGCTTTAACAGTGTTGTTCTGTCTTTTATCGTGGAGATAATGGGGGTAATGAGTGAGGGTAGTCCAGAATAGTAGCGCCAGTGTTAGCATTCCACCTAATAAATGCAAACTCACAATTACGGGCTTTAGCAGCATGGTCACAGTCCACATACCTAGTGCGCCCTGAAAACAGACTAATAACACTAAAAATATTGAAAGCTTCACTTGTTGTTCAGGTTTGTTGCGATGTTTTAAAGCAATCGCGGCCATGGCTAGAATCAATAAACCTAGCGTACTCGCAAAGTAGCGGTGAACCATTTCTTTCCACGCTTTGGGCGATTCAACCGGGGTGTCAGGGAACGCTTGGTTTGCGATTTCGATGCTTGGTGCGGCAGATGGTGCGATGAGTTGACCATAGCAGCCTGGCCAATCTGGGCAGCCAAGGCCAGCATCAGAGAGCCGCACATAAGCGCCTAAAACAACAACAAATAATGCTAAAACAGTAGCGGCTAACGAAATTCTAAAGAATGTTTGATTCATAAAGTTTTATTTTTTTTAGTATGGGTACAAATATACTTGAATCATCAGTGTATGGCATACCCAACAATAATAGAATGCTAACTTGAGTAACTTTTCCTCTTTTATTCAAAGTACTTCACAACTATGTGAAGAAATTCCTTAAATAGCTAAGTATTAAATAGTGATGCAATAAGCTATTCATGAATAAAATGGGGCGGAAGCATTATAGATTATTCCCTGCACACCCTTTTTGTTTATACGTTATTATTCTAAGATGAAGTATTAACTGAACGTGGTTTGTCAGCCTCCTAGGAAACTGATCTATGCGTATTCCAGATAACAGTAATATTGTCATTTTTGGTGCGTCGGGCGACTTGTCACTCCGCAAGTTGATCCCTGCTTTATATCAACTTTATGTGAGTAATCAGCTTCCCGAACGTTTTTTTATTCTTGGAGTCTCCCGTAGTGACTATAGCTCTGAAAGTTATCGAGAAGCCCTGTCACTGGCTTTGATCGAACACTCCGATGCGAACGCAGACACCTCCCGCACTTTTCTGCAACATGTTTACTATTTAGCGATCAATACCTCCGATGCCAATGACTATACGAAGTTAGGGGTGAAGTTGAATGAACTTTATGAACAATTTAATACACCGCATAACACCTTGTACTATTTGGCGACGCCTCCCAGTCAATTCACGGTAATACCGGAGTGTTTATCGACAAGCAATTTGCTTGACCAGCGTGAAGGTTGGAAGCGAATCGTGATTGAGAAACCCCTAGGTTATGACCTTCAGTCTGCTATTGCTCTGGATAAGAGCTTGCATGGTTTCTTTGATGAATCTCAGATCTATCGTATCGACCATTACTTGGGTAAAGAAACGGTGCAAAACTTACTGGTGTTCCGTTTTGCTAACGGTATGTTTGAGCCTCTGTGGGATCGAAACTATGTCGACTATGTAGAAATTACGGGCGCTGAGAGCTTGGGTGTTGAGGCCAGAGGTCGCTACTATGAGGGAGCGGGTGCGCTAAGAGATATGCTACAAAACCACTTGCTACAAGTTTTGGCAATGGTTGCAATGGAACCTCCTGCCGTAATTAATGCTGATTCAACACGCAATGAAGTCGTTAAAGTTTTGCAAAGTTTGCAGCCGATCAGTGATGACGACTTAAAGAATAATATAGTGCTTGGGCAATATACTGACTCAACGGCGCAAGGGGAGAGCATGCTAGCGTACCGTCAAGAGCTTGGCGTTGCGAACGACTCAAGAACTGAAACCTATATCGCCATGAAGTTATTTATTAATAATTGGCGCTGGAATGGCGTGCCTTTCTATGTGCGCACGGGTAAACGTTTACCTACCCGCGTCACGGAGGTAGTGATACATTTTAAGCAGACACCTCATCCTATTTTTGGACAGAATGCGCCTGCGAATAAACTGATCCTTCGAATTCAGCCTGATGAGGGTATCGTGATGCAATTTGGCTTGAAAAAGCCCGGCGCAGGCTTTGAGGCAAAAGAAGTCACGATGGATTTTCGTTATCAGGATCTAGCCGATGAAGGTGAGATTGAAAGCCGCTTACTGAGCGCCTATGAACGTTTATTATTAGATGCGCTAAATGGCGATGCCACACTGTTTGCACGTAGTGACGCCGTTCAAGCGTGTTGGAAGTTTGTCGAACCTATCATCAACTATCAAAAAAGTAAGGGTGCCTTACTGCATGGTTATGCTTGCGGCACATGGGGCCCTAAAGAGGCGGAGTATCTTTTACAGGCGGATAAACGAAAGTGGCGTTTTCCGTGTAAGAATTTGGTTAATACTCAGTATTGTGAATTATAAATTCTAAGCGAAGAAGGTGAATATGACTCAATGCAGCACTGATCTCAAAATTCGAATTTTTGATTCAGGCGACGCGGTGGCTGAATCGATCGCTCAGCAATGGCTAGACTTGAGCAAGAGCGCGACGATCGTGAATATTTGTTTGTCAGGTGGCAGTACACCCAAGCATGTTTTCGGTTTTATTGCTCACAGTGACTTTGCTAACCAAATAATCTGGCAGCACCTGCACTTTTGGTGGGGAGATGAGCGATGCATCCCAGCTAACGATGCGCAGAGTAATTATGGCGAGGCTATGCGTTTGTTGTTTAGCCATGTATTGATTCCAGCAGAAAATCTTCATCCTATCCACGGAGAATTATCTCCCGAAAAAGCCTGTATAGAGTTTAAAGATGAAATGGCGGCGTGTTTGCCTATGAGGGCAGAAAATGGGAAAACTCGACCTATTTATGATTGGATCATTTTGGGGGTTGGGGTAGATGGGCATACGGCCTCCTTGTTCCCTGAAAAGACAGATCACGAGGCATGGCAAAATGCAGTGCTTGCTTATCATACTGAGACTCAGCAGGCGAGGGTATCGTTGAGTGCGCCAGCGATCTGTTCGGCGAAGCGCGTTACCTATCTGGCTTTGGGTGAGGGAAAGAAAGATATCGCCGCCACTATTTTGAATAACGCAGTATCAGCGAAAAATTTGCCGGCATCCAAAATTAAATCTACTCAAGGTGTAACAGAATGGTATTTGGATGAGCAATCAGCCGGTGGCTTATGTACCAAAACGTAATAATCAGGGCCTCGATTAAAGCCGCCCCTCTTCAACATTATCGAACATTAAAGGCGTCATCATGACAGCGAAAAAAGCAGATATAGCGGTAATCGGACTGGCCGTTATGGGGCAGAATCTGATTCTCAACATGAACGATCACGGCGTGAAGGTAGTGGCTTATAATCGCACACAAACTAAGGTGGCCGACTTTATTCAAGGGCCGGCAAAGGACACTGATATTCAAGGTGCGTCGAGCCTCGAGAATATGATTTCTCTTCTAGAATCACCACGAAAAATATTACTGATGGTGCGTGCTGGTGAGGTGATTGACCAGTATATAAGCCAGCTTGTGCCCTTACTCTTAGCAGGTGATGTGATTATTGATGGGGGAAACTCTGACTTTATTGATACCGAACGACGAGTAAGCGAATTGTCTAAGCAAGGCCTTCATTATATTGGAATGGGTGTTTCAGGTGGCGAAGAGGGCGCGCGCTTTGGCCCTTCTATTATGCCAGGTGGTGATGAGCAAGCGTGGCCCTTAGTCAAAGACATTTTTCAGTGTATTGCTGCACGTACTGAAAGTGGAGAAGTGTGCTGCGATTGGATCGGCTCCAGTGGCGCAGGGCACTTCGTCAAAATGGTACATAACGGTATTGAATATGGGGATATGCAGCTTATTTCAGAGTCTTATCACTTTATGAAAACAGCCTTGAATATGAACCATAAAGAAATGCATGAGACCTTCTCTGCTTGGAACAAGACTGAGTTAGACAGCTACCTAGTGGAAATTACCGCCAATATTCTCGCGTATGAAGAGGAGGGCAAGCCTATGCTTGAGAATATTCTCGATGTGGCAGGACAAAAAGGTACCGGCAAATTAACCGGCGTTAACGCGCTCGAAGCAGGGGTGCCATTAACGCTCATTAGCGAGTCAGTTTATGCGCGATATTTGTCAGGTTTAAAGGAGGAACGGCAGCAAGCCGAGGTTTTATTTGATAAACAGATAACGCCAATATCAGGTGATCGAGCTGAATGGCTTGAAGTACTGCGTCAGTCATTACTGGCGGCTAAAGTCATTTCTTATGCGCAAGGTTTCATGTTGATGAAACGTATTTCGGATGAACGTAATTGGCAGCTTAATTATGGCAAGGTTGCCTTAATGTGGCGAGGTGGCTGTATTATTCGTAGCACTTTTTTAGAGGATATTAGTTGCGCCTTTCAGACAAACCCTGGTTTAGTGTTCTTGGGTATGGACGAATATTTTAAAAACCTTCTAATTCGCTGTACGCCAGCTTGGCGAAAAATTATCGCAAAAACCTTCGAAATAGGTCTTCCGATGCCGTGTACCGCATCTGGCTTGTCATTTTTTGACGCCTTTACAACAGGTAACTTACCAGCGAATTTACTACAGGCCCAACGAGATTATTTTGGAGCACATACCTACGAGCGAAAAGATAAACCCAGAGGCGAGTTTTCTCATACCGACTGGACGGGTAAAGGCGGGGCAACTTCTTCAAGTACTTATAATGCATGAGACCTTCGAATTGGCGGGTTCTCTTTTAAATAATTGAACTCAAAACCCAAAGAAGACGTCTCGTGACGCTCAGGTTTATTTCTGATTTGTGTTACTAAATGCCGCTTGTTTGACGACTGAATGGGGCTGCTTAGCGTTTGAAAGGAGATTTCCGTTAATTTGTAGACTAATGTTAATTGAAGTTGAGTAAATAAGTTTATGCTCGTACATTCGTTTTCTGTTGGTTCAAAATTTATGTTTTAGGCAATCTAAGCAGGATATTATGAAAAAAACTTTTCAAGTTATCTTATTTATATTGGCTGCTATAGTCAGTACTTTCTCTTTATGTGAAGAGACGATCAAGATCGTCACGGAAGAATACCCACCTTATAGCTATTCAGAAAATGGCAAGATTACAGGTATTGCAACAGAAACTGTTGAGGCGGTTTTAAATGATTTGGGAAATGAAACTGAAATAAAAATATATCCTTGGGCTCGCGCTTATAAAATGGCATTAAACGAAAAAAACGTACTTATCTTTGGGCTAAATAGAACACAGGAAAGAGAAGATCTATTTAAATGGGTTGGGTTTATTACATCAAATAGCTTAGCTTTTTTTTCGTTACAAACAAGAAGCGATATAGGCATTAATTCTTTAAATGACGCAAAGAAATACGACGTGGGAGTTATTATAGAAGACTCGGGGGCACAGCATCTACTATCAAAAGGTTTCACTCGCATTACTCCAGTTAACAGCGATATACAAAATTTAACAAAGTTATTAATCGGTAGAATAGATTTATGGTTAACTGATGAATTAAACGGATATTATGTGTTTAAAAAAAATGGACATGATCCAAATAAATTTATTATAAAATATGACTTTCAGATCTCAAGTGGTTTATATATGGCTTTTAGCAAAAATACCTCAGATGAGCTAGTGGAGGAATTTAGGGAGTCTCTTGATAATATTAAGGAAAATGGTACGTATAGTAAGATAGTACAAAAATACAAATATAAAACTTGGACTTCCCACGATCTAGTTGACTAGTTCTTACGTCCGCTACACGTAACAAAGCTATCTCAATAAAGTTGGCATTTAATGATTTCTAGATCAACTTTTAAGCAGCAATATCATTAATCGCACGGTGACCGCTAATGGACTTTGCCCTTATACAAAGTTAAAGGACTGTGGGCATATCAAGGTGGCATGCCCTTGTCCGTTTGGCTACAGGGTTACCACCCATCTCTCAGGCTTCTAAGACCAATAAATACTGACTTGGGATCCGTTTTTTGATCGCTAAATTTGTTTTTCAAGTTGTTGATAATTTCTTTATTTTTCAGTCTAAAGAAGGGATTGATTCGTTTTTCAACGCCCAAAGTAGTTACGGTTCTGTCGTCGGGTGTCTGTGTCTCTGCTACGGCTAACATCTCGGCGGCAAATTTATTTCCCGGTTCTTGTTGCTGAGAAAATTTTAGATTGGTCACCATGTAGTCGTGCCCCGGATATATCCGGGTGTCGTCAGGAAGTTTGGCTAGTTGATCGATAAACGTTTGGTACAAATCATCGATATTTCCCCCATAGCGGCAGTTACCGGCACTGGCGTTAAACAAGGTATCGCCACAAAAAAGAGCGGGCTCACCCAGTTCAGATAGCAGACATACATGCGCTGAAGTGTGGCCTGGCGTATGCAACACGCGAAGGCGTATCTCTTTCCCAACCGCTATTAGATCCCCTGCGCTTAACCCGACATCTACATTGGGAATGCTGATCATGGCATTCTGGTGGGCATGTATTTTGGCGCCTGTTGCAGCGACGATGCCCGGGTTACCTTCAATGTGGTCAAAGTGTTCGTGCGTGTTAATTATTGTGGTGATTCGTGCTGAATGGCGTTCAGCCTCGGCCAGGCATTTGACTACGTCTAACGGATCCAAAATGATTGCTTCTTTGGTTTTTTCGCAGATAATTAGATGGCAATAGTTGCTCAAAAAGTTATCCATGTATATTCGAACGATTTTCATCTTTATGTACCTGTGTGTATTGTGAGTTTTGATTGGCGGTGATTTAGTCGTATCACACCATAAGGATAGCAAACGCTAGAACAACCTGGCTTGCCGACCCGACGATAAAGCTAAGGGACTTGATCACTGGCACTGCGAGCACAAGAGTGAAAAAGTGTACGACACGGGCAAAGCTGTAGACTACGGCGGCCATGACGGTCGTTTCGTTACTTATTCCCGCCACATGTGCAATAAGCACGAGAGGAGCGAAAATAACCAAATTCTCTACTGCATTGCGGTGCGCTCGGTCGACTCGGCTAGCCCAATGTGAAACAGCTACTGGGTTACTAGGGTAGCCCAGTGCATCCGAAACACCTCTAACTCCGACGATATTGAGCATGTAAGGTAGCCACATCAGTGCGGTAAACAAGGTGATCAGGGTTAAGCTTATAAGTTCAGTAGTCATAGCGTTCTCCACATTGGTACTAGAGTTAATAAAAGGGCTGATGGAAGGAAAGGCAAGCGCATCTCCTTCGTTTAGCTATTAAGCTTCTTGCGCCATCTGTTGATTCCTCATGTTTTTTAGCGCGTCAATCATCGGCTTTTCGGTTTTCATACATTTCACTAGAACAGGGTGTGCCATTACCTTGTTCAAATGCGCGTTCAACTTCGGCCACCGATTTGAATCTACCTCAAAGTCGGCATAGGTGGCATTGATGATTGCCGTTGCCACTGCAATATCTGCTAGCCCCAGTTCGCCAAAGAAGAAGCCTACTTCTGGAAGTTGCGATTCGACGTAGTCAAAGATGGGAGGCACGAGGTTATCTATGCTGTTTTTCACTATGCTTTCGTCGGTAGGTTGGTTTTTAGTAAATGGTTTGGTCAAACGCTCCATAAAAATATCGGCAGCGCAAGGCTTGAACAGCATCGAACCTCCGTACTCTTCCAACCAGCGACTTTTGGCGCGATCCGCAATACTTGTGGGTCGGACGGTAGTGTCTGGATGTAGTTCTTCCAGATATTCGACAATCACATTGGAGTCACAAATAACGACGTCGCCATCTTGTAATGCTGGTATTTTTCCAAGAGGGCTAATGGCTAAATATTCAGAGGTTTTTGTTCCTGGATAAATGTCGACCATTTCATAATCTATACCTTTAAGCTCAAGGGCTACGCGTGTTTTACGAACGAAAGGGGATATTGGGATTCCGTAGAGTTTCATGTTTATTGCTCCTGACAAATGAGTAAGTTAGATGCCTGTTCAGACGTCTAGGTAGAACTTTACATCTGGTAAGGTTGCAGTATAAGATCGGTTAAAGACGAAAAAAGACCATTCAGGACATGCCTATGAAAAAAGTCGTTATTCTAGCTGCCGAGAACTGCGTTTTATCCACGATTGCTGCGCCTATGGATATGTTTCTACAGGCAGGTGTTTTGTGGAACATTACTATCGGCGAGAAACCTAGACCCGAGTTTGAAGTAAAAATTGTGACGGCTGATGGCCAACCCATTACAGCACTAAACAACGTATCTATCGCACCCGTATGCTCTATGCACGATATCTCCGAGGTCGACCTGATCGTTATCCCTTCGCAGGGTTTTTTCTATGATGTTAAAAGCGATACCCACAAAGAGAAGGTTGCTTGGTTAACTGAATGGTATGAGAAAGGTGCTGACCTTGCAGCGATATGCGCGGGTGCATTTACCTTAGCATCAACCGGTTTGTTGAATGGACGAAAAGCGACGACGCATTGGGGCTTAGCCAACCAATTTAGGACACTGTTTCCGGAGGTTGACCTGAGGACGGACTGTATGGTCACGGAAGATGAACGTTTATTTTGTGGTGGCGGCATCACGGCCGATTTGAGCCTTTCGCTACATCTGATCGAAAAATACTGTGGGCGAGAGGTGGCGTTGCAAGGTTCAAGGTGTATGTTAGTCGATATGGATAGGACCTCTCAGGCCCAATTTGCGGTCTTTCTGCCTAATAAAGAGCATGAAGATGCAGAGATACTTCAAGCCCAGGAGTGGATCGAAGAGAATTACCAAGAAAGTATTAAAATAGAGGTGTTGGCTGATATTGCGGGCATCAGTCTGCGGCAGTTTAATCGCCGATTCAAGTCGGCAACAGGCGAAACTGCCGTTAAGTATCACCAGTACACTCGGATTGAAGCGGCCAAAATACTCTTGGTCACTACTAACAAATCGTTTGAGGATATTTCGCCTATTATTGGATACGAAAACGTTAGTTTCCTGCGTCGGGTGTTTCGGAGTTGCACTGGAATTACACCAGTAGAATTTCGTCGAAAGTTTGGTAAACCTAGCTAGTGACCATCCAGAAATGACACCTATTTCGCTATTTCTAGATAGGCACTAGCTAAGTGCTCGGGTCATATCTACTTATTAAGCTAATACTAGAAGCCTAGTTTGGTTTTGAGATAAGCATGCTTATGCTTGTCTCGATGCTGATAAAAAGTTTTTCTGTATTATCGCGCTATAGCTGGTACTCAGTGAGCAGCCGTATCAATCCCTGTCTTCCTTTATTTATTGGTTTACGTGTCCTAATCGGACCTTTTTTGTCTTTTCTAGCGCTTATTTCGTCGGTGGTTACGGAACATAATCTCTTACCGCAAAAAAAAAGCAAAGAGGCAAATCGATGAAAAAACATAATTCTAACCCCTCTACAGAGGGGTATGAGAAAAAATATCACAACAATATAGCTTCAATTTTTGATGCCTGTGCTGAGAAAATTGCGAATGTTAGTCTTTCGCATCCTGGCAAGGTATTGATGACGACGATGGTGATTATCATGGCCATTGCTTATGGAGCTCAATATTTATCTTTTTCTAAAGACTACCGGGTGTTTTTCAGTGATGAAAACCCTGAGTTGGTCGCGTTTGAAAATTTCCAACAAACCTATGCTAAGCCCGATAATATCCTCATTGTTGTCAGTGCAAAGCAAGATTCTGTTTTTACGGCCAACACGATGTCAGCCGTTGAATCGCTAACCGAGCAAGCATGGTTGGTGTCTTATGCTTCTCGCGTTGACTCGGTGACGAACTTTCAACACACGTGGTCGGAAGAGGATGACTTAATCGTTGAAAATCTATTTTCAAACTCCGCAAATTTAAATACAAACGAACTACAACGCCTTGGTGATATCGCATTGGATTCACCACTTTTGAACGGTAGTATCCTCAGTCGTGACGCCAAAGTTACCGCCGTTAATGTCACTTTTCAGTTCCCTCAAGAAAGTCTAAAAGAAGTACCTACAGCCGTTGCCGAAGTTAGAAACTTAGTGGCTGAATTTGAGCAAAAACACCCTGAGTTAGATGTTTATCTTTCAGGTCTTACCATGTTAAATAATGCTTTTTCTGAAGCCGGTAAAGGGGATGCAATGTCCTTAATGCCAATAATGTATTTAGTATTGTTATTGATGATTTTCTTAATACTACGCAGTGTAAGTAGTATTGTCGGCACCTTGGCTATCGTTATTTTTTCAAACCTTTCTGCAATTGGGTTTGCTGGTTGGGTCGGGATAAATTTATCACCGATTTCAGTGATGGCTCCTGTTATTGTGATGACGCTGGCGATTGCAGACAGTATTCATATTTTGATGACGACTTCTGAATTAATGGCTCAGGGTAAATCAAAGACACAAGCCATTCGTGAAAGTTTAAAGTTAAACTTCCAAGCTGTCACTCTAACTAGCTTAACAACCATTGTTGGGTTTTTAGCATTGAATTATTCGGATGCGCCACCGTTTTGGCATTTAGGCAATATGGCAGCAATGGGAATTTTTATCGCATGGTTAACGGCGGTTATCACCTTACCTGCTATCATACAAATATTACCGTGGAAGGTTAAAAAGAAAGGCCTTGATGAAAACCCAGGCTTGCAGAGTTCAATTCTTTCATTTATTGGGACTCTGGTGACTCGCCACTACAAACCTATATTGTGGGTGTCTATTACGGTGGCCATCGGCATCAGCTCTCAAGCGTTTAAGAATGTGATTGACGACACCTTTGTCGAATATTTTGATGAGCGGGTAGAGTTTCGTACAGATACTGACTTTACTCAAGAAAATCTTAGTGGCGTTTATCAACTGGAATTCTCTTTGCCGTCCCAGTCTTTAAATACAGGCAGTGCGGCAGATAATATTGGTGCAGTTTCAGAGCCAGAGTACCTACAAGCACTGGAAAGGTTAACAACATGGTTCAGGCAACAACCTCAAGTCCATCATGTTTATAGTTATAGCGACATCATCAAGCGTCTCAATAAAAACATGCACAATGACGACGAGGCTAAGTACCAGGTTCCGGATAATCGTGAGCTCGCGGCACAATACCTTCTGTTGTATGAGATGTCCTTACCGTATGGTTTAAATTTAGATAATCTCATTGATATTGATAAATCATCATCGCGGATCACCGTGACATTAAACGATGCCAGTACTGCCGAAATCAGAGCGTTTTTAGATAAAACCGGTCGTTGGATGAAAGGCAATATTCCTAACTATATGCATGCTGAAGGCACCGGTGCGACAGTAATGTTCTCGAACATTCTTAAGCGCAATACCGACAGCATGTTAATGGGTAATGTCATGACAATATCCATTATCACGTTGATTTTAATTTTCACCTTAGGCAGTTTACGTTTTGGCTTATTAAGCATGATTCCTAATACGATTCCTATCCTGATGACATTTGGTCTTTGGGCGTTAATTGATGGCGAGGTGGGCGTTGCAGCAGCGGCAGTAACCGCAACGGCTATGGGGATTATCGTGGATGATACGGTGCATTTCTTATCTAAGTTCTTGCATGCGAGAAGAGAGCTGGGCTATAACCAAGAAAATGCGGTGCATTATGCGTTCCGCATGGTCGGTTCGGCTATGTTGGCTAACTCCATTATCCTTATTACGGGCTTTTCAATATTGGCGTACTCTACGTTTAAAATGAATGCGCAAATGGGTTTGTTAACCGCAATAGCTATCGCTGTAGCACTGATCATGGACTTTTTATTGTTGCCAGCATTATTAATGTTAGGTAGTAATAAAATTAAGCAAGCTGAAAACAAGCAAGTCGATGCGATTAATTTAGAAGGCAGCTTGGAGGGGCAAACACGATAATTCATTTCTGATAATTCTTTGGTACCAAATAAAAAACAGTTTGTTCGAACTGTTTTTTATTTTCGTAGTGTGGACAACTTAGCCGTTGAAAATAAATTCCGTTGATGGCCGAGGTAAAATGTAATTGTTATGTCAAAACGTGTGTGATTGCATGATTTTCAGCGTCAGTTCTGTCAACGATATCGTAATGTCTACTTTCAGAATGCTAACCAGATTATTCTTCTTAAGAAAATTTAGTTCGCTAAGAAGGCTTGACTCCTTAAGAAAAAACCTCTCTGTTTGTGATGTTAGCTTTTGGCACGAAGAGGCTTACTAGTTGCAAATCAAGACACCCTTGAATAAAACTTTATTTCACAAGATGATTCAATTTTATTCCCTGATTCACAAAAAATTTGATCCCCTAGGGTATCCACATTTATGGTTTTGGTGTCTTGATTTTATTTTTACTAAAACTCTCGCCAATTAGTACCTAACGGTGGGTAAAGTTATTTTTATTCATAGCGTTCTAACTTCCTAGATGTTTCTAGAGCTTTCTCGTAACTCGAACCAATTTTGTTGTATAACTGCTTAGGGTGAAAGCCTTCTTCATATGTTTCTCCATCACTTTGATGGTGCATCTCAGCGATCGCACAGTGTTCTAAACATAGTGAAATTCCATTTTCTTTTACATAGCCACCACAGGGCATCAGAGATCTATCAGTTATATGATGGACGTCTATATTTTCAGTTTTTTTGCAAATTACACATTTATTTCTGTCTCTTTTTAATACAGCATCGCGAAATTTCTGACGAATCATCTTCTTTTTGGCACTCATGAAGAACCTCTATTATTTTGGGGTAACAGGGATACATAACGTTGTTATCCGATATCGCTCACATAAGAACGGTATGCGTGACTTTCACAGTTTACTGATAAACAAATTAAAATTGGGACATCATAAGTAGTGAGATATCTCTTATCCGATATTTTGTTCTTACCACTCATCTATTTTTCTCTGTTAGTTATTAGCTTTTGATCTATCTCTTGTTAACAATTTATACAGTCTCTGCGTTTTCTTTCTTCCTCATAAGAGGGTTATCTATATCAATATCCTCAACGCTAAAGCCTTGGGCTAATATCTCATCTCGCTCAGACAGAATTGATTTAAGAGCCTCTATACTCGCTCCTTTTGTCGCCCTTAGTGGTAAGCGAATGTATTTTTCCTGTGAGACCCGACGATGAAAGACCGGCTCAAATGAAAGCTTTTTGGTTTTTTTCTTAGCCAATTCTTTCTTACTTATATTGTTCATCATCAATCCTTGATTATTCGTAAAAAGAGTAGGGCTTAAGTTTCATCAATGTTTCATTTCACTCACGATAACCAATCCTTTGAGTACATTCTATCCATTACAGAGCGAGCTATTCAAGAATAGGTCTCTTAGGAAGTATTACGTCGGTATCACAGCCGTGAAATGGATTGTGAGCCTGGCAATGTTCGAGTTGACGTATATGTGCCACTAATATTCGTTAATGCATATTTATGTGATCAACGTCTTTCGGATATGGGTTATGCTAGCTACTATACACAAAAAATATGACCAACTGAGCAATAGAAAGGCATTAGCATCTTCATGAACGAGTTTCTTCAGCCGCTTGACCAGACATTGGGCCTGGTTATCCAGCATAGGGTTTTGATAGCTGGTGCGCTGGCTTTGCTCTGGGGTGTTCAGATCTTTAATTTTCTCAGTGGTCAGCGCCTGTCTCGCCGGGGTATTGTGCCGAGAACCGCTTCCGGTCTGGTGGGTATTATTCTGGCTCCAGTACTTCATAATGGTTTTGGTCATCTGCTCGCGAACACGATTCCATTGTTGGTGTTGAGTATCTTGCTACTTAGTTTTGGCGAGCAGACTTTTGTTGCGGTTAGTATTTTTATCACGCTGGTTGGCGGGTTGGCCGTATGGTTATTCGCTTCTAAAGGAGCGCATGCAGGCGCTAGCGGGTTGATCTTTGGTCAATTTGGTTATTTACTCACTTATGGACTGCTCGCACAAACCGTCTGGGCGATTACGGTGGCTGTTATAGTCGCACTGCTGTATGGCGGCTTTATTGGTAATGTGTTACCTAAGTTTAAGCGATATAAACGTGTGTCCTGGGAGGGCCATTTATCGGGGTTACTAGCTGGCATCGCGGCTGCGTACTGGGCCATTCCTGTGCGAGTGCTAGCGTTAATGTGAGTAAGGGTGACATAAATACCCATTTTGTTTTCCTCATCTTTTGGTCAGATGGCGAAAGCTTGAAAGGGGGTGTTGAATCCATTTTAAGGGATGAGCTTGTTCTCCAATCACGAAGGCCTTTTTTTCTTGGATAAATAGTCGAAGTGATTCCATCATCCAAGTTGCTTTAAATATTTTAGGCACACCGCATTCCACCTGGTTTTTTAATAAAAAACTGGATCAGGCATATTCAACGTGTTATCGAATGATGCATTCTTCTGGGCAGCATTGTTCCAATGCATCTGCTAAGTCCCTTAAACGTTGAATAACGTCGCCCGTACGTACACGATAAATAACCTCTTTTCCTATTTTCTCAGAGCTTACGATCCCACCGTCTTTTAAGGTTTTTAGATGGCGTGAAACTACAGATAAGCTTTGCGGGCAACACTCGGCAATCTCTGAAACGGTTTGATCAGCGCTCTTTTGCGCAAGTGAAGCAAGAATATTAAGGCGTGATGGGTCGGCTAAGGCTTTAAAAAACTCCGAGTCCAATAATTTTGCCAAGTCTCCAGAGCTACATTCGTTGATAGAGTCTAGGTCACTCATTTTTTCTTCCTTTATTCATCGGTACTGTAGACAGTGGCAAAACCGCCACCGGGTGTTTTCATATTGGTCGCTTGACCTCGATAAAGTCTTGCTGCGAGTAACAGGTTATCCCCGTTGTAAACATAGTTTCGAATATCCACCTTGAATTCTTTCGGTTCACCGTCCTGAATCAATGTCCTCCGGCTAGGAGTCACGAATTGTTGGGCAATATAGTTGTTTGATTCTACGATCCACTCCCAAGTTTTTCGAGTTAACTTGGCTCCATGGTAAGTTGCTTTGCTACCGTAGCCTGTCATCGGCTTAAAGAAATAGCTTTTTTTGTGCCCCCATAGAGTGTCGGCATTTTCTTTTGAGACGATAACGGTTTTAGGAATACTGTTTAGAAGCAGAGTTTTTGAATAATCGTCTATCCCGAGAGCATCAAGAAATTCTTTATTCGAAAGTAAACTCAAGAGCCGTTTATCGGCGGAGTGTCCATATGCTCTTGGGTTGGGGGTTAATACGATTTGATCATTAAGATAAGCTTTTTTGATATTTAACAGCTTTTCTCCTTCGAGATAGAAATCGGTATGCCGATTGTAGATAAGGTCAATCGTATTGCCCTGATAATTGAGTTTATTGCCGTCATAGTCCAGTTCACTAGGGTCTACAATAAAAGCTTGTATTCCCGCATCTTGGAACATCCTTTGAAATATTTTGAATTCATCATACAGAAATTGTTTTTCCGGTTCGTCGTCTAAAATAGCAATCGTTCGGAGTACCCCTCCAGGTACCTGTCGTGAATATTCGTGTTTAAACATTGCAAGTAGGGTACTTTCTAGCGCCTCATCATTGTTCGTAGGAGAATTCATTAAGGAGCCTATTCGATCACAGCAGGGGGACTGGGTTTGACTTAGATAATGGTTTAGATAGATTGCTCCCGCATTGGTATTTACTTCGATTAATTTAGGTCCATCGTCACTAAGATGGAAGTCATAGCCAAAAAGCACCCCAACTGCTTTCGTGGGGTGTGTGACGATTGATGGCAGGTGTTCTTTCACTTTTTGTTGAAAATCAGGGCGTTTGCTCATATCCGTAAGGGTTCTAACAATCGACCGCATTGTTACGATATGTTTGTGTGAGACGAATACAGGGTGATTTGCCGTCATTGCGTCGAAGTTTCGAAACCCTAGACCTATGTTAACTAAATTAGGGTCTGAAAAAATCCAATCGCAACTCTGATTTAGGCTTTCAGTTATTGTTGAATCTGGCATGATAGATCCTTGAAAATTTACAGTACGTTTATTATTCATACATTTGCACAAGTATGCAAGTATGGTTTCAGAGGCGGTTGCATTTAAACGTTCGCTGCGAAAAATCGATTTGCGATTTTGCAGTAGAACAATCTTAAAATCAGATAACCTCTGAAACTTCATATGCATTCGAATCTAGTTTTTCGGTGGGCCGGCATGCTGGTAAACGTTATGCCCGACACTCAGGAGATTATAATCCATGGTTGGAGTGCTAAATGTTCGGTTTTAAACCGCCCATTATTCATGGCTCATATATGGTTTCGAAAGCATATTCTGAACTTTATAAGCAAGACAAAATACTGCCTTTAGAAGGTGTTTTTCAGTTTAAACCCCGCTTTATTTAACTGGAAAAGCTGATCTAAGACTAAAGGAAAATAATGATCATTGGGCGATACTTGTGAAGTCATCCGACAGTGATCATCTTCATAGGCATGTACTTTTTAATTGAATTTTAATATATTTACTTTACTCAATTAATAATAGTCGGCCATTATAGAAAATAATGGGTTCTAGCCTTACATTTGAAATGCTTTTAATGTCCGTTAAAAGCAGGTGAGTTCAACTGGTCGATACTAGCAGGACAGATAGGCATGAATTATTTCTGAGTAGATTCCTCGATACAAAAAAATGAGCTATAGCTAAAAATGCTGCCACCAAGTAGAAGAAAAACTATACCTTCATCGCTAATTCCAAAGCAAATCAGATCAAATGCTATTACTTAGAAAAATAGTGAAGATTATCCCTTTAAATTTTTAAGTCAGCATCTTTCTTAGTAATTTCTCACAAGCTTTTTGATCCATATATTTAGGCACAGGATAATTATAGTGCGCCTCCTTTAACGCGGCTTTGGCTATGAAGGGGATATCTGTAACCAGCAGAGCTTCTAGTTGTTTCGGGATTTTAAATGCATCCAACATTGACCTAATGTGATCGATAAACTTCTGGGCTAATTCAGCATCCGACTCATTGGCTTTTTTTAACCCGCTCACTTCGGCTAGTTCAGCCAATCGCGAGGCAATAACATCTTTTGAATAGTCCAAAACATAAGGCAAGACGATAGCATTTCCCATACCATGAGGCGTACCGTAATAGGCTCCAAAATTATGAGATATAGCGTGTACATAACCCACGCTGGCTTTTGTGATTGCCAAACCTGCGTAAAAAGAGGCTTGAGACATGTTTTGTCTCGCTACAAGGTCAGCGCCATTTATCATAACCTTATGTAGGTTTTCCATAATTAACCTTGTGGAAGCAAGGGCGTAAGCATCGGTTTCTTGAGATGAATTTACCGATATGTAGGCTTCTATGGCATGGGTCAATGCATCCATTCCTGTGGCTGAGGTAATGGATGCAGGTAGACCGGTCATTAGAACTGAGTCTAGTGCAGCCATCATAGGTACCAGCTTAGGGTCAATAATCAGTCCTTTTTTGTGGGTAGCGGGGTCTGATATTACTGCCCCTACAGTAGCCTCTGATCCTGTACCTGCTGTGGTGGGGATTGCAAAAAAAGGCATAGGAGCTTTCCATACGCGAAACATACCAATCATCTTTTCTATAGCTTGGTTATTGGTCGCGCCTGCCGCAATCACTTTCGCTGCATCAATAGAAGAACCACCGCCAACAGCCAATATGGCATCACTGTTATTTTGTTTTAAAAAAGCTAAGCCTTTATTTATTTGATCGTAAGTAGGGTCAGGTAACACGCCATCAAAAATAGTCGTATCTACGCCGTTTTTATTTAATTTTTGCTCAATATCATTCAGTAAACCTAAGTTAACCAACATTGAGTCTGTCACAATCATTACTTTTTTTACGCCCACCTGAGCAATAGCGTCGCATAATTCGAGTGATGAACCTGGCCCAGTAAATAAAGTTGGCTTGGGCAAGGGAATAATTTTAGAGGCAAGTTTAAAACCTTTCACTATGCCTTTGTAGGCTTGAACTTGAATTGGAAATAACATGGCTAATGTACCTTCTTCTGTCTACCTATTCAGTATTATAAATCAAATTGGAGTAACTCTTTTACCGCTATGGATTCGTCGGTGAGTCGGTCTGGGTTGATGGTGAGTTTTTCAGCGATGATTTTTTTACTCAGCATAAATTCTTGTGGCCGGTTAACGCATTCAGCTGAAATCAATTGACCGTCTTTAAAGTAAAAAGCCGCGAAGCTGCGGTCTGTGAGTTTGTCACCACGAATTATTACTTGGTCATAACCTTGGCTCAGGCCGGCAATTTGCAATTTTAGATTGTATTGGTCGGACCAAAACCAAGGCAAACTTTTGTATTCCTTCTTAACTCCACATATTGAGGCGGCAGCTGTTTTGCCTTGGTCGTTGGCGTTAGGTACTGATTCTAAACGGATGCGGCGATCGTAAATTTTATTGAAGTGATTGGTGCAGTCACCGGCGGCAACGATATTGGGATCGTTGGTAACACAGAATTCGTTTACGATTATGCCATTGTTTACTTCAATACCGGCTTCAACGGCGAGTTCAATATTGGGTAAAATACCCACGCCAATCACAACTAAGTCAGCAGGGAACTCCCTGCCGTCGGAACAGACAACTTTTTCAGTATGGGTATCGCCAGTAATACTTGAGACGGAAATGCCTGTATGAATATTCACGCCTTCTTCAGTGTGAATGCGCGTGTAGAACTCAGAAATTTCAGGGGCGGTGACGCGTTGTAAAATTCTTTGCGCCATCTCTAACACAACCACGTTCATTCCTTGGCTTTTTAGGGCTGAAGCTGTTTCTAAACCGATATAGCCTCCACCAATGATAACGACGTGCTTATCTTTCTTTACGTGCTTTTTAATGCCTTCTGCGTCGGCTATGTTTCGTAGATAATGGACGCCTTCGAGTTCACCGCCAGGTAGAGAGACTTTTCTGACTCGCGAGCCCATGCAGAGTGCAAGTTTGTCATAGCTTAGCGCTTGGCCATCGCTGAGCGTAATTGTTTGCTGATCTCTATTTATGCCTGCAACACGGCCTTGGAGAAACGTGATGTTATTTTTTTCATAGAATGCAGCCGAGCGAATAGCCAAACTTTCTGCGGTTTTATCACCGGCTAAAAAAGTTTTAGACAGTGGCGGGCGATGATAGGGAGGGTAGGGTTCATCGCCGATCACTATAATCTCGCCATTCCAGCCTTCTTTGCGCAGGCTTGGGGCTAGTTGCGCTGCCGCGTGACTCGCCCCAATAATAATACATTTTTTTGTCATGATGTTTTAGCCGTGATCTTAACCATTAGTTGAGTATAGCCCTTAACGAAATTAGACTGTACATACTGAGGGTCGTCAACTACTTCAATATTATCAAAACGTTTTAATATCTCTTCCCAGAGTATGCGTAATTGCATTTCTGCTAAACGGTTACCCATGCAGCGATGAACGCCAAAACCGAATGAGAGATGGTTTCTGGCATTTTTACGGTCAATCATAAAGTGGTCTGGCTGATCAATGGTTCGCTCATCGCGATTACCAGATACATACCACATCACGACTTTATCGCCTTTCTTAATCGTTTGTCCGTTTAGTTCGACATCCTCTTTGGCAACTCGACGCATGTATGCCAAGGGGGTTTGCCAGCGAATAATCTCAGACACCATATTCGGGATTAAACTTGGATTGTTTTTTAGCTTAACAAACTCATTTGGAAACTGGTTTAGTGCATGAACCCCACCAGTCATAGAGTTACGCGTAGTGTCGTTACCCCCGACTAATAACAGTACAATATTACCTAAAAACTCCATGGGTCGGTTGATCATATCTTTAGTGTTTTCATTGGCGAGTAATAAACTAATTAAGTCAAAGCCAAGTTCTTCACCTGCTGCTTTTTTCGCTTCTTTTTCACGCCACAGCAGTGAAAACTGTTTTGCCACTTCAGCAGCGACCGTAAATGCTTCATCTGTTGACCCTGGCCCACCCGTTGTCTCTGGGCTGCTTGCTGCAACATCTGACCAGTAGGCCAGTTTATGGCGTTTTTCGTAGGGGAAATCAAACAGGGTAGCCAGCATTCTTGATGTCAATTCAATAGACACCGTCTCGACCCAGTCAAAAGGTTTTCCAATAGGAACGCTGTCTAATACCTCCGCAGCACGACTTCGAATAAGTGCTTCCATTTCCTTCAAGTTTTTTGGTGCGACAACCGCTTGAACTGCCTGCCTTTGTACATCATGTTTAGGCGGGTCCATTGCAATAAATGTTTCAATTGCAAGCCCCTCAGGCTGGCCCCCAAGCGAGATAATCGGTTCAGCTGAGAACAGGTCATGATGCTTGTCTACAAACATGATGTCTTCATAGCGCGTGACAGACCAGAAGGGGCCGAATGGGCTTTCTTTTTGGTAGTGGACAGGGCATTCGTCCCGCAGGCGTTTAAAGTAGGATTGCCAACGATTTTGTTTAAATAGAAAAGGATTGCTAACGTCTATATCTTCAAGCGCAAGGGTGGATACGTCAGGTAGCGGTGTCTCTTTGAAAACATGTACCGGTGAACCTTTAAATATTCCTTTTTTAGCTTTTTGGTATAAATGAGCGCCTTTAATTTGTAGGTGTATTGGAATCAATGAAGCGCTTTTTTCTATAACGGGAGATAGTACTTTCATGTCGATACTCACTATTTACAAACATTTTTTTCTAACAGCGCTCGAATGCGAGCTGTCAATTGGTCAGAGACTACATTTGAAATTCGGGTAGACGAATAACCATGCCACCCATAGTTTCCGACATGGGTATTTGGCAAGACAAGCGAGATGTGCCGACTTTTTCTGGGTTCATATCTAACATCTGGTTTTCATCCTCAGTGGAACTGCCAGTTGTACCTATCCAGTTATTATCGACTATCACATGGCAGGTTCCGCAGGCACATGCGCCGCCGCAATCAGCATCGATACCAGGTATGCCATTATCCATCGCTGTTTCCATTAAGGATTTACCCTCTTCAATGTCAACTGTATGTTGCGTGCCGTTATGTTCGATAAAAGTAATGTTGCCCATAAGATCCTCTGCTATTAACTAAGTGCTTGCAAGTTAGCGATACCACTTGGGCACCAAACATGCTTGTAAGTCATGGGTCTAGATTACGGTGATGTATGAGTAGATAGGAGGTCATTTATTGACAATACGGGGTCATATTTTGCCATGCGGGAGTCATTTGTTGACATGGTCAGCTTATTAAAAGACACTTTATCGACTTACTATTTAGATTAATTGTTTTTGGCATCCATATTACGAGGGCTAAGCTTGTGACTGATCATATTGAAGAGACGCCACAATCTGTTGCTAATATCGCGTGTATACCTTCTAATTACTCACGTCTGATTGCCCGTGTTTTAGAATTACAGGTCCGCGAATTACCCGCCTTGTTGGCTTTGACTCAGGTGACTATCGAGCAGTTTATGCAAGAGGATTTTCTGTTGACTTCTCAGCAGCAGATTCAGATCTTACATAACAGCTTACGAATGTCTGATGATGAGGCATTTGGTTTACGATTAGGCAACCGGCTAACGCCTCCTACTCATGGGGCGATGGGTTTTTTAGCTAATAGCAGCCCCAACTTATTTATGGCAATAAAAGGAATTCAAACTTACTTACCTACACGAATGAACTTTGCTCGACTAGAGTTGGTTACAAATCAAGAGTGGCTGGAGTGTTACTACTATATCGATTTAGACGTAAGTGACGATATTCGCCGTTGCTTGTCTGAGATCTCTGCAATAATTTTTTTCCAGTGCGCTGAGTTTATCGTAGGGCGTCCCTTAGATGAGGCAATAACCTGTTTTTCCCATGCTGAACCTGGTTACAGCCATCGTTATTCAGATTATTTACCCGGACAGTTCGAATTTTCTACGGCACACATTATGATTAAAGTGCCGATGTATTTATGCCAAGTACCTAATGTATCCGCTAACCATGAGAATTATTTATTGGCATTGCAGCAATGCGAAATAATGCTGAAACAACTGCACTCGAATAAGGGGTCGTGTAAATACCAAATACAAAAAATGATGCTTTCTCATCCACCAGGGGTATTAAGCGAAGAGGAGGCTGCCGCCGCACTGTTTATTAGTAAACGTACTTTAGCCCGAAGGCTTCAGCAAGAAGGTACAGGTTTTCGTCAAATTCGGGATGAGATATTATCGCAACAAGCGAGCGCTCATTTACGTGACAGTCGCATGTCAATAGAGGCGATTGCTGCTTTACTTAACTATCACGACAGTGCCAACTTTCGGCGCGCATTTAAGCGCTGGTTTCGCCTGAGCCCAGATCAATTTCGGCAGCAATTAAATAAAGAATGACATAGGTTTACTAAGGTTTCGTCGTAAATGGCTCTCTTGTGTCCGTTTTTGATTCTGTAGGTCTGGGCTAACCCGTTCATTATCACGATGGCAAGCCCCTAGTTTTGGCTGGACTTTCAAACTTCAGAAAATAGTAGTGGCGACAGTTATGTGGGCAATTGGTATGAAGCAGGAGCTAAAATAAACCGATTTGAAATAGAAATTAATGAAAAAACTGGGTGCTGGATCATAGCTATAATTAGATCTGAGCAAGGCAACAAGATGAAATTAAGGGATACGATGTCATCTTGTTGCCTTGCTTCTCAAAAATTAAAACAGAGGAAATAGATATGAATGCACTTGAGAACAAAATTCCACCACCTATCATCACTGTGCTGTTTGCTTTTGTGATGTGGTGCATTTCACTTTTTACGCCAGCTCTTGAAGTAAATGTGACGGCGCGTGAAATCATATCTTTAGTTATTCTTTTATTAGGGGTCTTCTTTTGCATCGCCGGCATTGTTTCTTTTAGAGCGGCAAAAACGACGATTAATCCATTGAAGCCAGAGGAAGCAACCTCTCTCGTAAGTAATGGTATTTACAAAATTACTCGCAATCCTATGTACGTTGGCTTTGTATTAGGTCTGATTGCATGGAGTGTGTATTTGTCATCTCCCATTACATTTTCTGGTGTGATACTTTTTATTTGGTATATTACACGGTTTCAGATTATTCCTGAGGAGCGCGCACTTAGAGAAATATTTAGTCCTGAATATAGTAACTATCAAGAAAAAGTACGACGGTGGTTATGAGGCCTTATTAAGTTTTATACCGACCATAAAGGTCAAATAGGCAATATATTCTAAGCAAAATAATTAGAAAAGGTAATTCTAATACCTTAAAAACCTAATCTCTTGGTGAGCGCTAATGGCACTCGTACCAAACTGATTACTGTTCATTCAGTGGCTTGAGTTGCTGTATGGGAGTCATTACTCATAAGCAACTCTTGTTTAAATAACCGAAGCTACATGCCGACATTAAATTTCGATATCTTTACTTCTATACCTTAGTTTTCGTGACAATCTCACTATGCTTAATTTCAGAACTCTCAACTTTTAAGAATCGGATGGATTAAAACTAATTCTGAATACTACGGTTTCGGCCGAAGAGGAGTTCATAAGCAGTTCTACGTCGTCATTCCATGGATGAATAGCCATAGACTTACCAGAGTAGATTTGATTCGGACTGTCTTTCGATGCTGGAAGTTCCAATAACGGTTCTATATTTAGTGGATTGCCCTTACTTATGATCAGTGCAAAGTCCGCATCAGTATCTAATGTAACGATCGCGTCTAACGAGTTGAAAAAATTACCGTCGGCAAGAAATTCCATCGCATCATCCCGTATAGGTCTTGCCTCTATAAAGCGAGGGTCACTGTGAAATCGTGCGAAACTTTCAATACTAGGGATTAGAGTTAGTGCTCCCTGTTCTGGTGTCATGCCTGGGTTGTTTGTCGCCAGAACTACAAATGAGCAGAGAGGTTGAATGCAACATTCTTCTAATATTGGAGTGATAACAGGGAAGTACTCCCCAAACACCTGCATTTCTTTGCCTTTGGTCACCTTTCCAAAGGCAAAATCAATAAATGAGTCAGGTTTTAATGTTAATTCAAAAGTCATAATTCTTCTCCAATGTGTTTCGTAAACTGTGAATTGGCATTATGGAATTATTAATTCCGGAAATCAAGATTTCTACTAACAATTTGCGGAATTAATAATTTCCGTTATTGTTCTTTCCGGAGTAGAGGGTTTTTGTTAAGATCTCGGCTATGACTAAAAACATACACAGGCGCCCCGATAATTCTAGGGGACGAAAGCGCGACACGGGCCGTACAGAGGCAATACTTAAGGCTGCTGCAGAGCTACTGCTAGAGGTTGGCTTTGATAGATTTCGCATCCAGGATGTGGCGACTCGTGCCGGCTCGGGTACAGGAGCTATCTATCGACGTTGGCCTACAAAAGAATCACTCATGATTGAAGCGATCAGGAACATGCCTGTTTCCGAGGCTGAGGTGACTGACGACCCCATCGCAGACTTGCGAGCCATCGTTAGCCCAAAATGTATCAGCTCTGCAGAAAAACCTGATCTGGTGCCTGGCCTTATTTCCGCGATGCGTTCTGACGCTGGAATTGAAGAAGCGGTCAAGGAAGGTTATAGTCTCGAATACCTACGAAATACCATTGCACGTATAATCGGTGCTGACCATCCACACCTCGACCTGCTTACAGACCTTACTCCAGCAATCACACTACTGCGATCTTCCTTTACACCTGAGACAATCGATCCGCAAGCAATGACTGACGAAATAATATCGCTCATTCTATCCGTAGCTAACGACCCTTCGATCTAGTCTGATATCGAAGCATAAGACAGGCCTATGGAGCCAACGTGTTCTTACTTAGTTGAAAACTACACCTAACGATAAGGTGGTGATTTTGAAAAGCAATTAAGTAATAGTCTGGGTCTCATAGGTTCTTGGGTGTTATTGGTAAATAGGCATTTTTTTATTTAGAAAGAAAAAAGGTGAACCAATAGGTTCACCTTTTGATAACTGCAGAGTCTTTTATGCAAAGCCTCTGATGCAGAGTTTCTTAAGCAGATAGTACGCTTTGTACTGCTGGCATTAGCTGACTCTTACGAGACATCATGCCCGGCAAATACATCAATTTGTCTTCGACTGCTTCACCATAAGCCGTACCAGCAAGTTCTGCTTCAGCACCTGAATAAATAACTAAGTGAGAGTTTTTAGTTTTAGTATCAACAATTGCGAAGAAGATGAAATCTAAACCTTGCTTGGATTTTTCGCCTTCCATTTCAGATAGCAGGTCAGCTTTACGTTCAAGCAGCTGTTCTGGCAATAATGTTTCAGCAACACCAAACCCAACTTTCTTACCGTTGATTTCATAGTGCTTAAAGTCACCTTTTAATACATCATATGTAGATACATCAGCAAGGTCTGATTTAGCTTCCATCATAGCTTGGCCAAAAGCGTATAGATCTTCGATGCCCGCTATTTTAGCTAGCTTTTCGGCGTAAGGCTTATCTTGTGAACACGTTGTTGGTGATTCGAAAATCAAGGTGTCAGAAAGAATACCTGCCAATAAAACACAAGCAGTTGTGCTGCTCATATCTTTGCCCATTTTCTCGAAACGATCTGCTAAAATAGTCGCTGCGCTGCCCCAAGGACGAATATCAACAGACATAGCCGTATTGAATGTAATTGGCTGATCTTGAATCGCGTGGTGATCGATAATGGCAACAATGTCTTTGTTATCCACATCTTTGTGTAGCTGTGTTTTTTGGTTGAAATCAACCAAACCTACTTTCTGACCTTCAATTTTAGATATCATTTTAGGCACTTCAACGCCACAATAATTAACAACAAATGCTGTTTCTTTGTTCAATTCACCTGCGCGACGTGGCTCACCACCAAATAACTCGGCAGCGCCAATAGCAGAACCAATGGTATCGCTATCTGGGCTAAGGTGGCCTAACCACACTAGATTATCTGTTTCGTTGTTTTCTGGTGATTCTAGATCAAAAAAAGCCATTCGATATACCTGTATATACTAACTATAAATTGGTGGAGCTTACAATTGGCGCAATTATAACCACAAAAGCTTTTTGGTTATAATAATTTAGTGTTTTTTTTCGTGTTCCCAAAGGATAGTGCTGCCATTTGATGACGTTCTTACTAAACGAGTCTTGATTAGCGGGCTGCAGGGTTAGGTATTTTTGTTTAGACGTTGAATCGATTTAGTTCAATGCTTAAGGGCTGGACCCATATTGCTTATATATGCACGTATGGGGGGAAGTTGGGTGCATATAAATACCAAGAATGTAGTGAGGTTATGGCAGCAGTTCATAATTATGAACCTTATGTGCTTTTAAGGTAAGAGTATTCAAATTGGATTGTTTATGGATGCTCTCAAATACCAAGTTTCACAATTATTAAAATGTGATTGACGACGATTTAGTACGTTACTTGAGTTATTGAAATTCTTTGTATCTTCATTTTTACGGCGATCTTCGAAAATAGACGTAATGTTAGTGCTAGTTGTCTTATCTGTCTGCTTTTTGGTAAGCATATACTTCACCTGCTTCTCTATTTTAACTTTTTCATTATCTTAAAGAACTAATTATAACAAGCTTAGTTCACTCATAGAATTGTGAAAGATTAGATTTAACAGTTGTCTACAAAATCGATACCTTTTTGATCTATTGAAAATAGCATGTTAAGTTAAAATGGTTCTTTTATATCTATATTAGGTGCCTAAAATACAAAGGGCTTGCCATGAACATGCCTCAAATAACTTAGCAGATATGCCCATTTCTACTTTGCGAATGGTTGTTAGTTAAAGCGTTATGTTTTTATTAGGTAGAAATAGTTCGGATTTCATACTAAATATATTCATATTGTCATCAATATCACTAGCTTAACGTTAAGTTTATACTAGAATTTAGTCTAAATTATTTATGGGGAAAGGGCGGTGCTCAATACAGTGTGGTCATTTATTATTAGGTTCTTTATTTTATGTTCGGTTATTAATACGGCAAAAGTTCATGCCGAAACCTTACTGTTTTATGATGATTATCCACCTTATTCCTATACTGAAAATGCGGATACTAAAGGACTGTTTTTTGAAGTTGTTTCTACTGTTTTTAAAAGCATGGAAACAGAATATATGGTTGAAGCTTATCCTTTTAAGCGTGCGTTAATTATGGCAATGGAGGGTGAAGGTATTGTTGTAGGAATTTTTAAAACGGATGAACGGTCATTGAAATTGGACTTTTCCAAGCCGTTTTATCATGAAAAGTCGGTACTCTATGTCAACAAAAAAAATACATTTCCTTTTAGTTCGATAAATGATTTGAAGGGCAAGCGGGTCGGTGTAAAACTGGGTTGGAGCTACGGTGCAGAGTTTGATCAGGCCAAAAATCGCAAGCTATTTACCACAACGGTGGGTTTACCAAAACAAATGTACCATTTACTGGCTTTAGGAAGGCTCGACACAGTTGTCGACAATGAACTTTCGGGAAAAGGTATTATTAATGAGTTGAATCTTAATCAAAAGATTGAAGCTTTATCTCGGCAGTTAATAATTGGGGGGATCTATATAGCGACTAAAAAGGGCACAAATACCCAGCTGATCAAAAAATTCAACCATCATGTGTCCCGCATTAAAGAGAGTGGCGTGTATGAAAAGATACTAGCCAAATATTCCATACCAGCGAATGTTAGTTTCACTAATGAGCCTCAATAACTAGTTACAAGCCTTCATCCATATCACTTTCAAGTTTAATCACTATTACTCCCGTGGGAGTAATATTTTATAATCAAGATGAAGAGAAATCTTGACGCTCGGCCCCTGAAGTTTTCTTTACCCCTCCACATTGTTCTGAATATTAACGCGAGAATAGATAGTTTCTACTATCAGTAAAACTAATAGTGTGGCATTAGAATAATTCATTGGTTTAATTAATTACGAGCGGATAGCATAGTTTTTGTGTTGTTCCGTTCACATATCTCAATTGATAACGCAGCGGTAGTCACAGAGAGTGACGGGTTTAAATTCAGTTGTTGAAGGGGTAGGTGATGGCCTATGCAAGTATAGGGCGTAAGCGAATTTATTATGAAACGCGTGGGCAGGGTCAGCCTCTGTTATTGTTGATGGGGTGGCAGGGTAAT
>Ga0209290_1000315_pt1 | contig 40664 bp, 38 predicted proteins | sample EN1Hudsemesocosm_2_FD_184632 | JGI IMG/M metagenome (GOLD analysis project Ga0209290, IMG submission 184632) | Methane-oxidizing microbial communities from mesocosms in the Hudson Canyon - EN10B Hudson Canyon (SPAdes) (version 2) | ecosystem: Environmental > Aquatic > Marine > Cold seeps... | reverse complement strand
TACTTGTCCGGTAGATTTTTTCTCTCTTCCTCTATTCTCCTGTCTTCGGCTACCCGTTTGTCTAGATCCGCCCACTTGTGAGTCGTATGCACCTTCTCGCCCTTCAAGTGGCGTGCGTATAGGGATTTCGCTATTCGAGTTGTCATTGCCTGCTTCATTTGTCTGGGCGTTTTCTGCTCTTGATCCATGTTTCATTCCCTCGATTAAACGATAGGTAGCATTAACAAATGCTTTCTGTATCTTCGTAGTCTTGTATGGGATTTTTTACCAAAGAAATACAAAAGTCCCTAATACGCCAAGAACAAAGCCCAATAATGTTGTAGGTATACGACTTTTCATAATTGAATTTGAGATTTTTATACCCGTGATCCGATCATTTTTCGCTTGAATCTCACTTTCTAATAAAAAAATGTTAGAGTCTTTTTCTTTAATTTGTTTAACGAGCTCATTTTTTTTGTTTCGATGATAATCAATACAAGCATTGGATATGGCCAATTGAATAGGTAAAAAATCATTAGCTTGTTTTGCTTTCTCTACATACTCATAAAATATGCTGTGCGTTCCAAATATACCTACATTTTTAAGTAACTCCTGAACTGAATTACCCGTTAGTTTTGATGTCATTACCAACATTGCTAACTCATCTTCATTTAGTTGGGCCGAATCAGTCATTTAATTCTCCATATCAATATTATCCCGCCTACATTCCACCAAATTAACATTGGCAAATAAGTGTAAGAAGTAAATATGGCAAAGGCTATCTATATTAGGGCTAGAATCTGAACTTAATTGTTAGAGTTACAGTGATGCTTGCGCTCTTTGGGGCTATTCTTGTTTCGATTCTGTGCTTTTCTGAGTTAAGACTTAACGGTCAACATCTGCTATTCATTACATTCAAAATAGCTCTGAGCTTCTAATAGCTCCCCCTGAAAAAACTCTTTATCTTAGATGGCAAAGGTATAGAATTTAAAATGTTTAATAATTTCGAGCCTAGGAGTGACCCTGGCCTTGCATACGTCACGAACACTGGAAGCGGCAAGTACTCTTTTTCTTGAACTGGTAGGGTAGGCGCTTTCGGTTTCTGGGGTTCTTTCATGCCTTTAGTCATCGCCTGCTTTACTGTCTTTTCCATAGTTACCACTCTGCTCCAATTTTTTGATTATATAACGATGTGCGCTTTTGCATATCAGTCATGGTGTTTATATTCTCAGTTAGCTATTAAGTAATGTTAAAGTCTTTTTGAGCCTCGCGATAAAGACTGTAAGCTCCTTTAAAGGTATTAAACCCCTTAAGTAATAAACCCTACCTATGGCAGATATATATAAAGGTCACCGTGTGGCGGTGCAGTGAAATTAATATTTTATGGCTGACTGTACCGTGTGGCGGTTCAATTCAAACCTTAAATTTTACTCACTGCACCGTGTGGCGGTTCAACGTGTACCGTGTGGCGGTTCAAGGCCTTCTAAATGAAAGTGGTTTAATAGGTGTTTTGGTCGATTGCACATCAAGCTTATTCTTACACTCGTCTATGGGTTCCCATGTTACTCCGTATAGGTTGCACATATTGCGCCCGCCTTGCCGAGTTAAAATTATAAACCCTACTTCTATGAGTTCTTTAGTTGCTGACCCTATGGTGTCATTTGAGCTCCACCCCCTTTTTTTCATAACTGAGAGGGTGAGACAGAAATCGCCATTATTAATGCCGTTATATTGAAACAGAAGCTCCGTAAGCAGACCTTTTGCCTTATGGCTGAGTTTCATATACTCAGGCAGCTTTAAGAGCTCGTGAGGCAGCATAACAAACCTACGCTTGCCATTGCCGCTCTTACTTCGTGGTCTAGCCATCTAGGGCCACCAATTCCCAATGATGAACGGGCGTCTTTTCACCAAATGAATTTATCAACGGGTTTGCTGGTGAGTAGTTATTTATTACCAACCCATGCTTTCTAAGTAATGGTGTTATCTTGATAACCATATCGCTCAAATTTCCGATTGAACAAGTGTGACAAATTGCGCCCGTTGTATTTGGCTTTTTATGAACAAGGTGTAGTACTAATCTAACTCTGATTTTTGTTAGGTGCGGCATTACACACTTGAGTCTTTTTATGACTTCTTTGTCTGTCTGGTATTTTTTGTTATGATTCGACTGAGTTTTATATGCTGTCTTTCTTTGAGGGACGGCTATTTTTTTGTTCATTATGCGGCCGCTCCTTCAGTACGCTTCTCAATTAGCACTTTTACAAGCAAGCGTATTTCATCAGGTGTCTTACCAGCTATTTGAGCATTAACAAGACTTTCGACCTCATTGGACGGCCATGCTACGGAACGCGCGCCGGTTGAAACGGGCGGCGTTATTAGCCCGTCATTCACACGGTTGTGCAATGTACTTTTTGAGATTCCAAAGCGTTCTAGTACGAGTGGTTTTTTATTAAGATAAATCATATAAGTCTCTGTGTTCTAAACTGGAGACTCATCTTGATTTTTTGCGCGGATAAAAAACCTAAACTTAGGTGCTAAAAACCTAAACTTAGGTATTTAGGTTTTATCTAAATAATTTTTTAATGTGGGCTCACTTACAGCCAAAGATACATCACCTTTCAGCTTTCGACTAAGATCTGTGTGTATCTGGTATGCCTTAGATTTGTCGCAATCAGGCAATATGATGGTAATTAGCTGGTCAATAAGTTGGTAAGGTTTGGAGCTTTCCTTTGCTTGCGCAGTCTGAGGTTTATTTTTAGCTGCTTTTAACTGCTCAACTTCTTCGAGTAGCTTTTTATTTTGTATTTGTAAGCTGTTTATCTCGGTCGTGTTATCAACCAAGTCGGGTATAAAATTAGGAACAAGAATATTAGCCTTTTCAATATCACCAGCATTGTAAAGCCATTGAGCAAGACTTTGCTTTGTGAATGTTGCCTTATCACTTAAAGATTGCTTGCCAGAGTCGGAAATATGGCGGTGTTCTAAGTCAATACATAAAACCTTTGATTCATTAACGTCTCCACCCCCTACGTCATTGAATAATTCGATATACAAAAGGATTAGGCTCTCATAAAACTCTACGTCTTCACTCATTGTGGGGAGTGGTGCCCTAATATTGCTTAAGATTGCTCTACAAGCAGCGGCATCACTAAAACCCTTTGATCGTTTGGTTGGTCTGTCTGGATGTTTAAGCGCCTCAGTAAGCATTAAAAGCTCATGCGCTTTGAAAACTTCAATAGCATCAACTTCATGCTTTATACCGTTAACATAAAGCGTAGCTTGCCAAATAGTCAGGGATTTTTTCCATCTAAACTCATTCATACAATCAACCTTAAATTGTTATACCTAATAAATCAGTCGAGCAAGCAAGCAGGTTACTTACGATTCATCGAGGGTAATTAATCCCCGACTAGCTCGACCAAAACATTTTCCCAATCGCTTTTAGCTGCTAGTGGGTTTTTAAATTTGCCTGACTCTCAGCAATAAGTTCTTCAGTAAATAATGAAATTTCTTTCAACGCTGCAATTCTTTTTTACTTCTTCAAGTAAATCTACTTTGCGTAGCGCATCATAGATCATATCCATAGGGGTTTTACCTTCAGGGATTAGAATTTTATCTGTAGTCATAATTGCACCTTTTTATTTTCAATGGTTGGGTTTTTAGTAATGGCTTGGCTGTTACAGGGGGTTTACGTTATTGCACTTGTAGAATTTAGCTATTCACAATACTAAGTCCTTGCTTGCTATTGGATAGGCTCATATTGCCAGTCGCTGCTTTCTCTATAAAGTCACTCCACCAGCACATAGCGATTTTTCGACGCTCAAGATAATCAGAGCGATTGTAGGCGTTGCGTACTTCGTTCTTACCAACGTGTGCTAAGCATGACTCAATTACATCAGCATCAAAACCTTCGTCATTCATGGCGGTACTGCCTATTGATCTTAGGCCGTGTGCTACCAATTTGTTTTTGTACCCCATGCGCTGTATCGCCATATTTGCGGTGCTGCTGTTCGCTGGTCTGCGCGGGTTTCTGTCGCCTGTAAATACGTATTCAAACTGACCAGATAATGGCTTGATTGCTTCCAGCAAGGAGAGTGTTTGAGGTGTGAGCGGCACTGTGTGCGCTTTCTTTTTCTTCATTCGTTCAGCGGGAATTGACCACAAGGCTTTTTCTATGTCTATTTCATCCCATCTTGTGCCTGCTGCCTCGCTTGGCCTTATCATCGTGTGCAATTGCCATTCAATTAAGAAACGGGTCGTTAGCTTGATGCTTGCTTGATTAAGCTTCGTCATTAAACTAGGTAGTTCACTAGGTGGAATTGTTGCCATGTTTTGCTTAACGGGTGTTTCAAAAGCTTTATTGATGCCAGCAAGCGGGTTGTGGTGTATTAATCCTGTATTGACTGAATAAACCATTACCTCATTAATGCGCTGGCAAAGGCGTTTTACAGTTTCTAAGCTTTTTGCTGCAATAGGCTTTAGGGTATGAATAACTTTAGGTGCGTCCAGTTTATGAATAGGGATGTTGCCAAGTGTCGGCAGTAAATGGAGTTCGATGGATCGCCAAACGTCTTTTGCATGGTCTGCACTAACGGTTGTTTTCTTTATTTCGTGGTGCTGAAAGGCAACGTGCTTAAATGTGTTGTTATAAGCTTTGGCTGTATTGAGTGCTGTTTGGTCTTTATGTTCTTTTGGGTCGATGTCTTGTGCAAGTAAGTCTTTTGCTTCAGTGCGTTTTATTCGCGCATTTGCTAAAGAAATATCAGGGTAGGCACCTAAAGTTAGATTCGTGCGTTTTTTTGTGTGAGGCGTGTGGTACTTGAAAAGCCATTTCTTAGTACCACTGGTATGTATGCGCAAAATTAAGCCTTCACCGTCTGACAGCTCGTAAGTCTTTTCTTTAGGCTTGGCTTGGCTAACTCCAGTGTTAGTAAGTTTTTTAGCTACTCTTGCCATGTTTAGTACCACAAGTTGTTGAGGGTGGGGCTGTGTGGTACTTAGAGTGGTACTAAAATGTGTGGTTGTCAATGGTCAGTCGTGGACAGTGTAGGCATAAAAAAACCCGCTAAGCCATGATTTTACTGGGCTTGCGGGTCTTTTTTGGTTCTTATCGAACCAGCATTTGGTGGAGACGGCGGGAATCGAACCCGCGTCCGCCAGCACTCTGCCATCGGCTCTACATGCTTAGGGTCCTTTAATTGGTTTAACCTAAAACGACCCAAAGGTCAGGGTGTAAAAGGCGATCTCTTGGAGTTTTCGCGATTTCAATTAGAGCAATTAAAAAGGCTAGCTTATTATCAATGACTCTACTGACCGCGGTACAAGCACCTTGGCTGGAGAGCTAACAGGGTTTATGCTGCTAGAGAGTAACTTTCGTCGTTTGCAACTAAAGTTTTATAGCGATTGGAGTACGAGTGCCACTATACACTCGGCATGCACCTTTGGTTTCGTCACCGGCGTCGAAGCCAGGGCGTCCCCGAAAACTGTAAGGTGTTAGTTGATTATATAGGGGTAAGTGTTTGGAATACAAGCCTATCTTACGTGATCGCGAACAATACGTTGTTTTTGACGGTTCCAATCTTGGTCTTTGGCGGCAGCGCGTTTGTCGTAATCTTTTTTACCCGTTGCTAAAGCCATTTCTAGTTTGATTTTATTGTCTTTCCAGTACATCGCTAGTGCGACACAGGTTTGACCTGTTTGGTATAGCTTTGCATTGATCTTTGCAATTTCTTTTTTGTTTAATAGTAGCTTTCGTATGCGAAGCGGGTCGGCTATGACATGTGTGCAGGCAGATGTTAAAGGGGTAATATGCATATTTGATATCCATATTTCACCATTTTTTGCGAATATATACGACTCTGTCAGTTGTACTTTTCCTGCGCGCAAGCTTTTGACTTCCCAGCCAGCGAGCACAAGTCCGGCTTCGAACTTGTCTTCAATGTGGTAGTCGTGACGCGCTTTTTTGTTTTTAGCAATCGTGCTGCTGGGTGCTTTAGGTTTTTTATTGGCCATTTTTGAGTATTTGCATAAAGTTATAAATAATAACGTCATTCTACACCAAGTTTTTAAGCTGTGCTTTGGCTTTTTTGTGGCTATGAGAAAACGCCTGCTAATAGTACAATGGTATGTCTTGTAAATATGGAATTGGTTATTAATGTCTTTAAGTATTAATCGGAGTGCGCTTGTAATGCATTCCAGTGAACGTATGCATGCGCTGGTGAATGATATTGCGTCTTACCCTGAGTTCTTACCTTGGTGCTCTAAAGCGTTGATCCTTGAGAAGGAGGCAGAGTTTATGCTGGCGAGTTTAGAGGTGAGTAAAGGGCGTATCAAACAGTCTTTTACGACGCGAAATGACTTGAGTGCAGACGGGCGAATCTTGATGAGCTTAGTTGAGGGGCCGTTTAGTCACCTTAAAGGGGTTTGGGATTTCACTATTTTGCAAGATAACGCGTGCAAGGTTGCATTGAATTTAGAGTTTGAAATGAAACGAAACATTACCAAAATGGCTTTCGGTGCGATTTTTAATCAGGCAGCGAATACAATGGTTGATGCTTTTTGTGTAAGGGCTGATCAAGTTTATGGCAAATAAAATACAAGTTGAGGTAGCGTTTGCTGCACCAGATAAACAAAGTATTCTGACTGTAAGTGTCGCGGAGGGTACTTCTGTGTTTGATGGTGCCGTGCAGTCAGGTATCGATAAAATTTATCCTGAAATAGATTTTGATTCGGCCGATATGGGGATTTTTGGTAAAACAGTTAAAAAGCCTAAAGATCAAGATTTAAGAGAAGGCGATCGAGTTGAAATCTATCGCCCTTTATTGATTGATCCAAAGCAGGCTCGTTTGAATCGAGCCGCTAAGAAGTAGGCTGCTATTAATAAGCGGGGTTGTTTTCTAGCAGTGTGCCTTCATGGTTTTGGTAAATACCCGCTTTATAATAAATTTTTATCGTTTGGTTATCGATTTTACCGCCCGCTCTTTGGTAGGAGTAAACATAGTTTTCAAGATCGGGGTTAAATACGTTATCAATAACGGGTTTGCCTAAAACAAAATAAACCTGTTTTTTAGTCATGCCAGGCTTTAATGTATTAAGCATATCTTGGGTAATAATATTGCCTTGTTGAACGTTTATTTTGAACACGCCTGGAAAGGAGCAGGCTTGTAATAACAACAGGCAGGAAAACGTAAGAAAAATAAGGTTCTTTTGCATCTATTTATGAATTCCACTATCTTTGTTTGAATCGCTTAACTTGGATTAATAATCAGGCGAAAGCGAGTTTAAATTTAATACCGACGAGCATGATACCTGAATCAAGCTTGGGCTGTTAATAGGATTACAAATAAGTTATGTCAGAAAATATAGATTTAAAAAAAGCGGGCCTTAAAGTTACGCTTCCTAGAATTAAAGTATTGAAGCTGCTTGAACATGCCGAAGAGCAGCATATGAGTGCTGAAGATGTATATAAATCGCTGCTTGAAACCGGGGATGATGTTGGTTTGGCAACGGTTTACAGGGTGTTGACACAGTTTGAAACGGCAGGTTTGGTGTTACGCCATAACTTTGAAGGTGGGCATGCTGTATTTGAATTAGCTAAAGATGAACATCATGACCATATGGTTGATGTTGATAGTGGTAAGGTTGTTGAGTTTTTTGATGAGCTAATTGAAAACAGGCAGAAAGAAATAGCGGCTGAACATGGTTTTGAATTGGTCGATCACAGCCTAACGCTTTACGTTAGGCCGTTGAAAAAATAAAGTTATACTGTTTCTAGCATTTCTTGGGCGTGTGCGAGAGTTTGGGTTGTCATCGTCACGCCACCTAACATTCTTGCAATTTCTTCTGTTCTTTCTTTCGGTGCAAGCAAGTCGATAGATGACTTTACCTGTCCTTTTTCCGTTCGCTTACTAATAAAAAAGTGGTTGTCGCCCTGTGATGCAACTTGAGGTAAGTGCGTGACGCAGATTATCTGTCCATTCTGGCCTAGTGACTTTAATAACCGGCCAACAATTTGAGCTGTGCCGCCGCCGATACCTACATCCACTTCATCAAATACTAAGGTGGGAATGGTTGAGTTTTTGGCGATAATAACTTGAATGGCTAAACTGATGCGTGAGAGTTCGCCGCCTGACGCGACCTTACTAATTGCTTTGGGTGGTTGGCCTGGGTTTGTGCTGACTAAAAATTCAATGCCGTCGAGGCCGTGCTGGTTAAAGTTCGACTTTTCTAGCGGTTTAATGTCGATGCTGAATATAACTGACTTCATATCCATGAGGGCGAGTTGTTCGCAAATACTTTTTTCTAATTTTAATGCATGTTTTATTCTTGATTGACGTTGTTTTTCAGCGATGTCTAAAAATTGTTGTTCTTTTAGCTTTGCGTCTTCTTCCAGTTGTTCTAAGTTCTGATCACCATTACTGAACTCAGCCATTTCACTTGAAAGCTTGCTGTAAACACTTAAAAGCTCTTCTGGTTGGCAGCGATGCTTGCGGGCAAGCTGGTAGATGGTACTTAAGCGTTCTTCTATATATTGTAGTCTCTCGGGGTCTAGCTCAAAAGATTCTGTAAAATGTCTTAAGCTATTGCTTGCTTCATCAATTTGAATTTGTGCCTCGCTAAGCATAGAAAAAGCTTCGGAGAGTGCTTGGTTTTCACTGGGAAGGTTTTGTAATGCTTGAGTTGCCGAATTTATCATGGTTGTTGCGTTAGTATCGCTATCTGAGCATAAGTTAAGAGCTTCGTGAGCTTTACTGAGTAATAATTCTGCATTAGCAAGGCTGGACTGTTCTTGTTCGAGGTTCTTGAGTTCATTTTCTTGTAGGCCAAGTTTATCAAACTCATCAACTTGAAAGGTTAAAAGTTGTAGGCGTGCATTGGATTCATCTTGGTTGCTTTCAAGTCGGGCAAGTTTTTGTGCAACCGTTGTCCAATCGTTGAAGCGTTCTGCTACCTTTTTTGATTGAGATTGCAGCTTTCCGAAGTCGTCTAAAATAATTCGATGCTTCTCCTTTTGAAGCAAAGATTGGTGTTCGTGCTGGCTATGGATGTCGATTAATAGTTCGCCGATAGATTTTAGGTTCTGTAACGGGCAGGGATGACCGTTGATATAGCTGCGAGATCGACCTTCGGCCGTAATGACGCGACGAATGATGCATTGAAGCTCGTCGTCAAGGTCGTGATCTTGTAACCATTTGACTGCTTTAGGGTGCTTTTCGAGTTCAAAAGAGGCGGAAATTTCAGCCTTTTTTTCGCCATGTCTTACCATTGATGTGTCGGCTCTGTCGCCTAATGCTAGCCCTAGTGCATCTAAAATAATGGACTTACCTGCGCCCGTTTCGCCACTTAGAACGGTCATACCTTTATCAAATAAAACTTCAATGTGGTCTGCGATGGCAAAATTGGTGACTTTTAATTGGCTCAGCATTTTTATTTAAGCTCTTCAAATAGTGGCAGAAATACAACTCTACTGTATTTATAGACAGTAAGTAAAGTTGTAAGAATTTTATTTAGTGCTTGAAGTTTTTTTGAGCAACCCCATATAAGCAGCAACAAGATTTTGATTGCTCGAAAATTCGGGTGATTGGTGAACGATTTTAGTGATTTTATGGAGGCGCACGTGAGCGTTGAAGACGAAAAGTTGAATGGTGAAGAAGCAGAGTTAAATGGTGTGGATTCTACTGAAGATAATGCTGTAGAGGCAGAAGCCGATACGATTGTTGATGAAAGCGCAGACCAGAAAGATTGGAAGGCTGAAGCTGAAGCATTGGCGCTTCAGGTTGAAACTTTGAAAGATCAGGCGATTCGCGCTCAAGCGGAAGCGCAGAATGTACGTCGTCGTGCAGAGCAGGATGTTGAGAAGGCGCACAAGTTTGCGCTAGAGAAATTTTCAAAAGAGCTATTACCTGTTGTTGATGGTTTAGAGAAAGCAGTCGAGGCAGAAGTCGCATCGGGTAATGAAATGACCACCCTGAGAGAGGGTGTTGAAATGACTTTGTCGATGTTTCTTTCAGGTGTTAAGAAATTTAACTTGGAGCAGATTGATCCAATAGGTCACCCTTTTGACCCTGCTTTACATGAAGCAATGACCATGGTTGAGTCGCCTGATGCTGAACCGAATACGGTTATTGCCGCAATGCAAAAAGGATATACATTAAGCGGTCGATTAATTCGTCCTGCAATGGTTGTTGTATCAAAAGGTGCAGCAAAAGTTGACGAGCAGGCTTGAAAAATAAATTTTCGGTCATAAATATGTATTAAGTTAAAAATATTTTCGATTAGTAGTTGATCAAAATTAGTTGAAGCTAACTACTGGTTGATTAGTAAATTAGATAAAACGTTTGGAGTGAGTAATGAGCAGAATTATTGGTATAGATTTAGGTACAACAAATTCATGTATCGCATTATTAGATGGCGATAAACCTAAAGTGATTGAAAATGCGGAAGGCGAGCGTACTACGCCTTCAATTGTCGCTTTTACTGATGATAATGAAGTATTGGTTGGTCAGCCAGCTAAGCGCCAGGCGGTAACAAACCCAACGAATACATTATTTGCGATTAAGCGTTTGATTGGTCGTCGCTTTGAAGATGACGTTGTGCAGAAAGATATCAGTATGGTGCCATACACCATTGCAAAGGCTGATAATGGCGATGCGTGGATTGATGTAAAGGGCGACAAAAAAGCGCCACCACAAATTTCAGCTGAAATTTTGAAGAAGATGAAGAAAACTGCTGAAGACTATTTAGGTGAAAGTGTTACAGAAGCGGTTATTACCGTTCCTGCTTACTTTAATGATTCACAGCGTCAAGCAACTAAAGATGCAGGTAAAATTGCTGGTTTAGAAGTTAAGCGTATTATCAATGAGCCAACGGCTGCAGCATTAGCATTTGGTCTAGATAAGAGCAAAGGTGATTCAACGATTGCTGTTTATGACTTAGGTGGTGGTACATTTGATATTTCAATTATTGAAATAGCGGATGTGGACGGCGAAAAGCAATTTGAAGTATTAGCAACCAATGGTGATACATTCCTTGGTGGTGAAGATTTCGATATGGCTTTAATCGATTACCTTGCGGCTGAATTTAAGAAAGATTCAGGTATGGATCTAAAAGGTGATCCACTTGCAATGCAGCGTTTAAAAGAAGCGGCTGAAAAAGCAAAAGTAGAGCTTTCAAGTACACAGCAAACTGATGTGAACCTACCTTATATTACGGCTGATCAAACGGGTCCTAAACACTTAAATATTAAAATGACACGAGCGAAGCTTGAGTCATTGGTAGAAGATTTGGTTGAAAGAACGTTAGCGCCTTGTAAAATAGCATTGAATGACGCGGGACTAAATATATCTGAAATTGACGATATTATTTTGGTTGGTGGTCAGTCACGTATGCCTCTAGTTCAGCAAAAAGTACAAGAGTTTTTCGGTCAAGAGCCTCGTAGAGATGTGAATCCTGATGAAGCGGTTGCAGTCGGTGCGGCAATTCAAGCATCTGTATTAGCGGGAGATGTGACGGATGTGTTACTGCTTGATGTAACGCCGTTAACATTGGGTATTGAAACAATGGGTGGTGTTGCGACTGCATTGATCGAGAAGAATACGACTATCCCAAGTAAAAAGTCACAAACATTCTCAACAGCAGAAGATAACCAGGCGGCAGTAACAATTCATGTTGTTCAGGGTGAGCGTAAGCAAGCGAGTCAAAACAAATCATTGGGTCGTTTTGATTTAGCTGAAATTCCTCCAGGGCCACGTGGTATGCCTCAAATCGAAGTAACTTTCGATATTGATGCAAACGGTATTTTGAACGTGCATGCTAAAGATAAGGCAACTGGAAAAGAGCAGTCTATCGTGATTAAGGCTTCTTCAGGTTTATCTGATGAAGAAGTGGAGAAAATGGTAAGTGATGCCGAGGCAAATGCTGAAGCAGATCGTAACTTTGAAGAGTTAGTTACTGTGCGTAACCAAGGTGATGCAATCGTTCACGCAACGAAGAAAACACTAGAAGAAGCGGGCGATAAAGCGACTGAAGAAGAAAAAACAGCCATTGAAGCTGCGATTTCTGAATTGGAAGAGGCGCTTAAAGGTGACGATAAAGAAGCGATAGAAGCTAAAACGAAAGCATTAACTGAAGTATCTTCTGGTTTAGCTCAGAAAATGTATGCTGATCAAGCTGCTGCGGGTGCCGAAGGTGCAGAAGGCGAGGCGCAAGCTGAAGCAACGCAAGAAGCGGGTGCTGATGATATTGTTGACGCTGAGTTCGAAGAAGTTAAAGACGATGAGAAAAAGTAAGATTTAATTACTTTTAAGTATTGTTTTAGGTAAAACTACGCGGAAGCTTTGTCTTCCGCGTTTGTGTATTTGTTGTTTTTAAGTGTGAACACGCTAAGTGTTTGCATTGTATGCACATTTTTTTAAGTCACTTGTCTGTAAAGATACAAACCACGGTTAAATGAGTGTTATGTCAAAACGAGATTTTTACGAAGTTCTGGGTGTAGCGAAAAGCGCAGACGATAAAGAAGTTAAGAAAGCTTATCGACGAATGGCGATGAAGTATCATCCTGATCGTAATCCTGACGATGCTGCAGCAGAAGATAAATTTAAAGAGGCGACTGAGGCTTACGAGATTCTTTCTGACTCACAAAAACGGGCTGCTTTTGATCAGTATGGTCATGCAGGTGTTGATCAACAGGGTGGCGGTGGCGCAGGTTTTAGCGGCGGCGCAGGCTTTAGTGATATTTTTGGTGACGTTTTTGGCGATATCTTTGGCGGCGCTGGTGGTGGCGGTGGTGGCGGTCGAAGCCGAAGTACTCGCGGTGCAGATTTAAGATATACGCTCGATTTGGATCTTGAAAGTGCAGTTAAGGGTAAAACGGTTAAAATTAAAGTGCCTTCTCACGTGAGTTGTAGGCCATGTGGTGGGTCTGGTGCTGAAAAAGGTTCTAAGCCTGAAACGTGTGGTACGTGCCATGGTGCGGGGCAAGTTAGAATGCAGCAGGGTTTTTTCTCTGTTCAGCAGACATGTCCTCATTGTCGCGGGCAGGGTAAAACAATTAAGAACCCTTGTAAGTCTTGTCATGGTGCGGGCGCCATTGAAGAGCAGAAGACTTTATCAGTTAAAGTGCCGCCAGGTGTCGATACGGGTGATCGAATTCGTTTGGCGGGTGAAGGTGAAGCGGGTGCGCAGGGTGGTCCTTCTGGTGATTTATATGTTCAGGTCTCTGTAAAAGAGCATTCTATCTTTGTGCGAGATGGCAAAAATTTATATTGTGATGTGCCTATATCGCTTGTTGATGCGGCTTTGGGGGGGGAGTTAGAAGTGCCAACTTTGGATGGTCGTGTTAATCTCAAAATACCTCAAGAGACTCAAACGGGTAAAATGTTCCGTTTGCGTGGTAAAGGTGTAGCGCCGGTCAGAGGTGGTGCTGCGGGTGATTTGATGTGTCGTGTGATTGTAGAAACGCCCGTAAATTTGTCGAAGAAGCAGAAAGAGATATTAAAATCTTTTCAGTCTACATTGGGTGGTAGTGGGGATAGAAAACACGCCCCTAAACAGCATTCTTGGTTTGAAGGGGTGAAAAGCTTCTTTGATGACATGAAGCTGTAGTTCCGAGCTATATTTGGTGTAAGGGTGCGATTTTTGCACCCTGTTTTGTATGTGTTAGGTATAAATAGTTGTTAATTTAAATGAATGAAAGGGGATGGTTTTGACTCGAATTGCTGTGACCGGTGCTGTAGGTCGAATGGGAAAAATGCTGATAGAGGCTGTGACTTTATCTTCTGAGGCGGAGTTGACTGCGGCAATCGTGCTTCCTGGCAGTTCATTGGTTGGTACTGATGCGGGTGAGTTAGCGGGGTTAGGTGCAAATGGTGTGAAGGTGTGTGGCGACTTGGCCGAGGTGATTAATGACTTTGATGTGTTGATCGACTTTACGGCGCCAGATGCAACGTTAGCGAATGCAGCGTTATGTGCAGAGTACGGAAAGGGTATTGTTGTTGGTACAACAGGCTTTACCGCTGAAGAAGAAGTGGCTTTGTTAGGCTATCAGAATGTGACTTCGATTTGTAAAGCTGCAAATTTTAGTACGGGTGTGAATGTCTGCCTGAACTTGCTACAAAAAGCAGCTGAAATTCTGGGTGATGATTATGATGTGGAAATTTATGAAGCGCACCATCGTCACAAGGTTGATGCGCCGTCGGGTACTGCTTTAGCGATGGGGCAGTCTGTAGCTGATGGCTTGGATCGTGATTTGAAGTCGGTAGCTGTTTATGGGCGAGAAGGGCAAACTGGTGCGCGTAATAAAGAAACAATTGGTTTTGCGACCGTAAGAGGCGGTGACGTTGTGGGTGATCACACGGTTATGTTTCTTGGTGATGGTGAGCGGATAGAAATAACGCATAAAGCGACAAGTCGAATGTCATTTGCGCGAGGAGCAGTGCGTGCGGCGGCTTGGTTGTCGTCTAAGTCTACAGGATTGTATGAAATGAGAGATGTATTAGGCTTAAAGTAATATTTTTTGCAATAATAGATTGAGTGTGAGGTGTGCAAAGCTTTTTGTGCACCTTTTTTTATGGTTGTAGTAAATTGGATTGTTCCGTATAGCGTTTTAGACTGTATTAATTCTTATTAAGAGATCTTATTGTAGTATGAATAAAAATAAAGAGACCCAGCTTAAGCAGCAAATAATGCAGTTAGCGCAACAAAAAAAATATTTAGAAGCTAAAAAAATTGCTTTAAAGCTTACTAAGGTTTTGCCAAAGGATGTTGAGGTATGGTTTGCGCTCGCTCAGTTGCAGGAGAATTTAGGTGAATTTGAGTTAGCGGTTAAGTCGTATTATCAAGTTTGTCAAGGGCCGTCACCTAGGTATGCTGTGGCGGTAGAGAGGGCGGTGATTTTATGTTGGCAGCATAAGTTTCTATCGTTAGGGGTGGCTCCTGCTCGTGAATTGATAAAATTAAAGCCTAAGTCTGCCGATGCTTTTTTCTATTTGGGTTTTTTCTGGTTTGAGTCTAGGCACTATTTAACGGCAGAACCTTATTTGACGAAAGCGGCAGAGTTAGCGCCCGAAAATGATTTATATCAGAATTACTGTGGGCAATTACATACTTTTATTGCTCAACCTGAAAAAGCAATTAATTATTATGAGAAAGGTCAAAAGTTAAATGCCGATAATAAATCAGTTTTTACTTCTAGCGTAATGACTCATAACTATGCGGACAGTATTTCGGATGAGCGTGTATTTAAAGCGCATCGATCTTATGGTGAAAAAATTGAGCGTGAATTTCTAAAAAATAACGCCTTAGTGGTGCATGAAAGTTCTCGACCTAAGCGATTAAAGGTTGCTTATATCTCGCCTGACTTTAAATCTCACTCCGTATCTTATTTTTTTAAAGCAATAATAGAGTCTTACTCTAAAGACGTCTTTGAGGTGATTTGTTACTCGGATGTTGAAACGCCTGACGCGATGACTAAGTATTTTGAAGATTTAAGTGATCATTGGTGTGAAAGTCATGGTATGACCGATGAGGAGTTGTATCAGCGAATTATAGCTGATCGGGTTGATATTTTGGTTGATTTGACAGGGTATGCCGGCTCGGTACGTTTAGGTGTTTTTGCTCGAAGAGCCGCGGCTGTGCAAGTCACTTATCTAGGTTATCCGAATACTACCGGTCTGTCTCAAATGGATTATCGTGTAACAGATAATTGGTCTGATCCTGAAGGTCAAACGGATGAGTTTTATACGGAATCATTGAGGCGTTTGCCTAGCGGGTTCTTGTGTTTTACGCCTGCTTCGGATGCGCCTGGTGTGTCAGATTTGCCTGCCTTAAAGGAAGGTGTAAAAGGTGTTTGTTTTGGCTCTTTTAATGCTTTTGCAAAAATTTCGCCAACGTTGATTGGTATTTGGGTTAAGTTGTTGTTGGCGGTTCCTACTTCTACGCTGTATTTAAAGGCTAAGCCGCTTTGTGAAGGTGCGCTTTGTGAGAGGCTTTGGGAGGAGTTCGAGAAGGGCGGGGTTGACCGTAAACGTGTATTGCTTCAAGGGTGGGAGCTTGAGATTTCTTCACATCTTGAACAGTATTCAAAGGTGGATATTCATTTGGATAGCTATCCATATAACGGGACAACGACGGTTTGTGAATCGTTATGGCAAGGGGTGCCGGTTATAAGTCTAGCTGGTCGTTCGCATCGGTCTCGAGTTGGCTTGAGTTTATTGTCTCAAGTAGGGTTGGAGGATTATGTTGCGCAAAGCGAGAGTGAATATATTAATATTGCAGTAGATAAAGCTTCTAACCTTGCTGAATTAGCTAAGCTTCGTACGGTGTTACGTGGTCGAATGCGAGAGAGTTCGGTGGTGGACCGTGCGGCGTTTATTGGTGAGCTGGAAGATGCTTACGAGAAAATGTGGGAGGAAAAGAGCTTAAACTAAAATTTATTGTTTCTGTTCTATTAACTTTGTGGATCTATGTTGTTTTTCTGATAGACAAAATTGCTGTAAATATGTACAATGCTGCCGTTTGAAGGATAGTCGTTATTGTTAAAGCTTTTCTTGCTATGAAAGGTGATTAGACGACATACAGCGGTCAAGCTGTCACAAGAAACTTGGTAAGCGAGGTGGGGTTAACTCTATCTCGCTTTTTTGCAACTTGTACTCCAGTAAAGCCTACTTCAAGCCCGCCTAAAGACGGTTTCTTTATTTATCTTTACTAGCCCTAGCCGATTACGACGAGGAACTGGCGTTGACTAAACCTGCAATTTTAGCACTAGAAGATGGATCCATATTTAAAGGGATTTCAATTGGCTCTGATGGCGAGACCGTCGGAGAAGTTGTTTTTAATACAGCCATGACAGGTTATCAGGAAATTCTTACTGATCCTTCATATGCAAAACAAATCGTTACTTTAACGTACCCTCATATTGGTAACACAGGTGTCAACTCTGAAGATGTTGAATCTGACAAAATATGGTCTGCAGGTCTTGTAATACGAGATTTACCTTTGTTAGCCAGTAGCTGGCGTTCTGAAAAATCGCTGGATGAATACTTGCAAGAAAATAACATTGTCGCGATTGCGGATATTGACACGCGTCGCCTTACGCGTATTTTACGCGAGAAAGGTGCTCAGGGTGGTTGTATCTTAGCTGGAGATGATGTGACTGAAGCGCAAGCGATTGCCGCTGCTAAGTCTTTTTCAGGCTTGAAGGGTATGGACCTTGCCAAAGAAGTTACTTGTACTAAGCAGTCCGTGTGGACTGAGAGTGCTTGGTCGCTAACTGATGGTTATACGCAGCAATCAGAAACTGAATTTCATGTTGTGGCATACGACTTTGGTGTAAAACATAACATCTTGCGTATGTTGGCTGAGCGTGGTTGTAAGTTGACGGTTGTACCGGCTCAAACGACCGCTAAAGACGTGTTAGCTTTGTCTCCAGATGGTATCTTTTTGTCAAATGGCCCAGGTGATCCAGAGCCGTGTGATTATGCTATTACGGCTATTCAAGAATTATTAAAGTCAGGTATACCTATATTTGGTATTTGTCTTGGTCATCAGCTGCTTGCGCTTGCAAGTGGTGCTAAAACTGAAAAAATGAAATTTGGGCATCATGGTGCAAATCACCCTGTGCAATGCTTGAGTGATAAAACAGTGATGATAACGAGCCAAAATCATGGTTTTGCAGTAGATGAATCTTCGTTACCAGATTGTCTGGAAGCTACGCATAAATCATTGTTTGATGGTTCTCTACAGGGGATTAAGCGTACTGATGTGCCTGCATTTAGTTTTCAGGGGCATCCAGAAGCAAGTCCGGGGCCGCATGATGTTGCGCCTTTATTTAGCCAGTTTGTTGAATTGATGACGCAACGCGCTAAATAAAGCGTGTTGTGTACTATTTTTTAGTAACAGGTAAAACATCCTACTAATTTAGTTTTGTTGTTTAAATTCAAATTTAAACACAGAACACTGACTCTAAGAAAACGGAAAGAATTAAATGCCAAAGCGTACCGATATAAAGAGCGTTTTAATTATAGGCGCAGGGCCTATCGTCATTGGGCAGGCTTGTGAATTTGACTACTCAGGCGCTCAAGCCTGTAAAGCGCTCCGAGAAGAAGGTTGTCGTGTCATCCTCGTAAACTCCAATCCTGCGACCATAATGACTGATCCGTCGATGGCGGATGCAACTTATATTGAGCCAATAACTTGGCAAACAGTTGAGAAAATTATAGAAGTTGAGCGGCCTGATGCTCTGTTGCCTACAATGGGTGGGCAAACGGCATTAAACTGTGCGCTAGACTTAGAACGTGAAGGTGTGCTGGCTAAGTATAATGTTGAAATGATTGGTGCGGATGCCGATGCGATCGATAAGGCAGAGGATCGTGAGCGTTTCGATAAAGCGATGAAGTCTATTGGACTTGAAACGCCGCGTTCGGGTATTGCTCATAGCATGGAAGAAGCGATACAAGTTCAAGGTAGTTTAGGGTTTCCTTGTATTATTCGACCATCTTTCACTATGGGTGGAAGTGGTGGGGGTATCGCTTACAATAAAGATGAATTTGTTGAGATTTGTGAACGTGGCTTAGATTTATCACCAACGACGGAGCTGTTAATTGATGAGTCTCTGATTGGTTGGAAAGAATACGAGATGGAGGTTGTAAGGGATCGTAACGATAACTGCATTATCATCTGTTCAATCGAAAACTTTGATGCAATGGGTGTGCATACTGGTGACTCAATCACAGTTGCGCCAGCGCAAACATTAACGGATAAAGAATACCAAATAATGCGTAACGCCTCTGTGGCAGTTTTACGAGAAATTGGTGTTGAAACGGGTGGTTCAAATGTACAGTTTGGGATGAATCCTGAAGATGGTCGTATGGTGATCATTGAGATGAACCCACGTGTATCGCGTTCATCTGCCTTAGCGTCCAAAGCGACGGGTTTCCCGATTGCCAAAATTGCAGCTAAGCTTGCGATTGGTTATACCTTGGATGAGTTGCAGAATGATATTACGGGCGGAGCAATGCCCGCGTCATTTGAACCGGCGATTGATTATGTCGTCACAAAAATTCCTCGTTTTACCTTTGAGAAATTTCCGCAGGCTGATGCACGTCTTGGAACGCAGATGAAATCTGTGGGTGAAGTGATGGCAATAGGACGTACTTTCCAAGAATCGCTGCAAAAAGCAATGCGTGGTTTGGAAGTTGGTTCGTCAGGTTTTGAACCGATTATGGATTTAAAAGCAGAAGACGCGAATGAAACAATGACGCGTGAACTGAGTAATCCGAGTGCTGAGCGCTTGTGGTACGTTGGTGATGCTTTTCGATCAGGGTTGTCAGTTGAAGAAATTTACAAACTGAGCGGTATTGATCCTTGGTTTCTTGTGCAAATTGAAGACTTGCTAGAAGATGAGTGCGTTGTTTCAAACATGACGCGTACCGATATGACGGCTGAGGCAATGAGAAGGCTGAAGCGTAAAGGCTTTGCTGATCGACGTTTGGCTGTGCTGTTAGGTATGACTGAAAAAGAGTTGCGGACGATACGTCATGGTTATGATGTGCGCCCAGTTTATAAACGTGTCGATACGTGTGCTGCTGAGTTTTCAACTTCGACAGCGTATATGTACTCTACTTATGAAGAAGAGTGTGAGGCGGGCGTAACAGATAAAGAAAAAATCATTATTCTTGGCGGTGGTCCTAACCGAATTGGTCAGGGTATTGAATTTGATTATTGTTGTGTACATGCTGCTTTTGCAATGCGCGAAGATGGGTATGAGACGATTATGATTAACTGTAATCCTGAAACAGTTTCTACTGATTATGATACTTCAGATCGTCTATATTTCGAATCGATCACGCTTGAAGATGTGCTTGAAATTGTTCAGCTAGAAAAACCAAAGGGTGTCATTGTTCATTACGGTGGTCAGACGCCTCTTAAGTTAGCGCGCGGTCTTGAAGAGGCAGGTGTGCCAATAATAGGTACGAGTCCTGATGCGATTGACCGAGCAGAAGATCGTGAGCGTTTTCAGCAGATGATTGAGCGCCTAGGTCTTCGTCAGCCGGTTAACTCAACAGTAAGAAGTCTTGAAGAGGCTTTAGCTGACGCTAAAGAAATTGGTTATCCTTTGGTTGTGCGTCCGTCTTATGTTTTAGGTGGTCGTGCAATGGAAATTGTGTATAACGAAACTGAGCTGCTTAAATATATGAAAGAAGCGGTGAGTGTTTCGAATGATAGTCCAGTGTTGTTAGATCACTTTTTGAATGCTGCGATTGAGGTTGATATTGATGCTATCTCTGATGGCAAGCAGGTAGTGATTGGTTCAATTATGCAGCACATTGAGCAGGCGGGTGTTCACTCAGGTGATTCGGCTTGTTCTTTGCCGCCTTATACCTTGTCTCAAGAAGTTCAAGAAGAGATGAAGGAGGTTGTTAAGGTAATGGCGCTAGAGCTAGGTGTAGTTGGCTTAATGAATGTGCAATTGGCTTACCAGGATGAAATGGTTTACGTGATTGAGGTAAATCCAAGAGCTTCTAGAACGGTACCATTTGTGTCTAAAGCGATCGGCGTGTCGTTAGCGAAAGTAGCTGCACGATGTATGGCGGGTAAAACGCTAGAAGAGTTAGGTTTTACTGAAGAAATTGTACCTAAACATTTTAGTGTTAAAGAATCTGTTTTCCCGTTTAATAAATTTCCTTCAGTTGATCCTATCTTGGGTCCAGAAATGAAATCTACGGGTGAAGTAATGGGGATTGGCGATAGCTTTGATGAAGCTTTTGCAAAAGGAATGATTGCTTCTGGTGGCGTGTTGCCAGACACAGGTAAGGCATTTTTGAGTGTTAGAGAGGTTGATAAGACGGGTGTGGTTGGGTTGGCAAAAAGCTTGATTGATACGGGTTTTACTTTGGTAGCAACTGCTGGTACTGCAAAAGCAATCGAAGCGGCAGGCATTCCTGTTGAGCGTATTAATAAAGTGATTGAGGGTCGTCCTCATATTGTTGATGCGATCAAAAATGGAGACATTGATCTTATTGTGAATACGACTGAAGGGCGTCGTGCTATAGCCGATTCAGCTCAAATCAGGCAGTCGGCATTACAGAAGAAGCTTGCTTATAGTACAACTTTGGCTGGTGGTGATGCGGTAATTCGTGCGATTAGGTATGGCGCTGAGAAAACAGTGCGTCGTTTACAAGATTTGCACTGATTCCTGTTTGTAAAAATAAATTAGTTTTGAGTCGATAAGTCGGCTCATCAAAGGGTTTAAGGAAGTTAAATGGAACAACGTATACCAATGACGGTGCAGGGTGAGCAGGCCTTGCGCGATGAATTAAAGCAATTAAAAACTGTCGCGCGCCCTGAGGTTATTCAGGCGATATCAGATGCGCGTGAGCATGGCGATTTGAAAGAAAACGCTGAGTATCATGCAGCGCGAGAGCAGCAGAGTTTTATGGAAGGGCGCATTCAAGAAATTGAAGGTAAGTTATCGCACTCTCAAGTGATTGATGTGCTGGCGATTCCGCGGTCTGGAAAGGTTATTTTTGGAACGACTGTTTCTATGGTGAATGTGGATACTGAAGAAGAGGTTCGGTATCACGTCGTGGGTGAAGATGAGGCTAATATTAAGGCTGGGAAAATTTCCATATCATCTCCGATTGCACGAGCAATTATAGGGAAAGAAGAAGGTGACGTGGTTGGTGTACGTGTCCCATCAGGTCTTGTTGAGTATGAGATTGAAGAAGTTTTACATATCTGATTTTCTAGTTGAATAGTAAAAAGAGGCGCGTTGGCGTCTCTTTTTGTATCTGCTGGTTGGTTATTCTTTGTTCAGATATTGCGTCGGCAGCGTTGTAGTGTCTTGAATTAGGCGCGAAGAAGATTAGAGAGCTTAGGGTGTGGTTTAGGGTTTCTTTTTAATAAAACGGCTATTTTTCCGATGCTTTGAATAAGTTCAGATCCTGTTTTGTAGATGAGCTCTTCCGTTATTTTTTTACGGTCATCTCTATCGCCAATCGCAATTTTTACTTTGATTAATTCGTGGTCGTGTAAGGCACGATTTAATTCGATCATTAAGCCTTCAGTCAATCCTTTGTCGCCAATCATAATAATAGGGTTTAAATTGTGGGCAATAGTTCGGTACTGTTTTTTGTCTGAAGCGCTTAAAGTCATGATATTAATTATTACCTGTATTAAATTGTAAGTTTGCAGGTGAACATTCTATCATAGCTTTATCTGAATTATACTTTTCAAAATTTGTCGGTCGTAAATGGAGAAAATTTCTCTTTTTATGTTCGTTATTTAAGATTGATTATTAGGGTTATCAAAATATGGCGCGTTCTAAATCAAGTGCTCGTTGGTTAGAAGAGCATTTTAATGATCATTATGTAAAAAAGTCTCAGGAAGATGGCTACCGATCACGTGCAAGTTATAAGTTACTTGAGTTGCATGAAAAGGATCGTTTATTTAAGCCAGGTATGACTGTTGTTGATTTGGGGGCCGCGCCGGGAGGCTGGTCTCAGGTGGCGGCTCAGCTGGTAGGTGAGAAAGGGTGTGTCGTTGCGAGTGATATTTTGCCGATGGATAACCTTGCCGGAGTAAGTTTTATTCAAGGTGACTTTACTGAACAGTCTGTTTTTGATGAATTAATGGGTGAAATAGATGGTGGTGCTGACCTTGTAATCTCAGATATGGCCCCCAATATGAGTGGTAATGCTTCGATAGATATCCCCAATGCTATGTATTTAGTAGAATTGGCACTGGATATGGCGAAGCAAACTCTTAAGCCGGGTGGTATATTTGTGGCTAAGGTATTTCAGGGGGAAGGTTTTGATGATCTGCTTTCAGAAATGCGGCCATTATTTAAAAAAGTATATAGCCGAAAGCCAGACGCTTCACGTGCTCGTTCCCGTGAAGTATATCAAGTAGGTTTTGGTTTTAAGGGTTAAAGGAAGTATAAAAAATACTTTTTACGATGTATGTTTTGTTTAGTGTATGTATATTGAGTTTTATTCGTACCCGTATGGGAAAAATTAATAGCTTGGAATGAGAGGGGCTCCCCTTTGAATGATATGGTAAAAAACCTGGTCCTTTGGTTGGTCATCGCAGCAGTATTGCTAACGGTGTTTAATAACTTTAATCCTCAGCAAAAAACGGATCCAATGGATTATTCGCAATTTATAGAGTTGGTTCAAAGTGGCCAAGTTAAAGAAGTTGCGATTGATGGCTTTCATTTTGAAATTGAAACAACAGATGGGCGTCATTATGAAACGATTCGTCCGATGGTCGAAGATTTCAAACTAATGGATGAACTTATTAATAATAAGATTCGAGTTAGAGGTAAGGAGCCTGAACAACAGAGTATTTGGACTCAATTGCTTGTTGCGTCGTTTCCAATTCTAGTGATTATTGCTGTCTTTATGTTTTTTATGAGGCAGATGCAGGGCGGTGGCGGTGGCGGTAAAGGGCCGATGTCATTTGGTAAGAGTAAAGCTCGTTTGATGAGTGAAGATCAGATTAAAACGACCTTTGCTGATGTAGCAGGGGTTGATGAGGCAAAAGAAGACGTTAAGGAGTTGGTTGAGTTTTTGCGCGATCCAAGCAAATTCCAGCGTTTGGGTGGCAAAATTCCACGTGGCGTCTTGATGGTTGGTCAACCGGGTACAGGTAAAACCTTATTAGCAAAAGCGATTGCTGGTGAGGCGAAAGTACCGTTCTTTTCAATTTCAGGGTCTGATTTTGTTGAGATGTTTGTTGGTGTAGGGGCTTCACGTGTTCGGGATATGTTTGAGCAAGCCAAGAAACAATCGCCATGTATAATTTTCATTGATGAGATTGATGCGGTTGGTCGCCATCGTGGTGCCGGTATGGGTGGTGGTCATGACGAGCGAGAGCAAACACTTAACCAATTATTGGTTGAGATGGATGGTTTTGAAGGCAATGAAGGGGTGATTGTTATCGCTGCGACGAACAGGCCTGATGTGCTTGATCCTGCATTATTGCGTCCTGGTCGATTTGATCGTCAGGTTGTGGTTGGTCTGCCTGATATTTTGGGTCGTGAACAAATTCTAAAAGTGCATATGAAAAAAGTACCACTTGCGGATGATGTTGAGGCGAGCTTTATTGCGCGTGGTACGCCAGGTTTTTCTGGGGCTGATCTTGCAAACTTGGTAAACGAAGCTTCTCTGGTTGCGGCTAGATCTGATAAGCGCGCTGTTTCAATGGTTGAATTTGAGTTAGCGAAAGATAAAATCATGATGGGCGCTGAGCGTAAATCAATGGTTATGTCAGAAAAAGAAAAGCTTAATACTGCTTTTCATGAGGCGGGGCATGCAATTGTAGGGCGATTGGTGCCTGAGCATGATCCAGTTTACAAGGTGAGTATTATTCCTAGAGGGCGTGCTTTGGGTGTAACAATGTTTTTGCCTGAAGAAGATCGTTACAGTATGAATCGTCGGCACCTTATTAGTCAGATCTGTTCATTATACGGTGGTCGTATCGCAGAAGAGTTAACGCTAGGTAAAGATGGTGTGACGACCGGTGCTTCTAATGATATTCAGCGAGCAACCGAAATTGCCAGAAATATGGTCACTAAATGGGGTTTTTCAGAATCATTAGGGCCGCTGATGTATGAGGAAGCGCAAGAAGAGGTGTTTTTAGGGAAAACTGCTGGAAGTAGTGGTGCTCATGTTTCGGGTACAACGCGCAATACGATTGATGAAGAAGTTAGAGCAATTGTTGATACGTGCTATGAGCAGGCTAGACAAATTTTGATAGAAAATCGATCAAAATTGGATGCTATGGCAGATGCGTTGATGAAATATGAAACAATAGATGCGCATCAAATTGATGATATTATGGATGATAAGCCACCACGTCCGCCTAAGGGCTGGACAGGAAATGGTTCGGGGCCAAGTTCTCCTAGTGGTACTCAAAAAGAAGAGTCGCTTGCGGCAGAAGAAAAACCGTCTTCTGATGATAAGGTAGAAGAAGTGTAAGGCTTAAAATAGCGTTACTAGAGGGTGTAGCAGTTAATGTTACGCCTTTTTTATTGTTTGAAATATATTGAGTCGCGCATTAGTTTGTTCATTTAAATATATGTTAATTCGCTGAGGTTTGTTTAGGTAGATGTCTGAAAATTTTTCCTTTGGTGATCGGGTACTTGATCTGGCTGAAATTCAAGTGATGGGTGTTTTAAATGTGACGCCTGATTCATTTTCAGATGGGGGGCAGTTTACTACGTTATCGTCAGCAATGATGCGCGCTGAGCAAATGATTCGGCAGGGTGCGAGCATTATTGATGTTGGGGGGGAGTCAACGCGCCCCGGGGCTGCCCAAGTGTCGGTTCAAGAAGAGATGGATAGGGTTTGTCCTGTTGTAGAGTGCTTGGTAGAGAGGTTTGATACAGTTGTTTCGATAGATACCAGTACGCCTGAGCTAATGCGTGAGTCGATACGTCTTGGTGCAGGCTTAATTAATGATGTAAGGGCTTTTTCTCGTGAGGGGGCGGTTGATGCGGTGAAGGGGGCTTCAGTTGCTTTGTGCTTGATGCATATGCAAGGTGCGCCTGTCTCAATGCAAAAATCGCCTGTCTATATATCTGTCGTAGATGAGGTTTGTGATTTTCTGAAATCAACAGCGGCAAGTATGGTGGCGCAAGGAATTGGTTCGGATCGATTGCTTGTTGATCCAGGGTTTGGTTTCGGCAAAACACTTCAGCATAATATGCAGATTTTAAATAGTATTGGTCGCTTTGGTGAGTTAGGTTTTCCTGTGTTGGTAGGTTTGTCTCGTAAATCGATGTTTTCAGAAATATTAAATAAGCCTATTGATGAGCGTTTGTTTGGGAGTTTGTCAGGCGCTGTTATTGCTGCGTATCAGGGTGCTAAGGTAATACGAGCGCACGATGTTGGCGAAACAAAAGACGCGATGCGGGTAATTGACGTAATGAATAAATATGCAAAAAATTAACAGAATAATGAATTAAGGAATAGGTATGCAGTCTAAAAAATATTTTGGTACGGACGGTATTCGCGGGCGTCTTGGAGAAGGCGCAATTACACCTGAGTTTATGTTAAAGCTTGGTTGGGCGTGTGGTCAGGTATTTAAGAAGGAAGGTTTGCGTAATCGTATTATCATCGGAAAGGATACGCGTATTTCTGGTTATTTATTTGAGTCTGCATTAGAGGCGGGTTTGTCAGCGGCCGGTGTAGATGTTCGTTTGATTGGCCCAATGCCGACACCTGCGATTGCATATTTAACACGAACATATCGGGCAAATGCAGGAATAGTTATTAGCGCCTCCCATAATCCTTATGAAGACAATGGCATAAAATTCTTTTCGTCAAAAGGTTTGAAGTTAGATGACGCTGTTGAATTAGAAATTGAATCTTGGTTGGATAAAGACCTAGAGGTTGTTGCTCCGAATTTGCTAGGTAAAGCTAAGCGAATTGATGATGCGATGGGGCGGTATGTTGAATGTTGTAAAGGGACGATTCCTTCCTCTATGACGCTTGAGGGTGTGAACATTGTTCTGGATTGTGCGCATGGAGCAACCTATCAAGTGGCGCCATATGTATTTAGAGAGCTGGGTGCGAATATAGAGACGATTGGGGTAGAGCCGAATGGTCTCAATATTAATAAAGGTGTTGGCTCAACAAGTCCGGAAAGCTTGGTTGCAAAAGTTTTGGAGACAGGGGCTGATCTAGGGATTGCATTTGATGGTGATGGTGATCGAGTCATTATGGTTGATCATAAGGGCGAGCTGGTTGATGGTGATGAACTCATTTATATTATTGCAAGAAATCGTCAGAATGCGGATCGTTTAAAAGGTGGGGTTGTTGGCACCTTGATGACTAATTTTGGTGTTGAGCTTGCACTAAAAGAGCGTGGGATTCCATTTGTGCGTGCAAATGTTGGTGATCGGTATGTGATGGAGCAGCTGGTTAAAAATGATTGGGAGTTGGGAGGTGAAAACTCGGGTCATATCATTTGTTTTGATAAGGCGACAACAGGTGATGCTATTATCGCAGCGTTACAAGTGTTGATTGCGATGTGGCGTGAAAAAACAACCTTGCATGAATTGAAGTCTGAGATGTCAAAATTACCTCAGGTGCTAAAGAATGTTAGAGTGAAAGAAAAAGTTAATCCGATGGAAAATGCACAGATTGTTGCTGCAATGGCAGAGCAAGAGCTGCGTTTAAATGGTCAGGGGCGAGTGTTATTGCGAGCTTCCGGGACTGAGCCATTAATTCGAGTGATGGCTGAAGGGGTTGATGGTAGCTTAGTTAGCTCTGTAGTTGATGACTTGGTTGAGGTGGTTGAAAGTGCTTTGGCGTAGCAGGTTTTGTGTGGTGTCGTGTTAATAATGCGATGCCTTAATAAGCTTTAAGGTCGATTGTATTAAAATGCATGTATCGATGCTTGTAAGTCTGATGTATCTCGGTTAATATTTGCGCCCTTCTGAAAGCTGGTGTTATTTATGCGACAAGGTATGCGAAAAAAAATTGTTGCCGGAAATTGGAAAATGAACGGTGGTGTCGCTTTTACGCGAGATTATTTTGAAGCATTTAAAGTTTCTTTAAAAAATATTAGTTTGCCAGAAAATATGCAGGTTGTAATTGCACCGTCGTCAGCGTTGTTGTCAGAAGTTGCGCTGCAAGCGTCTGGCTCAGTAGTTGAATTGTCTGCGCAGAATGTGTCTTCGTATGATGAAGGTGCTTATACAGGTGAAACATCCGCGAAGGTTTTAGCTGAGCTAAATTGTTTGTGGTGTTTGGTAGGTCATTCTGAACGACGTGCTTTGTTTGCTGAAACAGATGATTTGGTTGTTGAGAAAATTAAACAATTATTAGCTAGTAATGTTCAGCCAGTTTTATGTGTAGGCGAAACACTTGCTCAGCGTGAGTCGGGGCAGGCAGAATCAGTTGTTGCTGAGCAAGTAAATGCAGTTTTTAGTGTATTTAGTGAATCTGAGTTGTCTAGGGTTGTTATTGCTTATGAGCCTGTTTGGGCAATAGGTACTGGTAAAACCGCGACCCCTGATCAAGCGCAAACAATGCATAAATGTATTCGTAAGTTGGTTGCGGTGAAGGCCGAACAATTAGCTGAGAAATTAGTTATTTTATATGGTGGGAGTGTGAATGCGGACAATGCAGAAACACTTTTTGCCCAAGAAGATATAGATGGTGCCCTTGTTGGGGGTGCTTCCTTAAAAGTAGAGGCGTTTTCGCGCATTTGCGAGCAAATGGCTTTAAGCAGTTAATGCTTTAGTACTTTGTTAAATTGAGTGTGACGAATAAATAGGTTAGATGTATGGAATGGTTAGAAACCACAGTAATAGTTGTTCATATTTTAGTGTCATTGGGTTTGATTGGTCTGGTGATGATACAGCAGGGGAAAGGCGCTGAGGCGGGAGCATCGTTTGGCGGTGGCGCTTCTCAGACTGTATTTGGAAGTCAGGGTAGTGGAAGTTTTTTGACTAGAATGACGGCTTACTTGGCGGTCATCTTCTTTGTGACAAGTATTTCGTTGGCGGTTATCGCTAAACAAAAAGCTGAGGTTGCATCGACGGAAGAGTCTCTTTTGGCGCCAGCTGAAATGGTGACATCTTCAGAGTCTTCTGAAGGTAAGGCTGAAGTAGAAGCCTTAGAACTTGAAGCTCCTGTTAAAGAAGCAGCGGTAGAGTTGGAATGAGTTTGATATTTGCCCAAGTGGTGGAATTGGTAGACACGCTACCTTGAGGGGGTAGTGGCTGTATGGCTGTGCCGGTTCAAATCCGGCCTTGGGCACCAATTTTAAAGCTTGCTACTTTGTAGCAGGCTTTTTTTATGTTGTTTTTTGTGGCTATCGCTTACAGGGTGGTTGACCCTGCACGGCTGGGTGAATATAATGCGCCCACTTGAGATGGAGTGACCTTAAAGAAAGTTTAATTCTTTAAGGTCTAAATTGGCGAATTTGGGTAATTCTCGCTGGTTCCACTCAGAGAAATCTTGCAAAAGGCCCCTCAGTGAAGGGGCTTTTTCGTATTGATGGGCATTAGGCCCATTTTTTGTTTCTGAAGTGTAGAAATGTTTCAGAAAAGCATACGGTTAATTGAGGCGGTTAGTATTGTCAGCTAAAAAACGATTACTTGAAGAAATGATTCGTCCTATTGTTGAAGGTTTAGGGTTTGAATGCTGGGGCCTTGAATTTATTTCACAAGGTAAGCATTCAGTGTTGAGAATCTTCATTGAAAGCTTGGCTGGCGAATCTGCTGAAGATGATGAGCAGAGTGAAAGTGGTGTTGAATTAAAAGATTGTGAGCAAGTTAGTCGACAAGTTGGTGGCGTACTTGATGTGGAGGATCCTATTGCAGGCGATTATACTTTGGAGGTTTCGTCTCCAGGGATGGATCGCCCGTTATATAGTCTGTCTCACTATGAACGATTTAAAGGTAGTCATGTCGCTCTAAAATTGCGCATGCCTTATGAAGGGCAGCGAAAGTTTAATGGTGTACTTAATGGCATAGAAGGTAATGATATTTTACTTCAGGTTGATCAGGAAGAATTTCTGTTCCCCCTTGAGGCGATTGAAAAAGCGAATGTTGTACCTCAATTTGATTGAATTTGAATACTGGAGCGAATGACGCAATGAATAAAGAAATATTGCTGGTAGTTGAGGCGGTCTCGAATGAAAAAGGCGTGGGAAAAGACGTAATTTTCGAAGCTATTGAACTAGCTTTAGCTGCTGCAACCAAAAAGCGTTATGAAGATGAAGATGCAGATATTACGGTTAATATTGATCGTAAAACGGGTGATCATGTAACTTTCCGTCATTGGACTGTGGTAGATAATGATTCGGTTCCGGGTTTAGGGACTGATCTTACTATGGAAGAAACGGCTGAAATTGATCCTAAACTACAGCCTGGTGATCGACATACCGAAGAAGTTGAATCTGTTGCCTTTGGACGAATTGGTGCGCAGGCAGCGAAACAAATCATCGTACAAAAAGTTCGTGAAGCTGAGCGAGAAATGATCGTTGACAGTTATCGTGATCGTGTAGGCGAGCTAGTATCAGGTACAGTGAAAAAGGTTACGCGCGATAACGTGATTGTCGATTTAGGTAATAATGCAGAAGCATTACTGCCTCGTGAAAATCTGGTTGCTCGTGAAGTCTTTCGTATGGGTGATCGAGTACGTGCCTTGTTGGAAGAAATTAGAGTTGAAGTTCGCGGGCCTCAGTTAATTCTAAGCCGTATCGCGCCAGCGATGTTGGTTGAACTTTTCAGAATTGAAGTGCCAGAGATTTCAGAAGAAGTAATTGAAATTCGAAGTGCTGCGCGTGATCCTGGCTCAAGAGCTAAGATTGCCGTTAAATCAAACGATAAACGAATTGATCCCGTTGGTGCTTGCGTTGGTATGCGTGGTGCTCGAGTTCAGGCAGTTTCTGGTGAATTGGGGAATGAACGTGTTGATATTATCCTTTGGGATGATAATCCGGCTCAATTAGTTGTTAATGCAATGGCCCCTGCAGAAGTTGCATCAATCGTTGTTGATGAAGATACGCATTCAATGAATGTCGCTGTTGCTGAGGAAAATTTAGCAATGGCAATAGGCCGCTCTGGCCAGAATGTACGTCTAGCAGCTGAATTAACAGGCTGGGAATTGAATGTTATGTCGGAGTCAGATGCCGGCAAGCAGCAAGACGCAGAAGTAGGAAAGTTTGTCGATTTATTTATTGAGAAGCTGGATGTAGATGAAGATTTAGCGACGGATCTTGTGAACGAGGGTTTTACTTCGTTAGAAGAAGTGGCTTACGTACCTTTAGAAGAAATGCTTGAAATAGAAAGCTTTGACGAAGATATTGTAGATGAACTGCGGCGTAGAGCAAAAGATGCTCTGTTGAATCAAGCCTTAGCATCAGAAGAACAGCTTGAAGGCAAAGAACCTGCTGAAGATTTACTTAACATGGAAGGAATGGAGCAGCATTTGGCTTTGGTTCTTGCTAGTAAAGGTATCGTCACTATGGAAGATTTGGCGGAACAATCTGTCGATGAGTTAATGGAAATTGACGAGATGGATGAAGAACGTGCCGGTAAATTAATTATGACAGCACGAGCGCCTTGGTTCGAAGACCAAGAATAGTAACGACGCGAGTTAGGAGAGTAAATCATGTCAGAAGTAACTGTTAAGCAGCTGGCAAACGATATCGGTGCTCCAGTCGAAAGACTGTTGAAGCAAATTAGTGACGCAGGACTTAGTTCGCGTAACGAAAATGATGCCGTTTCAGATGAAGAAAAGAAAACATTATTGAGCCATTTGAAGCGTAGCCACGGTGAATCTGAAAGTGAGCCGCAGAAAATTACACTCAAACGAAAAACAAGTTCTACCTTAAAAATGTCTGCGGGACAGGGTAAAACTAAAACGGTCAACGTTGAGGTGCGTAAAAAACGTACTTACGTTAAACGTCCAGAGATGGATGTAGAGTTAGTAGAAGCGCAAAAGGAAGAAGAGGCGAAAGCTGCATTACTTGCTGCTGAAGAAGCTAAGAAAATCGAAGCTGTAAAGGCTAAGCAAGAAGCTGACGAGGCTAAGAAAGTCGACGATGCAAAAGCTAAAGCGGCTAAATCCACTCCGGCTACAGAAAAGAAAGTTGAGAAAAAATCGACTGCGCCTGCAGTTGAAGAAAAGAAAGAGAAGTGGCAGAAGAAGAAAGAAGCGGCTGAAGATGACAAGCCTAAGAAACATGTTAAATCAGCAGGTCATCATCGTCCAAACCGCCAAAAAGAAGAAGTGTTTAGTGCAATTAAACTGGAAGATGATAAACCACGCCAGCTTAAAGTTAAGAAGAAGAAATTCAAACAGAAACGTCAGCACACTTTTGAAAAACCAGTTGCACCGGTAGTTCGTGAGGTGTCGATTAGTGAGACCATTATTGTTAGCGAGCTCGCTGATAAAATGTCATTAAAAAGCGTGGCTGTGATTAAAGCATTGATGGGCATGGGGATCATGGCAACGGTTAATCAGGCCATTGATCAAGAAACAGCGGTTCTTATTACGGAAGAGTTAGGACATACAGTAAAGCTAGTTTCTGAAGATGCTGTTGAAACAGAAATGCTTGAAAGTATAGATTATGAAGGTTTTGAATCACCGAGAGCACCTGTTGTCAGTGTAATGGGGCACGTTGATCACGGTAAAACGTCTTTACTAGATTATATTCGTAAAGCGAAAGTTGCTGGTGGTGAGTCGGGTGGAATTACCCAGCACATTGGTGCTTACCATGTCGAAACTGGTCATGGAATGATCTCATTTCTTGATACGCCAGGACACGCCGCTTTTACTGCGATGAGAGCGCGTGGTGCGAAAAGTACTGATATCGTTATTCTTGTTGTTGCTGCAGATGACGGCATAATGCCACAAACTGAAGAAGCTATTCAGCATGCTCGTTCTGCTGAAATGCCAATTATTGTTGCAGTAAATAAAATTGATAAAGAAGGCGCTGACATTGATCGTGTTAAGAACGAGATGGCAGCTAAAGATGTTATTCCTGAGGATTGGGGTGGCGATGTTCAATTTGTGAACGTATCTGCTCATACCGGTGAAGGAATTGATGCATTGCTTGATGCAGTCTTACTTCAAGCGGAAATGTTAGAGCTAAAAGCAGCGAAAGATGTTCCTGCTAAAGGTGTTGTTGTTGAGTCTCGTCTAGATCGCGGACGTGGTGCTGTATCAACCGTACTTGTTCAGCATGGTACATTGTTTGGTGGTGATATTGTGATAGCGGGCACCTTCTATGGTCGTGTCAGAGCGATGCAAGATGAGAATGGTCGAACGGTAAAAGAAGCGGGTCCATCTATTCCTGTCGAAATTCTAGGCTTGAGCGGAACACCAGATGCCGGCGATGAATTTGTCGTGGTTGCTGATGAACGTAAAGCACGTGAAGTCGCTGGCTTACGAGATGAAAAAATTCGCCAAGATCGAATGAATCGTCAGCAGGCTGCTAAGCTTGAAAACATGTTTGAAAACATGGGTAAAGATGAAGTTAACCACCTTAATATCGTATTGAAAACCGACGTGCGTGGCTCGTTAGAGGCACTAACTGCGGCACTAAATGATATTGGAAATGATGAAGTTAAAGTCCGAATTGTTGCGAGTGGTGTTGGTGGTATTACTGGTACTGATGCAACACTTGCTTTAGCATCAAATGCTGTTGTCATTGGCTTTAATGTTCGAGCAGATGCAACTGCACGAGGTATCATTGACGCTGAAGGCCTGGATTTACGCTACTATAGCGTGATTTATGAAATAATAGATCATGTGAAGCAAGCTTTGACTGGTATGTTGGCGCCTGAATTTAAGGAGGTGATACTCGGTCTTGCTGAGGTACGTGAGACCTTTAAATCACCTAAGTTTGGTCAGGTTGCTGGTTGTATCGTGGTTGAAGGTACTATTTATCGAAGTAAGAATATTCGTGTTCTTCGTGATGATATTGTTATCTTTGAGGGTGAATTAGAGTCACTTCGTCGCTTTAAAGATGATGTGAATGATGTTCGTTCTGGTACCGAGTGTGGTATTGGTGTTAAAAACTACGATGTTAAAGTTGGCGATAAGATTGAAGTATTTGATCAGGTCTCTGTTGAACGTACTTTAGATTCATAACCGCTTTACGGTAAATAAAATATATGGCTCAAGAATTTAATCGTACAGATCGCATTGCGGATCAAATGCAACGCGATCTTGCTGAACTAATAAGGTCTTCGTTGAATGACCCTCGTTTAGGTATGGTAACTGTGAATCAAGTAACAGTTGCTCGTGATCTGGGTTACTCGGATGTATACGTGACCTTACTCACTGCAGAAGATTTAGATGCGGATGCAGAAGAGGTTAAGACGACTATTGATATTCTTAATGGTGCAGCGGGTTTTTTACGAAGTGAGTTGAGTCGTATGATACGTCTTCGCACTATTCCACAACTGCGTTTTCATTTTGACGCTTCTGTTAAACGTGGTCGAAAGCTTGACCAGTTAATAACAAAAGCTCGAAAGAAAGATAACGATCAAAACGAAGGTTAAGCTAGATTGGCTCGTAAACGTAAAGGGCGTGCGCTAAATGGCGTCCTATTATTAGATAAGCCTCAGGGGATGACTTCTAACTTTGCTTTGCAGAAAGTTCGCCGGTTATTTGGCGCACAAAAAGCTGGGCATACGGGAAGTCTCGATCCGCTAGCAACGGGTGTGTTACCAATTTGCTTTGGTGAGGCAACCAAATATTCTCAATATTTACTCGATGCAGATAAAGGTTATTACACAACCGCAACCCTTGGTGATATTCGTACCACGGGCGATAGTGAGGGGGAGCAGGTATCTGTTCATACTGTGCCTTTATTGTCAGATTCCTTAATAGACTCTGTTCTTAAGCCTTTTGTCGGTGACATTAATCAAGTCCCTTCTATGTATTCAGCGTTAAAGCACAAAGGTCGTCCTTTGTATGAATATGCAAGAAAAGGAATAACCATTGAGCGGCCAGCAAGACCTATTACGATCTTTCGTTTGGATTTAACTGGCTTTCGCGATGCTGAATTAGATCTTACTGTTGAGTGTTCCAAAGGAACCTATATTCGCTCTTTGGTTGAAGATATTGGGGGTGAATTAGGCTGTGGGGGGCATGTTTCAATGCTTCGTCGTTTTAAAGCAGGTCACTTTGCTCTAGAAGAAACGGTCACGATGGAGGTGCTTGATGCTTTAGCTGATAAGGTTGAAGAGGGTGCTATTAATCTCGAGTTAGATCAATTTATTCGACCAACTGACTGTTTGTTACCAAATACACCTAAAGTTTGCCTAAATAATGAGCTTGCAAGGTCGATATTACTTGGCCAAGCAGTTAGAATACCCGACGCTGAAAATATAGATCTTGAACCAGGTATGGCAAGTATCTATATTTCTAAAGAAGTTGCTGAAAACAAGGCTGATGATTTAATTGATCATATCGCGTCTTATGACGTTTTTGCCGGTGTTGTTGATGTACTCGAAGGTGGCATGATTCAGCCAAAGCGTTTAGTGAATTTCAGTATTGAGTGATTGTAATGCTCTTGTTGAATTCTAAATGTTAAAGGATTAAAAAATTCCAGACGCCAGACTGTAAATATGCACGGTCATGGCTGATTATTAAACTGCATATTGAGGAAATAACTATGGCACTTAATGCCGAAGAAAAAGCAAAAGTAGTAAGCGAATACCAGCAAGCTGAAGGTGATACTGGTTCTCCAGAAGTACAAGTTGCATTGTTGACTGTTAACATCAACAAACTGCAATCACACTTTAAAGGAAATAAGCACGATCACCACTCTCGTCGTGGTTTGATTCGCATGGTAAACCAACGTCGTAAGTTGTTGGACTACTTGAAGCGTAAAAAAGCAGCACGTTATGTTGATCTAATTGCTCGTTTAGGTCTACGTCGATAAGCAGCCTCGTGTTGTTTCATCTACTGTGTAGATAATTAAGTGCCGGCTTATCTTGAAAGATAGATACGCCGGTTCTTTCGTTTTATAAGGTAGAAATTGAAAAGTAAGTAAGTGTTTTGTAGAAAGCCATAAAGTTTTATGTCTGAGTGTTTTTAGCATCGTTAAAAGAGCATTGAGACGTAAAGCTTTAGTCGTAGTTATTTTGCAAAACGTAATTAATGAAAATATGAAATATATAAGGAGCCGATGTGAATCCGGTCATTAAAAAGTTTAAGTATGGTAAGTCAGAAGTAACAATTGAAACAGGTAGAGTTGCACGTCAAGCAACTGGTTCTGTATTAGTCACAATGGACGATATTGCAGTGTTAGTTGCAGTTACCGCAGCTAAAAAAGCGGTTCCAGGTCAAGGATTCTTTCCTTTGTCTGTATTCTACAATGAAAAGCAGTACGCTATTGGTAAAATACCTGGTGGTTACATTAAGCGTGAATCACGTCCTTCTGAAAAAGAAACGTTAACGTCACGTTTGATTGATCGTCCAATTCGTCCATTATTTCCAAATGGGTTCATGAATGAAGTGCAAGTTGTTTGTACTGTTATGTCTGCGAATAAAACGGATGATTCAGATATTGCGGCAATGATCGGTACCTCAGCAGCATTAGCTATCTCGGGCATTCCATTTAATGGACCTATCGGTGCAGCACGTGTTGGTTTTACTGATGAAGAAGGTTATACCTTAAACCCAACAAATGCATACTTAGAAGACTCTCTTTTAAATATGGTTGTTGCTGGTACTAAAGACGCTGTATTGATGGTTGAGTCTGAAGCAAAAGAATTAACTGAAGACGAAATGCTAGGTGCAGTTTTATTTGCTCACCAAGAAATGCAGGTTATTGTTACTGCTGTATCTGAATTTGCTGAAGAAGTGGGCACAGAAAAGTGGGATTGGAAGCCAGAACCAGTAAATACTGCTTTAGCTGATAGCATTGCATCTGAATACTCTGAAGGCATCAGTGCTGCTTATTCAATCAGTGATAAAATGGCTCGTTACAGTGCTTTAGGTGAATTAAAAACTGCAGCTGTTGAGAAACTAGCAACAGAAGCTGATGATTCTCCTTCAGCAGACGACGTTAAGGGCTATTTCTCTAAGCTTGAAAAGCAAGTAGTTCGTGGCCGAATCATTAAGAGTGAGCCTCGTATCGATGGTCGTGATAATAGTACTGTTCGTGGAATACAGGTAGAAGTCGGTGTGTTACCAAATACACATGGTTCTGCACTCTTTACGCGTGGTGAAACACAGGCGATTGTTGCGACGACTTTAGGTACTTCTCGTGATGCTCAAATTGTTGATTCTTATGCTGGCGAATACAAAGAAAGCTTCATGCTGCACTACAACTTCCCTCCATACTCTGTAGGTGAGTGTGGGCGTATGGGTCCTCCAGGGCGTCGTGAGATCGGTCACGGTAAGTTGGCTAAACGTGGTTTACAAGCGCTTATGCCATCTGTTGAAGAATTTCCGTACACAATTCGTTGTGTATCTGAAATTACTGAGTCTAACGGTTCAAGCTCAATGGCAAGTGTATGTGCAAGCAGCTTGGCAATGATGGATGCTGGTGTACCTTTAGCGGCGCCAGTAGCGGGTATTGCAATGGGTCTTGTTAAGGAAGGCGAAGAATTTGCCGTTCTTACTGATATCCTTGGTGATGAAGATCACTTAGGTGATATGGACTTTAAAGTAGCGGGTACCGATGAAGGTATTACTGCTCTGCAAATGGATATCAAGATCGAAGGTATTAATGAGCAGATTATGGATGTTGCTCTTAAGCAAGCGCATGAAGCTCGTATTCATATTCTTGGTGAAATGAATAAGGTTCTTGAAACTTCGCGTGAAACTTTATCTGATAAAGCGCCTGCGATGCGTACGATGAAAGTTCATTCAGATAAAATTCGCGACGTTATTGGTAAAGGTGGCGCAACAATTCGTTCTATCACAGAACAAACTGGTGCATCAGTCGATATCGATGATGATGGCTCTATTAAGGTTTATGGCGAAGATAATGCTAGTGCTCAAGCTGCAATCGATATGATTATGGGCATTACAGCAGAAGCTGAAATTGGTCAGATTTATACTGGTAAGGTTGAACGTATAGTTGATTTTGGTGCGTTCGTGAATATTTTACCTGGTAAAGATGGATTAGTTCATATTTCTCAGATCTCGAATGAGCGTATTGAGAAAGTAACTGATGTGTTATCTGAAGGTCAGCAAGTAAAAGTAAAAGTCTTGGATGTTGATAATCGTGGTCGAATCAAATTGAGCATGAAAGATATGCCTGAAGGCGAGTAAATTAATTTGCTCTGATGACTTGAATATTCAGCCAGACATTTGTTAATACGTTTCGTATTTTACGAATGACTATGAATTTTTAGTGGGCATCAATAGAATGGAGGGGTTATATCGTATGGTATAACCCCTTTTTTCGTTTAAGAGAGTCTAGATAAGTGAGCCCTATGTCTGATCAGATACAAGCAGGTAAAAACCTTGAAAATTATGTTATAGAGCATCTTCCCTTAGCGAGAGCAGCCGGTATTAGTGTTGACGAGTATTCAGGAGATACGCTGGTCGTGAGTGCTCCACTCGATAAGAACATAAATGATAAAGGGACTGCTTTTGGTGGAAGTCTTTACAATTTATGTGTCATCACTGCTTGGGGTATGACCGATCTAAAGGCAAAGGAGTTAGGGCTAGAGGGAGATATAGTCGTTGCTAAAGGTGAGATAGATTATTTAAGACCTTTAAGGGGGCGTTTGATTGCGAAGGTGATAGCGCCAAGTGACGCCGATTTAGTACATATTAAAAAAAGCTATGAGAGTCGTGGGAAAGCAATTTTTCTTCTAGAGGTTACTGTGCTTGATGAAAATCAGAATGCCTGTGTTAAGTTTAATGGCAAGTATGCGGTACTCTCGTAAGTTATTTTTTAGCAGTCACCATAGCTGATGAGAAGTTAGATATAGCACTGTCTGTTTTTGATCAACTCAATAAATTCATTCTCAGGTACGGGGCGGCAGTAGTGATAACCCTGCACTAAGTCGCAATCCATTTCTTGTAGTAATGAAGCCATGCTGTGGTTTTCAACACCCTCTGCTACCACTTCTATTCCTAATGCGTGGACCATATTAATGATGCCACGTACGAGCGTCTGGTCTTCTTGAGAAATCAGAATTTCATCAATAAAACTCTTGTCTATTTTTAATACCTCAATAGGAAGTTTTCGCAAATAGCTTAAGGATGAATGGCCTGTACCAAAGTCATCGATTGCGGTTCTGATGCCCATTTTTTTAAGTTCTGTAAGGGTTTGTACCGCTAAATCAATATCGTCCATAATTGCTGTTTCTGTCACTTCAAGCTCTATTTTTGAAGGATCTATACCTACTTCAGAAATAAATTTTGCCATATCTTGTTGTAGAAGGCCTTTTTGAAAGTGTCTGGCTGAAATGTTTAATGCAAGTACGAAATCTTCATCTAAATCATCTTGCCAATCTTTAAGGTACTGGCAGCAGCGCTTAATAACCCATTGGCTAATCGGGATGATTTGCCCGTTTTCTTCTGCTATAGGAATAAATTCAAGTGGGCTTCTATATTGGCCTTCTGTAGAACTCCAGCGTATCAGTGCTTCGGCGCCTTTAATTGTGCCTGTTTCGAGTGATACTTTAGGTTGAAAAAATAATTCAAACTGGTTTTGTTCTAATGCAATGCTTAACTGGTTTCGGATTTTTAAGCGGTGCGGTGCTTGTTCATTTAACTTATTTTGGTAAATAACAAAGGAGTTTTTCCCTCTTTGTTTTGCTTGATACATTGCGATATCAGCATTGCTTATAAGGTTGTCTGGGCTATTGCCATGATCTGGCGCTAGTGCGATGCCAATGCTAGCGCTCATGTATATTTCTTCAGTTCCAATATGAAAAGGCGTGACAAATGAATCAACAATCTTTTGAGCAAAATTAGCAGAAGATTGTTGTTCGGTTTGAGTTTCCATTACGGCAATAAACTCATCCCCTCCGTGTCGGTAAAGCATTGTGTTAGGTGGAATGTCATGCTCTATTCTATGTGTGATTTCTTTTAGGAGGGCGTCGCCAATACCGTGCCCTAGGGAATCATTCACATCTTTGAACCCATCTAAATCAATGAATAGTAGGGCGGTTTTATTTTCATTGTTAAGATTGCTAAGCGCTTGGTTTAATCTGGAAGAGAGTAGTCGTCTATTTGGTAAGCCGGTTAATAGGTCGTGATAGGCGCGATAACGTGCTTCTTCTTCTTTCAGTTTTAGTTCGGTAACATCTCGAAAACTCCAGACTTGCCCCACTATTTTTGATCCTAATAATTGTGGGCTAGAGTAGGCGTCGATAGTGCGGCCTTGCTTAGTTTTTAGTTCATGTTGAGATTTTTTTTCGGGGGTGGCGAATGAGTCTAAGAAGTATTTTTCGAATACGTTTGGAGTAAGGCTGATGGCGCTGACAATGTTTAAATACTCATCAATGGTATTTAATTGGTCTTTGTCTGTGGCGATATTAAACATACTACTAAAGTTTGGGTTGAAAAGGCGAACTCTACCTTCCAAATCTAAGACAAGTAAAGAATCGTAGCTTGATATAAGGCTTGCGTGGAGTAAAGAGTGAGACTCTTCTAGGGCGTTTTGGGTTTGTTTTAATTCATTTAATTGCTGTTCTAATGCTTTATTTCTGGCCGTTAGCTCAGTAGAAGTGGATTGTATTGATTGTTCTAGGCGTTCCCGTTCTTTATCTGCTTGAAAACAGTTGTAACTTAATGCTGAAAGAAAGGCGCTAAGATCTGCCTCGTTAACATGACATGGGAGGTGTTGTTTAACTAAACTTTTGACTAGTTGGTGATGTTTCATGTGTGCTGTACTTTCGCGTTCTCAATGGGTGTATTAAAAAGGCGACCTTCATGGAAAATACCTTTATCTAAATCTGTATGATTTGACTGCATAAAAAGAATTGAACTCTCTAAATTTAGACTATGTTTAGTGATTTTGCCGAGAATTAATACTATTAGGTGTGTAAAGTGTGTTTATCCCATCCATAGATACTGCTTTAAACTAATTTTTCCATTAATTACGTTGATTCCCTCCGCTTTAAGGCGCTCTGTTTGTTGTTGGTATCGTTCGCTATGTGCAGGAAAAGAAATTTTCCCTTGTCCGTTTATAACTCTGTGCCAAGGGATCGAACTTGCGTTGGGTAAATTTTTAAGTATATA
>Ga0209290_1000314_pt1 | contig 40666 bp, 32 predicted proteins | sample EN1Hudsemesocosm_2_FD_184632 | JGI IMG/M metagenome (GOLD analysis project Ga0209290, IMG submission 184632) | Methane-oxidizing microbial communities from mesocosms in the Hudson Canyon - EN10B Hudson Canyon (SPAdes) (version 2) | ecosystem: Environmental > Aquatic > Marine > Cold seeps... | reverse complement strand
GAACAGTGTGTCACCCGCAATAATAGCCGCAGTCCATAAAGGAATAACGGCCGCATAAGCACCCTGTGGGTCTTGCCTTGGCCCAAAGACGTTAAAATAACGTAAGCCAGTGGACTTAAAGTTGTAAGCCGTTTCGAATACAGAACCATATAGCTCGTTTACATATTTAGTAACCGCGTAAGGTGATAGCGGGACGCCAATCCGATCTTCTACTTTAGGCAAGCCTGGGTGGTCGCCATAAGTCGAACTAGAAGCGGCATAAACAAAACCTTTAACGTCTGCGTCACGTGCTGCAGTTAGCATGTTTAATTGTCCTCCCACGTTTACTTCATTGGTTGTAATGGGATCATCCAATGAGCGAGGAACAGACCCAAGGGCTGCTTGATTTAATACATAATCGCAGTCTTTTACTGCGTTCTTGCAATCGTCTTGGTTTCGTATGTCGCCTTTAATAAAACTAAAATAGGCCCACTGAGTGGTGCTGACAGCCGCTTTGACTTCGTCTAAGTTTTTCTGATATCCGGTAGAAAAATTATCCAACCCAACAACTTTTTGATTTAATTTTAGTAATATTTCAAGAATGTTAGAACCAATAAAACCCGCCACACCAGTTACACACCAAGTGTGCTGCTCACGTAGTAAATCAGTCTTTACTTTGTCAAATTTGGTCATATTTTGGTCCCTTATAAGCGCCATAGGTTGATGTGGGATTTCTTAAATTCGTTGCTATCTAGCGAGGCTTTTACATCCATTAATACTGCGCTAGGTTTGAGCATCTTTTTGTAATCATCTACCGAGAGTTTTTTGTATTGCTTGTGACTTACGCATAATACAATGGCGTCCAAATCGGTAAGATCCCCTAAAGTACAAAGTGAAGTGCTGTAGTACTTTTGTGCTTCCTTCATATCGGCCATGGCATCATGTACCAACAGATTTACTCCATATGATTTGAATTCAGTAATGATGTCACCCACCTTGGAATTTCTTAAGTCTGGACAATCTTCCTTAAAGGTTAAACCCAAGATTCCAATTCGAGCATTTTTTACGCTACAGCCAGATTGAATCATACGTTTAACGGTCTGCTCCACAACATGTGTAGGCATGGAGTCATTGATGCGCCTTCCTGCTGAAATAACCTCAGGGTGGTAACCTAGTTTTTGTGCTTTATGAGTAAGGTAGTATGGGTCAACACCGATGCAGTGACCGCCCACTAAACCTGGTCGAAATGGTAGGAAGTTCCACTTAGTTCCAGCTGCTTCTAAAACATCAATGGTGTCGATATCCATTTTAGAAAAAATAACAGAGAGTTCATTCATTAGCGCGATATTTAAATCACGCTGGGTATTCTCAATTACTTTTGCGGCTTCTGCGACTTTAATTGTGGGTGCTTTATGCACGCCTGCAGTCACAACGCTTGAATAAACATCTGCGACAATTTCCAGAACTTCGGGTGTTTGACCAGATACAACTTTGGTAATTTTTGTGAATGTATGTTCTTTATCACCTGGATTGATTCTTTCTGGTGAGTACCCTACAAAAAAGTCTACGCCGCAAATTAAATCACTGTTCTCTTCAAGAACGGGTACACAGTCCTCTTCAGTGGCACCAGGGTACACAGTTGATTCATAGACAACTATGTCCCCTTTTTTTAGCTGATTGCCAACACTTATAGATGCACTTATTAGCGGTGATAGATCCGGTTGATTGGCATCATTTATGGGGGTTGGCACTGCAATAATATAAAAATCTGCCAGAGCTAGGTCTTTTGCATTAGACGTGAAGGTGATATTAGTACTTTCTAACTCTTCATTAGTAACTTCCAATGTTCTGTCTTTGTTGTGCTGTAGTTCTTTGATTCTCACTTCGTTGACGTCAAATCCAATAACAGGATGGGAGTTGCCAAATGCAACAGCTACAGGCAAGCCAACATAGCCAAGACCTACGACAGAAATGTTTCGATTTATCATGTTATTTATTCCTTTAGAAAATTTCAGTCGTACTAATAATAAAGTATGTGCTGTCTAATGTTTTAGTATCGGGTTTTGTAGTGCGATATAGAAATTACGCATTAAGGTCATGATTATTTCTTGAAAAGAAAATAATCACACGTATAGTGCAAATCCGATAAAGTGCTACTGAAGAAAATTAGGTAGTTATAACTATTAAAATTAATGCAGTGGCATTAGTTTTTTGAGGTTAAATAGAAAGTGACGTTTAAATTATGTGATGTGAATACCAAAAATAATAACTATTTAATGATGTAAGAAATAACTTCCTACCAGTAATAAAGTACTACTTTATTGTGAAAAAATAAACGTTAGCAGAATAATCAGGGATGATGATGTGGCAACAATAAGACTGTTTAATAATCACCTTAGGCTAAAGTTTTTAATGCTTGCGTCACTGGAGGCTTTAACCTTTTTGGTGTCTGTATACAGTGCGGCTCTCGTGCGTTTTCAAGAAACCGAATTTGAATATACAAATATTGTTATTGATTATAATGGTGGTGATATTGGAATTATTGCCAGCATTTATACTTTTGTAATGATGCTGTGTATGGTTGCAATCGGTCATTATCAAAGCCAGCAACACTTCTCTCCAAGTATGTTTACCGAAACTATTATAAAAGTATTGGTATCCCTTACGCTGGGATCAATTTCTTTGATGATAATTTTCTATATGATACCTGATGTGCATATGGGGAGGGGGTTTCATTCGATAGCTTTGGTGTTGTCATTTTTAGGGGTGATTTGTGTAAGGGCATTCTTTTTTCAATTAATCGGGAATAATGTATTAAAAAGAAATATATTGGTGGTAGGGGCTGGCTCTAGAGCGAAAACACTTATCGATGAGAAAGGTGGCTCGCATGACGGCGTTAGTTATAAGATAGCGGGCTATATAGCGGTTCAAAATGAAATCGTAGCGGTTCCTGAAAGTAAAGTTATTACAGTTCCTGCAGAAGATATTTCTCAATATGCTTTAGATAATGAGGTGGATGAAATTATTCTCGCTATTGAGGATAGGCGTAAAAGCTATCACAATGATGCGTTAATTAAGTGTAAACTAGCCGGTATAAAAATAGTAGATCCCGTTTGTTTTTTGGAGCGAGAGCAGGGTAAGTTAAATTTGGAAATGTTGCACCCTAGCTGGATGATCTATTCAAATGGTTTTGATCGTAGTGATCTTAAGCGGTTTTCGGCTAGATTATTCGATATTGTTACTAGCTCGATAATATTATTGGTAATGACTCCTGTCATGATTTTAACCGCATTCCTCATCTCTCTTGAATCAGGCTTTAAGCACTCTGTATTATATCGTCAGTCTCGGGTTGGGTTGGATGATGTTCCCTTCACTTTGCTAAAATTTAGAAGCATGAAAATAAATGCAGAAAGTGATGGGAAGGCAGTTTGGGCTAAAAAAAATGATGAGCGTATTACGTTCTTTGGGCACTTTATAAGAAAGACTCGTATAGATGAGTTGCCGCAAATTATTAATATATTTAAAGGAGATATGCGCTTAGTTGGTCCGCGCCCTGAAAGGCCTGAGTTTGTAGATCAATTGGCGACCAGGATTCCGTATTACAAAAAACGCCATACAGTAAAACCGGGGTTGGCTGGCTGGGCTCAGCTGAAGTACCCATACGGAGCTACAGAGGAAGATGCTTACGAGAAATTACAGTATGATCTTTATTATGTAAAAAACCATAACGTAATTATGGATTTCTTTATATTGTTGCAAACAATAGAAATTGTAATTATGGGTAAGGGAGCTCGATAGATAGAAAATAAGATGCTAATTTTTAAACAGATAATTAGTCACCCTTATTTTTGGATGGGTATTTTTTTATTGATTTCTATTTTTTCTACCTTAAAGGTAAGAAGACTAGGATGATTATATCAATATGTTTAAGTGTTTTTTTTGCCACATTGTGTACCCCGATAATATCTTATTGGGGTCTTGAATCTCTTAAATACTTTAGCCCTATATCAGATGAACAGTGCACCAATAGTACTGTTAAGGATGTCATATTACTCCCCGGTGGCACTCATATTAGTGATGGAGATATTAAACTTAATACTTGGTCTATGCAGCGTGCAAATTTGATTTTTAAATTAAGTGAAAACAAAGCATTGGCAAGAGTCATTATTCCGGGCGGATACTTAGGTGAAGGGGGACTCTTGAAGACGTACTTAAATCGGAAACTGGACCTTAGTATTCATGTGGGGAAGGGTTCTAGCAATACAGCTGGAAATTTTGAAGAAATAAGTGACTTTCTGGTGAAAGGGCGACAATACTGGTTAGTCACATCTTACTGGCATTATATTCGTTCGTACTTAGTGGCATCCAAACTGGGTGTTAATGTATGTCCGGTACTTACTCAAGGTATTGAGCCAAGTTATTGGCTGTATCACAGAGATGCACACTGGAATGGGAAAGCGTTTATGCATGAATATATAGCAATCGTGTATTACTGGTTATTAGGAAAGATTTAGTTAGGCAGCATGTAAAATACGTACTGAGAATTATAATATTTAGGATTTATAGATGAAGTTTACCTTAATACTGATACTAATGAGTCAGTTGCTGGCTTGTGCATCAAGCACGCTAGTAGATTCAAAATCTAGCCAAAAAACATTAATCTATGCATCTGTTAAGACATATCACATTGGTGTGGATGATGTATTAATGGTAAATGTTTGGAAGAATCCAGATCTATCAGTAACAGTGCCGGTGAGGCCAGATGGCCGAATTTCAATTCCTTTGGTTGGCGATATTGTTGCCGGAGGAAAAGAACCTATGGTAGTGGCTTCAGAAATAAAGACTGAACTCGAAAAATTCATTCGTGAGCCTCAAGTAACGGTTATGCTTACTCAGCTTAGAAGTCATGAATTTATATCTAGAGTGCGGGTGACAGGTGCGGTGAATACACCTTCCTCTCTACCATATAGGCAAGGTATGACAGTTTTAGATGCTTTGTTACAAGCAGGTGGGGCCAATGACTTTGCTTCGGCGAATGCTGCTAGCTTGTATCGTAGCGAAAATGATTCGATCACCCAGTATGATGTCTACCTTTCAGATATTATTCACTCGGGGCAATTGGAGACTAATTATGTTTTATTGCCCGGGGATATTATCACCGTTCCTGAGCGGCTATTTTAAGGTTTTTATATGATAACTAATCCATTAGACCTGGTTGCTATTACCTTTAAAGATACCTGGAAAAGAAAAGAACTGGGTATATTGATGTTTATTGGTTTTTCAATGCTTGTGTTATTTTTAAGCTGGAATTGGCCAAAGATGTACGTCTCATCATCTATAATAGAGGTGGACGAACAAAATATTTTGACACCACTACTTGAGGGTAGCGCCATTGCAACGTCAATCAAAAATCATGCACGTAACGCAGAGCAAATAGTATTCAATAAATATGCGATGAAATACATATTTGATATCTTAAAAGACGATATTGAAAAGTTAACTGATAAACAAAAAGAAGGCTACTGGGAAGATATACGCGATAACACAAGTATAGAAAATACAGGTTCAAATTTAATCAAAATATCATATAGGTCCATTGATCCAGTACGAGCACAGCTGTTAGCGGAAAACCTCACTAATTTATTTATATCTGAAAGTGTTAATGAGAAAAAAAGAGAAAGTGAAGGTGCCTATAACTTTATCGCAAGACAAGCTGGCGACTATCATGAAAAACTATTGAATTCGGAGAATGCTCTAAAGGAATTTAGATCGGACAACTTAGGCGCTGACCCAGCCAGTTCAGCAGTGGTTAACGATCGTATTCTAGAATTACAACGATCTATCGAACAAAGCGGGTTGGCGATTAATGAAGCCAACATTCGAATGGAGAATATAGATGCGCAATTATCTGGGGAGGCTGAGGTGTCTGCCCACCTATCCAGAGAGGGGCAGATTCAAGAAAGAATTTCTGTATTACAAACTAAACTAGACATGCTAAGAATGACTTACTTGGATACTTATCCCGACATTATCATTATAAAAGATCAAATAGAATCATTGAAAACGACCATGGGCAATATTGGCAAAGATGAGACCTATAAAATAAGCCAAAATCAAGGAGGCCAATTAAATCCGCTGTTTCAAGAGCTTAGGGCAAAAAGGTCGCAATTCAAAACAGAGTTGGCTGCACTTAAAACGCGAGTGAAAGTAACTCGGCAATTGCTAAGTGATGAAAAATCTCGAGCTCGACAAATAAACAATGCAGTGGCTGTATATGCACAGCTAACACGGGATTACGATGGTAATCAGGCATTATATAGAAAGCTTCTTAAACAGAGGGAGTCTGCAAGGGTGTCAATGAATATTGATATTGCTAATCAAGGAATGACCCTTCAAATAAAAGAGCAGGCAATCGTACCACTTAGTCCGGTTGGATTGCAGTTTATTCATTTTGCGGTTTTTGGGTTAATAGGTGCGCTTTTAGCGCCGTTTGGATTGTCTTTTTTACTGGCTAGTATTGATAATCGGTATAAGTTTGAAAAATCATTAAAAGCAGTAAATGGCTTGCCTGTTTTAGGTGGGATCAATGTTTATCGTAATAGGTCAATGAATATTGTAGATGTATCTTGGTTGATATCTATCGCTTTGATTTTTACTGCCGTTGTATTTATGTATGGTTATGTTGGTTGGCTTAAAATATCGGGTCAAGCGTAATAATGAATAAATTAGAACAAGCTATTCGTAAAACGGCCGGTGATGGTTGTCTTTATTCGCACGCAGTGGAAAAGCCCTCATTTATAGAGGAAATAGATAAAATGAAAGTTAGTCACTTAATGACTAAAGAAGAGCTTGAAAAACAAAAAATTATTTATCCTGATTTTAAAAATACCGTATTAGTTAATTCATTTAGAGAGCTACGAACATCGCTCACTGCTCTGAGCAGTAAAAATGTTGTAATGGTAACTTCGATCAGTGAGAGGGCAGGAGTGAGCTTCTTTGCAAGGAACTTAGCAGTAGCCACGGCATTTGACATGGCAAAAACCGCCATGCTAGTAGATTGTAATGGGAGAAAAAGCGGCGTTAATGAAGTATTTGAGCTTGGTTTGAGGCTCGGTATAAGTGACTTTATATCCAACAAAGATGTAAAAACAGCGGAAATTATCCATGAAAGTGGCTTGAAACGTTTAAGAATATTGCCCTTTGGTCAGTCAGGAAGTGATGGCGATGAGTCATTTAGTCACCCTAGGTTTCATAGCCTAATGGCTCAAATTAAGTACCAGTATAGTGATCGTCATATCTTTATCGATGCACCTCCGATACTAAAATCAGCCGATGCTCGGATATTAATGGAAGTATGTGATCAAGTGTTGTTGGTGGTTCCATATGGGCGCGATACCAATCAAGACATTCAGGCAGCAGCTAGGGTCATTGGTAGTCAAAAATTCTCAGGTGTTGTCTTTAATGAGTTTTTGATTTAGTGAAAATTTATGCTTGGTTGGTGCTTGTGCTACCGGGATTTTGTAATGCCTACGTAACGGGCGGTGGTGCAACAGAACTTAGTGTTAGCGTTGAAAAGGAAAAGCATAATTTAGGGCTAGCGGGCACCTATGAATTGAATTCGGCAAGCCCAAGATTGGAAACGAAATTTGCAAGTCAATTTCAGCTAGGAACTAACCTTGGCAGATCAACCCAGGCGGTAGCCGAACATGCTTATCAGTATGAACAATCCTACATAAAAACGAGTGGGGGACTAGATTATATTTTTCCATTTATGAGTATTAAATGGCAAAGTGGGTATAGTTCGCAAACCGAATTTGTGCAGGATGAAGAACTTGACTCCACTATAAAATCCAATTTTGATGAGACAGAAAATAGTTTAGCTATTACTACAGGCCCGAGATTAACCCTTAATAAATTAGATGGTACTTTAATTGAGGCCAGCATAGATTGGTCTTATATGGATTCGGAAGATGAGTTTACAACCGAGAACAGTGCCAACATTAGCTTTCTTAGATCTATCACTCCAATTACTCAGCTGGGCTTAAACAGTAGTCGATTGTGTGCTAAGTATGACGTGGCAAGTGAAAATAATGTGTGTCGTACGCAATATAATATTATTTATTCAGTTAAGAAAAGATATTTTGATGTAAATGTGGAGGCTGGAGTATCTTCTGAAGGGGGAGCGTCTACGGATATTTATTCAGGAACACTAAATTACACGATGAACAGCTACTCAGATATAAGTTTTTTACAAACTAAGTCTATAAGTACTATTTTAAATAACGGGGACTCAGTATTTGAGGCGCAAGACTATATCCTGAGCACGCTAATATCTACTAAGTCAATAGAGTATAGTTACAGAGTGGGTGGGCGAGATCTATCTATTGGCTTTATGGAGCAAATCTTAAACGCAGGTTCAAATAATACTACTAGTAGTACAGGCAGTGTAGATTTTAATCATAGGGTGTATTCGAAACTATGTTCCTATTGTGTCTTGTCGCTTAATTATGATTATTCTAATTATAATGATGAACGTATTAAGAAAATAAGTTCTATTGCTTTAACTAAGAGCAACTCACGAAACTTATCGACAGCTATTAACTTCAGTCAGACAAGGATTAAGTCGGAACTGGATATATGGAGCATCGGTATATTATTTACAATCAGTGGACGACAAACAAAGCTAGGGGATAGATAGGGATATGTATTTAGACTTTTATGGGTTTAATAAAAATCCGTTTCAAATGACCCCAGATAATGATTTCTTGTATATGAGTAAGCAACATGCCAGAGCACTTGTATACATGGATTATGCCACCTGGCGGCCTGGTGGTTTTGTAGTAATCACCGGTGAAATTGGTTCGGGCAAGACCACCTTGGTGAAGTGGCTGCTAAAAAATATTGCAGGAAAAGTCAATTGTTTTCATTTTGCCTTTGCTAATTTGTCAGGTAATGATTTGTTCCATTACTTATTAAGACAAGTAAATATAGTCCCCAAGAAAGAAGATAAGATATCTCTTATATATACTTTTCAAGAGTACCTTGTAAAAAGCTCAAAAAGGGGAATGCCCCATGTTTTAATTATTGATGAAGCACAGAACTTAACAAAGGATCAGCTCGAAGATATAAGGATGTTGGCAGCTTTAGAAGGGAGTGATGGACCGCTATTGCGCATTACCTTGCTTGGTCAGCCAGAATTTTTACATATGATTAACATGTCAGAGCAGTTCAAGCAGCGTGTGAAATTGCATTTTCATTTAAAGGGCCTGCAAAAACAAGATGTGGCTAAATATATTGAATATAGACTAATTAAATCTGGCCTTGAGTCCAATACCTTGTTTGATCAGCCTTTGATGGAAAAGATATATGTGTTTTCTAAAGGTGTTCCTAGACTTATAAATAAGATATGTGATGCTTTGTTGATGTGTGCTTATGCCGAAGAGCACGATAAGCCAAGGCTGGAAGATATTGAAATGATTCTACCTGATTTGATGATTGATAATCCGGCGGTAAAAGTGTCAAAAGATCTTGATAGGGCGATTAATCATTTAAACCAAACAGAAGCTAAAAATTCCAATGCGTTGATGGAACGACTAGTAAATGCCGTTGAGAATCTAAATGAAAATCTATCTGTATTAGCGACTAAGGGTCGATAATATGATTGCCTATATGTTCCATGCTATTGGTGGGATACAAAGTGATAATTGGACCGATTTTATCTACAGTTTTTTCGATGATAAGTTTCGGAAGTTTTAATTGCTGTTAAGTCTTTCGTGAATTTTAGGTTCGCTATAGTGAATATGTTAAAAGGACCGAACTGTCACCTTTGATGAAGAGCGAGTCAGTAATTGCTATGCTGCTAAATGTATCTCTGAAAATAGATTTTTTACGACTGCTTTTGTGTTAGCGCTAAATATGTTTTCAGCACTTATTAGATGTAGTGGAAGATAACTGGTGAGTTACACAGCTGGGGGATAAAAAATAAATTTAGTAGATTGAAGCATCAACATGCTTCGGACTGTAATAACAAAAAGCCGATACGTAAATTAAAAGCGAATAAGCGAATAATTAAAGGGGGTATCGATTAGGTTATGTCTATATTTGCGCCGCCGGGATGGCGATTAATAAGAGAGCATCAAGCAGGATTTCAGGTTTAGAATGTCAGTGTGTTGTTAATTCTCAGTCTGGCCGAGTGACCAATGTTGCCAGTTACTATGTGACTCGATTCACTGTATTAATGAGCTATTGTGTTAAAAAATACCATCTTTAGGGCTGACTTTAAGTCAACGGTTGATTAAATTGACGAATAATTACGGAGTAATAAACATGATTGAAACCCTACTGGGTAATCGACGCTACGATAAGGTATGCATTGGATTAATAGGTGAAAAACAATGGTAGCAGCTTTTATATTCTGTTTGATATTTGTAGCTTATGTCTATGCCATTTACCCGCTGGCTTTATTTTTTCTGGCGAAACGTAAAACCATTGCTGTTCCTACAGTGCAATATATAGGTGACATATCTATTGTTATGGTGGTATGCAATGAAGAAGCGAGTGTGGCAAGGAAGATTAAAAATTTACAAGACTTACATATTAACGGCGGGGTTAAAAAAATCATTGTGGTTGATGATGCCAGTGATGATGCGACTGTGGAAATTTTAAGTGATTTTAGTGACATTACTATAATTAGGTCTAAGCAGCGCAGTGGCAAGGCAAGTGGTTTGAATCTTGCCATGGAAGAAGTTGATACTGAGTTGGTGATGCTAGTAGATTGTCGTCAAACCGTGGAACTAGATGCGCTAATACATTTGGCATCCTGGTTCGTGGAAAATCCTAAGATGGGGGCTGTCAGTGGTGAGTTGATGTTTAAAACCGAGGGGAGTAATGACTTTTCTAGTGGCATAGATGGATATTGGCGTTATGAAAAATTTATTCGCAAAGCAGAGGCCTGTATTGCGAGTGTGCCAGGCGTAAGCGGTGCTTTGTATATGTTAAGGTCATCGCTTTATGAGGCTTTGCCAAGTAATACCTTATTAGATGATGTTCAGGTTCCTATGGTGGCGTCAAAAAAGGGCTACCGCGTGGGATTTGATGAACGCGCTATTGCATGGGATATTCCCTCTGTTTGTGCCAATAAAGAGAAGTCTAGAAAAATTCGTACACTAAGTGGAAATTACCAATTATTGTTCCGCTTTCCGGAATGGGTTATTCCCACAGGGCACCCCATATGGTGGCAATTTTTCAGTCATAAAATAGCCCGGCTGTTAGCGCCTTTATTTGCACTGGTTTCCTTTTTATTGGCTAGTATTATGTGTATTCAAGGTAGTGTATGGGCCTCTATGTATATGCTTGCCTTTACTTTGGCTGTGCTGATCGCTCCTTTGAGCATTCGATTCACTGTGGTAAATAAAATTCCGCTAACCAAGCTTCTAGCATCATTTATTACTTTAAACTGGTTTTGCATATTGGCATTAGTAAATTATTTTTCTGTATCTTCTTCAGGTGCGTGGAAGCGGTAGCAAAGGAGCTGTTAGATCTTAAGTGAAGCGGTAGCCAGCTTATTATGAAATAGTGGAATATGTTGTATGCCGTTTAGGGGGAATTAATCTTTATGTAGTAGTTAATATCCTAAGGTACTGTTCTTTTTGTGAACGGCTTACCATATTTGTTGGGCCAGGTTTTTAATCCAAATATCTCTCTTATACTAAAAATTCAGTTTGATGAATTTTCGAGAGGTGTGTAGTGAAAAGCCTATTCTTAGTCATGTTGATTTCTCTTTCCGGGTGTATAAATTTAGATGATGAGCTCACCCCAACAGAGTCAGAAGAGCAAGATAAACAAGCTGAATCAAGCCAGGAAGAGGGTTCGGTTCCAGACCCTGTCGATACATCAGTTCCAGTAGATCCAGTTGATCCAGTTGATCCAGTAGATCCAGTAGATCCAGTAGATCCAGTAGATCCAGTAGATCCAGTAGATCCAGTAGATCCAGTAGATCCAGTAGATCCAGTAGATCCAGTAGATCCAACAGATCCAGTTCCCCCAGAAACTGTCGGGCCTATTTCAATTTTTCAAGGGTCTGATGATGGTTACTCTTGGGAAGATATGGGTGCAGACTGGGTTAATCATGAGCTAAACCTAGATAATATTAGATTTGGTGGGGCGGGAAATTCGGACAGGGATTACATCGTGTCGCTTATGTTTCGCGATATATATGTGCCTGCGGGGCGACCAATTATAAGCGCCAAATTGATTTTTAGTGAGCAAACCTATCAGAATGATACGGGAACTATAGCCCTACAAATTGAAGCACTAGACCCAGTATCTTCTTTAACCTTTTCTGAAAACGACATGGCTCAGGATCGTATAGTCTTATCATCGACAGTTCTCTGGAATAAATCAACATCTTCAGTTGAGAGCCCTGATATATCCACTCTTGTGCAAAGTATTATAGATGACGATGACTGGCATAGAGGAGGTGCAATGAGTTTTAAAATTAGCAATGTACCTAACAGCAGCGGAGATATTCGTCACAATCTATATGCTTATGATGCAGGTGCTTCAGGTAAATCCCCTCAGTTATTAATTACCTATGGTGATGATGCAGTAGATCCAGACCCAGTAGATCCAGACCCAGTAGATCCAGACCCAGTAGATCCAGACCCAGTAGATCCGCTGGAAGGTATAACAGTTCGCTCAACGGTTGCACCCCAGGTAGCGAATGTCGTAGATCAATATGTTGCTCATGCAACAGGTGAAGACTTGATAGTTCCCATGTTGGTCTCCAATCAAGGTAGTTTGGATGGTATCATTCACTGGACAAAAAATTACGGTCCGGATGGTGCTAAGGTGCACCCTGAGTCTGGACAAGTCTCTTGGGCCATCGACGATACCATGCCAAGTGAAAGCTTTCATATCGGGTTAAAGGCCAGTTCCCAAACAGAAAGTGTAAAATTAAGTTTTATAGTTCATGTAGGCATTAGTGCAGACAAGGTGCTTACTGCGGGCGATGGCGGCGATTACCCTAACCTAAAAGAAGGCATGGCGAACCTGACCTCTGGCGGCACCTTGGTGATGTTAGATGGTACCTATTCTGGTGAAGACAATTTAATTGGCCGTGTTAATAGCGGCAATTTGCAGCATCCCCCATCGGGAACAGAGGGCGCCTATACCACTGTCATGGCCAAGCATCCAGGTAGTGTTGTATTGATGGACGGTGCCATGGTGAGTTTGAAGGGGCTGCCAGGTTACGAGCCTGTCTCTTATGCTGCTTTTAAAGGTTTTTTTGTAATAGATGGTCAGGTGGGTGCGCATGGGTATCCAAATGATGCGACCACAATACCTCATCACATAAAGTTTATCCGCAATGGTGCTCAGGGCGGTAGTGATAAGCGTGAACCTTTTAATACTTCCTATTCAGATACTATTTTATTCGAGAATAATTATGCCTTTGGTGGTGGCCGCTATAAATTTACGAGCTACCTGGCCAGCAATCTTGTGTGGAGGCGCAATGTAGCTCGCTATGATCATGGCCCTGTTTATGATGAGCCAAAAGGAACGTACTCTGTTTACAGCAGTATGGATGCTTTTTTAAGCAATAACATTGCAGTGGATGGAGACAAACCAGATTTCCTAGATCAAGGTGAGATAGCAGGCGAGTTTGCTACGCCCACCACAGCTGGACCCACTAGGGCTCGCTTTCAGCGTAACATTCAATTAAATAGCGATATGATGTTTAGCAATCTTTCAAAGAAAAGTACCGACAGTGATGCTGAGCTTAGTCATATGGTTTCCTGGGATGTGCGTCCAAACAACACTTACGTTAAGTCGTTTGCCAGCGGCTGGCTGGATCACATTACTATGGGTGATGTCACTCCCAGAGATAACACAAATGGATTCTTTCATGGCTGGGGTGGAAAATTTAGAGGCGTCACCAACAGTATTTTGCACAACTTTAAAAATGGGGACATGTTCAATGATGTAAGCACGGCAGATAACCATGAAACTCTTGATGGCCGTATTGTCGATCGCTATGGAGCTGACACATTAAATATCACCAACTTCGACGGAGCATTGAATGCGTATAATAGTGATATTGCAAATATTACGGATATTAACCCAATTCAAAGTGAGTCGAACCCAACTGGAAGTCTGCGTTACATTACTCGGATAGAGCGGGATACCTCTTTGAGTACCTTGGATCAAGACGGTAAGGGTCTAGGTGCGACTGTTATGACCTTCGTAGGTAAGTCTGGAACCTTTTTTGGTGAACCGGGATACGATGAAGAAACCCATATTCCCATGTGGCCCTTTCCCATGGAGCATGTCATTAAAGAAAAAATGGCGGCCTATAGTTACACAGGTAATACCTATACTGGAACAGAATATAACCGTGTAGTAAGTGGCACGGGGACTATTAGTGGTGAGCGTGGTTTCGCAGTTGAAGGACAATCTCTTACTAATTATATTTGGGGCTACTTGGGTAATGTAGTGCCGCCGCTTAATGTTACTGCGTCTACAGGTGAAAACTCGATCACTATACAATGGAATGCGGGGCCCGAAATAAGCCTTAAAAAAGTCACCGGTTACAATGTGTATGACTATGATATTGCCACCGGTGAGAGAATCTTATTAGAGCAATTAGCAGCAGATCAATTTGTAACAAAAATTAACGGTGTGGATGGCGATACTCAATACACATTGGCGGTTACTGCGTTAGAAGGGGCCAAAGAAAGTGGCATTGGCTACCCTGTGATAGTTATTACGCAGTAATATGAACGCCTTAAAATTTATATTTATTCTAATTGCTTTGAGCTTGGCGTTTATTCCTATAAAGGGCGAATTGTTTGGCTATAGCCATTTAGCTGGGAAGTTATTTGATTTTTTACACTTCCCTTTTTTTGCTGTGTTCGCCACTTTAGTTTTTAGTCATAATAAAAATAGTAATAAGCAAAAGGCCATTAGACTGGCGACCTTAGTTTCTTTTGTATTTGCTATTGAGGCCATTCAATTTTTTATTGGCCGCTCTGCCAGTGTACTGGATGTATTGTGGGGTACACTGGGCATTGCGTTTGGTTGGGCGTGGCATGCAAATCCGGCCATACGTTATTTTGGTTTAGTGACTTTTTTATCTGCCTATCTTTTGGTGCTCGGATTTAATTTACATCTTTTATGGCTTACAGAATCCCGTTTACCCGTCGTTAGTAAAATGGAAAGTGCCTTTACAACCCGCCTATTTTTCAACATGAACGAAATTAAAAACCCAAAATTTAAAACAGTTTGGTCTGAGGATAAGCAAAGCCAAGTTTTACAAGGGAAGAAAATTGACTATAAATGGAGCGGCTTTTCCTATAAATACCCACTTTTAGCTAATTTGCAAAAGTTCTCTTCATTTTATCTTGATTACCACACCCCCCAAGTAATAGAGGAGCTTGAGGTTCGCTTTAATAGTAAAAGTGGTTACCAAATTTATACATTTCATAATGTCAAAAAGGGTTGGAATAAACTCACCTTAGATATTAAGGCTGGGGGGAATAACGTAGATTGGACGGCTGTTTCAAGTTTTGCAGTTTTTTATGAATCAGAATATGGGCCAGATATGTATTTGGTGGACAATGTACTTTTTAAATGAATATTTTCTAGAGAAACACTAGGTTGATAATACTTTGAAGTTTTCAGTGCAGTTTTTAATTACTACATTAAGCAAATCGACACAACACGTTAGTATCTTTATTATAAGTGTGATTCTATCGCGCTATTTTACCAAGGATGATTATGGAACGTATTTACATGTTCAGATGATTGCAAACATATCTATCTGGGCATTTTTATTGGGTATACCTCACGGTATCTATTACTTTTTGCCAAAAGCGCATGACCAGAGAAATTATGTATTAACAACAATGGCTTTAATAGGTTCTATTGCTGTGATTGTAAGTGGCGTTGTGTTTTTTAATAGTGTGAATTTTTCAGAGCTATTAAACAACCCTAGATTAAAAGGCTTATCCTATATTTTGATGTGTTTGATATTTGTACAAATACCTCTAACAGTTTTTGAACCCTTAATGATTTCAGTAAAAAAGGTAAAGGAATTTTCCTCAATTGAGCTATTTTTTAATATAAGTTTCTTTTTCGCAGTTGCAACGCCCGTTTTTCTTGATCGCCCAATGTTGGAGATATTGTGGTGGCTGGCAGGAATGTATACTTTCCATTCTATAATTGTACTTTATTGCGCTATGAAAATTGCTTATTCATTTACCCATAAACAAAGTGATGGCGATAAAATAACGATAAAAGAACAGATTAAATATACATTACCCATAGGCTTATCTATGAATGTTATGGAGCTGTCACGTTATGTAGATAAAATTGTGGTCAGTAACCAGTCATCTCCTGATGAGTATGCAATGTATGCAAGGGGCGCAATGGAAATTCCGGTTATTAGCATCATTGCAAATACCCTTGATAATTTGCTTATGCCGAGTTTTGTACAAGCCTACAAAGACAAAAAAATAGATGAAATACTCGATATATGGCACACCACAATTAGGTTAATGGCTGCTTTTATATACCCTTGCTGCTTGTTTTTAATTTGCTCGGCTCCTCTGCTTATACCAGCCATTTTTTCTGAAAAATACATCGGCAGTGTTATTATATTCCAAATTTATTCATTAGGCCTTTTATCAAGAGTTTCAACTTTTGATATTATTATGCGTGTTATAGGCAGAACTAGAGCCATATTTTGGATAACACTTCTTTCTGTTATCGTTAATATATCTCTAACATTTTTATTTATGTCTTTCTGGGGGTTGATAGGGGCCCCCATAGCAACGGTATTTACCTTATTGGTTATGAGGTTTCTCTATTTAAGGGCAATAACTTCGTATTTTGATATTCATATTAAGGATGTATTTCCTTGGATATCACTTCTTAAAAGTTTATTTATATCTTGTGTATCGGCAGTTCCTGTCCTAGTTTTATATCAGTACAGCTTCAATCAATGGGTGCATTTACTTATTATGGGATGCTCTTTTAGTGCTTGTTATTTAATACTACTAAAAGTGATTGGATCAATTACAGAGCAAGATAAGCAGTCGGTACGAAATATAATACCTAATAAATTTGGCTGGATTATTTAGCTACAATGGCGATGTAATTTTCAAAAATTAAAAAGGTTAGTTTTATCAGATTTATACAGAATTGATGGTCTAATTGGATAGATAGCTATACTCAAGAAACTTATGCTTGGAGAGTCTTCTAACTTTATTTAAATGCGAACCCGTACTTTTATAAAAGAATATAAACTCTTTAAGTATACAGTGTATATTTTGCCCTAGAGCAAAAGTGATTTCTGGCTAGGTCATTTATTTTGAAGGAACAGAAGCTTATGTTAGTTTTACTGACTATGAACAAAAGTTGAGTTGTTATGGACGTCTACAAGTACATTAATAAGTTTATTGTTTATCCGCTTTATTATTTTAAAAGCGGTGATAAGCGACTTGCCAGATTAGTTGAAATTGAAAATAATCAATACTTAGATATTAAGGATCTTGATAAACTTAGGCTCGAGAAAGTCCAAAAAATTGTGGCCTATGCTTATAAGCATACTCAATATTATAAAGAATTAATGGATAAAAATTCCATTTCTCCAGAAGACATAAAAACCTTAAATGACCTGGATAAAATCCCCCCTTTAACTAAACAAGATATTCAGCAATATGGTGATCAGATGCTGTCTGATCTATACAATAAAAGTGAGTTAATTAAGGATGCTTCAGGTGGCTCTACAGGGGAGCCTACCATTTTTTATAAGGACATGAGTTACCAGCAGCTGCGACCCGCCGATCAGCTACGGCACGACCGTTGGTCTGGCTGGGATGTGGGGGAAAGGTTTGCATTAATTTGGGGGGCACAAAGAGATTTAAAGGCCAGTCAATCTTTTAGAGAGTTTATCATTTCTCGCTATATCGCCCGTATTTGGGAATTAGATGCGTTTGAATTGAGTAAGAATAAGATGGACGCATACGTGACAACGTTAGAAAAAATACAGCCAAAAATGATATTAGGGTATGCCAATGCTCTGGTAGCATTTTCTGAATTTCTGATTAAACATTACCCAAATCATTCAATTTCTCCAAAAGGTATAGTCTCTTCTGCTGAAACGTTAACTAAAAGTAAACGAGATACCATTGAAAAAGCATTTGAGTGCAAGGTTCTTAATCGTTATGGTTCCAGAGAGGTGGGATTAATTGCAAGTGAGTGTCAGAAACAAGAAGGGCTACACATAAATGCGGATAACCTACATGTAGAAATTGTTAAAAATGGAAAATCTGTTCCGGTAGGTGAAAGTGGAGATATATTGATAACCGACTTTTTCAATAAAGGTATGCCACTTATTCGTTATAACTTGGGAGACGTAGGTCGATTAAGTAATGATACATGTTCGTGTGGTCGCACGCTGCCATTAATGAAAAGCGTCGAAGGTAGATCGGGAGACTTTTTTGTTGCTGAAGATGGCTCCTTGGTTCATGGCGAGTATTTCACCCATTTATTCTATGGGGTAGAAGACGTTAAGAAGTTTCAATTGATTCAAGAGTCTTTAAGTGAGGTCATACTTAAAGTGGTTTCTAAAGAACAAAACCCAGAAGCTGAATATCTAACTCGCATTACGAATAAAATTCGTGAAATGTTGGGCAAACAAAGTGAAATTAAACTCCAGTTTGTAAGTGATATTCCACCAACCGCTTCTGGAAAATCGTTATTTACAATCTCAAAGGTATCTCGCTAGCGCTTGCTAGCGACTAGGAAGTCATTTAAATGGTTAAGTCAGAATATAGATCTGATATCGATGGCTTAAGAGCAATTGCCGTTATACTCGTGGTTATTTTTCATGCGGGCTTTAGTTTCATTCCCGGTGGGTTTGTTGGTGTTGATGTATTCTTTGTGATTTCTGGTTTTCTAATTACCGGCATTATTCATAAGGAATTAGAGAATAATAGATTCTCTTTTGCTCATTTTTATAAGCGCCGTATACGTCGACTTATGCCTGCCTTGTTTGCAGTAATCATGATCACCAGTTTATTCGCTGTCTTTATATTGTTGCCAAGTGATTTAGCCTCATACGGGAAGTCCGTCATTTCTGTTGTACTTTCAATGTCTAACTTTTATTTTTGGCGTGAAAATGGTGGATACTTTGGCGGTAATGTACAAGAAGTACTTCTGTTACACACGTGGTCCTTGTCTGTAGAGGAGCAATACTATTTATTATGGCCACTATTTTTGGTTATGACGGCAAAATACTTAAAACATAAATTCTATTTATGGACTTTGGCGGCAATTACTGTGGCTTCAGTCTTTTTTTCTCAATGGGTAAGTGAAATAACATTTGGTGCTGCCTATTATTTATTGCCGACACGAGCTTTTGAGTTACTAATAGGCTCCCTTTTAGCCCTGTCTTGGAACCGATTACCTCTATTGTCTCCATTTTTGCTAAATGTTTTATCGGCACTTGGATTAGGGCTTATTTTAGGGGCGGCAATTATTCTAAATGAAAGCTCTAATTTTCCAGGGTTCAACGCATTAATTCCAACTATTGGTACTGCATTACTTTTATATACGGGCCGATCGAATAAACCTTTAGTAAACCGACTATTATCGTTATCTCCTATTGTATGGCTTGGTTTAACTTCCTATTCCTTGTACTTATGGCATTGGCCGATCGTCGTCTTTATTCGATATATAGGTTTTGAGCTAACGGCCACCGTATCTAGCTTAATTGTTATTACTTCAGTGTTGACTGGGTGGTTAAGTTGGAAGTTTGTTGAAACACCTTTCAGATACGCTGGAAAGTCAGAATTTAAAGTAACATTTCAAAAATTATATTTGGCTCCCACTGTCGCGGCCATTGCAATGGGCTTGGGTATTACCATGACCAATGGTTTATCTGAACGATTTGATTCAGAAATAATTAGGATGGAAAAAGCGGTAGCCAGTAAACCCGTCTTATTGCGTGAAGGCTGCCATAGCCCATCTCGTTCAAGTAAGTCAATGCCTAACGAAAACTGTCAGTTAGGTTATTCAGAAAATCCTAAAGCTTCAGCATTGCTAATTGGCGATTCACACAGCAACCATTTAACAGGTTTTATGAGTGAGCTAGCTGTTAATTCAAATATGTCTTTAATGGATTATACATTGGATGAATGTGTTCCTATTTTTGATTTAAAATGGGGTCATAACCCTCATTATTCAAAAGTGTGTAAGGAACGAAATGATTTTATTCAAGATTATATTCAGCAGAAAAAATTTGATTATGTATTACTAGCGGGTTATTGGCCTACATTGAATGGATATTCTTATGTTTATACTGATGATGATCGTCATATAAATAAATCAGAATTTTTGGACCTACTCATCTCAAAGTTAAGATACACCATAGAAAAAGTAGAACAGACCGGTGCTAAAGCTGTTTTGATTAAAGATATAGCACCAAATGGCCATAAAAGCCCAAAATGTGAAATTAAAAAGCGGTTATTTAATGATGAGCTAAATTGTAATATTAAGATGGCTAAAGTCGATAAGCGTGATTCAATGATTAATGAAGTGTTTGCTATGTTAGCAAAAAATTATCCAAGCCTAATATTAATTGATCCAAAGGAAGCTATGTGTGACAAGGAATACTGTTATTCTTTTTTAAATAACACCCCCTTATTCTTAGATAAGAGCCATTTAAATGATATGGGTTCTCACGTACTTGGTAGGCGATATTTGCAATTATCAGAAAACCCATTTTTATAAAGTTATAGCCAAGTTTATATTGGCTCACTAAAATTATACGAGCTGAATTCACCACGTGATGGATTGATGTATCAAATAACCGGCCTCAAAAAATATGAGGAAAACGTTATCCTGACTAATTGTTGATAAGGCTGAAAGTGCGCTAATTACAGGGCAATTAAATATCACTTATTTCTTTAATCTGTGTATTATATTGATTATATTTTGAAATTTAGCCTGGATATTGAGAGATCTAAAAATGAGTAACAAAGGAACTGTTGCAGTAAATAAAAGTATGGGTCGTAAAATATCGACGGTTAATAAAATATATAATTTTATTAACGAGTACCGGGGGATGGAGAAACTTACAATTAACTTGAATAAAGAGGGAGCTAAAAATAACGACCCATTCTTTCATCGCATGGCTCTTTCTTACTACAAACATGCCAATGGGCGCTCTCTGCGCATGCCCTTAGTTAGGAATTTGGAATTTGGAGTTGCTCTGGTAGAGTTACCAGATGACTTTAATGACTACTTTATGGCGGTTGAAAGTTCTGCTCGAAGAAATTATAAAAAATCGGTACGCAATGAATATTCGTTTTCGAAGTTTGAATATAACGATAGGCTGGATGATATTTGGGATATCCATCGGTCCGCGAAATTCCGACAAGGCGCGATGCCATCGGAATTAACAGACAATAGACCTTCTCCAATCAATAATGGCAAGTCACTGACTAATTTACATGATTATTTATATTATGGTGTTTTCGATAATAATAAATTAGTGGCTTATCTAGGTGTAATGCTGGCTGGTGATCTCGCCATGATTGGCAACATTTTTGGCCATGCCGATCACCAGTCAAACGGGGTTGTTCCAAGGGCATTAATTGACGGTGCTGACCATATAATTAAAAACTATCCCAGTGTTAAATATTATGGCTACGGCACTTATTTTGGGGCTTCAGATAGTTTAAGGCGTTTTAAACGGAAATTCCATTTTACTCCGAAGAGAGTAAGATGGGTCTACTAGTGGGTATGTTTTACCCTATTGTGTCATAGGATCTAGTCAATTATTGAAATAGCCATTACGGCTATTCTAAATTTAGATAAAAAAATCAGTATAATAGATACTAGTGAGATAAGGTGGTTACGTTATTTTTGATCTATAAACTCTCTGTGCCATAACTCCAATACTAATAATTGCCAAAGTATTTTATGGTGATCTTGTATCCCCTTAATATGCTCGTGTAACAGTCTTTTAACTTCTTGAGAATTAAAGTAACCACGGCTGTATGCGAGGTCTGAATCAATAATATCGCTTACGTATTCCTTCAAATCACCTTGAAACATAATAGCCAATGGCGTCGGAAAACCTTGTTTCCTTCGATACAGAATTGTGTCATTTAAGTAGGGTTCCATCGCCTTTTTGACTATGTATTTACTTTCATTTTTTCTGTTACGGTATTTGCTTGGCATTGAAGCCGCTAACTCAAGAAATCTGTGATCTAAGAAGGGAACTCTAAGTTCTAGGGAGGCGGCCATACTCATTCTATCGGCTTTAATAAGTAAATCGTCAACCAACCAGGTTTTCACATCAACATATTGCATTTTAGATTGGGAATCTTGTCCCTGCGTATGTCGATAGTATGTAGATAATGTTTTAAATACGTCATTTTTAGCGGCTTCAAGTTTAAAACTGGCCGAGTAGAGCTTTAGCTTTTGTTTAGTTTCATAAAATGAAACGCCAGCATAGGATTGCTCCAAAGGTAATTCACTTAGATCTGCATACTTAGCAAACTTTGGACCGAAAGAACGTAAAATTGGGTTAATAACCTTATGTGCAAAGGAAGGAAGTTTTTTATAGTTTTCTATAATCTGCATAGACTTATAAATACCGTAACCGCCAAACACTTCGTCAGCCCCTTCGCCAGAAAGTACTACCGTCACTTTCTTTTTTGTTTTTAATGCTAGGTAATATAATGAAATAGCGGCTGCTTCGGTGACGGGTTCATCCATGTGTCGAATGTATTCGGGTAAAAAGTCTAAAAATTCTTTAGTAGTCATAAAATATTCGGTGTGATCGGTCTTGAATTGCTTAGCTACTTGTCTTGCATATTGAGTCTCGTCAAATTCCTTTCCGTAATCCCATGCTACAGAAAATGTTTTTATATCTTTTACGCCAAGTTTAGACATCATTGCGACCACGGCGGACGAATCAATACCCCCGCTTAAAAATACGCCTAATGGTACATCACTGCGTAACTGAAGTTTTACCGAATCTTCAAATAGCTCTTGGGTTCTCTTAACGTAATGGGCTTCGCCTAGATCTTGGCTTTTATCAAAATTCATATTCCAATATTGGCTTAATTGAATTTTGTTATCTTTAATTCTTAAGTAATGCCCGGGAGGTACTTTGTGAATCCCCTCAAATAAAGTAGAATCCGTTGGACAATAACCCAAGCTCATATAGCAATCTAATAATTTTCGGTTCACTTTGTTGGGTATATTTTCTAGCTCAAGAATTGATTTTATTTCTGATGCGAATACAATTCCCTGCTCTGTTTCTTGGTAATATAGCGGCTTTATTCCTACTCTATCCCGTGCCAACATAAATTCCTGTTCAGCATCATTCCAATAAGCAAATGCGAACATGCCATTAAATTTCTTTATAGCACCACTGCCCTCAAGGCGGAGCATTTCAAGAAGGATTTCAGTGTCGGAGCTTGTACTTGGAGTGATACCTTTCGCTTTTAATTGCTCAGCCATTTCTAAATAATTATAAACTTCGCCGTTATAACAAAGTGTCTGGAGGCCATATTGGCTGGTCATAGGTTGATTTGAGCGATCTGACGTATCTATGATCGTTAAACGCTTGTGGCCGAGCCCTATGGGGCCTGAAGTGAGTACACCGTCGCCGTCGGGTCCACGATAATGAATTACAGATATCATGCGCTGTATATCTTTTGAGTGCACATTGCCCAAGGTTTTAAAATTATAGATACCGGCTATACCGCACATGTTGTAACTTCCATATTTCGATTTTGTGGGTGTGGAATTTCATAGTCTCGATAATCATTTGGATTACCTTGTTTACCATCTTCGGCGGCCTTCACTATATTGTAGGCTTCACGGGAGCTAACATAATGAAGGCGATACTTTTCCCCATCATTATAGTTTTGCTCAATATACGAAAACATTCGGTCGGTGATATCACTCACCACAGACTTATGATCTTGAGCTCCGTGGCAGAAAATTTTTACAAATTGCCATTCAGCCCTGCCAATTACATGTATGTTTTGACGCATCCATGCGTCGATGCGCTTGGGATCATCATGAGTCGGGAGCCTAATATCACCGTCTTCAATAGCTGGGTGCCACTTGTGACGCCAGTCCAGCCAATTTATGGTCATGGGCCCCTGGAATATCATAAACTCATCGTCTTTTTCCGGTTGATTAACTTCGGCATCTCGACCGTTAAAGTAGCAAGAAGGCTGATCTAGATTTGAGCAGTAATATATGTTGTTAATCACAGGTGGCTGGGCTTCGCTGAACATGGCTGGATAAGTAAAATCGGCATAACAGCCTTGTTTCTTTAAAATTTCTACTTCGTTATCGACACCGCAAAAATGCTCGCCCCTTGAATTGGCCAGCGACCAGTTTCCATGTATAAAAGAAAAACAAGATTTCTGCCCTGTTTTATAGGGTTTCATATAATCGTACTTATGAAAAATTTCCATAGCGGCATCGAGCTTGTCGACAAAGCTGGCTTGAGTTTCGTGATCATGATGCCAGTGCAGTTCGAATTCACCGTAGCCTGCTTCTACCACGGGTTGCATAGCGGCCAATTCGTGTTCGTGCATTAAATCTAACGCGTAGAAAAAACTGTGTTTAGGGTGTTGTCCATCACTGTCTTTATGTTTTTTAGCGATGGAGGGATAGCCTTCGGTCCAAGCTTTAAGGCGCTCTTCATTTCCGTTTAATTCAAAGTGGTCCACAAATAAAAACATGATATCTATGGGTTTACCTATCACTTTAGGGCTCGAAAATAAGCCTTTAATATAGTGAGGAATCCATCTATCTATGCGCTTTATTTTGGCATATAAAAATAGAAGCCCGCTGAAGGCAGCTGCTAAGACTAATAAAAAATAAAGTAAATACATCGTATCCATGATTATGTCTCGTAAAATAAATCGTTTTGCTCATCTTTTTCTGATTCTTCAATCGGCATAAAGTTAGCTAAAGCCGTACAAAGACCTAAATAAAAATATGTCCAAGTAGAGTAACCCTGGTTCCCTAGGAATATGTACAGTAACCAGCCGCAAAAGGTCACCAACACCGCAATTGCTACGGTTCGCCCTTCATTGGTCAATGTTGTTTCTTCAAAGCTGTTTTCAGCAGCATGAGAACCTTCGTTATCAAAGTCCTCTTCAAAGGAGTTAATATGCGTGATGGGTTCGTTCACGTAGACTTCAATTAAGTGATCTTCTTTAGCAAACAGGTGATTCTCCCGTTCGCCTTCCTGCGAAGGAGGGCCATTGGGTAGCGCTGCAGGTTTTTTAAAAATGGGCTTAAACTGTAAGAGGCAGCGCCATATAACCCATAAAAATACCCAAATTCCAATTATGCCCATTTCAGCCATGACTTGTACGTACGAGTTATGGGGCATTAGGCCGTGATACTCAATCCATTGCCCCTTGCCGACTCCAGTAATAGGATACCAAGAAAGCATGTCAAAGCCGTGGTCCCAGGATCGAGTGCGCCCCTGAAAAGATTCGTCATTACCGGCATCTAGCACTGTCCCCATTCGCTCTTGTATAGGACCGGGCATAAAGGTTAATACAGTAAGCAAAAGTATGGACATGGTGGCGCCAACAATCGCCTTTTTAGCTATATTACCCTTCCCTCTTAACATGATAGTACCGACGAACATTAAGCCTACAGTGATCATTACGGTCCTTGATCCAGACTTCACCATAACAAAAAGCATCACACCCATTAAGGCCATAGAAATCAAAGATAATATAAGGCTTTTTCTAAGAAGAATAACTCCGAGCAAAAAGGGGATAGTTGTAATCATAAGCTGGCCATATTCGTTGGAATTCGCGTAATAACCTATGCCCTGCCAGCGCTTGCTGCCATGTTCAATATATAGGCTTGTATCTGGAAATTGGGCGATGTCACCAATCGCAAGGTAGGCTAAGTAGGTAACACTCAGTGCCATACAAAAAAATAATTGTATAAATTGCGTGGGTGTTTGCAGAATACGACTAACAAAATAGTATAAAAAAATTGAGCAAATAAAATTATATGTCTCAAAGACTAAGCTGCCTGGTGACATGATTACTAAGCCCAGGATCGATAACCCTAAAATCGCAAGAATGAGTTTGTCTTGTTTCCATTCAAGTTTGGAAAGCTTATCTTTATTTATGATACAACTGAGCACCATACCCACTAGCAATAAACTGAACGGTTTAATCATATTAATTTCAGGATAGAGGTCTTGGAAGCGCAGGAGTAGGCTGCAAGTGAAGCCTACTAGCCCCCAAAAAGGGCTGATTAAGCTTACAACAAAGCTTAATATGTAATAACCAATCGCAAAGGCCATAATAATTACTGCGTTAGATTTGTTTTATGCATTAGCTTTGAATAGACGGCTTCATAATTATTAACCATCGAGCTAAGTGAGTAATTAACGAGAATATGCTCTCGCGCCAATTCAGAAAGTTGTTGAATGTGCTTAGGGTTATTAACTAGCTTTCCTAACAAATTGGCTAAACCGTTATCATTATTAGACTCATATAAATAGCCTGTTATCTGAGGCACAATAATTTCGCCATTACCGCCAACATCACTTGCAATAACGGGAGTCCCACATGACATGGCTTCTAATAGCGTATTGGACAACCCCTCGCTAAAGCTTGGTAAAACAAATATATCTATGGCATTCATTATTCTAGGGATGTCATCGCGGCGGCCTAGTAAATGAATTCGCTTATTCAGCTGATAATGATTTATTTGGTTTTCTAAAGATTTCCTTTCTGGTCCAGATCCAGCTAATACAAGGTGTACATGAGGTTGCTCATGGCAAATAAGTGAAAAAGCATTAATAAGACTTTTATAATTTTTTACTTCAACTAGGCGTCCAACTGACCCTATTAAAATATCACTGTTGCTTAGATTGAGGTCTTGTCGTATCTGCGCACCTATTTTTTTATCAGGCTTAAATTTCTCTGTATCCACTCCATTAATAATTGCTTGGAAATTATCGTCCCCTAGATTAAAGCTTTCCCTAATTTCTCTAATGAGGTCCTCACTGACCGTTAAATTAGCATTCATTTTTTTGAATAGGATTTTCTGCGCTATTCTCTGCTTGCTGGATGAGTGGTAAAGAGTACCGTGTTCGCCGTTCATTATGATAGGCGTTCTAGCCAGCTTTCCGGCAATATAACCAGCTAACATAGTAGTGAAGCCATGGCTGTGAATAACATGGTAATTACCAGTTTTACACGTTTTATAAATTTTTTTTATGGCAGTGAGTAGGCTATGACTTCTATCATTATCAAATAGTACTTGGCTATTAGGGTTTGTAATTCGATCAGCAAGCTCTCCTCGCTCTCTCAAGCATAATACGTCAACAGTGTAATTGTCGGCGTCTGCATTATTGGTAAGATTTACAATGCCATTTTCTAGACCGCCAGTCTCCATAGATAATACAATATGTAAAACTCTTATTTTCATTTTTCTGTGGCCAATTTAATTGCAGTGATCGAGCTATTGAACAACGTATCTAGATCACAGGCATTATTGTGCCATTGGTGGTGCTTATGAATCTTTTCTTCTGCCTTTATAGCAGCTTGTTTAATCTTATCTGGGTATTGGTGAATGTCGAGAAGTAGCTCAATGCATGCATCGAAGTCACCTTGAGGGAAGGCCCAGCCATCTATATTGTCTTCCAATATTTCAATAATAGGTGGGTAGTCTGCTGCCACAAGCGGAACACCTGCACCCATAAGCTCAAACATTTTCATGGGAGACCCGTATTCATTTGAACTTGGCAGAACCGAAAAATCCATGGCATTAACGTAATTTATGATTTCACCGTGCGGCACATTACCTGTTAGTACAACTTGATCTTCGAGTTTAAATTTTTCGGAAATGGCCTTAACTCTTGGTAGTGTTGCTCCATCGCCAATTAAAAGTAAAACAAGGTTAGGATTTCGCTTTAACTTTGGAGCCATTTTTTCCATAAAAAGATGCACTCCATGCCATAAGGCAAAGCAACCAATGAAGCCACAAACCGTCTTACCCTCTAAGGAAAGTGCCGACTTAGCTTGTTTCTTTGTATTTTCATCATAAAAGAATACATTCTTATCGGAAGCATTGGGAGAAATTATATTTTGGGTCTTTACCTCAGGATAGGCACCTAATATCATTTCTCTTAACCGTTGGGATACAAATACTAGGCCATTACAATGCTTAAATATCTTACGTTCGACAAATGAGGCGAATCGAGTGAAAAATAGTGAACGAACTCTTACCAGTTTTGAGGAGTCATTTATTTCATACACAACAGGAATACCATACATTTTAGAAAGTAATAATGTAGAAAACAGAAATAGAGAATATCGTTCGTATATGAAATCGGGGCGGTACTGGTGAATAACCCTCCATAATCTGAAAAAAGCATATAAATTATAACCAAGCTCTAGAAGTTCAAATAAGGGCTCAGGCATATTCTTGGCGATAGACTTTAATATGCCTGGTTTTTGGTTTGGGTTGAGATTCTTTTTGACGACAGGTGTCTTGGTATAGTCATCGTCGGTAGACGTCACAGACACCAGGCGGACATCATTGCCTAACTCTACTAAAGCATTACATATGTTCCGGATATGAACGCCTTCTACATTCAATCCTTGAGTGCGGTGATGATATAGGTATTTCATAATACAATCCTTTTAAGAGACCTACTTAAAACGCTTTATAAAGTTTCTAATACGACCCTTGATCTCTATATTGTAAAGAGAACTAATTATTTCTCGTGCAAAATATCCAATCATGCATTTCAGCTATGCAGTCGAGATGCAAAAAGGTGTTGCGGGGAAGTAGAAATTGTCACAACAAGTCTCATATCTCGTAGGAAAGAATTCCTTATGCTTTCCTTTACCTGTACATAAGTCATATGTACTAATTAATGGATCATTAAAACACTCTTCAGTAATTTTAAGCTGAAGTAAAGTGCCGGCCAAATAACGGGCCAGATTTCCATTTCATTAATAGCGGTGGAGTCGATTTCGATTCCAGGCATATTGTTCCTTTTTAGTGTGTGGATTCAATCATGTTTATTGTGTAAAAGCCATGCTTCTGTATGTTTCGCGTAATCTTTTTTATACTAAACTTCGGCATTTTAGCTTAGACTTTTTATACTCTGTTAAGACTAAGTCTATGGTGCTAGGCGTGTTGATATAATCATCATGCAACAGAATAATATCACCGCCATTTAAGTTTTCTTTGGACAAATTCCGGCATACATTCTCTATATCGGTATAGGAATCCATACTGTCTTTTGACCAAAGTACCACCTTCCACCCCTTTGCTAAAATTGCTAAAAATGTACCCAGGGTTAAAGCGCCGTAAGGTGGTCTATATAGGCCATTAAAATTTAAACCGTAATTCTCCTCTAGCTTTTTTGCATGATCCAATTCGTATGCTATCTGTTTAAAGTTGCTATCTCTCGCATGAGAGTGGTCGTAAGAATGGTAGCCTAGGGAGTGCCCCTTGGAATAAAGGCGTTTGGCGATATTTGGGTAGCGCTCAATCTCTTTTCCCACCATAAAGAATGTGGCTTTTACATTGTGCTTATCTAAGACAGCCAATAGCTTAAGAGTATTTTTCGGGTGGGGGCCATCATCAAAAGTGAGATAAATGAATTCATCTTTCTTGGTGCGAATGATGATTATGGAACTTAGCCATATAATAATATTTTTAAATATTCGCATGAGTTTTTCTAACCTCGCTTGCCATTAAATAAATAACGTAAAACTGGTGATTTTAGTATTAGGTATCGATGAATTAGTGCCGTAGTACTAAAAGTAGCAATGACCAAAATAATAAATTTAAGATATATATTTAGTTCGGTATTTATTAATATTATCCCGTATAGGATCACAAACAGATGATGAAAGAGGTATATGGTGTATGAAGCCTCGGATAAATAGCTGAAAAAGGCCGACTTTGTATTAAAATATTTGTAAAAAATAAAAAAGCATAGAAAACATAATAGCCATGGAAATAGAGCATAGATGTACAGGTTAAATAGATGGCATAATGAACTTTGTTCTGTAGGTAGGTACAGGAAAACAGCTGATAATATTAGTACACCGACTATCTTAACTCGGTTAGGCTGCATTAATTCCCACAATAATTCCCGCCTAAAACCAGCTAGCACACCAAATACAAAGTAGACTGAATATTTAATGAATTCAGAAATGGATAGGTCGTAGATATGATTAGGGGGATCAGGCACTAAATAACTTATTTTCACTAACAGTAATGAAAATAAAGGCAATGAAAATAGATAGAGTCCTTTACTGCGTATTATAAAAGTGGATGTAAGGGATCCTATTTTATGTAAAAATTTAGAGGAATAGGCATATAAAATGGAAGCGATTAGAAAATAGTAAACCAGACAATTTAAAAACCAAAGATGAGAGAGCCATTTACCCTGTAACCAGTAGTCCATTGTGAGTAGATTAAGGGCCGCCTCCTGGTACTCCATAAGAAGCCAGTTTTGGATGGAATTAAGGCTGATGGCAGTTATTGCTAGGGGAACTAGTATCCGTGGGATACGAACGTTTATAAAAAGCCTGTGTCCATATCGACTTAAGGTCATATGGCAAAAAAAGCCTGATACGATAAAAAAGGCTGGCATTCGAAAACGATGAATAAATGATATAAGGGATGAAAAAAACTCTGACGTTTGTAAATTTTGAATAGCCCATTGGCTTTCGCTGAATACATTGGCGCTATGCAAAATAATGCCCAGGGTCATAAGGATGCTGCGCATCGCATCTAAAAAATAAATTCGTTCCTGACTGATTGTACTGTTCATTTAATTTTACCTAGTGTATTCATGCCCTTGCGCTTGGACAATAACCACTTCCATGTTTCTTCAGATGAATAGACCTCTTTCCATGCATAATGGGTTTCCTGATCGGGACGGCTGATTTTGTGATCCCCACCAAGTGCTCTCAGAGCTTTGTTCCACATGTTGCTTCGCCAAATTTGCACCGTCATGTCACCACTATTGTGTATAAACCAGCTGGGTACCTGTGCCATTTCATCGGTGGGTTGGTCTTCATGTGGCGGTTTAGCCGCGGGCGCGATAGCAATATAGGCAGCAATATGTTCTGGGTGCTTAGCAATATATCGAACGGTTACACCGCCCCCGGCACTAAACCCGGACATATACACTCGTGTTGGGTCTACATGGGCTTTATAGCGTCTCAGTATATAATCCACAAAAGGTGCTATTTTGCTTCCTTTCCAATCCGGCAGCATGCCCGAAATTATAATTGCAGGGTAATGCTTACCTTCATTAATGTATTGAGGTAAGCCTTGTTTGAGCAGTTCTCCAATATCTTCTCGGCCGTTACCACTTAAGGCATTTTGACCGTTCCAGTAAAAAATAATTGGATAGGAATTTTTATGTTGTGGGTCAAATTCAACAGGTAAATACTCATAATATCCATAGAGGTTTCCTTGTGTATCACGTAACACAGGAGTTTGCTGCGCTGCACTGCCGGCCGCACCAACTACAGGGTAGGAGGTGATTGAGTTACCACAGCCACATAGCAGAAAGGATAATAGAAATAATGGTGATAATTTTAACTTCATAATGATTCCTGTAGCTCCTCTCTATTTATCGAGAGAAACTTGTACCTGTGGATTGTTAGTCTTATAGCGTTCAATTTCAGTTTTACTTATTACACCTTCTTTGAACGACCACCTCCTTAGAAAAAATGCTTTGAAAAAGTTTATCTGGCCCATGGCAATGTCGTAAATTAACCCCTTCTCGTTGTCCGTCGTATTTGAAAGCCCCACTCGGTCATTGACAAAGTTACCACTATAATAGGTACCGAAAATCCGATCCCAAAAAATGAAGGTGTGGCCGTAATGCTTATCCCAATGCTCCGGGTAAGGGGAGTGATGAATTCTATGGGCTACCGGTGACATCAGTATATATTTACCAATAATTCCGAAATCCCAGTCGATCATTGAATGTTGCAGTTTGCCAAGCATAGAGCGTAATATTGTAATAACTAGTAATTGTTCAATAGGGACTCCAATTAAGGTCATGGGAATTATGGTGATGAAATCTCCAAATGCTAAATCCAATGGGTGCGATCTAGCGACAGTTATAATGTTAAATTTTGTTGCCGAGTGGTGGAAGCGATGGACTTCCCACCACCAAGAAACTCTGTGAGCCGATCTGTGTATCCAATAGTCTAAAAAATCGTAAATTATCATATATACGAGTAACTGTAGAATTGATGAATCAATAGTATGAAGCCAGTTAAACGCAAGATTTGTTTCAACCCAAGCTGAAGAGAAATAACCAATTAGTAGAAATGAAAACAAGATAAAGTAATACCTTAGGCCAATCAGCCCTATTAGAAAAATATAAATATCGCTTTTAGTGGATTTGTCAGGCTTTAATATGCTGGATATGGCACTTTTATTAAACCCAATAAAAACTAAGTCAATGAGAAAGCAGAAAGATAGAATTAAGACATATTTCAATTTATCAGTACTAACTAGTTGATCCCACATTGAATTCAATATAATTGTAAATTTGATCGAAAATAGTGCAATTAAATTATCAAATACTTGAATGTTAAGTAAACTTATAGAAAAAGTAATGAGTGAAAGTAGTACTAGTATTCCTATAGCAGGCAAATAGATACTTCGCATGTAATATCCTTATTATGGCAGCTTATATACTTTGGATTTTAAGAAAAATATAATTAAACTGGTTTTGTTATTGTTCAGCAGCTGTAGTCATCTGCAGGTTTGGTAGTGACCATTTATTAACGTTGTAGTGCTTCGTACAAATAGCATTAAATACAATTTCTTGTCCATGCAACCATTTTAGGTAGGTATCTATATCTTGTGGCCTGCCTTGTAATTCAGGTGAAACTAAGCACAGTTTAAATCCAGCTTGTGTCAATTTTTTAAATGAGCTGGGGTCTATAGGTAACTTGCTAAAGCAATCAACCCAGACCCAGTCAATTTTTCCGGCCATAGCCAATATTGTATCTAAGCCTTCAAATTCAGAGAAGCGTACGGCACATCTTTTCTCACCCTGATTGCTCAGCAGGTGAATCATTGGGAATGAACTGTCTAAAAAGAAATAATTATCAATGTCGTACTTAATTAGGAGCTCTAATACTTTGTGTTCGATACGCTCGCTCTTGATGTTTAAAATCATAGTGCCGTGATGGTATTGTTTTAAGTAGTCTTCAAAATCCTCTCCGTCTTTGAATGGGTCGTGTTGCAAGATAAGGCGATCACCATAATCTCTTAGGTCCAATTCAACGCCATATTCAACAGGGAGCTCTTTTAATTCGGCAAGAGTATTAATTCGATGAGCGATATAGTGGGTCACGCTTTAACTCCCTTTTCAATTCCATTGAAAATTCTAATGTACGTTTAATAAACTTCCATTTTCCAGAAATTCCAGTATTCCAACTAGACTCACCGTGTTGACGCTCTGGAAAAACCACATCGAACCTTTCGACAGTTAGATTTAGATGTTTTGCCATAAACAGAACATAAAGGTCTAACGAAAAATCATCCGGTGCGTCAGCCTGCCATTTGTCAAAGAATGAACGATGAAAGAAGTTAGGTTGTGCATTTATATCCCAAAGTTTTTTTCCCATATAGAGGCTTTCAAAAATACTCATGCCAGCTGTAAAAAATTGATCAAAAATAGGTCTTTTTTTGCGGTCACCCTTTACGCATATTCTTGGATCATCATGTTTTTCTTCTATAATACTTAAGGCTTTAACAATATCTTTTGGGTCGGTTTGTAAATCCGCATGGGTCCATCCCAGAAAGTCTCCTTTAGCGCACTTTAAACCGGACATAATGCCAAAACCGTAACCAAGATTCTTAACAACATGATGCACACGTGCAAAAGTATATTTGGAAATTAATTGGTTGAGTACTTGTTCACTGTTATCTGTGGAGCCATTATTGACCAGTACTAGCTCTATATCATGTCGGTTAATGACTGCATCGAAGGCGGCTAGCAGTTTGGGGATATTCTTTTCTTCGTTATAACAAGGAACGATAATGGATAGCTTAATAGTCATAGTGCCCCCAAATTTTTATTACGATAGATATAGCTCATAGCGGTTTCACCTTTAGATTCACCTATCAGTTCAAAGTGAGTATTTGACTTGATAGTCTTAGTACGTATTAAAATAGTGGCGTTAAATTCATCTAGAAGGCTATTAAGTTGTTGCTCATTCAACGAATCAATATGCCCACGGGCTTTATCTCGTTCTATATATAAACGGCTATATCTTTCATACCATTGCTCATAATATTTTTCATTAAAGGGGAAGTCTTTACTGATCACTACTGCCCGTCTGGCTATTAGTCTTAGTTTTTGATTGTTGGCGGCATTGAGTTCAGAAACGATAAGGTCATATTTTTCAGTGTTATCATTGATCCACCCATAGATTTTTGCATCGTTTTTAATGGTAGGGATGTTGATATTAATTCTAAATATGGCAATAGTCAGTGATAGTAGTGCGATGGGGAATATGGCCAAACCAATACTGGGTTGCGCTATAAAGCGGGTAACTAATTGGTTTATTAACTTAAATGTTTGCGGGCGATATTCCGTGAGGATTGTGTTGCCTAATGCAATTAGCGCTACTATTAGGGTTAAGGTCAGCTCGTGATGATCGGGTAGTATATACCAAGTTAGCCCTAGCTGTTGGTAGGGTAGAAAAGGTAGGAATAGAACAAAGAAACTCACATAATCCTTGTTGTTAAATTTATGCTCGGCCAGTAAAGCCAAGGATAACACCACTATGGGAACGAGTATGGGGAAGGCACGCATGGGAATAAACGACACCATAAAGCGGGTGGGTATTAATTCTACAAATACGAAGCCTAATACCGTCATTAGGGTTGAAAATATTATTACCGAGTAAGTTGTCTGGGTTAACCTTAGATTAGGCTTTAGTTTAAATACAATAACAATACAGGTCCATACCATTAAAAGTGTAGAAACCCATTTTTCAGTATCCATGTGGCTAAAGATAAAATGATGACCATGGCGAAACATTCCATTGATTTCAACAAATCGCTCATCGCTTAATACTTGATTAAAAGATGTATAGATGAATATAAATATTACACCAAATGCAGCACCGCTTATATACACGCTGGGTTGTTTGAATAGGTCCATAAATTTATAAAATCCGTGGTAAGCCACATAAAGCAGTACTGAAATAATAAGGCTTTGCACTCCAACTAGAGGGTGGATGTAGACGGCACACGACAACAAAACAAAGCTTATGTTAATTCTATCTTTCAGTGTCATAACCCAGGCAAACATGGCAAATACCAGAGCCACATTGGAAGCCGTTAGATCAAAAGTTATGGGCCACCAGGCTGGCAGGAATGGCATGGATAAAAATGACAAGGCAGAAAAAGTAAACGCAACCAGTGCTACTGTGGCATTACTAAGCTGTAAAAATAACAGATACAAGCCAGCACCATAAAGCCAGATACGTAGGATGTTGGAATAGGCAATCACTTGTGTATAGTGGACGTCTAAACTTTCACTTATGAATACCACTGCCTGTGCAAGTGCTAGGCGTGGTGAGAATTCACTGAAAGTATTTGTGTAAAAGTCATTGGTTAAGAACTGTGGGTCCATAAGGCGTTCTATTAATGGAAAGCTATCTACCACAGGGTATTGCCATGCTACTTGGTAAAATAGCCCCATGAAAAGCAGCATTAGCCAGAAGGAGACCTGCCCCATAAGTTTTGCTTGGTTGGTAAATACATGTGACCACATATACGTAAACATCCCTGTTTCAATTACTTAGCGTCTTGACGAAAGACCCAAAATTTCATGCCCAAAAAGTTAAGAGTTGTGCTGGTGACGGTTGCAAATAGAAATCCCAATAACTTCAACTCCATTCCATAAGCCAATACCAGGTGGTTCACCGCCACATTAGCTGAGAATGTCAGGCTATACAGGCAAACAAACTGAAAAGCAGCATTGCTCAACTGAGTGTCATCTTCAAAGGTCCAAAACTTATTCATGATAAACGCCACTATGGAGCCCAGTATAAAACTGAAGCCTTTGGCCATGTCGGACGGCATCATGTCGACTAACAACCAGTAACTGGAAAAGTCAATGCCCACGGCCAATATGCCAGTGACAAGAAAACGAGCTAGCTCTTGTTTTAAAGCGCCGTTATCGTTGGGGCTCATCTGTATTCCTGCTGAAACTGCTGGAAAGTAGCGCAAAGCTGCGGGTACTTTTCAGGGTTTACGGTTGGATCTTGTTCAATGGTGTATGGATGATTGGGGGTCTTATGGAAATAGCTTTGCCAGTATTTAAACGTTTCATAGTCATTAGGGGTTCCCCATCCTATATAAGCATCCACCTCAAACACAGCCACCTTAAAGTCCATATCGATGAGAACCCCCATCAGACTATCAACATAGAATTCACCATTGACTCGAATGGCATCGAGTTTGAGTTTCTGCAATGCCTGTTTGAACATTTTGCTTTGGCGGAAATAAAAAGTACCAACGATGGCGTGATCGTTTTCAGGTGTGTCTGAGATGGCTTTTTTTACACTTACGCCAGTAGCCTTAGTGACTTGGCCGCTATGGCAGGTACTAACCCATCCATACATCTGAGGCTTTTCGCGGGCGCCTGGGTGACCCTTAAATGTCCAAATAATGGCATCAACTTTTGGGTTGTTTATTAGAGCCTGATATTGATTGTGGTTCCATAACATGCCGTTATCACAGGCGGCGATGAGCAATGGATCGTTATCCTGGATATTGTCCATACCCAATTCACAGGTAATGGCTTGGCCTTCGGTTACTTGGTCAATGACCTTAATGTAGGCATCTGGCTGCACCTGCTTGATGGCCTTATCCACGCCATAGCGATCTATATGATCTTTTAAACAAACATAAGCGTTATGTTCACTTAATGGTAATTGATTGTTGGCCTGCAATATCATGGCTTTACCGCTCACATCCAAAAGAGGTTTGGGGTCGGTATAACCCTCCTTAACAAACCGACTGCCGTGGCCAGCAAGGGGAATTAAGGTTGTGCAATTTTCTTCGGGCTGCCAGCGAGCTTGGGGCTGGATCGTCTGATTAAAATATTCACTCCAAGTATTGTATTCCTCTACATCTTGCGGCGTGCCCCATTGCAGCATGTGCTCAACAGCGTAAATAGAGACCTTAAGCTGATCTTTTATTAGCAGGTTGTAAATTAAGCTAACATAAAACTCACCGTTAAGGTTGATGTCGCGCTCCATCAATAGTGGGAAATATTTTTTAACCGTACTGCCTTTTTTAAAATAGTAGGTACCGTTTGATGCAAATTCATTCATACGATTATCGGTAAACGGTTCTTTCTCTTTTATTTCTTGCATCCACTGTTTATCATCACGCATAAATGCGTAGTTAGTGCTGCCCAGCATGTGTGGATGAAAACCTTTATAAGCTGGAATGGCGCCATCGGCTTGGCGGTGTCGAGTATGGGCCAAAAAGTCTTGATAGTTCCAGTAAGTACCAAAATCACAGTAATTTACAATGACTTCCTCGTCGTCCTCAATAAGCTCAAAAATTTTAGAAACAGCAAAAACAGGCCCCTTTTTGTGATTTTCAATGCACTCGATATTTGCCTGAGGTGCTATGTTTTCTAATATGCTGCGCATATTGGTGGTGTCTAAGTGTGTTTGATTGCAAATAAAGGTGAATTTAGTTTCGCCAGGAAATAGCTCAATTACATGCTGAATAATCGGTTTACCATCAATTTCTATCAGCGGCTTAGGGTCCTTAAAACCAGCATCAATAAAGCGTTGCCCTACACCTGACATGGGAATGATAATATGCACAGTTATACTCCTTGACGAAACTTTTCAGCTTCCCAGTTAGATAGGTAGGCTACTTCGGCTAGCGTTAGTCTTTCGATGCTGTCCGGCTTTTGACTAACTACTAATAAGTGAAACTTTAAGAGTTCCTCGGCTTCTTTCGCCTTTTTAATCGATTTTGCGCAAAAGTATACTTGCTGATTAAGCACCAATACTTTTGGGTATTCTTTATAAAGGTCAACGTATTTTTGTATGCTTGTTTTATCGTCAATCGAATTTAAAAATACAGGGCGAACACCACAATAAATTAACGTGTCTGGGCAAAAAGGCCAGATAGGGATTTCTTTGTTTTCTTTTGTTAATAGCGATTTAATGACGGAGTCATCACTGCATATAACACAAGGGTATTCGCCATCTACTTGGGACTGTAGATTTTGCAATGTGGTGATATTGCGATAGCGCTGGAGATCTAACTTAAGGTGTCTTTCAATTGCCTGTGAGACTTGGTCGGTTAATTTAACGACTTCAGTCGGATTGTTGCTTGAAACAATGAGCCCGTGATTCTGTAAAAATACTACCTTTGGAAAGTAACCATGGATGACCACGTAGGAATTTAGTTCATCAGACATGGCCATCGCTAGGTCAATGCCAGGTGTTTGATAGGGTACAAAAATCGCATCTGGCCAAATATCTCTTAAAACTTCTTTCCAGTCTTTTTGGGAGGCTAATATATTAATGGCTACAGGGTGGGTGTGGAGGGTGTAGGTACTTAACATGGCATGCAAGAACGTCTCTATCGAAGGCTGGCCATCGGTAGATAACTTGCTGCTGTGCATGGATTCATTAGCGACTACTTCTCTTTGTTTTTTATCAAGCTTATTAAGGCTGAACCCGGATAAAAAGGTACGAATAAATATGTAGTCTACAGCAACGTATCCATTGTCTTGAGTGACCTCTGTAAGGTTGATACCAGAGGCTTTCACAAGCATGCGATGATCATCTAATTTTACGGATGTATTGCCACCACCGGCTTGAACTAGGTCAAAACGATTACCAGCAAAAAAAGAAATGTGTTGCAGTGCTTGCTGGTGATTTACCATTTAATCTCTCTTAAATCAGAAATGCAGTTTATTTTTTTATGTTTGATGTAATTGGTTGGGGAAGTTAACCAATAACTTTTAATGCCAAGGCTAACGGCGCCCTCAATATCCTTCTTAAAACTATCACCTATCATACAAACCTCACTGGCTTGCAGGTTTAACTTCTTGAGCGCCAATTGGAACATAAAGGGGTGAGGCTTTTCGCAGCCAGCTTCTTCGCTGGTGACTATGCAATTTGCCCATTTATTTAACTCCAGTTTGGCCACTTTTCGATGTTGGATATGGGCGGTTAAATCTGTTACTAAGCAAATGGGTAATTGGCCATAGGCAGATAGAAATTTTTGCGCGCCAGCGGACAAAGAAAGATTCTCTAAGAATGAATCCCAATAAATATCATAAAGAGATAGGCTGTTTGCAAAGGCACAAATTCCCAATATTTCACATAAATTTTGTACATACAGTAGCCGATTGTGTGAAGCGGCCGTTGCTGGATTATATTGTTTCACCTGTAACTTTGCTTGATTATAGGCTTTTCTGATTACCTCAATATTAATGCCATGCTTAGATTTTACGGCGTCAAATAAAGCACTTTGAGATAACTGGTGCAAAGGCTCGTAATCGTAAAGTGTATTGTCAATATCTAGTAATATGCCTTTATACATGTTTAAGCGCTCTATCTTGCATGATTTCGCTGATGGCTAGCAGTGTTAAAAATTGAATGATACCGGCATAACCAGGTTGCCATCTTGGGGCGTCTAACAATTCAGATGAATTAGTTATGTAGTTATTTACATACCAATTAATATCTAGGTTAAATGGCTCTTTACCAAATCGAATATATTGTGTTTTTAAATCTACCGAATAATCCCAGTGTATGTGGCAATTGTGTTCTTGGAAGGACATTATTACTTCGTTCATGGGGATGCTTGCGTTCATCGCAATTTCTAACCCTAGATTTCCGCTGTACTGGTGGCCATTGAACTTCTCTTCTTCAATTGGAAATAGCGAAATGACCAAATCGCTAAATTGCTTTTGGGGATGAATATAGCGATTAGAGTCCTCTTGCCTTGCGGCTAAAGAATCTAAAACCTGTTGCTCGGTATATCCTCTGTGTTTTTTATCCCTTTCAATTTTCCAGCTGGTACGTAGACGTTCATCTAGGTCTAGGAAGATCTTAAGATCAATAACCTTACGCATTTTTGGTAAGTAAAATGGATGTAAGCCGGCCAGTACAATAAAGTCTTTTGGTTTAATGGTGTCAGCTTCGGTAAATTTACCGGTATTGTGATCATAGTCAGAGCGTTTTATTGATTTTCTATTCTTCAATTGGCCAACCTGCTCGGCTTGGCGATGCAGTAAATTGGCCTTGGGGTCTAAGTGTGTATAGGCTTGCCAGTTATCATGGCCACGCTCCCATTTATGGTCGCTATCACCTTCCAGTTCTAAAAGCTCATGATTAAAAATGGATCGCAAGTGTCCAATTAATGTACTTTTTCCAGCCCCGCTATCACCACCTATACCGATGATAAAAGACTGCTCCATCGTGTAGGTGCTATTACTGCCAATGCCATACTTATAAAATTGATAGATGATCGTTAGTAATACGGCTTGTAAGGCCGTGAAGATAATATTACCTAGGGGCAGGTCATTTATATTGATGTGCCATGA
>Ga0209290_1000312_pt1 | contig 40739 bp, 34 predicted proteins | sample EN1Hudsemesocosm_2_FD_184632 | JGI IMG/M metagenome (GOLD analysis project Ga0209290, IMG submission 184632) | Methane-oxidizing microbial communities from mesocosms in the Hudson Canyon - EN10B Hudson Canyon (SPAdes) (version 2) | ecosystem: Environmental > Aquatic > Marine > Cold seeps... | reverse complement strand
ACGATATCCAGGTAGCGTTCAATTACCTGTTTTGTGCCACAAAGTGCTTGCTGATAAAGATGTGCGCCATCTAATTCGCCAAGCGTTCGGTATAAGCTCTCGTTAATAAAAGCAGCAAGCTCAAGATGACGCTTATTCTCTATGAGGACTTGTAGTTTATTTGTATGCGAATCGAGTAATTGATAGGGGTAATTATTGGATTGTTCCAAGTTACGCCAATTTGCCATCCCTGTTGCTAAATCAATAGCAGTGGCTATTTCTAGCCACTGCTGATAAGTATTACTTTCTTTAAGGGCTTGCTTAAGTTGTCGTAATGAACTCATCTTACAGGTTTTCTCGATAATAAAATGTCTATAGATATTAAGCCGCTTTTGCGCGCTTATCACTATTTTTTTGAAGATCGATTTTTTTATTGCTAGAACGCTTCGTTATTAACGTTTTTACGCTATGTAACTTGGTTGTTCCAAGTTTTTGTTTCGTTTTGAAAAAACGGCCAAGCTTTTGGCTGACCATGTCAGGAACTGAGTATTTTACAATGCTGCTGGCAACTGTTTTTAGCATTGGTGCCATTTTTCCTTTTTGGTAGGGAATGCCGTACCGACCACAGATCTCTTCTACCTTTGGCCCCATTTCACGATAACGCCAAGCGGGTAAATCAGGATAAAGGTGGTGCTCAATTTGATGGCTTAAGTGTCCACTCATTATATGAACTAATAAACTACCCTCAAAATTACTTGAGCCGAGTATTTGTCTAAAATACCATTGGCCTTTTGTTTCAGCTTCCATTTCTTGCTCTGTAAAGGAGTAGTTACCTTCCGGTAAATGCCCACAATAAATAACAGCAAAGGACCATAGGTTTCTAATTAATTGCGCTGAAATATTTCCCGCTAGTACTTTTGGCGCTAAAGGCCCGGCTAGAAGAGGGTAGAATACATATTCTTTTAAAGACTTCTTACTTGATTTGGCTGTGTATTCTTTTAGCTCTTGTAAAAGTTCACTCTTTGACAGCAATTCTGCGTGTTCATCTTGTCTTAACCATTTTGGCAGAACATATTGCGTAATTTGTAAGTCATATAGTGCGATAGCATGCTCAAATAATAGTGCACTGATAGGGCTAATGATCGGTTGGAGTAGGTGAATAGGCTTCCACTTTATATCATCGGAAATTCGAAACACACCGAAACCAAAATCTACATCTTTGCCAATTACATTGGTATAAGCATGATGGTGGTGATTATGAGCGCGCTTCCAGTTTTTTGCGGTACCCGCCATTGTCCATTCATAATCTGAATTAAATTTTTCATCTTTCATGAAATCATACTGACCATGAATGACATTATGCCCAATTTCCATATTTTCTAGTATATGGGCAGCACTTAAGCTAGCGACACCTAATGCCCAGCTCACAGGTTCAAGACTAAAGTGAATAAGTAAGCGTCCAGAAATTTCAAGGTAGCGCTGCATTTCGATTATATTCTGAATATGATCGATATCTTCTTTGCCCATTTTTTCTTCAATAGAATGGCGCAATTCATCCAGCTCTTGCTGAAAGTCATTTATCTGCTGAGATGTAAGTTCAGGCTTGTTCGTAAGTGTTTTGTTTGTCGGTGACTTATTCATAATATTGTCCTTAATAAAAAGTATTTATAGCTCAATCGTAGTGGCAGTTTTGGCAACAGAAACGCAGGGTAAAATATAGTCACCTGCTTCATTGGATTCTTCGCCTGTCATTAGGTTTACGGTTGTGCCTGACGTTTTTTTGCATCGACAGCTGCGACAGATACCTGTTCGGCAAGCTGACGCTGGCTTTAAGCCTGCTGCTTCAGCCTCTTCTAAAATTGTTCTCGAAGGGCTTGATTGAATGCTTTGATTTAGAGATGAAAAGCTTAATTTAGCTGAGTAGCCTAATTGAGTCGCAGCGTTAAGATCAGCCGTAAAATTCTCAAGGTGTAATTGAGACGGTTTAAATTTTATCTGATCTAGAATATTAACTGTGGCTTTCATAAAGGGTTGTGGCCCGCAAAGGTAAACTTCCCGTTCGAGTACATCAGGTATGATAGTGGTTAGTTGCTCTTTACTGATTCTGCCCTGATAAATTTCGTTATCTGGAAATGCCGTTGATATATTATTTATGTGCTCAACTGAAAAATGAGTCGTGATGTTTTCTTTCGCTGCAGATAAACCCTTCAACTCATCATGAAAAATAATATCATCATCGCTTTGTGCGTAATGTAAAAAAATTATGTTACTTCGATTGCCTGTCTGAGCTAAATAACGAAGCATTGACATAAGTGGTGTAACACCACTTCCCGCTGAAAGCATTAATAGTTTTCCCGCAGGCTGGTACGGTAAAACAAAACTGCCTTGTGGCTGGCTAACATTGATTTCTATGCCTTCTACTAAATTCTCAAATAGCCAATTCGATGCTAAACCATCATTAACGCGTTTTACCGTGATTGAGAACTCTTCTGCTGATCTTGTCTCAAAGCTAAGTTCTGGGCTAGAAGATAAGGTGTACGTTCGTTTGATTGTCTGGCCATTTGCATCAAATTCAATATTGATATGAGCACCAGCTTTATATTGGTTTAGCGGAATTTCTGATTTGAAAAAATAACTCTTTGTGTCGTGTGTTTCGAGCTTTATGCGTGTAAGTGTTGCTGTAATGTGTGGGAGCGCGCTATTGTTTGTAGCTTGCTTGCTCTGGTCTTGTGCGCCACTATTATAGAGTGCTTTGAACGGCGAAATAATAGATTTCAAACTTTGGTTTAATGCCTCCGGTAAAGCATTAATTGTTTTTGAAATATTGATTGTCGTGTCCATATCTAGCCTCCACTCTTGTAATTTAAGTGTACGTTTGTGTACTGAAAATATATATTATGTTTTTTCAGTGTACACTTGTCAACTTTTAAGGTTGCTCAAAATGTTAACAATTTACATATCACGTATAGAAAGAGTGTATTGATAGGTTGTTTAATGGGTTTATGGTTGACTTGTACTGGTATTTTGACTGTTATGAATAGGGGAGGTTGTAGGGAATAGTGTTTAAGTGTGTTTATTATGTGCAGGGTTTAGCTTTCTTTAGAGGCTTTCCAGGCAGAGACTTGGTCTCGCCCGTTGTTTTTCGATTGGTAAAGTGCGATATCAGCATGATGAATCAGTGTTTCAGCACTGTCGATTGACGATTGCGTGAGGCTGGATACACCAAAGCTAGCGGTAATGCCTATTTGTTGATGGTTTGAGTGCAAGCTTGTATGTCGAATTGCGTCACATAATGATTGAGCAATAGATATTGCGTCATTTAAGGGGGTATCTACCAAGAGAATGATGAATTCTTCGCCTCCAAAGCGTGCTATTAAATCACCAGAGCGTGTGATTTTGTTTTTAAATATAAGCGATACATTGCGCAAACAGTCATCCCCCACTTTGTGCCCATAAGTATCATTTACACTTTTAAAGTGGTCAATATCACATATGATGGCGGAAAGTTCTCTTTTGTGTCGTATTGCACGTTTAAACTCTACATCTAGTCGGCTTTCAAAGTGTCCACGATTAAAGAGTGTTGTCAGTGCGTCGGTTGTTGATGCAAGTTCTAATCGACCATTAGCGTTCTCTAATTCTATTAATGCTTTTTGCATGGTTTTGGTTCGTTCTTCGACTTTTACTTCTAATTGATCATTTGCGAATATTTTGGCTTGGAGTAATTGTTCTTGAGATTGGCGAGCGATTATTTCGCTATCAAGTGAAGCGTTTTGGGCGCTAATCCTAAGCTCTTTTTCTCTATTAAAACGATTGGCTAATGCAAATGATAAAAGTGATACTAAACACACAACACCAATTTGTCCGGCATTATTTGTCCAAAAGTTGGCGGGAATAAATCCAAATTTCACCGCGCCTAAAATACCTATACCTATAAATGTTGCGGTCCAAGCTAAACAAAAATACCGCGCGTCGGGATCGCCTTTAAATAAAGAAATATAACCTAAGATAAGTGACATGCTGCAAGTAATCATGGTAATTGCGCTGGTGAGTCTAATGGTGAAGCTGTAGGGGATCAGAAAGGTTAGCAGTAGTAATATGCCAGAGATGAAAGCAACACATGACATTATTTTATAGGCAAGAGGGTTTCGTTCTTTAAGTTTTAAGAAAGAGATCATCAGCATGAGTACGCTTAAGTTGCTGACTGCGATAAAAGTAGAAATAGAAAAACTATTCCATTCCAGTTGGTTGGGCCATAAATATGCAAAGCCGTAGCCTTTCAAACAAATTTGGAAAAACAAATAGCCAAATGAGAAAAAAACATAATATAAATAATTTACATCTTTAATTGAAAAGAATAATAAAAGGTTATAAATCACCATAATACCAATGATGCCAGCCCAGATGCCTTGTAAGAAATGTTCGTCTGCGGTGGCTCGAGCATGTTGTTCCGGTTGCCATATTATAAGAGGTGCTTCTACAGTACCTGCTGATACCACGCGCATATACATTAGATTTTTACCCGGCGCTAAAGTGAAGGGCATTACAAAGTTTTCGTGTTGGATTGGGCGTGAACTAAATGGGTATTGATCGCCAACTAAATGCTTCGCTTGAACCTCAAAGTCTTTGGTTTGATAAAGCTCGACATCGTCAAGAAATGGGATGGGTAGTTCAATATAAACCTTATGCTCATTTTGGCTTGTATTATAGATATTGAATTTGAACCAGTATGCGGTATCGGTGAACCCAAAATTGGGCGAAGACCGGTTGATTTTCTCCCAGTGAAGACGATTATTAGTCTTGTTTTGAATTGTATTATTTGTGTTTTTTTCCTTGTCTCGAACATCGCTTTGAAGAATAGATACAATATTTTCAAGGTGTTCAGGGTCTTTCATGTGCAGCATGTTAGCGCCGATTGAAATGGGGGCTAACATTTCCGGAGAATAATTTGTTGTAGGGATAGGTAAAATATTGCTATTTGCCCAGCTTGAACTAGAAAATAGAACAAAGATAAATACTTTGAAAAAATGGCAAACTAATCTATGCACTGACAAACCTGATATTATTAAGTAGCTACTACAATTGCCTTAAGTATAGGCAAAACTTAGTATATTGCTCAAATTAGTTGGCAATATCTAAACTAACAGGGCAGTGATCAGAACCCATGATGTCATTTAAGATGTCTGCGTCTTGAATATTACTAGCTAACTTGGCAGAAGCCAAAAAATAATCAATGCGCCAACCAACGTTCCTTCCGCGAGCACCTGCACGATAACTCCACCAGCTATATTTAACCTTTTCGGGGTTTAAATGCCTAAAGGTATCGACTAGATCGGCTTCAATATAATGATCTAAGCCATCAATTTCTGCTTGTGTATAACCTGCACTTTTATTGTAGTTTGGTTTTGGTCGTGCAAGATCAATATCTCTGTGAGCAACATTTAAATCACCGCATACGATAATTGGTTTGCTTTCTTCTAATTTCTTTAAATAATTAAGAAAGTCAGCGTCCCATCGTTGGCGGTATTCTAAGCGTTTTAGTTCACTACCTGAATTAGGTGTGTATACAGTGATTAGAAAAAAGTTTTCATACTCTGCTGCAATCACGCGGCCTTCAGTATCATGTTCTTCAATACCCATATCGTATTGAACGCTTAGCGGTTTTTGCTTGGTTAATATGGCTGTGCCTGAATAGCCTTTCTTTTCAGCTGAATTTCGATACAAGTGATAACCTTCAATATCTTTGAGCGCTTCACTCACCTGCTCATCTTGAGCTTTTGTTTCTTGAAGGCATAAAATATCTGTTTCCATACTATTTAGAGAGGCGATGAAATCTTTTTTCATGATTGCACGAATGCCGTTGACGTTCCAAGAAACTAAGCGCATAAAATAACCTTTGTTTTTTCAATCAATGCTTTGTAATAGCCTAAAAATTATAAAAGATAACCTAGTGGCATTGGGGCTAAATTTAGATACAAATATTAGTTAAGCACCTTCAGAGAACCATGCTGCTCAGGTTTTAGACGAGGGCCGTACTGGCTTACAACTTGTGCAGCGGCTTTATTTGCTAGTTTTGCTGCTTCTGGGAACGATTTTCCTGCGGTAATACCATATAAAAAAGCACCTGCAAACATATCACCTGCACCATTTGTATCGATCGCGGTAACCGATTCTCCAGGAATTGTTGTCAGACTCTTACCGTCAAAAACCAAAGCGCCTTCTTTTCCAAGTGTGATCGCAAATGTTTTAGCGCTGGCTTTCATCGCCTCAGCAGCCAACTCAATGTTTTCAGTACCGGTCCAGCTAAGCGCCTCATCTTTGTTGCAGAAAAGTAAATCAACTTGTGTGCCGATCATTTCTTTAAGGCCGTCGCCAAAAAATTGCACCATGCCAGGGTCTGATAATGAAATAGACGTTTTAACGTTATTCTGTTCTGCAATTTCACGTGCTTTTATTGCTGCTGATTTTCCAGTAGGAGACGTTACTAGATAGCCTTCTAAATACAAATATTCAGACTGTGCGATAGCAGTATGGTCAAGTTGTGATTCGTCAAGCGTTTCACTGATGCCCAAAAATGTATTCATGGTTCGTTCGGCATCGGGCGTGATCATGACCAAACATTTACCTGTTGTGCCGGCGGGTAAATCGCTTGCTTGAATGCTCACACCTGCTGCTTTTGTATCATGATGAAAGAATTGACCATTTTCATCATTCGCTACTTTGCAAGAATAGAATGTTTTTGCACCAAAATAACTAGCAGCAATAATTGAATTACAAGCAGAGCCTCCACTAGCACGCTTACTGCCGACCAAATGATCTTTCATTAATTCTAAAATTTCACTCTGACGAGCTTCATCTACTAATGTCATTAAGCCTTTTTCAATATTGGCGGTCTGCAGGAAATTATCCGTGACTTCAATTTCTGTATCAACGAGCGCGGCACCTAAGCCATAGACGTGGTATTGTTTCATGATTATTTCTTCTAATGAGTAAATATAAAAAGTTAGGGGATTATATACTTCTCAAAATTATAATTGCAAAGCTGTTTTTGTTGAATTTAATATGGCTGCTGGGCTTAGCTATTGTGAGTTCGCTGATTGAAGACCCTAGTACCCAAATGAAATACCCTAGAACGGCTATTTTTAGCAGGAAGTGGTGTTAAAAAGTGGGCTGTTCTATTTTAAAATTGGATTGATAAGAGAGAATCGAATGAATAGACAGGTATGGATATTGGCAATGGCGGGTGCTCTGGGTTTGAGTGTCGCGCCAGTTGTCGTTTTCATTGGTGGGATTGTAGGAGTTGCTCTAGCGCCAAGTGTAGAATTAGCGACCTTACCTGTAGCTTTTATGGTGGTTGGGACTGCATTGTCAGTGTTACCTGTTACACGGTTTATGCAAGTGTTTGGCCGTAAAAATGTATTTATTTTTGGTGCATTATTTAACACTTTGGCTTCTCTTTTGGCGGCCTTCTTTATCTCAGAGCACAACTTCTGGGGCTTTACTATGGCTGTTGCGATGTTGGGCGGGGGGATGGCCACTATTCAACAATATCGTTTTGCTGCCATGGAAAGCGTCTCTATGGAACGAATGGCAAGTGCTGCATCATTTGTATTGTTAGGCGGTTTAGTGGCAGCTATTTTAGGGCCAGAATTGGCTGAAATCGGTGAAGATTTACTTGATACTAAATTTTCAGGATCTTTTGTTTTACTTGCGGTTGTATGTTTTTTTGGTGGTTTTTGTTTGCTGTTTTATCAGTCAGCTGAAGCGTCTAAAACTGAAAATAATGAAGGGACAATGAAGGTCGAGCGTTCTCTAAGAGTTATTATGCAGTCACCTATTTTTTGGGTTGCCGTGTTAGCCGCAGCGATTGGTTATGCTGTGATGAGTTATATTATGACAGCTACGCCTGTGAGTATGCATGTCATGGAAGGGCACTCTTTGAGTGATACAAAATGGGTTATTCAAAGTCATATATTTGCCATGTTTTTACCATCATTTTTTAGTGGACGATTAATTGATCGTTTTGGTGCAGCTCGGTTGATGGTTGCAGGATTGTTTTTATATGGTATTTGTATTGTGGTTGCGCTCTCTGGACAGCAAGTGATGCATTACTGGGGCGGGCTTGTATTGTTGGGTTTAGGTTGGAATTTTTTGTTTGTATCGGGAACGGCATTATTACCCCAGAGCTATGAGCCTGAAGAGCGGTTTAAGGTTCAAGGCTTTAACGATTTTTTTGTCTTTGCTCTTCAGGCATTAGCATCCCTGTCGAGCGGGGCCATTATTTATAACTTTGGGTGGGGGAATCTAGTGTTATTTGCATTACCTTTTTTATTACTTCAATTGCTAGCTATGTACATGTGGCGTGCTGGTGATTTAGAACGTCAGGAGCGGTCTAATGAAGTTTAAGCTTGTTTCATTGCTTACTTTTTTATCGATCATGCTAGCTGGTTGTGCGAGTGCACCACCGAAAAACCCTGAAAATATTTGTGACATTTTTGAAGAGAAAAGAGATTGGTTTGATGCCGCGCAAGCTTCAAAAGAACGCTGGGGGACGCCTGTACATATTCCCATGGCGATTATGTATCAGGAGTCATCCTTTCGATATGACGCGGCTCCTCCAATGGAGTATTTCTTATGGATTATTCCCATTGGGCGGGCAAGTGATGCTTATGGCTATTCACAAGCAAAAACACCTGTATGGGGTGAATATGTTGACGATGCAGGAGGTTTCTTTTCGGATAGAGATGATTTTGATGATGCGGTTGATTTTATAGGCTGGTATATGAACAGAAGTAACCGAATAAATAAGGTTTCTAAATGGGATGCATATGCGCAGTATTTAAACTATCACGAAGGTCATGGCGGGTATCGACGAGGTTCTTATCATAAAAAGCCTTGGCTGAAAAAAGTCGCCAAAAAAGTTGAGGCGAGAGCGAAACGATATAGTGAACAATATTGGGGGTGTAAGGACGACCTTCAACAGAACTGGTTTATGAGGTGGTTGTTTTAATTTTTTATAGTTTTTATAGAACAGTGTATAGGTGATAGGGTCTGCAAAATGCAAAGAATGAGTATGGTAATATAGTCGTTCTACATAATACGTTTAGGTCTATCTTCATGAATGCAATAAAAACGATCATATTATTTTTTTCCGTTTTCTCAATCCTTGCTTGCTCGACGACGACACCTGATATGAATCAAATCATTGAAACGGTAGATCGTTCATCTATACAAGGAGTGCAATTAGTGATTGGGGGGGATGACATTCAACTTACCTCTCAGACTAGCGGTAGCATTTTTACATTACATCAAAATGCTGGAGAGGTTAGACATGTCGCTGAGTTAGTAGCGCAACGATATGGGTTTGTCGTCGTTGAAGAGAAAGATTTTTCAGAACTGGATGAAGATGAGCTTGGTGGCAGTCCTAATAAAGAAAAAATCTCTGAAACGAATGAACAGGGTGATGTAAATACAGGGTTTTATATAAATATTCTAACGGCAATGCCAGACGGAGGTGCTTGTTTAGAGGGTTTTTCTTCAGTAGCTAAAAATCTAAGCTTTACCGCTTCTGTGTTAACGATTGGTATTGTGCCCGCTTCAGCAGAGCATTGTATTATTGTGAAGGCAGCGCTTTATCAGTATCAAGATAATCAACGCGTTTTAGTCGATGAATTTAGCGCTAACCTTGGTCGTGTCGGCATTTATGCTGGAGCGAATAAAATTGATAATTATCAATTTAACGTGAAGAAAAGAGATGAAGTTCGGAGTTTGGAAGTATCCTTTGGTGATCTTTTAAATGCCATGTTGGCTGAAGATGCATTTGAGCGAAAAGGTAATGACCCTTTTTAATTGTAAATAAAATACCAAAGTAAACAGGAAATTTTAGTCTCGATTCGTTAGAATGTGGTCTATATTTATATTTTTACTGGAGAGGGTGATCACGAGTTGCCTTTCTATTCAGTTTCTTTGGTTATCCTACCATTACAATTAGAGGGAAAAATGACAACAGACACATCTAAGATTATTTATACAAAAACAGATGAAGCCCCCGCTTTAGCCACATATTCTTTACTACCAATCGTGAATGCTTTTTCCTCTGTGGCTGGAATAACGGTTGAATCGAGTGATATATCATTAGCCGCGAGAATATTGGCATCTTTCCCTGAAAAATTATCTGAAGATCAGCGTGTTGCAGATTCGCTTGCTGAGTTAGGCGACTTAACTCTTAAGCCAGACGCAAATATTATTAAACTGCCAAATGTCAGTGCATCAATTCCACAGTTAAAAGCAGCTGTTGCTGAGCTTCAAGGGCAAGGCTACGATATCCCCTCTTATCCTGATGAAGCTGAAAATGATGGTGAAATTGCCATTCAAGCTAAATACTCTAAGGTTTTAGGTAGTGCTGTAAACCCCGTTTTAAGGGAAGGGAATTCAGATCGACGTGCACCGGCTGCTGTAAAAGCTTTTGCAAGAAAGCACCCGCACTCTATGGGGAAATGGAGCCAAGCATCACGTACGCATGTTGCGCATATGAGACATGGTGATTTTTATGATGCGGAAGCTTCAACGGTTATAGAAAAAGCAGGTAATGTACGCATTGAATTACTAGAAGACAATGGAAAAACAACTGTCTTAAAAGAAAAAACAGCGTTGATTAAAGACGAAGTCATTGACGGCATGTTTATGAGCGTTAAAGCCTTACGTCAATTCTTTGAAGAAGAAATGGAAGGTGCTAAAAATGCAGGATTGTTATTCTCTTTGCATGTAAAAGCGACCATGATGAAAGTTTCTCATCCAATTGTTTTTGGGCATGCGGTGACTGTGTATTTTAAAACCTTATTCGAAAAACATGGGCAGAAATTTGATGAATTAGGTGTAAATCCAAATAATGGTTTAAGTAACGTCCATCAAAATATTGAAAGTCTGCCATACTCGCTTCGTTCTGAAATCGAAGAAGATATACGTTCTTGCTATGAGCATCGTCCAGAAATGGCGATGGTTGATTCAGATAAAGGTATTTCGAACTTACACGTACCTAGTGATGTGATCGTTGATGCATCGATGCCTGCGATGATTCGTTTAGGCGGAAAAATGTGGGGTACAGATGGTAAGCTGAAAGATACAAAGGCTGTTATTCCAGAAAGAACGTATGCCACGATTTACCAAGAAGTGATTAATTTTTGTAAGCACCATGATGCATTTGACCCAACAACCATGGGTACTGTGCCTAACGTAGGCTTAATGGCTCAAAAGGCCGAAGAGTATGGTTCGCATGATAAAACATTCGAACTTCAGGCAAATGGTATTGTGCGTGTTGTTGATGATGCTGGTCAGGTTTTACTCGAACATAAAGTTGAGAAGGGTGATATCTGGCGCATGTGTCAGACTAAAGATGCGCCAATACAAGATTGGGTGAAGTTAGCGGTTTCTCGTGCAAGAGCTACTGGCGTACCTGCTATTTTCTGGTTAGACCCTGAGCGTGGTCATGATGCTCAAATGATTAAGAAGGTAAATACTTATCTTCAAGATCATGATACTGATGGTTTAGATATTCGCATCATGTCTCCAGACCAAGCAATCCGTTTCACGATGGAACGTTTAATTCGGGGTCGTGATACAATTTCTGTCACCGGTAACGTATTACGTGACTATTTGACCGACTTATTTCCTATTCTTGAGTTGGGTACCAGTGCAAAAATGCTATCGGTTGTTCCACTGATGGCCGGTGGTGGCTTGTTTGAAACAGGCGCAGGTGGTTCAGCACCAAAGCATGTTCAACAATTTGTTGAAGAAAACCACTTACGCTGGGATTCATTAGGTGAGTTTTTAGCGATCGCTGTGTCATTGGAAGATCTAGGTATTAAAACTAATAATGAAAAAGCGAAAATATTAGCGAAAACTTTAGATCAGGCAACGGCTAAATTTCTAGATAATAACAAATCACCCTCGCGTAAATCGGGTGAGTTAGATAATCGCGGCAGTCATTTTTATCTAGCAATGTATTGGGCGCAAACGCTTGCAGAGCAAGATGAGAATGCAGAGTTAAAATCTTGTTTCAGTAAACTTGCAGCAACGTTGGAGCAAAATGAAGCGCAAATTGTTTCGGAACTGAATACAACGCAAGGTCATCATGTTGATATTGGTGGGTATTATCACCCTGATGTTGAGAAAGTAGCCAAAGCAATGCGTCCGAGTGCTATTTTTAATGCAGCAATAGATTCGATATAGTTTTCTGGTTTAACTCAATCTAAGTTATGTAAAAGTCGGATAGCGAGAGCTATACCGGCTTTTTTATTTTTGGTCTTACTGTAAATATATATTTTGGAATTGTGTAAATGTCATTGAATGATGAACTATTTGAAAAAATTGCGACAGATCTTATGAATAATGGTTTGTGTGTAATTAAAAATGGCGTACCTGAAACTTTGGCTAAAGACCTACAAACAAAGGCACATAGTCTACAGAAAAATAAATATAAGCCTGCAGCGGTGGGACGAGGAGAAAGCCAAATAGCTGATCGTCAAATTCGCAGTGATGAAATTCACTGGATTGATGGTAATGGTGAAGCGGAAAACGCCTGGTTGATTTGGACAAGTGAATTACAACAGTATTTAAATCGACAACTTTTTTTAGGGTTATTCTCTTTTGAAAGTCACTTTTCGCATTATTCAGCTGGAGATTTCTATGAAAAGCATTGTGATGCTTTTAAAGGTCAGGCGAATCGTATACTGAGTATTGTTACTTACCTAAATGAAAATTGGCAAGCTGATTTTGGAGGTGATCTACTGGTTTATGGTGATATCGAAAAAGGGGAGGAGGGAAATGTAGTGCGCACAGTTTCGCCTGAAATAGGCACGTTGGTTGTGTTTCTTAGTGAGCAGTTTCCACATGAAGTGTTACCCGCTGAACAAGATCGATACAGCATTGCAGGTTGGTTTAGGGTCAATGGTTCAGGAAGGGGGAATATAGACCCTCCAAGTTAATCCGATTAAGCCTCATATTGTTGCATATTGCTCGTCCTAAACTATGCTAAAAGTCAGTATGTTATTCGGTGAAACCTTCTTTATCGTCTCATATTGCCATAATAATTAGGATCATCATAAATGAAGAACTCCCTTAGTTTCAGGTTTAACCTATTAACCAGTGTGCTTGTTATCGTATTGCTTGTTTTATTTGGAATTTATAATCAGGTTCAAACTCGTAGCACTTTGAAGATAGGCCTAGATAAACAAATTGAGGCCTCAGTTTACCGGTTAGAGCAAAGTCTACCCTCAACTTTATGGAATTTTGAGACAGAACAGTTACAAAGCATTGTTTTGTCAGAAGTTTCAGCTCAAGAAGTGCGTGGTATTTTTGTTTTTGATAAATCTAAACTTATTTTTGGGCGCATGATGAACGCTGAAGGAGAAATTACAGAGTCTGAGTTACCCAAAGATATAGACTCTAAAAAAGAGGTTACTCTATTTTTTGATGACGAAGGAACAAAAAATGATGTCGGACGCTTAGTGGTTCTGGTTGATGAAAGTGCGATTGATAATCTTTTAAGCGAATCACTAATGCGAACCATTATACAAATTGTATTAATGGTTGTTTTATTGGTAGCTGTTTCAACTATTTTATTGAAGAAAATTGTTATCGCCCCTTTAGAAGAGCTTGGACAGGCTTTAAGTGATATATCTCAAGGAGAAGGGGATTTAACCAAGCGTTTGGCAGTAACGGCTGATAACGAAATAGGTAGTCTTGCTGGAGATTTTAATGTTTTTGTCGATAAAATACAGTTACTGGTGCAGCAAGTCGTTGGTTCCATGACGAGTATGTCTGAATTGATTCAAGACCTAGTAGATGTTGCTCAAACTACGAGTGCGGGCGTTCAAGCTCAGGGACAAGAAACAGAGCAGGTGGCTGCTGCTATTAATGAAATGAGTGCGACATCTCAAGATGTTTCAAAGAATGCTGGAGGTGCTGCAGCGTCTGCCAGTAGCGCAGATAAAGAAGCGCTAGAGGCAAAGTCGGTGGTTGCAATGACCATTGACTCAATTGGTTTGCTTGCCAATGAAATTGAAAATGGCGTACAAGTGATTAACGACTTAGGGATTGATGTGGATAATATCACCTCGATGGTAGGCGTGATTCAAGGAATCGCAGAACAAACAAATTTGTTGGCCCTCAATGCTGCGATCGAAGCTGCGCGAGCCGGAGAGCAAGGGCGAGGTTTTGCGGTCGTTGCTGATGAGGTTCGATCGTTAGCAAGTAAAACGCAGTCTACGACTGAAGAAATACAAGAAATGATTACACGGTTGCAGCAGGGTACTCAAAGTGCCGTTACGGTGATGCAAAGTAGTAAAGAAAAAGGTGCTAGTACGGTTCAGGAAGTGAATAAAACGGATAAATCACTTGAAGATATTGTATTGGCTGTATCGACGATCAACGATATGAATACACAGATCGCTAGCGCTGCAGGAGAGCAAACACTTGCAATCGATGAAATAAGTCGAAGCATTACTAATATTGCTGACGTAGCAGACCAGACTGCGAACGGGGCGAAAAACACAGAAAGCTCATGTGTTCGACTCTCTGAACTTGCCCAGGAAATTAGCCAACAACTCGGTCAATTCAAGGTGTAATACGGTTTACTGATTTTCTGTTATCTTCTATTTATTGTGCATGATTTACTCATGGACTCTATAAGGCATTTTACGTAAAGATTGCGTATAATGCCTTTTTTGTTTTTAGTGTAATAAATTAAGGTATAGATATGGCAAACGAAAAAGCATTACTTGAGCGTTGTGGTGGGAAGTGTGAATTATGCTCGGCTGAGAGTGAGTTATCTATCTTTGATCTTCCTCAATCGGCAGGGCAAGGTGATTGCGCAATCATGCTATGTGGCGTTTGCCAGCAGCAATACGCTGCGCATGTAGAGGAGATAGATTCTAATCATTTACGTTGCCTTAGTGATAGCATGTGGAGTCCGGTTCCTGCGGTTCAGGTATTGGCTTGGCGTTTACTTAAGCGGCTTGAAGCACAGAGTTGGGCGCTAGATTTGTTCGAAATGTTATACCTTGATGAGTCGTTATTAGCTTGGGCTGAAGCGGGTGCCCAAGAAGAAAGTGAACGTAATAGTACTCCGACGAAAGACAGTAATGGCACAACGCTTCAGGCTGGTGATACGGTAACCATTATCAAGGACCTGAAAGTAAAAGGTACTAGTTTTGTCGCAAAACAAGGCACTGCAGTACGAGGAATCTCACTAACAGATAACCCTGAGCATATTGAAGGGCGTGTAAATGGTACGCGTATTGTTATTTTAACGTGCTTTGTTAAGAAGTCATAAGGTCTTATGCGAGTTAGGTGCATAAGGCACTAATTAGTGCCCATCCAGAAATGACACCTACGGCGGACGCCCCAGAATCTGAAACTGGCAACCACAATATACAGTTGTTTAGAATAACTAAACGCCTATATATTGCGGCACCATTTTCAAACTCTGGAACGCCCTCGCTACGGCGCTATTTCTAGATAGGCACTAATTCGCAATTAATGGCGGTAGTGTTTACTCTTTAGTTTAATCTATACAAACTTAAGCCTAGAATATAATGAGCGAAATTCTACTAATCTCACCTATATGAAGAGGCAAGTTTAAGTAATGTAGCCTTCTTCAAGATAGTGGAAAGAGTTAGATAGCCCAAAGACTTATTTGACGCTACTAAAGCCAATAATCAGGCCTGATTGAATACAGCGTTGTACAACTTGATCCAAGCCTTTGGAGAAGCTTAATTCAGCGATATCACCAAACGAAGCATTGTTGAGAACGGCTTTGATAAACGTTGTCTCATCATCACTTAATTCATCAATTTGCATGCCTAAGTCAGCGTTTCTCCAAATCACTAGGCTTACGCCACCATCATCTAAATTCACCGAAAGGTCGCCTTGGTAATCAGCCTGGTTTACTTGCCAAATTTGTTGAATGGGGTATGGGGATGTTAATAGCTGTGCAGAGCTTACAGGGCAAAATTTTATAAAGGGTAGTTCACGCTCTTGTATATTTTGTAGTTCAGTTAAAGGCTGGCAGCTTTGTGATGTGAAATGGTCGTTGCTTGCATTGAAAGCTTGATGCCAAAGCCACTCTAAATGTGCGACGTCTGCCAAGTAAGTGAGTGTTTTGATTGGTTCGAAATTAGCGATATAGACTGGTAAGTATTCTCCATAGAGGCCAATATCAGGAGAGTTTGAAGGGTAGTTTTTTAGGTAGCCTGCAACCATATGTGTAAAGTACTTTTCACCTACAAGTTTAACGCAAACAGGGTAAATGCTAATGAGGGCAGTCGTAATTCCGCCTAAAATACTGCCTCTATAAATGGATAAACGATCGGTTTCTAAAAGCTGTTCGGTGTTTAAAATATAAGCAGATGCGTGTTTGACGTTATTTGCGTTTGGATCAAAAATGCCATCATAAAATGTCTCTTGAAGTTGCTTTAGACCTTCTACCGTATCAATTTTTTTATGTGTCACTATTTCTTTATTATTCACTAGAACAGCTCCCGCATTAGATTTTCAGCCTTTAATGCTTCAGCTCGAAGTGTGGCGAAATCTGGAATGTCAGTATCCCATTCAATTAGCGTGGGTACTGCACCAAACCGTTTTAGGGCTACTTTGTATAAGTCCCAAACGGGTGGGTGTATCGGATGACCATGAGTATCAAATAAATAATTATCCATTTGCTCATATCCAGCCAGATGAATCTCTTTTACCCTATTTTCTGGAATAGAGTTGAGGTATTCATAAGGGTCAAATCCATGATTTACAGCGCTGACATAAATGTTGTTGATGTCGAGTAATAAATTGCAATCACTTTGTTTGCTAAGGCCTGATATGAATTCCCATTCCGTCATTTCTGTCGCATGAAAATCTAAATAAGAGGAGGGGTTTTCAACCAATATTTCACGGCCAAGAAAGTCTTGTACTTGGTTTATTCTGTCGGCGAGATGTTTTAAAGTGAATTCAGTATAAGGAAATGGAAGTAGATCGTGAGTATGATGCTGATTAACAGATACCCATGCTAAGTGATCAGAAACATATACAGGTTCAAGTCGCTTGATGAGTTTTTTTAGCCGAGCTAAGTAATCCATGTCTAATGGGTCAGCTGATGCTAACGACATACCAACGCCATGTAATGTAATAGGGTAATCTTCACGAATTTTTTCAGCACGTAATATGGGTAAACCACCGTCAGACATGTAGTTGTCACTGAGTAACTCAAACCAGGGGATGTCAGGTTTTGTATTAAATACCTCTTGATAATGGCTGGGTCTTAAGCCCAGACCTGCACCTTGAATAGTATTAGTATTGAATTGATGGGCACTCATTGAAATACTCACTTTTTAACGTTCTCTATTAATATCATTAATTGGCTTATCTGACTTTATATCGTAGAAATAGTTCAATGTATCGATATAGACAACTGTTGATATTCAGTTGAAGCCATCTCGATTAAACGACTTCGGGTACGTTGAAACTCAAACGTTAAACTACCGTCTGTATATAAAGCTTCTAGAGGAGTTGAACTGCTTAAAAATAATACAATTTTTTGGTCATAAAGCTCATCCACTAAAGCAATAAAGCGCCGTGTTGCATCGTCCATATTTGCCAGTACTACTTCTCGTTCTCCTACTAACCCCGAGCCAATAGAGCCATCTTCCGTGCCACGCGCCTTAATTCTTTCAAAGCTTTGGCCGCTCAAAGGGGGGATATCAAACAATAGAATAGTTTGATATCGACTAGCAAGCTCAATGTAATCAAGGTGGCTTCGGGGGCCTTCACAAAGAGCAGAAAATTCGAAACATATTGTTTTTTTATTTCTAGCGATACAAGTGAGCTTCCGGCCTAAAATGGTTTCATGTTCTGGCTTATATCTGGTTGATGTCGATAAGCATGGCTCAACGAAGGTTGAATGAAGTTCGAAACGCTCCAGTAAATATAAATTTTGATTTGTCGCTTTAGTGTGTAAAAAATAAATGGGCTGCACCTGTAAAGCTCGTTCACGGTGGTCTTTTAGTCCATTCAAGTTAATATTGTGGGTGTTGAGTGCAATTGATTTAATGGCGGGTAAAAACCGTTCTCGCTGTAAACCATTGCTATATAAATCCTCGGCGGCGATGTTACTGGTGGCAATGAGCGTTACATTAAAATCAAATAAATATTGAAGCAATTTTCCAAGTAGCATCGCATCGCCGATATCAGACACGAATAATTCATCAAAACATAAAATTTTGTATTTTTTACTTAGATTTTTTGCAATCAGTTTAAGTGGGTCAGCATGACCAGAATGGTCACGTAGTTGTTGATGAATTATTTTCATGAAATGATGAAAATGTAAGCGTAAAATTTTGTCTGAATTCATTGAATGATAGAAAATATCCATTAGGCAAGTTTTGCCTCTACCTACTTTCCCCCAAAGGTAAGCGCCTTTAATGTTCCGCTTTATAAAGCTTTCTTGCTTAAATGCTTGGTAAATGTGCTCGAGTGCTTCAAGAGCCGCGAGCTGCGACTCATCCTTGATAAGGTTTTTGTCGTTTAAATAGCGGGCTTTAGGGCTATTGTTATTATTTGTGTTTAGATTTTTCATGTACTAGTTTTGATCGTTTTGTTTAAAAAATGTGCAGGAATCACTTTTAAATAGAATATTAAAGGCGTAATCTTCTTGTTAATACAAAAAATGTTGCAAATAGAACAAAAATAAAAAATAGAGAGCGTTTTATGTCGCCAAAAAACTATGCTACTGATATTTCTTTTTCGCCGAAGACTAAGTGTGTCAGTCAAGTATATATTCCTATTGCACGTATTAAACCACTGATCAAAATTTTGGTCATGAATAAAGTGAATTTAAATGCCTTATTAGCAAATACCTCGATTAATTTACAAGACTTCACTGCAACCGATAAGACAATTTCTTTTGAGCAATATCAACAATTGATTATTAATGCACAAAACTTGTCGACAGATTCTATCTTTGCGCTGCGTTTAGGAGAACAAAGTTTTTTACATCACGATGGTCTGTTAGCGGCGCGTATTATGAGTAGTGAGAATGTAGGGCAAGCGATGGAGTTATTAACACGCTATCAGCCTTTATTTACTCAAATTCTACTTTTTGACTTTGAATTAAATGAAAGCGGTGATGGTATCTTAACTTTAACGCCTCATTTTGAACTGGGAGAATCTCTCCCTTACTTTATTGAATATACCTGCTCGGTCATCTACTCATTAGGGCGCTTTTTTTTAGGAGGTATTGATCTTGGCCATAATGGTAATAATGCCATGATTCGATTGAGTTATCCTGAGCCAAGTTCGCGAGAAGCGTTTGATACCTTTTTCTCGATCCCCATTGAGTTTAATCAAACAACGAATCAGATGATATTGTCGAAGAAATTATTATCACAATCCCTTATTTTTTCTAACAAAGATTCCGCTCAACATAATGAGCAAATTTGCCAGGCTAAAGTGACTGAAATTAACCCTGATAATACGATTTTGGATCGAGTGAGGTTTATGATTCATCGACAAATATTCTCGGAGTTATCGCTGGATTTATTAGCTAATCAATTGTGTATTTCACCTCGAACTCTAAGACGACAACTTCAAGATAACAACACGTCTTACAAAATGTTATTGGAGAGTGAGCGTAAAAGAGTTGCCTTATCTCATATTAAAAAACCTGAAGTGTCGATTGAAGAACTCGCTGAAAAGCTGGGCTATAGTGATGCATCCAGCTTCAGTAGAGCTTTCAAACGTTGGTATGGTGTTTCGCCAAAGCATTATAAATAGCGGCCTTACGTAAAATTGGCGAACTATTTATACAGCTTGGTGAGAAAAGACGTCGTTATTAATTTACCTTAAATGCTAAATGACTGGCCATAACGGTCATGGATAGCGTATGAAATCTCGGTAATAATAATTGTGCATGGTGAGTGCAATATATTTATACACAAACAGGAAGCAGTACTCGAAAGGATTAGACAACGTGTAAATAATAAAATTAATAACATAGGTCTGATTATGATAAATAATAAAAAATCTTTACTCGCATATGGTGCAATTTCTCTAGGTTTACTCCTTGGCTCTAGTCAAACAATGGCTGCCGACAACTGTTATATCATGGTACATGGCCATGGTGTGCAAGGTGATATTCGAAGTGAGGGGCGTAAAAATTGGCGTGATGCTGAATTCAGCCAGTATAACGGCAGTGACTTCATGGATGACTTACTAGGCGCGGGTGATAATTTTGCAATTGTTGGTTATAACTCAACCGATGAAGGCGGTTACCCTTATTGGCGTGATGAAACAGCTGGTGAGATTACGCGCCAGATCATTTCTATCAAAGCAGGTAATGGCGACGGCTTAACGCATGACGTCGCCGGTACTCAATGTAGTGCTAATGACGATTTTTGGGTGGTTAGCCACAGTCAGGGTGGCGCTGAAATGATGTGGATCGCTGGTAATGCCGTGTCAGGTTCACCTTATTATAATACCGCTTTTGGAGCGAGTTCTGCCGTAACGGTTGATTATGCCTCTGCGATGAATGGTATTAACGGCATATTGTCGGTGGGTGGTGCGATTACTGGAACAGAGGGTGCTGACCGTGTTTGTAATGGTAGTTGGACCGATGCAATCATTGCGACGTTTATGGGGCGAGACTGCAATGATAGTGTGAAATGGTTACAGACGAATGATGCTTATGCAGCTAAAAGTTATATCGGTACTAACTTAGGTGCACCTTTTTATGTATTGGGTGGCTATAAAGGCTTTCCTGGTATCGCAGGTATTACTTCAGGGCTCTTAACAGGTGAGGACGATGGCTTCCTAAATCTAGCTTCTCAAATGAGTTGCACAGGTTCGGGTAAGCGAAGTATTGAGAGTGATTTGAATAGCTATAAATCATTTTTAGGTATTAATTATGGCAGCCCAACTTTCCGTTGCAACAATGCGAATAAAGGTACGGCACGTACGTATAACCTAGCCAGTATTTATACTGATCATGATGCTGAGCGTAATGCCGGTATTAGTTCACCGAGCTCAACGTCAATTGAAGATGGTATCAATTGTGGTTCAGGCGGAAACATGGCTAAACGTATTAATGACTGTATTAACTAGTTAGTTGGGTGTTGCAGGTCAGTGATGCTGACCTGCATGTTTAACATGTTTATTAGAAAAAGAAAGTACTCCCTGAGTCTGAGGCTTAATCATATGTCCCCTAAAAAAATATCTTTAATGCTCGTACTTGTTTTAGCGCCCGTTTTGTACTTTGGGCTAAGTGCTAGCCAAGAAGGGAACTCTTCTCACAATGGTGCACAAGCTGTTGCTGCGGTGAATACGCAAGCTAATTTATTGCCGCCCGCAATGATTGCATTACCTAAAGCCTCCAAAAATAAAGCTAATCAGACCCTCCATGCTCAATTATCTGAGCCGAATACATCATTAAGTACGATAGAGCGAATTCGAGCTCTTCAAGATCAAACGGATATGCATCGAGCAATGTTGAAAGATCATGACGAATTTAAGCGTTATCCGAGTAATAATCAGCGTATTCAAGAGGCCGATAATGACCCGTTAATAAAAAATTATGCCATCGATGAACGAACGACAGCCTCTGATGATAAAACGAATGCTTTAACAATTTGGAGTGATAAAAAACATTACCTTCGAGGAGATCTTGTAACGGTTAGTGCTTATATAAGCGATGAAAAAGGTACACGGGTTCCGAGTAATATCACTGCACAGTTAATTTTTGACGAAACTCAAAGTGTTCAGTTGTTGGACTTTCAAGACAAAGATCAGGATGCTATTTACGAATTGAGTTTTATTGCAGATACAGTCAATGAACATGAGCTTTTAGCCGGCATCTATAAAGTTTTAATTGTGAGTGATACCAGTCAGTTGCTAGATTCTGTCGCTTTTGTCTTGGCTGACCCTGAAGCAACATTTACCGGAAATTATCGTGACGCTGTAACGCCAGAAGGTGACTTGATGGTTGAAGCGGAGGTAGACGTAAGCAGTGCTGACCGTTTTTACTTTCAAGCATCTTTATATACGGAGTTAGGTGACCCCATTGGCGGTAATCAATTGACTCTGAACTTGGGTAAAGGAAAATCTTGGGTCCCATTCAAGTTTTATGGTTTGATGATGCATGATTCAAATGTAGATGGCCCTTATCTGTTGAAGAATATAGCACTGGCGCGAGTAACGATGCCTATGCAGCGTGCGCCGCTTACTCATCCTGGGTATTTTACTGAGCAATACTCATTGTCGAAATTCTCAAATGTTCGTTATGAGGAGGTTGTTGGGCTTTAGTCGGGTGAATTATGAAGTAATTATGTGAGCTAGTTCTAATTAACTTAAGTTTAATGTAGCTACTTATCAGAACGTACAAGTGTACCTTAAGTATCTTATTCTATTGTTGTTGCGTTGGGTGTTATTCAGCCGCAGCAATCATAATACAAAAATAATAGGGTATAATATGAACAATTTATTAAAGAATAAAAAAACACTCCTTTCTCTCGCCGGTTCAATTGCTTTATCTGTCAGTTCAATGGCTCAGGCTGAGTCACACTCAAACTACGTTGCACCAATTGATCTGCCATCAGCACCAGTGTATGACTGTAAATGGTATCAGGCCATTTGTATTGCCGCGTATGATATAGATTACGCGCAATACTTGATTGAAAAAGCGCAGATTGAAGCTACCAATTATGCAAATCGATACAACACCCAGTACCCGATTGTATTGGTTCATGGTGTTTCAGGTTTTGACAAAATAATTGGTGTAGTTGAATACTTTCAGAATATACCCGCAGCGTTACGTGGTGGTAATGCTGTGGTTTATACACCAAATGTAACGGCATGGGATACTGCGCCTATGCGTGGTGAACAACTGCTAGACTACATTGAAAATGTTGTTTTACCCGAAACGGGCGCCTCAAAAGTACATTTAGTCGGGCATAGCCTTGGTTCACCCACTTCACGTTATGTGGCAGGTATTAGCCCTGAACTGGTTTCATCGGTGACTTCTATTAACGGTATTAATTATGGCTCTGGTTTTGCTGACTGGGGGGTTGAAAATGTGATTGGTGGCCCATTAGAAGGTATTGGTGAAGATCTAATTAATTTAACGGGTAATGTCATAGATGCATTAGCGGGTAACCCAGAGTATGCGAACGATGCTTTAGAAGCTATTAAATTTATGTCAACAGAAGGTGCTTTGGCCTTTAGCGAAGACTTTTCGGATGGTGAGCCGACTGCTTACTGTGGTGACGGTGCAAACTTAGTCAATGGTGTTCATTATTATTCATGGGGTAGCACAGGAACGTTAACGAATGCTTTAGATGTTAGTGATCCGCTTATGGCCCTATTTGATGCGTTAGGGTATTACAACGGTGAAGCGAGTGATGGCTTGGTCGCTAAATGTTCGCAGCATTGGGGTGAAAATATCCGTGATGATTACTGGATGAACCATTTAGATGCGACGAATATGCTGTTTGCTTTGCATAATTTGTTAGAAACAAACCCTAAAACACTTTATAAAAACCATGCTGACCGTTTTAGAGGAATGGGTTTGTAGTGATAAATTTGTCATGAAAAGATTATAAGTGGTGACTTGAATTCGCTGCTAATTAAAAACCACCTTAACGGGTGTTTTTTTAGTTTTAACTATTTTTTTTGATTAGAAAAAGTACAAAGTTATCACTTTGTACAAGTCGGAAGCGGGGTAGTTTGATATCTTATTATCTTAGCCAAGCGAAGTAGGTTTACGTTTTAGATATTTAACGTAGTCCTGTTTGAGTGGTTTTATTTGGAGGCTTCATGATGCCTCCTTTTTTTGTACTTTATAAAGTAATGCGTGTTTTGTTTACTTGAGACAAAATATACGAAGGTGTCATGCCTAACATAGCTCGGAAGGTGTGCGCAAAGTGTGGGGAGTCAGTAAAGCCAGCATCGATTGCTGCTTCGGTAAGATTCTTACCCCGTCCAACATTTTGAGCTGTGAGGTACAAGCGGTGCCATAATCGATAGCGTCTAATAGGAATGCCAGTTTGCTTTTTAAAGAGCTGCGCTAAGCGAGGAATTGATAAATTGACTGATTCAGCAAGCTCTTCACCGGTAATTGAGTCATTTACCGTTGCTTGAACAAGATCAATAATTTTCTCAATTCGGGTGTCAACAGGAAAAGGCTCCAAAGGGGGGGAGTTTGCGTTTTCGAGCTTTCTTTCTAAATAATCAAAAGCATTATCAGAGCTCATTTCAGTGTTGAACATATGCGTTAAACCGCTGATTAAGTCGGATTCATGTTCCAGCTCATAACCAATGTTTACGCAAGTTTTTTGAGCTTGCGAGTATAAATAAAAGAAGTCTCGACCTAAGACATCGAGGTGGCAGTTAGCAAATAGTGAGCCTTTTGTGTCAACCGTGACCGCTAATCCGGCGGGTATGATTAGGCTTTTACTGTAAATAGGTTCTGACATTCCTTCGGTAATAAATGAGCAGGGTTCGCCCAGAGAAATACTTAGGGTTGCTGCCCCTTGCGAAAGCTTTAAAGGTTCTTTAAATTTACCAATATATAATGTGCGCTTTTTCCATAAAAAAAGTTGGGCAGCATAACTTAAGTTCGTAATTTCAGGGTTCTGCATTTGAGTCAGCCTAATGAATTATAATTGGGCATTTTTATCGGCTATCTGGTCTAGTGTGGTAAGACGTCTTTGTTCTGTTTGGCTAAATAATGCACTTTGCAAGGTACTTATGTCACTTGCTTTGTCGGTGTCTGAGAGTCCGTCGTTACCTAATACTTGTTGTCTCTGTTGGCGGTACTGCTCAAAGCGAGAGTCCCATTCAGCTTTCTTTTTATCAGCTGCGGCAAAGCGCTCAGCGGCTTCGTGTCCATAAACATCTGCGCGCATTTGATAAACTAGCTCGTCACTGGCGCCTTCACTTCTTGCTGTTTGAATGTTTGTGTTTAGTGATTCACGTGTTCGCTCAGATTCTTTTATTGCTTGCTCCTGTTTTGGAAGTAATTGTTCTGCGGCTAAATAATGCGCTTCTTTTTCTTCGTCTGTTAAATCACTGTTTTTGCGAATTTCTAACAAGCTAGCGGTATAGCTGTCTGCTTTATCTTCGTCAGCATAAAAAGCATCGTAAATTTCAGGGCTTAAATTATTCATGCGCGCTTCGCGTCGATATTGAAACATCGTTAAGTAATCACTGCTTTGGCCTGAGAGGTTTGTGTTGTCTGCAAAGTCACTTTCTAGGTCGATGAGTGCTTCTTTATACCCAATATACTGAGCAACAACATCTAAGGCTTCAGACCTTGCTGGCTCCTCAAGTTGTTGTGTAATGAACTCTTCTATACGCGCAATAATTGTTTCGAGCGGCTCTTCGCCTGTGGCAGACAAAAAATATTCAATTACTGACTTTATTGAAGAGGTAATAATTAAATGGCCTTCTGAATCTAAGGTGAAAGCGGCCGGAATGCGTGTACCTCTTAGGGATTTGGCGAGAGGTCCTAAAGAAGATTTGTAGTCATCATAAGCCACTTCTGAGACCAGTAATCTTGGCTTTTTTAGTGAGGGTTCATCTGAGGTGATAGAAGTATTTATATCACTGTTACTTATTTCTACTGAGAAAGTTTGGTCTGTTTCATTATTTATTATTGGCGGCATATTTGAATTTTTAGCGCTATAAATATAAGTAGTAATCAGTAAGCATAAGCCGATTAGACCAAATACACTTAACGTTTTTTTTGTGTTCATACGGGCACCAAGGGGGATTAATTTATTATTTTTTAAGTGCTTGGCAGGGTGATTATTTATTTTATACTGGCGGTTATAGTTGCCGTTAAAGGTTTTATCTTTCACCGAGGTATTACAAATACCTATAAATTCTGCGCTAAGCTTATTATTAATATCCTCTTACTTTATGCGAAAACAAATGTGAGTTGTCTGTTTTTTGTTCGGTTTAGTGACGTGGTCTTGAATTTTAATGATTAAAACGTCATATCATCAGAACGTACAAGTGTTAGCTGTTATTTTTATTTTAATTTGAATGTGTTGAATATGCTTCATCGTTCTATATTTCATCAGGGTCTATCAATACAAAAATAATAGGATAAACAATATGATTAATACGAAATCACTCATCTCAGCGGCAGGTACGGTAGCTTTGTCTATTAGTGCTATGTCTATTAGTTCAGTTACTCAAGCAAACCCGCATTCAAATTATGTAGCGCCTCAAACTGTTCCTTCTGCTCCCTCTTATAATTGTAAGTGGTATCAGGCGATTTGTAAGGCGAAGTATAGTGCTAACTATGCTGGCTATCTGGTTGAGAAAGCGAAAGTAGAGTCTATCAATTACCAAAATCGTTATAACACGCAGTATCCAATTGTATTGGTTCATGGTGTATCAGGTTTTGATAAAATATTAGGTGTAGTTGAATACTTTCAGAGCATTCCATCGGCACTCCGCGATGGTAATGCCGTGGTGTATACGCCAAATGTAACGGCATGGGATACTGCGCCGATGCGTGGTGAACAATTGCTAGACTACATTGAAAATGTTGTATTACCAGAAACAGGTGCTTCAAAGGTTCATTTAGTTGGCCACAGTCTTGGGTCGCCTACTTCGCGTTATGTGGCCGGTGTGAGTCCTGAATTTGTTTCATCCGTCACTTCAATTAACGGTATTAATTATGGTTCTGGTTTTGCTGACTGGGGTGTTGAAAATATAATTGGTGGTCCATTAGAAGGTATTGGTGAAGACCTAATCAATCTAACAGGTAACGTGTTGGATGCCTTGGCGGGTAACCCTGAATATTCGAACGATGCTTTAGAGTCTATTAAGTTTATGTCGACCGAAGGCGCATTAGCCTTTAGCGAAGACTTTCCTGATGGTGAGCCAACCTCATATTGTGGTGACGGTGCAAACTTAGTAAATGGTGTTCATTATTACTCATGGGGTAGTACTGGCACATTTACAAACGTACTTGATGTGAGTGATCCACTAATGGCTTTATTTGATGCACTTGGTTACTACAATGGCGAAGCGAGTGACGGTTTAGTATCCAAATGTTCACAGCATTGGGGTGAAAATATTCGTGACGACTATTGGATGAATCACTTAGATGCAACCAATATGTTATTTGGTTTACATAACTTGTTAGAAACAAACCCTAAAACGCTTTATAAAAACCATGCCGATCGTTTTAGAGGAATGGGGCTGTAGTTAAGGGTGTAAATTACACTTATAAATTGAATTCATGAAGTCTGAAAACGCTATTTGATTGCTTAATAAAGCAAATTTAATAGCGTTTTTTTATAGGTTGTAGATGACCGTAGAGAAGCTAAGCGTGAAGTACAATGCCAGGATTTGTTGGGGGTTCGTGCTTCACATTCCAACCTTGTATGTTTAGGTGGTCAAAGGTTCTTTTGTAGTTTTGCGGTGAACGCAGAGAATTCCAACACGGGGTGCACTTGTTTAAATCAAACAGCGGATTTATTTAGGGCGTCTAAGTATGGTGTTTGAATAGTATCACTAGGTTTATCCTGATTGGTATCAGGGATAATAACTTGAAGTGTTTGAGACAAAACACACGACGGTGAAATGCCAAGCATTGATCGAAAGGTGCGATTAAAGTGAGGGGAGTCATTAAAACCAGCTTCAAATGCGGCTTCGGTTAAGCTTTTTTTCTGTCCAATCTTAAGTGCCGTCATATACAGGCGGTGCCACAGGCGGTAGCGTCGCAGTGGCAAACCTGTTTGTTTCTTGAATAATTGCGTTAATCTCGAAGGCGAAAGGTTGGCTTGTTTAGCGAGTTCTGATAATGATAAGTTCAGATTTGCGGTATTTTGTATCAAGGTAATGATTTGCTCAATGCGTGGATCAACTTCATGCAGAGGCTGGCCGTCTTGTAAGTGTTGTGTTTTTAGGCTCAAAATTTTTACAAGAGCCTTATTAATCTCGTCAGTATCTAGAGGAGAGCAGCAAACTCCCCAAAAGGTGTCCATTAGCATTTGTTCATTCTTTAAATCGTAACCTGTGTTGCCGGCACTATTTAGCATTAACCTTGAAAGTACATGTAAGTCTTTTCCTAAAGGGTCTAGTGTGCAATTAGCAATAATGGCATTTTGCGTATCGATAACAACATCTGTACCGGCAGGAATTAATAAACTACGGCATTCAACTGATGTTTGCATTTCATTGGTGATAAAGCGAATGGGTTTATCTAAGCCTAGCAATAATGTGGACGCGCCAGTCGATATATCTAAGGGCTCTTCCAAAGAACCGATAAATAAAGTCCGCATCTCCCATAAGTAAAGAAGCGGTCTATAGGCAGTTGTGGCCATATGATGTCTCATTTCGTTTGATTATTATTATCGTTAAAATTATGAAGCGGTAATTGTAGAGTAAATGCTCTAAATAACCACGTTAGAAATATTGGAAGGGTGAACTGTGTGCAAAAAATAGACAAACCTTGATGGTATTGTTAAATCGTACAATGTTTAATAAGTATGCTGAGGTAGGTTATTCATGCCATCTAAAGCTTGTTGTGTGCACCTGAAGTTGAAATAGCAGGAATGTTGCCTAAACTTTAGCTTAATGATAAAAACTAGGGATGAGCGTCTAATGTTGTCTAATTTAACCATCAAAGCAAAAGTAATCACCGGTTTCACTCTCGCTATTTTACTTATACTCGTTGTCGGCAGTATTGGTTTTATTGGCATTACCAAGCTCTCTGAAAACCTTTCATTTATAGTTGGCCCTGCATGGGATACGGCTGATGGAGCGATGGAAGGAACTATTGGTATAGAAGCTGAAATGCTGGCGGTTGAACGAATTCTGCAAGGCTATCATCTTGACAAAGGTATGAAGGAGCTGAAAGAGGGAAAAGACACCGCAGATGAGGCTATCGAACGCTTAATTAATGCAGGCTTGGTGGCAGCGAATGAAATTGAAAACGTTGAGCGTGTTAAGCAACGTTATGAAACTTCGTTAGAAAAGCTGCTGGTTAAATATCAGGCCTTTGCGAGCATCCAATATGAATTTGATGACAATGTTGAAAGTTTCGTAGTGCTTGGCGAAGAGATGGAAGTGATTGGTGATAGTGCGATTGAGGACTTTGAACAAAACCCAAATCAAACGTACACATGGACTGGCGATATTCAACAAAGATGGCAGGCTGCCGATGGCGGCATGGAAGCAAATATTGGCTTGCTTTGGGGCTTATATCATATTGGCCGTTTGATTAACCAACGTGAAGAATATACAACTGCAAAGCAACAAGTATCTGAGGCGATAGTATTCCAACAAGAAGCTTCAACAGAAATGATCAGTACCGGACGTTTTGATATACCCGCAGGATCGAAATGGGGAAATCGTACCTACTCACAAGCTTATAACGAATATTTTACACAATACAAAGTCCTCGTGATGAAACTGGTTGAAGCAACACAAGACTTTCATATGATTCATGAAGAGTATGGTCAAGTATCACAAGAGTTACTGAGCGTTTTAAAAGTATTTGTCAAAAGTGGTGATGCGGTCGTCGAAGACGAAGTTTCTGTTATCGGAGAGATCCAAGGTAATACTGAGACCATGATGGTCGTTGCGATCATTGCTGGCGCCATTATCGCCATTATTTTTGCCATGTTACTGCTCCGTTCTATTTTAAAACCTTTGGAAGAAATTACAGGTCGCCTGAGAGACATTGCGCGAGGAGATGGCGACTTAACAAGACGAATTAACATGGACTCTCAAGACGAATTGGGCGTATTAGCTGAAGAGTTTGACCACTTTGTAGGTAATATTCATGACCTTGTGACACAAGTAACTCATCGTTGTGAAAGTATGAATACCTCGATGAAAAGCATGCAGTCAATTTCTGAAGATACGGCTCAAAAAGTAGAAGACCAGCAGGAGCAAACAGACCTGGTCGCCACCGCGATTACTGAAATGGCCGCTACAGGAAAAGATGTCGCAAGCAATACAGAAATTGCCGCCAATGCCGCCTCTGAAGCAGATAGCTTTGGGCAGCAGGCGCAGTCTGTGGTGAGTGAATCGATTGATACCATATCAAGTTTGTCTGGTGAAATTGGACAAGCGGTGCAGGTGATTAGTAGTCTTGAAACCGATGTAGGACAAATTATTGGCGTATTAGATGTGATTGTTGGTATTGCAGAACAAACCAATTTACTGGCATTAAATGCTGCGATTGAAGCAGCAAGAGCGGGAGAACAAGGGCGTGGATTTGCTGTGGTCGCTGATGAAGTGCGAGGCTTAGCAGGGCGTACACAGCAGAGTACGGAAGAAATTCAAATCATGATTGATCGACTCAAAGAAAGTTCGCATAAAGCTGTTGAAGCCATGGAATTGAGTAGCTCGCGTAGTGAAATCTCTGTTTCGCAAAGTGAAGAGGTCAGGAGTTCATTGGATCAAATTTCAGTATCGGTCGCGAAAATTAATGAGATTAACCAGCTTGTCGCGAGTGCATCAGAAGAGCAATCGTGTGTCGGTGAAGAAATGAATCTTAATATTCAACGCATTGTTGATGTTGCGCGCCATACCACGCAAGGCATGCAAGAAACGTCGGCTACCTGCACGCAAGCCCAGCAGCATAATGAAGAATTGATGGCACTCGTACACCGCTTCAAAATTTAATTAATGCAGCGCAGTATCGTCACGTTTTAAAAAAACGTCGTGAAAACCGAGCGCGATACACACTGGGTGACTGCCCTGTGTGTTTTTTGAATAAACGAATAAATGACGACACATCTTCGTAACCAATATGGTGAGTGATCGACTCAACGCTATCACGGCCACTTTCTAATAGCTTTTTGGCCGATTCAATGCGTAAACGTTGCAAGTAATTAATAGGGCTGTCGCCCGTTGCCTGCTTAAAGCGTCGCTTTAATGTTCGCTCTGTCATATTGGCTAACGTTGCAAGCAAGTCGATATCAATCGCTTCATGGTAATGTTTATCTAACCACTCTTGAAGTAATAGTATGCTTTCATCCTGATGATAACGTTTACCTGGAATACTGCTGTAGGCAGATTGACTACCGCGACCGATATCAATGACGTATGCCTTAGAGCTAGCCATCGCAACGTCATAACCGCAGTATCGCTCGATTAAAAACAGCGCCATATCAAACCATGCCATTCCGCCTCCAGAACAAAAAAGTGACCCATCTGCCGTAATGAGTTGGTCGGGTTGTAGGTCTACTTGAGGAAAGCGTTGCTGAAACGCCTCAATAAACCCCCAGTGAGTGGTTGCTTTTTTGTTGTTTAAAAGCCCCGATTCGGCCAGTAAAAATGCGCCCGTACAGTTACTGGCAATATCAGCACCTAGTGCATGCTGTTGTTTGATCCAAGGTAATAAGGCTTGGTTTTTTTCCAGTGTTTGTGGGATGCTGCCCCCGATGGTAGGTATTAATAACACATCAGTCTTTTCTATTTCGTGTAAAGCCTTATGCGCTTTTATTTCAATACCATTGGCGCAGCGTACTGGCGTCCCGTTTAAGGTAGCGACTTCAACCTGAAATTTTTGTTCCATTTGTTCGCCATGAATGTAATTCCAGGTAACACCTGTAGTGCTTAGTAAGTCTGAAATTCCCGTAATAGCAGAGGCGAAAGCAGAATCAAACCCTAAAACGGTTACGTGGTACATACGTACTCCAGTAAAACTATAAAAATAAGAAAGCGGTGTCCTTAATCGCATATATTATGTCATATGAGACAATTAAAGAACAAAACACAATATGAGAAAGTATGTGATATTCATGGCGAACGCATCGCAGAACTTATAACTGTTTAAGTTGTTAATCGTTAAATCAAGGAAAAAAATGTCATTACTATCGGGTAAAAAACCATCGTACTTGGGCCATAAAAAAGGGCAATTGGCCGCATCGCCTAAAAGCCCAAACTGTGTTTCAAGTCAGGCCTCGGGTAAAGCAAGTATTGACCCACTTACTTTTACGGGAAGTGCATCAGTTGCATGGACGGCATTAACAAACATCATGAACGCGCACAAAGGCACAAGTCAGACGGATTTGAGCGATACTTATATGCACATAGAGTGTAAAACACCTTTGCTTGGCTTTGTCGATGACCTTGAGTTTTATTTGGATGATCAGAATAAAACGATCCATGTACGGTCCGCGTCACGTCTTGGGTATTCAGATTTAGGCAAAAATCGCCAGCGTGTAGAACAAATAAGATCAACCTTTACAAAAGTGGTGAGTAAATAATGATATTCAATAAAGGTATGAAACGTTTTACTAACAAAAGAATTGCTATCACGGGAGCAGCAAGTGGGCTTGGGCGTGCCATTGCAATGCGTTTTGCACGTGAAGGTTGGGATATTTGTATTGCCGATATCCACATGGAGCGCGCACATGAGGTGGCTAATGAAGTGAGTCACTTAGGTGCTAAAGTTATGATCGTAGAATGTGATATTTCTAAAGAAGCTGACTTTGAATTTTTAGCTGAGCAACTTGAGTCTGAATGGGGTGGTGTTGATATTCTAGTTAATAATGCCGGCATTAGCAGCTCAGGTACTTTGGATGAAAGTAGTTATAGTGAATGGAATCGATTGCTCGACATTAACTTAATGGGCGTCGTTCGTGGCTGTAAAACGTTCACTCCGATGCTTGAGCGGCAAGGTTGTGGCCATATCGTTAATGTTGCCTCCTTTGCAGGTATTGCGTCAGCGCCTGGAATGGTGACTTATAATGTAGCAAAAGCTGGGGTGATTTCATTGAGTGAATCTTTACGTCACGAGTTACAGGGCAAGAAGATCGGTGTTAGTGTGGCTTGTCCTGCTTTTTTTGCTACTAACTTACTTGAGTCAATGAATAAAAAAGATTCAATTCCCTTAGTCACTAAATTGATGAAAAAATCAGGCGTCACAGCAGAAGATGTTGCAGACCATATTTATCGTGGCGTGGAGAAGAAAGAATTCCTATTAATTACCCATAAAGATGCACGTATTCAATACCGCATGAAGCGTTTATCGCCTGACTTATTTCATACGGTGATGCATCAAGCACTTAAAAAAATAGGCATGCTGCAATAGCGCTAATTATTCGAAAGTATGATGATTTTGAATGTTGAGCTGAATGGCACTTACTTAATATGACTTTATATTGTGCTTGCGCACCAATGAAACGAATACCTAGTTAAGTGCCTGCACAAAAAAGCCTACTGCGACAATATGTCACTTCTCCTAGTATCAATGCCCCTATAAACTTTTTGACTGTTCCAGATTACGATTTAAACAGTCAGAAGGTATTCGCAGTGAAAAAGATGAAGTACGGGTTTTTAGGACTTAGTTTACTCCTTGTAAATTCAGTGAACGCTCAAGCCGAAACCACACATAACACAAGTCAAAATAACTCTACTCAAAAGAGTACCGTCGACCAACTCGATACCATCAGTGTTACCGCGAATAGAGATGAAGAAGCGACCTTAGAGGTTCCAGCAAGTATTAGCGTGATTGACCAACAAACCATTTCGCTTGATCAACCAAACTATCAAAAAGACCTCGTAAATTCCGTGTCAGGTGTGCGTGTAACGCAAACGGGTTCATCTTTAGGGCATATGACCAGTATTAGAATGCCGCTCAATACCGGCTCATATTATTTGTTTTTACAAGATGGCATACCGGTTCAATCTTCCGGCTTTTTTAACCATAACGGTTTAGCCTACACCAACTTTACCTCAGCGCGTTCCGCCGAAGTATTGAAAGGGGCCGGTACTGCACTTTATGGCTCAGATGCCGTTGCGGGCACCATTAACGTGATATCAAAAGACCCTTCTCAAGATCAGGGTTATACCATCAATTCAAATGTTGGTAGTGATGGGTTTTACAAATTAGGTTTGTCTACCGGCCATCAATACGATAATGATTCCAGTATTGGGATGGCAATTTCTCAAAGTGAAAGCGATGGCTGGCGCGACCATACGCGCTCAAAACGAATCGAAGCGAATATTACCCACTTTACTGCTTTGGATGACCGTAACGCTTTTAAAACCATTATTTCGGTGAATTCATCAGAAGCTGACATGGCTGGCAGTCTCATTGGGCTTGATGCGCTAAAAGATAACCCCGAGTCAGTCGGCGATATCCAAGCAGCGCTTGATTCAGGCCTAAACATACAACGTAAGTTTGATTTTGCACGTATCAGTACTGAATGGACGCATTACCTTAATGACCGAGTTGAACTGAGTACGATCGGCTATCTTCGTAGTAATCGTAATCAATATACCGCCACGTGGGAAAAAAACCTGCCTAAAAATGATAGTAAAACAAACACTCTGGGTATGATGTTTAAAGCGGATATTGACCAAAATAATATGCACTGGATCTTAGGAACCGATGTTGAAGTAACCAAAGCAAATCGTACTTATCAGCAGTTATTTGATTATGTGCCCAGCGGCTTTGGTTCGGCGGTCCCCGCCGGTGATATATATGACTATGATGTAGACTATTTAGCCGTATCACCTTACGTTCGTACCGAATATGATGTGTCAGATAAATTTCAAATCAGTGCTGGGTTACGATACGACACCACTAAATATGACTATGATAACAATCTAGCTGACGGACAATATGAAAATTCTAATTACTCAAGACCTAGCAGTGATAATGACCCAAGCTTTGATCACTTGAGCCCCAAGTTAAGTGCAACCTACCATCTTGATCAACAGCAGAATGTTTATGCCCGCTTTGCCAATGGTTTTCGGATACCACAAGCCTCTCGCCTTTATTCGCTAAAAACAAATAATATTGATTTTGACCTAGACCCAGAAGTGAGTGATACCTTTGAAATCGGCTATAAACTCTCTACAGATAATCATCGCTTAGATGCTGCCATTTATTTTATGACAATTGATGATACGTTTACGCAACGAGAAAATGCTGATGGTGATCGGTATTATGAAAATGGGGGTGAAACACAACACAAGGGCGTTGAATTAACCTGGTTATCCAAAATTAATGAACAGTTTTCAACGCGTTTAGCTTACAGTTATTCAGAACATGAGTATGTGAATGATGAAGAGTATGGCGATAATGAACAGGCCGCTGCACCAAATGATTTAGCCAATTTAAGGTTTATATTTAGCCCTGAAAATGCAAAAGGCTTCAAAGCTATTGTTGAACTTGAACATATTGGTGAATATTGGCTGGATGATCAAAATACTGAAACTTACAGTGGATATACTGTCGGGCATTTTAAGGCTGATTATCAGATCAATAAACAACTAAAGGTGAATGCAAAAATTAATAACATCACCAATAAAATTTATGCGGAGAGTGCCAGCCTTAGTTATGGCAAAGAAAAATACACTCCCGGATCACCACGTCAGTTCTTTGCAGGGCTAGAGTATAGTTTCCAATGAATAAATACGTATTGATACTCTTCACCGCAGCACTGTTTTCATTAGAAAACAGTGCTGCAATGAATATGAAAGGCGGCCTTTCGGGTGGTCACTCAGGTAGTCAGAATAGCCTCGTGCCCGCTTGCCTTGATGCCAAAGCACTGCCTTCACCACATTGTGGCAGAGTACCGACGGCGGTTTATCGTCAAACAGCTAAGAGTAATGGGGCGCTAAATGGGCTGTTATATGTTGTATTTAGCCAAAATTCACATATCTATCTAGCCACTTCAACTGACCAAGGTACAACGTACAATGCACCTGTTGCGATTAACCGCACCCCAGAACAGATGTATGACGACGGTGAAAACCGGCCAAAAATAGTATTAGGGAATAACCAAGAAGTCTATGTTTCATGGACACATAAAACCAATGGGCGTTATTCTGGTGACGTACGGTTTGCTCGCTCACTCGATGCAGGCTTAACCTTCGAAGCACCTATTACCATCAATTCTGATCGCGCCCTAATCAGTCATCGTTTCGATGCAATGAAACTTGACGGCCAAGGTCATCTTTATATCGTGTGGATCGATAAAAGGGATAAAGCCAAGGCTGAATCACTTGAGAAGGCATACGATGGTTCTTCACTTTACTATGTGGTATCAAAAGACTCTGGCGCGAGTTTTCTCCCCAATTCAAAGCGGGTTGATAACAGCTGTGAATGTTGTCGTATCGCCATCGATACCGACAACAAAGGCAACGTAATGACCTTATGGCGACAAGTATACCCCGGTAATATACGAGATCATGCTATTGCTTATCTTGACCCTAAAGCCAATCTCAACACTAGCAGCGCAACAGAGAACTCTGCCTTAGAACGTGCAACACCTATGCGTGCCACCAACGACCAATGGCAAATTGAAGGCTGTCCACATCATGGCCCAGACCTATCGATCGACAATGAAAACATTGCGCATATGGCATGGTTTACCCAAGGCGAAGCACATAAAGGCTTAATGTACGGGCAGTTCGATCTAAGCCAAAATAAAATAGGGCTTACCTCATCTATTGATCAATCAGCGAGTGCCTCACGCCCCCAAGTTTATGTTCACGAGAAAGCTGTATATTTAATGTGGAAACGCTTCGAGGGCGAGTCGATGGCTTTACTACTACGTCGCTCAAACGATGGCGGTAAAACCTGGCTGGCAGATGAAACCATTGCGACTACCTTAAATGGCTCCGACCACCCTGACTGGTTATGGGATGGAGAAAAACTATTTGCCACGTGGCATACACAATCCGAAGGCTTTCAGATTATTCCTTTAGCATCATCTCTTCAGGCAGAGCCATGAACTTACAACTAAAAAGATGGAGCAGGAGTATCCTGCTGTTAGTAGTATTAGGGCTGAGTATGGTTATCAATGCATCAACTATGTCCAGTAAAACAACAACCACTGAAAGTTCATTACTCAAGCCTTTCAATAAAAATAGCTTAAGCCAAATTACAGCAGACCGCGAAGGCCAAGCATTTATAATGGTGCTCTGGTCGATCGATTGCCCGCCTTGTTTAAAAGAGTTAGAGCACTTTCAGGCATTAAAAATACAATTCACAAAAGCCAATATCGTACTTATCTCAACCGACAGCCTTGATGATAGCGCGCTAATTGAACAAGTATTAATCGATCACCAACTACAAACTATCGATAGTTGGATTTTTTCAGATTCAATTCCAGAGCGACTCCGATATAAAATTGACCCCAACTGGTATGGCGAATTACCACGAGCGTATTTTTATGAAACTGACCATGCACGCTTGGCGCATAGCGGTATGCTGACGCAAGCGCAATTACAGCAATGGCTAAGCAAACACTCGCCTCCGATAAATGTGAAAACGGTAGATTAACCAATCATAAATCAACAAAAATAAGCATGACGCCTCATCGTCCATATCAGTGGCCAATCATTCTCTCAGTTGTTTTACATGCTTCTATTTTTGTAGCAGGTATGGTGATGGCCGACTTACTAGCGGAACCAGAACACCCAAAACCCGCTGCCACCACCAGCATTAATATTACTATGAATGCTTTCGAGCCTGTTTTAGAAGAAAAGCCAGAGCCTGAAAAAAAGCGAGAGTCTAAACCGAAACCTAATCCTGAATCTGAACAAAATCCTGTCATAGAAACTGTCTCGGAAAGCAAGCCAGCGCCTGTTTTAGCAACTGACTCAGTAAACAAGACCGAATCGCTCTTGGAAAAGAAAATAGAACCAGCCTTAGAAGAAAAGCCTGTACCGGAGCAAAAAATGCAAGAGGTGCAACAAGATGAACCGCAGCCCGAACTAGAGCAAGCCCAGCAAGAATTAACAAAACAAGAATTAACAAAACAAGAGTTCAGCAAAGAGGCCTTAATCATTCAAGAGCAAGTGATTGGTCAGCAAGTAACTGAGCAAACAGCAAACGCAGAAAGCCAATACCAAGATCAAATATTAAGTCTGATTGAAAGCAATAAATTCTATCCAAAGCGGGCCAAAAAAATGCGCCAAGAAGGTGATGTTCGTGTCACGTTTACGCTTAATCGCGACGGCAGTATTCAAGGCTTAAAAGTACTGGATGATATTGCTCCCTCATTGCTAAAAAAAGCTGCGCTAAAAGCGATTCAGCTCTCCGCATTATTCCCTCCATTTCCTACAGGTTCAGATCGAAGTACTTGGTCATTTGAAACCACGCTGAGTTATCGTTTGTTTTGATGGTGAAGCACCTAGATGGGTGAAATAAGCGTTGTTTAGTTATATAACTTTTAGGGCTGAAACCTGTTCTATATATTCTTTTGTATTGGTTGTCGTGGTAATGTTTGAATAATAGCTAAGAATAAAAATCAGAAATATGACGCCAGCGTCGAGCTATTTTCTAAAGGTATATTGTTAAATATCAATGTGTTATAGGATATTTGTGCTTTTATAAAGGGTGTTTTTTGGTCCAGAAATAGACTGCCTATAGAGAGCTATTTATTAATAATAAAAAGTAGGTTTAATGTAACTTATTGAAATCAATGTCTTTTTTAATATTTAAAATTAACGTCGTCAGAAATAGATCCCAAAGGGATATGACGATTGAATCGTTATAATACGCTGTTAAGAGTCATGGAGTTCATATGAAATTATCCACTGTAGATCTAGATCATATTGAATCCGAAATTGGAATGAGCCTTCCTATTGATGTTCGTAATAAGTACATGGAATCAAATGGATTTGTGAGCCCAGATAATGCTCAGTTACTTTTTAGCTACAAAACTGATCCATCAGCAGACATAATCGATTTCAATAAATATTTGCAATCCGAAGAGTGGCTTCCAGAAAGTCTAAAGGGTTTGGTTGTAGTAGGTATAGATGGTGTTGGGGGTAATATCGGGTACGATCATAGAATTAAGAAAGGCGTATTGTGGTATCCAGTAGAGGGAGGTCATTATGATATGGTCGCTGAATCAGTGAGTGACATATGGGAAGCGGTTATCACAAACTATGAAGAAAGCTCTTAACAAGGCACAGCATAGGACAATTAATAAATACGACCAAAAAAGACTGGCCCCATTTATTAATTGCCCATGTGCTTGGCGTTATACGTATTGAGGGTTCATGATTTACGTTGAAGAAAAGGATTTTGTACGGCAAATAGAATTGCTTGGTTTTCTATCAAGCATTCAGCCGCTTTCCATTTGTGCTTGGCAATATCCTGAATCAAAGGAAAAATCTATTCTTAATAGTGCGTTGCAACGTTCCGATCTAGAGTCTGTCACAACATATGAAAATGGTTTCGTTCCTTTTCATACTGAACCAGCACAATGTACAACTGACTTTCTCGAAACAGTGAAGTCTTCAAAACAATCGATTACATCTAATTGTGATAGTTTGGCTTTATATAAAAGTGGCTCTAATAACTGGTTAGCAGCTACTATTGGTCACGAGGGTATGTGCTTGGTTAAAGACCAAGCTCTTTTAAATAAACTTTTATCAGCTGGGTTTTCGGCATCACTTGAGGCACCCAGTTGGTGGTAAAAACGTATAACCAAGCAATCTTGCGGAACTCCGTGGGCTGTCACCTTGTTTGCAAAAAACACGCAAACAAGCCGCCATCCCACTCCGTCCGTAAATTGCGGCGTTATGATTCCCGTGCAGCAGTTATGCGGGCTTGATTGTTAAATAGCTATTATGGTTTGCAGTAATAATAGGAGTAGTAATGATTTTTTTACCCTACAGAATGGATTCTGAGAAAAATGGCCTGCCAATTTTCACCCTATTCATTTGTGTCATATGTGCATTTGTTTACTGGAATCAATATTCAAAGGATACCCAGCATTATAATGCAGTTGAACGGTTTTGTTCTCAGGATCTTGATGGGGGAAGTATTTCATTTTTACGAGATGTTTCTCATAAAGAGTCGGGAAACCAATGCGGCGACGTATTTGCATCCATACGAAATTCCGAAGATTCGAAGGCGAAAATTACTGAGTTAGCAAAACAAGCACGTCCAATTGGAATATTTGCCTCGAAAGAAGATGATTATAACTATATCCACAATCGTTTAGATGAGCTATTTAATAAATATGATTCAAAGGTTCCAGCAAGTTTAACTGGAGAATTAGTTTACGACCCAAAAAATTTGAATCTAATTAAAATGGTGACATCTACGTTTTCACACGGGGATATCTTTCATTTGTTAGGAAATCTGTTATTTTTTTATATCTTTTCAGCTTCAGTTGAACTTATTGTTGGAAGTTTTGTGTATTTAATTTTCATTGGTGTTTCTACGATTGGCACTAGCCTCGCATACAGCTATGCAATGATTGGTGTCGAAGGGGCTCTACCTACATTAGGTCTCTCTGGCGTCGTGATGTCTACAGTTGCCGCTCTTGGTGTGATGATGCCTACAGCAAGAATTCGATGTTTTTTTTGGTTTTTTGTATATTTTAAAGTTTTTAGAGTATCAGCTCTCATTCTTGCTTTATGGTATGTAGGCTGGGACATTTATGAAATGAATAAATTTGGCAATGACTCCTATACTAATTATGTTGCACATGTCAGTGGAGCTGGAGTTGGCGTTCTAATAGGTATATTTTATTCACTGTTTCGGAAAGATATACTTAGAGAAGCAGCTGTAAGCTACTGATATCATAACAAAGCCATCAATTTGACCACCTTACGCTCCGCTCCAGGCGGCAAATTATGGCGATGTTATGAAGCAAGAGTTGTTAATGGGTAGTAGATTATGAGTTTAGAATTCGATATTAGAAGATCAATAATTCTATCTGAATATCTAAAGTTTTGGGGGATGCCGGAGACTCGAAAAATAATGACCAAAG